>JAESFW010000241.1_pt1 | contig 59535 bp, 52 predicted proteins | sample 9269481 | NCBI WGS metagenome assembly JAESFW01 (sample SAMN14515350, study PRJNA621654) | algae metagenome | isolation source: Lyngbya sp. HA4199-MV5 and co-occurring heterotrophs from soil with... | place: USA: Ahupuaa O Kahana State Park, Hawaii | collected 2009-07-21 | reverse complement strand
CTATTCTGGCTTCCAAACTATTCAATTCTCTAGGTTCGGGCTGACCGCAAGGGTGTCGCTCGCGCTTCACTTCCTCTCGACCGCTTAGCCAATATAACGGAAGAATAGCGGGGGTGTCAAGAAGATTAAGAAAAGAAAGCTGAGTAAGACCGAAAGCTGCTGCTGGTGGAAGTTTTAATGAACTGGGAGCTTTTCAGTTAGATGTCTTACTAAGCGTTGCTTGAAAGTGGTCGCTCTAGTCAAAGCGAGTTAAGCGATGGGTGATAGCATCTTTCGGCTGGAGAAAGGGCGATCGACTCTAGAGGCTGCAAGCAATGCCGACCACACATTGCTTGCAGCGAGGGTTCCAGCCCCTAGCCTGATGTGTTGGGACGGGCGTGATGCTGCTGATACTGCAAGGTTTCGGAGCGAATTGATGACACGCCCTAGGGAGAATGACAACTTAACAGTAGTTGTACTGGGGATCACTACACAGAATTGATCGCTTGAAGCAGCAAAGTATGTCTCGGAGGCATCAGATGGTTTTATGGTGAGGATTTGCCATGAGAGAAGCCAAGATGCGGATAGCCTTTTTGGATGTTGCTGATTACGATTACACGGCTGAGACGGCTTATCGCCAACCGTTGGGCGGCTCAAGTTCTGCCATCTGCTACCTGGCTGAAGAGTTGGTGAGGCAGGGGCAGGAGGTCTTTTTGTTGAACAAGACGACGACTCCTGGGGTGTTTCTTGGGGTGACGTGTTTACCGTTTGCAGAGATGTCGATCGAGCTACGGCAAACGCTGGATGTGTTAGTCGTTGTGAATGTAGCTGAGCATGGTCGGCAGTTACGGGCTGTTTTGCCAGAATGGACACGGTTGGTTTTATGGACACAACACGCGCATGACCAACCAGCGATTCAAGCTTTGAAAGAGGTGGATGAGTGTGCTGTTTATGATGGGTTTGCTTTAGTTAGTGAATGGCAGTCTGGGCAGTATCAGCAGCATTTTGCTGTTGAGCCTCAGCGTATCCAAGTTTTAAGGAATGGGATTAGCCCCGTTTTTCAGCGTGATGAGGGTGGTCTTGCGATCGCCCTCACGCACAAACCCCACCCGCCCATTTTGGCGTATACAAGCACGCCCTTTCGGGGGCTAGATCGTTTGTTGGATGCGTTTCCAGCGATTCAGCGCGCGATTCCGGGAACGACGCTGAAGGTGTTTTCGAGCATGAAGGTATACAACTTGCCTGAAACGCAGTATGAAGCGCTGTATCAGCAGTGCCAGGAAACCGAGGGCGTTGAATATGTGGGATCAGTGGCTCAGCCCGTTTTAGCCAAGGAACTTCAAGCCGTATCGATGTTGGCGTATCCGAATACGTTTGCTGAAACGTCTTGCATTGCGGTGATGGAGGCGATGGCAAGTGGGTGTTGGGTGGTGACGAGTGATTTGGGGGCGCTGCCAGAGACCACGGCTGGGTTTGCACGCTTAATTCCGATGGGTGACGATCGCTCCGTTTATCAGCAGCAGTTTATTGATGCCGTCGTTGCGGTTCTTCAGCAGGGCTTAGCGAATCCGGCAGAAACGGAGCGGCGCTTGCAGCAACAGGTTAGCTATGTGAATCAGACGTATCGGTGGTCAGTGCGGGCGCAGGAGTGGATTACCTGGTTAGAGGGGTTGGTTGCTGAAGGTGGACGATCGCGGGATCAGCCGCCAAGCGATGCTTTACAACAGCAGGCAATGGCTTTGTTTGAGCAGCAAGACTATGTTCAGGCGACGGTGCGGTATCGTCAACTGGTGGAAGAGGCACCCGATCGCGTGTCGCACTATTGGTCTTTGGGCTTGAGCCTGCTGCTACAGGGGGAGGTGGATGAGGCTCAAACGGTTTGGATGACGGCACTGATGGCGAGTGGGGAGTCGTTGGACGATCGCTTGCTGGAGCTGAATAGCCTTTTGCACCGTGAGTATGAGCGCCAGCAGAGGCTTGGCAACTTGGTAGCAGCGGAGCATCTTGAAAGCTGTTTGCAGTCGTTAGCGGAAAATTTTTGACTATCGGCACCATTTGAGAGCGCTGACGGTGGAACACTTTGCGGCACAATGAAAAGGCACAAAGCGTTTATTTGGTCTCAGGAGAACGTCCTTGAACTTTCAGTCTGTCATTGCGGCTTTACACCGGTTTTGGAGCGATCGGGGTTGTTTGATTGTGCAACCCTATGACACGGAGAAAGGGGCGGGTACGAAAAGTCCTCATACCTTTTTGCGGGCGATCGGTCCGGAGCCGTGGTCGGTGGCGTATGTGGAACCCTGTCGGCGACCGGGGGATGGACGGTATGGAGAGAACCCCAATCGGGTGCAGCACTACTACCAGTATCAGGTATTGATCAAGCCGTCTCTAAATAATATTCAAGACGTGTATTTGGATTCGCTGAGGGCGCTGGGCATTCAGCCAGAGGACCATGATGTGCGGTTTGTGGAAGATAACTGGGAAGATGCGGCGGTGGGTGCGTGGGGCGTAGGCTGGGAAGTGTGGCTAGATGGGATGGAGGTGACGCAGTTTACCTACTTCCAGCAGTGTGGCGGGATTGATTGTCATCCGGTGTCGATCGAAATCACCTACGGGCTGGAGCGACTAACCATGTATCTCCAGAGCGTAGACTCGATTTTCGACATTCAGTGGAACGACACGCTGACTTACGGCGATGTCCATTTGCAGGGGGAAATTGAAGGCTCTAAGTACAACTTTGAAGCTTCCGATCCGGAGTTGCTGTTTACGTTCTTTAAGCTCTACGAACAGGAAGCAAAGCGTTTGATGGAGCTAGAGCTTGTTTTACCTGCGTTTGACTATGTGCTGAAGTGTTCACACACGTTTAACTTGCTGGATGCGCGGGGTGTGATTTCGGTAACGGAACGGACGCGCTATATCGGCAGGATTCGCAATCTAGCGCGGCAGGTGGCACAGAGCTATTTGAAACAGCGCGAAGCTTTAGGGTTTCCGTTGTTGCAGGATAAGAAACTGGAGGCAGCATAATTTACGCTGCGAGACAATTACGCCAAAGAAGAAACAGCAGAAGTCAGAAGCCAGAAGTCAGCAGTGAAAAGAGCTACCAATCTAGTTTTCGGGCTGAGGACTGTACCTCATCTAGCTGCAAATCGCTGTATTTAGATGAAGAACGACCACCAGTAAAAAATTCAATTTGTAGGTTGCTTTCACTCTAGTATCTAAGCATTTTGAACGAAATCTCTCAGTCTTGCTCGCAGATCATTAGAGATTAAAGGAAAATTGTTGATTTCCGTGATGATATTAGGTTTTGATCTCCCTGACTTAATCATTTCGGAGACAACATTTTTAGCAATTGTGTCTACACCATACGTGGCAACAGCAGTCGAAAGGGTGGCTAAAATTCCTAGAACAGCGAGACCTCCAAGCATTCCAAAAGGTCCGCCTAAAGCTGCCAATGCTGTTGTTAGTGCCGCTGCTCCTGCAAATCCAGTTGCACCCATCACGAAAATTAAAACTAAACCTGGTACTCCCAAACCTGCTAATTTACTGATTAAATCGTCCATGCCCTGATAGTCTTTTTCATAGCAACCGCACTAGCTAGAATTCCCTGGAATTTGATGGATGTAACTATGTCAGCGCCAACAACTTTCTACTGGGTATTTGCGGCGATATCAGGAGGAGAGAAGGCTGCAATCAACTTGCACCACTAATAGAATAACCAACTGGTGAAGGAATATTTGCGTCCTCGGATAACGGGTAGGGATTGGTGAGGATGGGTGTAGTAGGAGGGAAAGATGATCGCGCTGCCTGCTTGGGGTTTGACTTTGATGTTTTGGCGATCGAAAAGCGTCTCACCGCCCTCAAAATCATCGTTCAGGTAACCGACGATGCTGATGTCGCGGGTGGGAATATTATTGGCAATTTCTTGAAAGCGGCTCGCCAGAAGCAGGTTATCGACATGGCGCTTGTAGCGTTGCCCTGGCTTGTAGCGCAAGATGGAGCACATCTCCGCCTGGGAAAATTTGATGCCGTAGTGCTTAAAGAGTAAATCCTGAATGATCTGCACTTTTGTGAGTAAGATCTGGTTGGTCGATTCCTGGAGCTGCTGCCCGGTATTCCCCAACGGCAGCATGTCGCTGCTGCGAACGTCTGTATCGACCACATTTACGAGAATGCTGGAAGGTTTAAATTGACAGCATTCGGCAATCTGCATCACATGGTTACAGAGCGCTGGTTCCAGCAGATGCTCGATGAGTAGAATATCTGAACCTAGATCTTTGAACGAGTGTCCCACAGGTTATCCTTAATCCAATTGACTGTTGTGCAGTTAACCGTGCCATTGATGGCGATGATTTGACGAGAGCATCAGGTCACGCAACGATCGGTCTTTGATTTGCTAGTCTTTGATTGGCTGGTTTGATGTCTTTACGGTAGAGTGCCCCATTGACTCGCTCAAATTTTACTGCCACCTTACGTTCGCGGACGCAACCGATCGATCGGGTTGCGATCGTTCTCATCGTAACGCTGAGTTTGCTGATTGGTCTGCTGCTGCTGAGCGGTGAACATGCCTCGGCTCGTGTCCGCGATTTTAGCTGGCAGGACAAACAAATCGGTGCGGATGACACCGCCTTTACGCTCACCTTCAGTCGCCCGATGGATCATGCCAGCGTGGAGTCAAATTTGCGCTTGGAGCCGCCCTTACCTGGAAAAGTAAGTTGGGCTGGACGACGGATGGCATATACCCTCAACACTCCAGCGCCCTACGGTACGTCCTTTCAGGTGCAGTTGCAGAAAGCGCGCGATCGCTTTGCGGGCACACGATCGTCCATGCAGCCCTTTACCGGACGGTTTCAAACCCACGATCGGGTGTTTGCCTACATTGGCGTGAATGGGGAGGAAGCGGGGCGCTTGGTGCTTTTTAACCTGAACCAGCAGCAAAAGCAAATCCTCTCGCCGCAAGATATGGTGGTGCTGGAATTTAAGCCGTACCCCCTGAGCGATCGCCTGCTCTTTGCGGCAACCCCCCGCACCACGCAACCTGCGGCAGTGACGGATCAGCAGCTTTTTGTGGTGACGACTGGCATTCATGTAGAGTCACCAACACAGCCAAATGCCCAAGCGCTACCAACCCAGACAAGCTCTGTCGCTGATGCACCGGGCAAAGTTGATTTAGTCCTGGATAACAAAGACTATCAAAACCTGAAGTTTGATCTTTCACCCGATGGCAGCAAGATTGTGGCGCAGCGGGTGAATCGGAGTAACCCGAACGATTTTGGTCCCTGGCTGATTCAAGCAGATACCCCACCTCAGCCGCTTAAAGGAGATCCGGGAGGCGATTTTCTCATTACGCCCGATAGCCAATCGTTGGCGATCGCCCAGGGGCAAGGACTGGCGATTTTGCCCTTACAGCCAGGAGCCAAGCCGCTCGACTTTTTACCCAAGTTTGGGATGGTGCTGAGCTTTGCCAAAGATGGTTCCCTGGCAACGATGGTAAAGTTTAATACGGACAATACACGATCGCTCTTTCTAGTGAGCAATCAAGGCACGCAGAAAGAGCTGCTCCGTACCACAGGCTCCATTTTGAGCGCACGTTTTGATCCTGCGAAACAAACCCTTTACTGCTTACTCACCGACCTTTTGACTGGAGGCAATATCTACCGTGAAAAGCCGTATCTGGCAGCCATTAATCTTAAGACCAGCCAACTCCGCCCTCTGGTTTCTCTGCCCGATCAGCGCGATGTACAGGTGAGTTTATCACCCGACGGGCTAGCGCTTTTGTTTGACCAAACGCTAGAAGCAGCGCCGTCTCGTGCACCCGTTGGTGGGCAGTTGCAAGACAGCACAGGCAAAGTCATTGCCGATAGTCGCCTCTGGCTACTGCCCCTCGATCCCAGCAATCCCGCTGCTAAACTTCAGCCAGAATCATTGCCGTTACCGGGGCTTCGTCCCCAATGGCTACCCTAAGTAGTTGTTAAGTTTTTAGTTGTATAGCGCGAAGCGCATTCAAGAAAAGTTTTTAGTCAGCTGTACCCATTGAGCGCTTAGTCTAACAACGAAAAACCCTTTCTGGTATGCCGAAGGCTTTAGGGCTTTACAACTAATTGCTCTACAAACCCTAAACTGGTTCGCTGATGGCTCTCGACTATCCCATCAAATCGATTTACTCTGTAGCAATCCTGAATCTGCGTCAGACTTAAGCACAAGAAAGATACTTCATAGTCAGCCTTTGCACCTGACACGATCGGCATTCTGCTCAAAAGGTCAATATGCAAGTACAGGATCTACTGGAGCGATACCAGAAAGGCGAGCGAGACTTTTCCCATGTTGACCTGAGTGGAGCCAGCCTGAGCGGCGTTAACTTGAGAGATGCCGATCTCACTGGAGCAAATTTGACAGGAGCGAACCTGAGTTGGGCGTTTTTGAGTCGCGCTAACCTGACAGCCACTTGCTTGCGACGAGCAGACCTTCGTAGTGCCTCTCTCAACAACGCTATTCTGAACCAGGCGATTCTCAGCGGTGCCAATCTGAGTAAAGCCGACCTTCGATTAGCGCAATTGCAAAGCGCTGATTTGAACTGGGCTGTGCTTCAAGAAGCCGATCTGAGTAGCGCGAACCTTCAAGAAGCAAAATTAGATCAGGTCAATCTAGAACGGGCGAAACTTGGCAGCAGTTTGCTAACCGGGGCAGAACTCATGGAAGCCAACCTGCGCCGTGCGAATCTTGCCAGCGCCAATCTCGATCGGGCTAACTTGCGAGAGGCACACTTAGAAGAAGCAAACTTGCGAGAAGCATCACTCATCAGCACGAATTTAATTGAAGCAAATCTGAGCGGTGTTTATTTACGGCAGGCAAACCTCACAGGAGCCGATTTACACCGAGTCATTTTAACCGGGGCAGATCTAAGTGAGGCAATCCTCAGCAACGCCGATTTGAGTCGAGCCAATTTAGCCGGAGCGTATTTGCTGAAAGCAAGCCTCAGCAAAGCGCATTTGTTGCGGGCAAATTTGGAAGATGTTTACTTGCTCAGAGCCGATCTCAAAGATGCCAATCTGCGGGGAGCCTCGTTGCAGCGGGCAGACCTCAGCGGCGCGTATTTGAGCGATACCTCCTTAAACGAAGCCGACCTGAGCGATGCGTACCTGCTAGAAAGCCACCTCATCCGCACCAACCTGGACGGCGCTCAGCTGACGGGCTGCTGCATCGCCAACTGGCATCTAGAAGACACAGATTTTTCCAAAACCAATTGCCGCTATGTCTTTACCCAGTTTAATTACACAACCAAAAGCCCCACCGATCGCTACCCCACAGGGCGTGAACTGGAACCCGGCGAACTAGGGCGGCAATATGACGAAGACAATGCCGTAATCGAAGTGCATCTGACAGAAGCACCCAACTGGGAAGCACTTGCTTTTACGTTGGCACAAATCGGTCGAGAAGGAAACGGGTTGGCGCTGACCGTAAAAGCCTATGAATCCTCAGATGATCACTACCTGGTACGGTTAAAAGCAAGCCGCACCGTGAATGCCAAAATTTTATCGCGGCGCATTTTTCAGCTTTATCCAGAGGTGTTGCAGCGGCTGATAACGCATCAGGCTGAGATTGCAAACCTGTTGACGATCGCCCCTCAGGATTGCGAGCCGAACCTGACCCTAGATTGCCCTCCTCAACCAGCACCAGCAGAACCAAAGCTTTTGCCATCACCCGATCGACGCATACGGTTATACCAGGAAGTGGTACGACAAATGCAGCACATCATGATGTCTCAGGCACCTGAACAATTTGTGCAAAGCGTCCAGCAATTATTGAACTATCTCACGCGCCAAGGCATTGCCACCGAAGACATTCAAAAGAAAGTAGTTAGCCAGGTCATCACTCAACGCGCCAAACAAGACACAAGCTTTCGCGCTCACATGCAGCGTTGGGAAAAAACGGCACCCGAAGCCGCTCGCTTATCCACCGTGGGGCAAGCTATGCGATTGGCGATCGCGCTGATGTGGACAGAGACAAAGCAGCCGTGAAGAAAAGGGAGTCGAGGGGCAGGAGATTAATGGCGCTGCCTAAGAATGAACACTGCCATCGGGCATAATCACGCCCGTGAGGATTGCGCCCGTCAATTTGACCATGATCCGATCGGAAAAGCCAATTTTGGCTCCTTGAAGGTCAGCCCCACTTAAGTCAGCCCCACTTAAATCAGCCCCAATCAAATTTGCGTCCCGAAGATTGGCATGGCGGAGATCCGCTTGCAGCAAATTTGCCCGAAATAAATTGGCACTCGCTAAGTTGGCATGGGAGAGATTCACCCTATGCAAAAAAGCATCGCTAAGATTCGCGTGACTCAGGTTTGCTTGACTCAGGTTTCGACCGGAGAAATCCTGCTCTCGCAAATCTGCTCCTTGCCAATCAGTACCGCTTAAATCAGTCGTAGACCGACGGCTAGCTGAAGCGGGCGGAGGAGGCTGTTGCTGCCAAGAGGCGAAATTGGAGGGTTGGCGAGCAGCCGATCGCGAGGCAGAAGAAGTAGACTGAGCCGCTGCATCCCGATCGGCTTGAGAAGAAGCTTTAGCTTGCGGTGGCTTCGGGCGCGACGGCTGGTTATAGTCATCACGAGCAGAGCCTCGATCAGCGTAACCCCGGTCTCTGTCTGCATAACGCTCAGCACGGGCTTGGTAGTGAAGCGGACGCGATCGTAATTGATCCCGTGCCTGGTTTAGTGCTTTGAGCTTTTCTTGTGCTTCCGCTTGTAGCGTTAGATCGTCTTTGGGCAAACGATCAGGATGCCACTGGAACGCCAATTGGCGATATGCCTGATTAACCGCCTCAAGGGACGCTCCAGGTCTTAGTCCTAACACTCGGTAGTAACGATCAAAGTCACTCATGTGATCGAGGCAAGTGGGTTATTCCTCATGTTACAAGGCAGTCGCAAAGAATTGGCAAAAATCATCCACGGAGCAAAAGAGTTCTTCTAGACTAAACATGAGGGCAAACCAGGCGCAAGAGTTTAGCCTTTTCAGACTATTTGAATTTGCCTCTTTCTTGTCTCAATTCTTCTCCCGAACGCAGGTTTTTTAGTTTCATCGCGATCGCACTAAAGACCAGCGTCATGTTACCAAACACGATCGCATTCATGCCCAGACGACATCTCACGGCTCAGATGACAAAAGCAAGGGCGCGATCGCCTCTGCATTCAGCCCTGTGAGTCTGGCAACCTGTTCCATCGTCATCCCTTCTACCAGTAGGTTGCGCGCTGTTTGTAGTCACTGCTCCTCTGCACCATCCGCTCGTTGACGTTCCTGTTCGGCTCGTTGGCGTTCCTGTTCGGCTCGTTGACGTTCCAGCTCTGCTTGTTGATGTTCCTGTTCGGCTCGTTGATGTTCCTGTTCTTCAGGCGTTGGCAACAGGTCTCCTTCTACCGTTGCCCAGCGCAACCAGGTCGCATCAATGCCTTTGTATGTTCCCTGCCAACGCTGTAGGGCTAAGCCCAAGGAGACACTCAGCAACTGATCGCGATCATTGAGAACAAGGGGTTGATACCCATTTTGCTGCATCGCAAAACCAGCCCAGTCACTCGGGTTAAAGGGGTCGTACCAGAAGTATTCTGGCACTCGCATTTGCTCTTGATAGATGAGCTTTTTCTTCGTTTTGTCGGCGGCAGCGGTACTGTCTGACAGCAACTCAATCACGACATCGGGTGCTTTCCCTTCTTCCCACACGACCCAACTTTTGCGTTTCTCTTTAGGGACTCCCAACACGGCAAAAAAGTCTGGTCCTTTAAAGTCCTGGTTGCGTACCTGCGCCAGACTGTAATAGACAAACATACTGCCCCCGACAAAGCCATCGTCTCGCTGAGCCAACCAGGGGATGAGCGCGTCGATCAGCAAGTCCATCTGGGTTTTGTGTCGCGCACTTTCCATCGGGACACCATCGTCGTAGGGAAGTTCCGCCTGGGTGGGTGGAAGTTCAAGTAGGGACATCGCTTTTCACCAATAGAGGTTTCACTAGGGCGCGTCATCAATTCAGCTCCGAAACCTTTCGGTATCAGCATGATCGCGCCCGTCCAAGACATGAAGCTAGGGGCTGGAACCCTTGCTAAAAGTAATGTGTAGTAGTAATTGATGACAGCCCCTAGCAAGGTGGCTCGCAGCAGGTATTTCTATGGTACTGAACGGTGAACGGAATGCAAAAACAATGTGTTGCTGGGCGCGATCGCATCCAGCAACACAACGATGTGATTAGCTCAAGGATGGTTTTCGAGCTTATCTAATGATGATGGTGCCCATGCCCGTGCGAGTGCCCATGCCCGTGCGAATCTCCGTGTGAGTGACCGTTGTGATGCTCATGGCTGTGGGGGGCAAGGCTGGGATTCACCGTTAGCGCCTGCTCTGCCAGCAGCGCCTCGATTTGTGGATGCGCCCATTCTGCAACCATTTTGAGGAAGTCTGGTCGATCGTTAACGCATTCCATCTGCACATAAGTTACTTCAGGATGCTTGCGACGCAGGGTATGGATGATGTGGTCTACATCTAGCAAGGTTTCGTGGTTTTCGGTGGCAAAACCGATCGGCATGAAGATGAGAGCCGTCGCACCCAGATCAATCAAGTTCCTGGCAGCGAGTTCAGCATTTGGTTGCGTCCATTCGATGAGCGGCGTTTGGTGATTCAGCCAACCCACCGAGGTCAGGGGATAGCGGTAGATCAACTTCTCGCGGACGCGATCGTACAATGCCTGACTCTCATCAATTCCAGACGTAAAGCCTTTCGCTTTGTGGGGGCAGCCATGATTCATCAGCACAATGCCCGTTTGGGAGGGAAGATGCGCCACAGCCAGGTCAGTTTTGATCTTATCTTCTACCAGGTCGGCAAGCAGATCGATATACTCAGGCTCGTTGTAAAACGATGGGATGTAGCGCGTGCCTTTGACCCAGTGCTCGGTGCCATCCGCCAGCTTCGTCAGCGCTTTGTTGACCTGCTCCACCGCAATGCCGCTGGTGAAAATGGAATCGACCACCAGAAGCGGATAAATCAGAATCTTGTCAAACCCTCGCGCTTTAACGTCCTCTAAAACCTGTTCTGGCAAGAAGGGAGCACAAAAGTTGAAGGCTTTGAAGACCTTCACACGATCGCCCCAGCGCTCTTGTAAAGACTGCTCTACGCCAGCCCGCTGACGCTCAAAAATCGCATTATGGGGCGAAATGAAATGGTCGTGCTGATGACTCCATTCGTGCAGGTCAAACGCGGCTAACAGCTTTGCCAGCGGCGGATACACCCAGGTCGGGACAGGCGCAAACTTTGCCGTTAGAAGATTCAGCGCTTGCTCGTTGTAGTTGGCAAAGTCTTCATAGCTTTCTACTTCGCCGTAGCCCATTAAGAGAACGGCTACCCGATCCTGGGCGTTGGACTCGTTGTTAGACTCGTTAACTAAGGGCTGGAGTTTTTCAGGAGTAGCGACCACTGATACTGCCTCAACATGAATGGACTAAGCTGGGAAACGATCGCTCACTCAAGCCATCTCGATCGCCTGTTACGACAAGGATACGGCTCAGAAGCATTACCCATTAGCGTCTAGGGTAACATCCTATCCAGGGGGATAGGGCAGAAATGTGTTTGAAAATGCTTAAGATGCTTGAGGGGTGAGGAGTGAAGGATGAAGGCTAGGAAAGTTGTTAGTTGTTGGTTGTTAGTTTTTAGAAGCAGGCAGAAGGCTAAAGGCTAACAAGCTGACCGCTGACCGCTGACCGCCAATTGCTGAACTGAAGGCTAAAAGCTAAACGGATGAGGATTGTCATTTGTCCTGGTATGCACGATCGCCAATTAACGCAGCAGTTTATTCAGAGTGTGCGGGACGCATCCGGGGGGGTGGCGTTACAGCCAGAGTCTTTGCTGGTGTTTCCGGCTGAGCGCTATCCTGCCTATGCGGGATGGCATGTGCTGCGGTTTCTTCATGAGCAAACCAGCCGCGATGATCCGGATCTAAGGGCGGTGCCTCCGTTAGTATTCATTGGGTTCAGTGCAGGTGTTGTGGGTGCCATAAGTGCAGCCGTTGCCTGGGAATACCTGGGGGGAAGTGTTAAGGCTGTGCTGACGATCGATGGTTGGGGCGTACCGCTTATAGGCAGCTTCCCAGTGTATCGTCTCAGTCACGACTGGTTTACCCATTGGAGTTCAGCCTTGCTGGGGGGAGGCGAGGACAGTTTCTACGCTGACCCTGGTGTGGCGCATCTTGAGCTTTGGCGATCGCCCCAAACGGCGCATGGCTGGTGGCTGACACCCCATGCAGCTAAACCTCCAGTGGCGCTGTCAGCGGTCAATTTTATAACTGCCCTGTTGCACCGTTACGATGAACGGTGAGAAGTAACGTAAAAGGAGAAAATAAGCTTGTTTATTTTCTGGTTTGCTTTCATGCGGGAACACTAAAATAGCTCAGCTTGCCGCTCTGGAATGGTTGCGATGGCTGCACATCGCCCTGCTACACCATTGCACCTCAAGGGAGGATAGTCACCTGGTTCCCAAACGCTTTTCTAGACAAAACGCTATGCTTCCAACCAGTCCTTCGGATGGTGGGTTTGGTACACTCCTCAAGAATCGACCCTTTCTGGCGCTGTGGACGGCGCAGGTCTTGTCGCAGGTTGCCGATAAGATCTTTTTTGTGTTTTTGATTGCGCTCCTGGTCAACTATCAGCCCGCAACCGGACTGGAAAACTCTGCCCGTTCAGCACTGCTGTTTGCCATCACGTTGCCTGCCATTATGTTTGGTTCGGCAGCGGGTATTTTTGTCGATCGCTTCGATAAACGACAAATTCTCGTCGCCTGTAATCTGCTGCGCGGGGTGCTCATTCTCGCGATGCCTCTGTTGCCCAAAGCCTTCGTCGTGCTCTTAGTTATCGGCTTTGTTGAATCCACGCTGACCCAGTTTTTTGCCCCCGCAGAACAGGCGGCTATTCCGCTGTTAGTGCCTCGTCAGGGGCTGATGAGTGCCAATGCGCTGTTTACCACCACGCTGATGGGATCGCTCATTGTGGGGTTTGCGATCGGGGAACCGTTGCTTACCCTGGCAAAGGTGGGGGGGGAGTTTGGGCAAGCGTTTTTGATCGGTGGGCTTTACCTGATTGGTGCGGCGATTTTATACTGCCTGCCGATTCGCAAAAGTGGTGCTGACCCTCAGATTGTGCAAGCCCATCCCTGGAGTGACTTTAAAGCAGGGTTGGCTTATCTGAGGCAAGATCGCTTAGTCAGTAGCGCGATGGTGCAGTTGACCATTCTGTATTCCGTTTTTGCGGCATTAACGGTGCTGGCGATCAATCTGGTCGAAGAAATTGGGCTGGCATCGACGCAGTTTGGCTTTTTGCTGGCGGCGGCGGGCATTGGTATGGTGTTTGGCGCGGCAGCGCTGGGGCACTGGGGCGATCGTTTTCACCACAAGCCACTGCCCCTAATCGGCTTTCTCATCATGGCAGCAGGGCTAACGGCATTTACGTTTACCAGTCACCTCTGGCTGGGTTTAGGTCTGAGTGCCATGCTGGGCGTTGGGGCTTCGATGGTGGGGGTTCCCATGCAGACGCTCATTCAGCGACAAACGCCAGAATCGATGCGCGGCAAGGTGTTTGGCTTTCAAAATAATGTGGTGAATATTGCCCTGAGTGTGCCGCTGGCGATCGCGGGTCCACTCACCGATGCCATTGGTCTTCGCATTGTGCTGCTAGGCATGGGCGCGATCGTCAGTCTGGTTGGCATTTGGGCATGGCGGAGCACACGGCGCGTTTTGCAGGATGTGATTTGAACGAGGGCAGAGGGGGAAAGGCAGGAGGCAGAGGGCAGGAGGCGGAAGGCAAGAGAGTTTTTAGTTGTTGGTTGTTGGTTGTTAGAAGGTAAGAGGCAAGAAGGCAGAGGGCAGAAGGCAGGAGGCAGAAGGGAGGAAACAAGGGGTTATGATCATGGGTACATGAGTGCTTTGTGACGGCGATCGCTACCGAATCAATGCCGATGCACTGCTCAAAATTCGTGATTTAGACCCATGGCTAAAGTTTTTGCTTCCATCACCGATGACCTTCAGCGCTTTATTGAGACGCAACACATCTTTTTTGTTGCGACGGCACCCCTTACAGCAGGGCATGTGAATCTGTCGCCCAAAGGGTTGAACAGTTTTCGGATTCTCTCTGCAAACCGGGTTGCCTATTTAGACGTGACGGGCAGTGGTAATGAAACATCCGCTCATCTTCAGGAAAATGGGCGCATCACCTTCATGTTTTGTGCCTTTCAAGAGCCACCGCTGATTTTGCGACTGTATGGCACTGGGCAGACCATTTTGCCTGCTACGACAGAGTGGCATGACCTGTACCCACTGTTTTCGCCCCTGCCTGGAGCGCGTCAGATGATTGTGGCGACGATCGATCGAGTGCAAACCTCTTGTGGCATGGGCGTACCGCTGTATGAACCAGTGGGTCAGCGAGACTCGCTACTCAAGTGGGCAGAAAAGAAAGGCGCAGAGGGCTTGCATGCGTATCAGCAGCAGAAAAATACCAGCAGCATTGATGGTCTGCCAACGCCTTTAGCGAGTAAGTGATAAGTGCTTTAGGGCTGGCAGTATTTGCGATCGCGATCGGAGCCTGGTTCTTGCCAGGAGTAGGCAAAATGGCTGATCGAGCGAATTTGGGGTGCCATCTGCTGAAGTGCCTGCATTTGCACCTCTAGCGGTGGACGGTTGCTCACCGATTGCTGCCAGATACCAGCCAGTACAGGCTTGACCTGTGTGCCACGAGGCGCAAATTGCAGCACTCGTCGGACTTGTGCGGTGATGCAGTTTGCTTTGCCGCAGGTAGCATACGCCATTGGATGCCACTCTACTGAACTGGGAAAGCGATCCCACGGCTGAAGGCGGGAGTCAAACCCGCTCCGACCCACGCTGAGATTGCCATCCGAGAAGAAAACGACTCCCGCTGGAATGCCCCATCGCTTGACGGGTGCAACGGCTGCATTCACGAAATCCAGTACGCCCTGAGTTGCATGGGCTACGGATAGCTGCCAGAGGTCAGACTGCAAGAGAGATACCCGACGACCTAAGGGCAGAGATGTGGTCAGACGTGTTGGGTTTATGCCTTGCCAGAGGGGTTCTCGCTCGTTGGGGTAGAGTACATTCAGATCTTTAAGGTCATCGCCAGAGATAAAGCCCCGTCCTAAAAACCGCCGAATCAGCTCCATACCCCGATAATTCACCGCTCGTTGCAGCAGCGTTTGCTGTGAGGCTTCACCGTATACCCACAAGTCCTGAATTTTGCTGGCAACAGAGGCAGCGCCATAGCCACGGGGATAGCGCACGTAATCGAACAGTACACCGTCGGGTTGACGTTTGGCGACTGCCTGCACCATTTGCAGATAATCTTGCCGCGCTTGCGGACTGTAGGGGTCAATAAATGCTTCGTCCGGGTTGCCAACCCCTAGCTCTACACTCAGTCCGGGGATCGTGTTCGCCGTTAAGCTGGTTTGACCTAACCCATTGCGGGCAAGGGTTTGCTGCTTATCGGCACGACGCACATAGCTAGCACCAAAGTTTAGACCAAACAGCCACGCGTACACTTTGAGGCCGCGATAGTGCCCTTTGCGAATGACATCTGCCAGAAGATCGGTCTTTTCTGCTCTTGTGCCAGCCAGTACCGGAATCCAGGGAGTTGGGTTGTCATTAGCAGGCAGCAGCACCTTGCCGTTGTAGAAAACTTCCACATTGACCTGGTTGTAGCCCCGATCGACAATGCGATCGAGCACCGCTTCTAATGCGCCTGATTTCACGTCGCATGGATAAAGCCTGATCCAGATGGCTTGCGTTTGCGTCCAGGTTTGACGGCGGCAGGCACGCAATCCTGCTGCATGTTGCTTAATCAGGTTGGCATAGCGCTTTTGGGCATCCCGATTGCCTTTAGCCGCCACCTGCCTGAGCATTTCTTTTTGGTTAATCGCTGTCTGAGACTGCTGGCAATAGGGGACGGTCTGGGCATGAAGGTTGCCTGGTATCAAGGACGAACCAACGATGCTCAATACCAGCGCTGCTGTGACCGTTTGCCTGGGTGAACGTTGATTGAGTGAACGCTGATGGGTTTTGCCCTGAGTTGACCGAGCAGGGGAGCAACCTGCATGTACACGATCGCGCGCGCCGAAAAACTGCACAAGCCTCATAGAATCCTGACACCTTTAGACAGATTGGTCTGACAATAATCTGCCCTACAAGACTAATGCAGGATACTTTCTTTGGTGCTTTTTTTTCGATCAGCTTAAACTCAGTCTCATAAACCTGCTCTAAACTACCCTAGCCAGCTTTTCAGACGTTCTGCAATTTGGGGACGACGGAGCTTCCGCATCGCCTTACTTTGAATTTGGCGGACGCGTTCTCGTGAGAGATTGAAGAGCCCCCCCACTTCTTCCAACGTGCAGGGCTTGCTTGACGTTAAGCCATAACGCAGCGAAATGATGTCCTTCTCGCGCTGAGTGAGCACATCGCCCAGCACATCCCAGATTTCTTGCCGCAGCATAGTTTCGCTCATTTGAGCTTCGGGAGATTGGGTATCGCCATCTTCCAGTAAATCCATCAACTCGGTGTCTTCGCCTTTACCCACGCGATGGTTAAGCGACAGTGACTTTCGGCGTACCTGCTGGAGATTGCGGAGTTGCTCGGGGGTGACTTCTAACGCGGCTGCCAGCTCCGTTTCGGTCGGGTTGCGGTGCAACTCCTTGCGTAAATCGCGGTGAGCTTTCTTTAGCTTGTTCAGCTTTTCGACAATGTGAATTGGCAACCGAATGGTGCGGGCATCGTTGGCGATCGTGCGCGTAATGCCCTGCCGAATCCACCAGTAGGCGTAGGTCGAAAACTTGTAGCCCTTGTCGGGGTCAAATTTCTCAGTGGCGCGGTTTAAGCCTAAAGCACCTTCTTGAATGAGATCTAAAAAGGGCACGCCCCGGTTGAGATAGCGCTTGGCGATCGACACCACAAGCCGCAGGTTCGATCGAATCATCTTACGTTTTGCCACCCGGCTGCGATAGAGACGATGCTCTAACTGGCGCTCGGTCAACCCCACTGCTGTCGCCAGTTCCTCTCGACTAGGAAGCCGTCCCAGTTCTTCAATGAGCCGGGTTTGCACTCCATCTATATCAACCAGATACCGAATGCGTCGTGCCAGTTCGACTTCTTCGTTTGGCTTCAGCAACGGATAGCGCGCCATTTCTTTAAAAAACGCACCCACGGCATCGTCTGTGCTGGTTTTACTGTAACCAGACGGGCGAGCGCTGGCGATTTGATCCACATCCTCATCGGCACTGATCGCTTCATCTTCAGCATGAACAGCATCACCTGCATTCATCACGTCATCACCCGCGACCTCGCCCTGGAAAAGTTCAGCTTCAACCGCATCAATGTCATCAAAATTTGGTTCGACTGCAAGATCTTCATCGCTCAAGCCAGCAGGCAAATCGCCATCTGCTACCAATTGAAGGGATTCGAGTGAGTCAAGATGATTCGCAGGCGGAGGCGTAACATCAGGCTGTAACGTTTCTATCACTTGGGTTGGTGCTAAATTTTGGGACATATGAATCATTTGAGTGTGAAGGGGCTGAAAGCTCAAACGTGATGTTATATACAGTTGCCTGGTCACTGTCTCAACACAGGGTTGCTTAAACACAGGCTTTTCTAGATGAGCAATGCTCAGACTGAGTAAATTTGCTCATTTTAACCATCTTTGATTTGCTGATCTTAACGGTTTGACTATCAATTTGGGGTAGGGTATCTGACATCCTCTGGCATTAACTCACTCAAGCTACGACACTATGGGATAATTGCATTCTGTTAAGCTACTTGAAGTACATTTTTAGGTTGTTCGATCAACTACAAAACGTCTTATTGGAATAGCAATCTGCGGAAATGCAGCCGCACCAAAGTCAGAAGTGCATTGCCTGAAAACGCGTTCGTTGATGAACTAAACCTGAATGAATACGATCGCTACAACGCCTTCAAAGATACAGTTTTGACTGATAAATAACCATTTTTCTCACCGCTGCTTCCTCCATCATTGACGTATTGACCAGCCACAAGCTTGCTTGCAAGGTTGTGAGTGATGATTGATAGATGAACATCAGGCAGGAAGATTGCTCGTTCTCTTGCTGCTAATGGCTCAATGAGGTTGGTGCGACTGCCCGATACGGTGAAAGACTGGGCAGAATCCAGAAGTCAGTAGGCAAAATAGCCTTCGTCACCTGACTTCTCACGTCCCCCAATTCACTCCTGAGACTTCAGATCTGTGGCTATACATCAAGCGTGATGGCTACCTCTAAAAGCCTCCCATAACAACTGGGGTAATCCTCTCTATCGGTAGGGTGAAAAGCCCTCTGCCACAAGCTAGAGTGTGGGGAATGAATCACGGTCAGCGATCACGGGTCAGGCGGTCGTAGCGTAAAATCATGGCAACTTGAAACTGCGAGAAGACTGCGACCTGAAAGCCAAAGGCTGAAGGCTGACCCCGCATACCGTGCATCCATCAAGTAGGATGGCGATCTGTTCACCCAGCGAACTGCTTTCTCGTATGTCTGTTTTGGCTGAGCCTGACACCCCCTATCAAATCAACACGCCCACCACCTGGGTCGAAGTCCTGGTCGATTGTCCGGGGGCGCAAGGGCTTTTTACCTATCGGTTGCCGCCCCACCTGGAGGCTCAGCCTGGAGATATTCTGAGCGTGCCGTTTGGGATGCAGCAGGTAGGAGCGATCGCCATTCGCCGCCTGGATCGCCCTCCCATTGGGCTAGAACCCTCCCAAATGCGGGATGTAGACGATCGGGTGCAGTCAGGCTTTTTCTCCGCCACCTACTGGCAGATGTTAAATCGCGTGGCAGGCTATTACTGCACGTCGCTCATGCAGGTAGTGCGAGTTGCTTTACCACCGGGTCTACTGGCACGATCGCAACGCCGTGTGCGGCTTTTAGACAAAACCGATTACGACAAAGAGGCAACGGGACACGTAACTGATTTTTCTTCACCCCATACCCCACACCCCACACCCCACACCCTCCTCTCTCCCACCGCCCAACAAATCCTCACCCTCCTTCGCGCCAGCAAAACCGGAGACTATAGCTGGCAGTTCTTGCAGCGGCAGAGTCCAGGTGCGCGTCGAGGCTTGCAAGAACTCGTGCAACAGGGCGTGGTAGAGCAATATCTGGAAACGCCTACCCCCGTGCGCCCGAAACAAAAGCTGGCAGTTACCCTTGTGTCCTCACCGTCCCCGGCTGACCTGACACCGAGACAGCAAGAAATTCTCTCCGTGCTGCGGCGACAGGGGGGCGAAGTGTGGGTGACCGAGCTATTGCAACTGTGCCAGACCAGTTCAACCACCTTGAAAGGCTTGGCGCAGAAGGGTCAGGTGGTGATGCAGCCGCGTGAGGTGCTCCGGCGGGAGGGCGGCTTGGCGATCGCAGCCGACGAGACAAAACGGCTCACGCCCGATCAGTCCGTTGCACTGGACACCATTCAGGCGCTCTCTGGCTTTGCTCAGGTCTTGCTACATGGGGTGACAGGCTCCGGCAAAACCGAAGTCTATTTGCAGGCGATCGCGCCCATCCTTCAGCAAGGGCGCTCGGCGCTCGTGCTGGTACCTGAAATTGGGCTGACCCCGCAGTTGACCGATCGCTTCCGTGCCCGCTTCGGCAACCGCGTTTGCGTGTATCACAGCGCCTTATCCGATGGCGAACGGTATGACACCTGGCGGCAAATGCTCAACGGTGAAGCTCAGGTTGTGATTGGCACTCGCTCTGCCGTCTTTGCCCCATTGCCCCATCTCGGACTCATTGTGCTGGACGAAGAACACGATGCCAGCTTTAAGCAAGACCAGCCTGCTCCTTGCTATCACGCCCGGACGGTTGCAAGCTGGCGAGCCGAGTTAGAGAACTGTCCACTGCTGCTAGGATCGGCAACGCCGTCGCTGGAGAGTTGGGTGGCGTGTGGGGGTGGGGAGATAGAAGGCAGGGGGCAGGGGGCAGAGGGCAGGAGGCAGGAGGTAGGAGGCAGAGGGCAGGAGGCAGGAGGCAGAAGGCAGGAAGATCAACAACTAACAACTAACAACCCTAGCGTAGCCATGCCAGAGGCTTTACAACTAACAACTTCCCCAACTCAAAACTCAAAACTCAAAACTCTCCCCCTCTCCCCTCTCTCCTCTCCCCTTACTCCTCACCTCTACCTCTCCCTTCCCACGCGGATCTACGATCGCCCGTTGCCGCCGATCGAGGTGGTGGATATGCGGCAGGAATTGCATGGCGGCAATCATTCCATCTTTAGTCGATCGCTGCGATCGGCGTTGCTGGATTTGAAAGAACACCACCAGCAGGGCATTTTGTTTATTCACCGTCGGGGACACAGCACCTTTGTCTCCTGTCGAAGCTGTGGCTATGTGGTGACGTGTCCCAACTGCGATGTGTCGCTGGCGTATCATCACGTCCATAGCGAAGCGACTCCGCTGTTGCGCTGCCACTATTGCAACCATACACAGCTTTTACCCAAAGACTGCCCGACGTGTCGTTCGACCTACTTTAAGTATTTTGGTAGCGGCACGCAGCGCATTGCTCAGGCGATCGCCCACGAGTTCCCAGACTTCCGGCTGATTCGGTTTGACAGCGATACGACGCGAACAAAGGGGGCACATCGGGCGCTCCTCACTCAGTTTGCAGACGGGGAAGCAGATTTGCTGGTGGGCACCCAAATGTTGGCAAAAGGCATTGATTTGCCTCAGGTGACGCTCGTAGGCATTGTCTCGGCGGATGGGCTGCTGCACATGGCAGATTACCGCGCGAATGAACGGGCGTTTCAGACTCTGACGCAGGTGGCAGGACGCTGCGGGCGTGGAGAAGAGCCGGGTCGGGTGATTCTGCAAACCTACTCACCCGAACATCCGGTGATTCAGGCGGTGCAGCACCATGCCTACGAGCGGTTTGTTACGGACGAGTTGCAGCATCGATCGCAGCTTCACTATCCTCCCTACAGCCGTCTGGTCTTGCTTCGATTTAGCAGCACCAGCCCGATCGCCGTGCAACAAGCCGCTGAACGGATCGCACTGGCACTGGCTTACCTGGAAGAACAGGGTGTTGAGCGCTTAGGTCCTGCCCCCGCGACGATTTTGCGCGTTGCCCGCCGCTACCACTGGCAGCTATTGCTCAAATTGCCGTTGGCGGATTCGGTGCCGCTACCAGACCTTGCAACGCTGCGATCGTGGTGTACTAGCAACGTCAGCTTAACAATTGATGTTGATCCGCTGACGATGCTCTAGCAAAGACAGAAAATGGGAAGCATAGACCGTGGACGCGAGCCCACCGTCAATCGTGCTCTGAGTCATCGGCGATCGCCAGACAGTTTTTGGGTGCCCACCCTTACGGTTTACAGGCAGTTCGCAATGCCTCCATGCCGTACCGTCAAAACCATGCTCAAACCATTACTTACCCAATGCATTCCTTGAGGAACCCCTCTATGCCGCTCCAGCCAACCAAACTCTCTGCCCTGCTCGCACTACTGGTTAGTATTGCCATTCCTGCTGGTATGCCAACGGCTCAAGCAGTGAGTGTGCAACAAACCGCGAGGGTGCAACAAGCCGCAGAAAGTAGCCGTCTGGCTGCACGCCCAGCCACACAAGCGCAAACCGACAATGTGGGTGCCTTGCTAAAACAGGGCAACGCGCTGCTGGATGACAACAAGCCGGAACAGGCTCTAGATGTGTTCAAGCAAGCGTTAGCCATTGATGCCAATAATGTCGAAGCGCTAATTGGGCAAGGGACGGCTTTTTATTATCTGGAGCAATATAAAGCCGCGATCGCAGCCTACAAGCAAGCTACAACCCTAGACCCACGATCAGTCGCGGGTTGGGTCGGGTTGGGTAACGCCCTGGATGATTCTAAGCAACCAGAACCCGCTCTGAAGGCTTATGACAAAGCGCTGGCGATCGACGCTAACGATGCCAACGTCTGGTACAACCGGGGAGTCACGCTCGGACGGCTACAGCGCTATCAAGAAGAGGTGGCTGCTTACGATAAAGCCGTGCGCCTGCGGCCCACTTACGGCAGCGCCTGGTACAACCGGGGCATTGTGTTGAGCAAGCTAGAGCGATCCACCGAAGCGCTGGCATCTTACGAGCAAGCCGTGAAGCTTGAACCCAGTCGCACCAATGCCTGGATCAATCGCGGCAATGTGCTCTTTGACCTGAAGCGGTACCCAGAAGCCATCAAGTCCTACGATCGCGCCATTACGGTTGAGCCAAACAGCGAGGATGCCTGGTTCAACCGTGGGGTCGCCCTGGCAAACCTGAAGCGCTACCAGGAAGCGATCGCCGCCTTCAACACAACGCTCAAAATCAACCCCAACAATGCCGAGGCACGCAAGAATCGAGACAACCTGCTGAAGCGGGTAGAACAGATCAATCAAGAAGCCGTTTGATCGACTGTTGCATCACTCGGTTTCCAGCATGGGCTAACACCTGTACCTGATTGACTGACAAACGTGGGAGGGAAGGGACGCTCAGCCCTTAGTAATCGGGCGTTTTCGGTTTACTGTAACAGTTACCACACTCTACAGATAAACGATGCGAACCTCCCGTATCTATGATCAAAGGCAAATTCTATTGCGTCAATCAACTCCCTGGGCAGACCAACGCCATTTACAGACGATGCTTTGGATGGTGATCGGACTGCTTTGCAGTGAGTGCATCAACTTGAGCAAATGGCGAGTCTATGTCAAAAGTCGAGCCAAGTTTGCTCAAAGCTATCAACGACGCTTTAGCCGTTGGCTGCACAATCCTCGCATCAATGTCCAAAGGCTCTACAGCAGCTTAATCGCCCAAGCCCTAGGGATTTGGGGAGAGGTGTCCATCAACGTGATTGAAGACACTGCGATGCTGTGGGATGAGTACTGCCTGGTGCGGGTGTCAGTGCAGTATCGGGGACGAGCGATTCCGTTGGTCTGGCGGGTGCTGCGGCACAACAGCAGTAGCATCAAGTTTGAGGTCTACCAATCGATGCTGAAGCGAGCCGCACGGCTCCTGCCTGCGGGAACTTCAGCGTGTTTTCTGGCAGACCGAGGCTTTGCAGATACTGACCTGATGCGCTACCTGCGGGATGCATTAGGCTGGCATTTTCGGATTCGGGTCAAAAGCAACAGTTGGATTCACCGTCCTAGCAAAGGCTGGATGCAACTCAACCAGTATCACCTGGAGTTGGGGGAGGCGGTGCTGCTGCAAGGGGTGGGGTTGACCAAAACTCAGAGGTTGGACGGCGTGAACCTGGCGTTAGCGCGGGATGCACAGAGCCGTCAGGTGTGGATGGTGGTTTCTGATGAACCCACAACCCTACAAACGTTTCGCCAATACGCTGAGCGGTTTCAGGTTGAGGAAGCATTGCTAGACGAGAAATCCAACGGGTTCCAACTGGAGCGTTCTGAAATTCGTTCGGTTCCTGCCCTCTCGCGATTGTGCCTGGTGATGGCGGTCGCCACACTCCTGCTGACGATACAAGGACAGCAAGTCGTAGCCACGGGCAAGCGGCGGTGGGTAGACCCGCACTGGCAACGTAGTAACAGCTACTTCAGGATTGGCTGGAATTGGCTCAAGGGTGTGCTGTATCAGGGTTGGCGATTGTTTGTGACGATCGCCCTCAGTGGAAAGGCAGATCCACAACCTGCCGCGGCATCGAAAAAGCAGGAGAAGAAACGCTTGAAACGGGAGTTTACAGTCACTTCCTACTGCTTTGTTCAATGAGTTTTGTCAGTCAACCAGGGGTGTCGGTAGATCTAAGCTTGCTGTCAGTAGCGAGAAGCTATTGGGTGTCCCCATGACCGATCGCAACTGGAATACCGTTTGCAAACTCAAAGAAATGGCAACACTCATTGCTTCGCTATTTAATACCAATTCTCTTTAAAGATGCACAAAAAGTAGGTTGGGTAGAACAGCGTGAAACCCAACAAGCAATTGACTTTGTTAGGTTTCGTTCTCTAAGCGATCGGTCACACTAACTAAGCTTGTTGACAACTTTAAGCAGAAATTGGATGGTGGGGTTGAGAAAGGCGTTGCGGTAGTAAGTATCGGCTGCTTTCTTGATGGCTTCTGCCTGGGTGGGGTAGGGATGAATGACCCCGGCGATGGCGTTGAGTCCCTGCTTGGTCACCATTGCCAGGGTGATTTCGCTGATCATTTCTCCTGCGTGTTTCGCCACGATCGTCGCTCCCAGAATTTTGTCTGACCCCTGTTTTACCAAGGCTTTGAGCAAGCCTTCGGGTTCGCCATCGGTCAGGGCGCGATCGACATCCGAGAAGGGAATGACGATCGTCTGCGTTTTGATGCCCTTCGCGTGCGCTTCGGTTTCATACAGTCCCACATGGGCAATTTCGGGATCGGTGTAGGTCACCCAGGGCATGACCAGGCTACTGAGCTTGCTGCGTCCAATGCCAAAAGGAGCGAACAACGCATTTTTGATGACCAGACGGGCGGCAGCATCGGCGGCATGGGTAAATTTCCACTGCATACAGATGTCGCCTGCGGCGTAGATACGAGGGTTCGTGGTTTGCAGGTAATCATTCACCTCCACGCCCTTCTTGGCATCGTATTTGACCCCAACAGCTTCTAAATTGAGTCCTTCCACGTTGGGCGATCGTCCCACGCCAATCAGAATTTCATCGACCATGATCGTTCTCGTTTCGCCGTGCTGCTGGTAGTGGATGACGTTTCCCGCCTCAGTCTTTTCGACTCGCTCAATCGTGCAATTCAGCAGGAGTTTCAACCCTTCCTGCAAAAAGCGCTGTTGGACGATTTCAGCCGCATCGCCATCTTCCCGATCGAGCAGATGACCGTTTTTATGCAATAACGTGACTTCACTGCCCAACCGCTGGAATGCCTGTGCCAGTTCGCACCCAATGGGACCACCGCCAATGACGGCTAAGCGAGAGGGACGATCGATCAGCGAAAAAACGGTTTCGTTCGTGAGAAAGCCTGCGTCTGCCAGTCCAGAAACTTTGGGATGGGTGGCGCGGGCACCTGTAGCAATGACGGCTTTTTTGAAGCGCAAGGCGCGATCGTCCACGGCGATCGTCTGCTTATCCACAAACCGAGCGCTCCCTAAAAAAACATCAATGCCCTGAGCGCTAAAGGTTTGCGCCGAATCATGATGGCTAATCTCGGCTCGCACTCGCCGCATTCGTTGCATCACCGCCGCAAAGTCCACGTTTACCGTCTCCGGCGGCTGAATGCCAAAGGGTGCTGATTCTCGCATCATTGCCGCAACCCGCGAAGACTGAATGACCGTTTTAGACGGCACACAGCCCAGATTGAGGCAATCGCCCCCCATCAAGTCTTTCTCAATCAAGGCAATCTTTAAGCCCAGCTTTAAACCTGCCGCTCCAGCCGCTACCACCAGCCCTGCCGTGCCAGCCCCAATGACGACCAGATCGTATAGCGGTGCAGGTTCGGGATTCACCCAGTCGATCGGATGTACCTGAGCCACCAACGCCTGGTTGTAATCATCCAGCGGTTGCACGAAGGGTTCGTTCAGAATGGAGTGGGGCATGGAGAGGAAAGTTATGAGTTTTGAGTTGAACCAGTTGTTGGTTATTAGTTGTTAGTTGTTAGATGAAGAGGTGAGTAGGGAGTAGGGAGTGAGAAGCGTATTGAGTTCTGTCTCCTGACTCCTGACTCCCTCTAAAAACTAACAACCAAAAACTAACAACTCCCCCGTCTTATCGAATATCTTCATAAAACCGCTTGAGTGTGGCAGCAGATGCGCCCATGCCCCAGAGAAAGCCGATATACAGGTAAATGGCGGTGGCTTTGAGTGTCCCCCATTTGGCGACGCGCCGATCAGAGGATTGAACGACTCGATTCACCTGGCGAATACGTCCGTAGGGTAGCAGTTTCAGGCACAGGTCTGCCTCTTCCATAATGGGGAGTGCGGGATCAAAGCCACCACACGCCCAAAAATCACCGCGACGACAAAACATGACCTGATCGCCAAATAGCAGCCGTAATCCCTTGAAGAGAAAGAGATAGGGACGAAACAGCAGGGGTGCATAGTAGGTTTTCAGATAGTTGTGTAATGACATGCTCCAGCGCGTGGTTTCGGTGTCCGTCATGAGCGAAATGAAGCCACCGCAGGCGATCGCGGGATTTCCAAGAGTCCTTGTCATGACCGCGATCACGTCATCGGGCAACAAGGTATCGGCATGGAGAAAGCAGAGAATGTCTCCTGTAGCCGCCTCCGCACCCTGGTTCATTTGAATCGATCGCCCTGCCTGTTCGGAGTGAATGACGGTTACAGAGGTCGTTTGAGCGATCGCCACTGTTCCATCTTGACTGCCACCATCCACCACCAAAATTTCCCACGCAGGCGGGTCAAGCACGCTCAAGCAGCGGAGAGTTCGTCCTAACGTCGCCGCTTCATTTAAAGTTGGAATGATGATAGAAACGCGGGGCACAGAAGACACAAGTTAACCAAAAGGAAGCGGCGATGCCATAAATATGTAAAACCTGTAGTAGAACCATGCTTCTGGTAGGGATAAAACTACTGTACTTCCTATAATCAGCCACCAACGTGAACGTGGTGGGGCGAAAAAGGCAAAGGCACTCACAAAAAGGGATTTAAATAGCCCAACAACCCCGCCTATTGATAAGACAAGTACTACCGTCTCAACTGAAGAATCAACCTGTGACAAAGAGAAGTTAGCTTTCACTACCCAGAAGACTAAAAAATGAATCATTGCCGAGCTGAATATACAGCAGATCAAGGAGGCTAAAAAGACCCTTAAACCGATCAGGTTTGAGCACATAGAATCTCTATTTCTAAAAAGCTGTACACACTTTAGAAGGTAAGCTATGGATTCCAGACCTCCAATTTCTTTGAGGAATCGAAGGTCTAAAGGCTGGTTTCTGCTCAGTCATTGCACAGCGTTTGGCAATCACCTTCTTACCTTCTGCCCTCTGCCCTCTGCCTCCTGCCTTCCCTAAACGATAGCCCCACTACACGAACTTCCTGCACCCGCTGTACAGCCAAAGCAATGGTGTCCGGTGACAATTTCACGTTGAGCCAACATCTCTGGATTGAAATCGCGGATGTGTGGATGTTGTCCATTGGGTTGCTGTGCTTCCAGATCCAGCATTTGATTGAAATCGCAGTCGAAGAGGCGACCATCCCAGGCAATGGAGAGTGTATTGCGGCACATCAAGCCCGCGATCGTACCGGGGTTAAAGGCATTCACGAGCCGTTCCATGTAGGCTTGCAGGTTGCCTGAGGTTTCTAACCATTCCAGGTAGCGCGAGATCGGCATGTTGTTGAGGGCAATGAGGCGATCGAAGGTAATCCCATAGTTCTCCTGCAAGCCGTTCTTCCATTCTTTTTCAATGCAGGGGTTATATTTCGCAAGACAGGTGCCGACGGGATTTGTGACCAAAACTAATGGGCGCTGGGGATCGCCCTTGCCATAGCCTGCTGTATTCAACCGTTGTAAGGCTGTAATGGATTTCTCAAAGGTGCCGTTGCCGCGTTGAGTGTCGGTGTTTTCTTGCTGGTAGTGGGGTAGCGAACAGACAATCTCAACGCCGCGTGCTGCCAACCATTCAGGCAAATCCTGCATACGTGGGAGCAAGAGAACCGTTAGATTGCAGCGATCGATCACATGCTTCCCACGCGCCACACACTGATCCACCAGATAGCGAAAATGGGGATTCATTTCTGGTGCGCCGCCTGTGATATCCACCGTATGCGCGTCGGTTTGATCTAACGCGTGCAGGCAGGCATCGATCGTGGCGCGATCCATATTTTCTGCCGTGCGTGTGGGACCCGCATCCACATGGCAATGGCTGCACGTCATGTTGCACAGCTTGCCGAGATTGATTTGAAAAATCTCCAGTTTGGTGGGCTGTAATGGTTGCCATTGACGTGCCGCCAGCGTTTCAGCAAAGTTGCCGTGCTGCGGTGTGTGGGACAAATCTACGGCGGCTAGATCGGCAAGCTGCTGGTGTGGGTCAGCCAGCCGCGATCGACCGTATAACACAGTTGTTTTAGACGTTGCAGGTATCTGACCCTGATCAAGCGAACTCTCACTCTTCAATGCTGAGGCTTGCATCGTTTCGGACATGAACAAATCCTTTGCCGTTTGCCTGTAGTCTCCAGTTAAAGCTTAGCGCTGTGGTTTTGTTCTGCCTATCCCAGTCCTAAAAAGTGCGTCGATTCAGGGCAGCACGATCGTGTTGGAGGTAATCTCAAAACGGCTTGAGGGTTGGGAAGGTTTGCACAATATGAGCCAGAAAAGTAGCAGCGATAGTGGATCTGATGCAGAAACTTGCAAAGGAGCAGGACTGCTCGCTCGTAAGGGTGATGCTAGGGGCTGTCATCAATTACTACTACACATTGCTTGCAGCAAGGATTCCAGCCCCTAGCCTGGTGTGTTGAGACGGGCGTGACACTGCTAATATTGCAAGGTTTCGGCGCTAATTGATGACACGCCCTAAGGATCGTGGATTAATGAACCTGAACCACTTTCCGTCTGTAGGGGCGTTATACCAATTCTCTAAATTCCGTTTACACATCCTCGTAGGGGCTTACGGCCGTAAGCCCCTACCGACGATCATCTGTAGTGCCATCTTTTGAAACTGGTATTACATGTAACGTCCCTACAGAAAGAATTACACCTGATTAAATTCGCGTTCCTAAGATTTGCTCGAAGGCGATCGCAAGTTGGGTTTGAAACCGTTGGCGATGCTTGAGTTTCCACACAGGCTGCACAATGTCGAGTGTGATGCCCGAGCCTTTGCGGCTATTGACAATTGAAACGGCTCGTAACGTCATTAACTGCAACTCTTTCTGCACCATGAGTTCAGGGATCGCTGCCGCACCAACGCCACTCTCGACAACGGCTTTCACCATTTCACTGCTGCTTAAGACTAAAACCACGTCCAACTCAGTCGGTTCAACGCCCCATCGCTGGATCGCCTGCTCAAACATTTGCTGCGAACCAGATCCCGATTCGCGCATGACCCAAGGCGTTTCAACCAGTTCTTTAACGGTGACACTGGTACGTTCAAACCAGGGATGAGAAGTGCCGACCACAATTTGTAGGCGATCGCTGCCCACAACCTCTTGTTCCAACACCACTTGGAGGTCGGGATCGACATCGCCCGTCACCAACCCCAAATCAAACAACCCACTGGCAGTGCCCTCACAAATCTCTTTGGCATTTGCCAGCGTACAGTTTACCGTAATGCCGGGGTAGCTGCGTTTGAAGTGACTGATTTTTTCGGGTAGCCAATAGTTGCCGATCGTCAAACTCGACCCTAGCTTGAGTTCACCCCGCTGCAAATTGTTGAGTTCTCGTAAGCCGCGCTCGGTCAGCAAAACCTGATCCAGTACCTTCTGTGCCTCCACCTGGAGTAGTCTTCCCGCTTCGGTGATTTCAATGCGGCGACCAATCCGATGAAAGAGTTTGACGCAATATTCTGCTTCTAAATTTTGAATCGCGGCGCTCACCGCAGGCTGGGTAATGTACAGGGCTTCTGCCGCACGGGTGAAGTGCAAGTGGGTTGCCACAGACAAGAAAATACGCAACTGTTCGAGGGTCATTCCTGCCGTCCAAGGCTCCTCCACCATTGCCTCTTTATTTAATCATCTTTGGTTATCGTTTTTGGAACCAGGAATGATTGATGCTATGAGTAGATGACCAAAATTGGAGGTCAGCCTCACCTTCGCCTTTACTAAGACGGTTTACAGGACACATCTAAATGCCAGCACCGTCTAGAAATTCTTCGATCACTTTATCTCGGATGCGGCAACTGCGAGAGACGGCATCAGCCACTGCTTGAGTTTCAGAGCAATCCGCCTGAGGATCGCTGCCGTTCAGCCCTGATGTTTTTGGTGCTACTGAGACCAGCAACAAAGAGTCATTGAGCGACTGCTTGGTTTGTAAAAGCTGCAACTGTTGCTCTAACGACTCAATGCGATCGACCAGGGCACGAATCACCTGTGCTTCTGAGTCAGGCAATCGTCCATGCTCCAGCGGATCAGATCGTTCGCCCGATCGATGCACAATGCGACCGGGTACGCCAACTACCGTACAATCGGGCGGCACTGCACGTAGCACAACCGACCCGGCACCAATGCGGACGCGATCGCCAATCTCAATATTGCCTAAGACTTTGGCACCAGCGCCCACTACTACGTCTTCACCCAAAGTGGGGTGGCGTTTGCCTGTCTCCTTCCCTGTTCCACCCAGCGTCACGCCCTGATAGATCAGCGCATAGTTGCCGACGATCGCCGTTTCACCGATGACCACCCCCATGCCGTGGTCGATAAAAACCCCCTGTCCAACTTGTGCTCCAGGGTGGATTTCAATGCCGGTTAAAAAGCGCGCTAACTGTGAGATAAGGCGAGGGAGGAACGGCAGACCCAGCCGATAGAGCTGGTGGGAAAAGCGATGAAATACAAGCGCCTGCAACCCTGGATAGCAAAATAAAACCTCCAACCAGTTGCGGGCAGCCGGGTCACGCTCAAAAATAATCCGAAAATCGGCTATGAGGGTAGTTAGCACAGGAGACAAACCCTTCCCAATACAAATCCCATTTATTTTAACGTTTGAGTGTGGTACGTGGGCGTGCGACGTAAACTGACTGTAGTGCAAAGGGCAGGCGCGATCGCTCAAGAAGCAGTGAGTAAACCATCTCTGCCCAAAAAAACCGCATTCTTGAGCAAGCTAACGCTAAGCTGATAAAAAGTTTCAGCCTTTTCTCTACCCCTATCGTTTTGATCAATCTGAATGAGTAGCCATCGTGAGTCTGCCACTAAAGGTACCATCCTAGTTGTTGATGACATGCCAGACAATGTGCGCGTTTTGTCAGCTCTACTCACTCAGCAGGGGTATACAGTGCGCAAACTACTTAATGGCAAAGCGGCGCTAACATCCGTCCAGTCCTCACCTCCTGACTTGATTTTGCTCGACATTCACATGCCGGATATGAATGGCTATGAGGTGTGCCAGCAGCTAAAGGCTATGCCACATGGACGTGAGATTCCCATCATTTTTTTAAGCGCGCTGAATGGCGTTTCTGATAAGGTCAAAGCGTTTCAGTCCGGTGGCGTAGACTACGTTACCAAACCGTTCCAGGTCGAAGAGGTGCTCGCTCGCGTTGAGCATCAATTGGCTATTCAGACGTGCCAACGGCAGCTTTACCAGCATAGTCTTGACCTGGAAGCTCAGGTGGCAACGCGCACGGCTCAATTGCAACTGGCGTTTGATTTTGAAGCGACCCTTAAGCGGATTACCGATCGCGTCCGCGATAGCCTGGACGAAACCCAAATTTTGCAAGTCGCCATGCAGGAGCTTGCGATCGCGATCGATGTGAGGAGTTGCAACGCCGCTTTATACGATCTGGAGCAGCATTCGGCCACCGTTCAGTATGAATATGCCGCCTCGCTCACACCGATTCAGGGGCGAGTGCTCAACATGAACAACTTTACCGAGGGCTATCATCAACTCTTGCGTGGGCAATACTTCCAGTTTTGCTCGCTTCTGCCAAACTCGCATCGGGGACGAGTCGTCATGCTGGCTTGCCCCATTGTGGATGATCAGCGCGTTCTGGGTGATCTGTGGCTGGTCAATCCCAGTGACTATGCGTTTACCGAACAAGATATCCGCCTGGTGCAACAGGTTGCCAATCAGTGTGCGATCGCGCTTCGGCAGGCGCGTCTTTATCAAACCCTGCAAACTCAAGTAACGGAGCTAGAGCAGCTAAACCGCCTGAAAGACGACTTTCTCAGCACGGTGTCTCACGAATTGCGCACCCCAATGGCAAATATCAAAATGGCACTGCACATGCTCGACATTAGCCTAAGAGCGATGAATCCATCACCTTTAAACGCAGCGACCTTACCAGAAGCCCAGCCGCCGGAGCCAGCAGAGGCAAAACCCAAACTGCGATCGAGCACGGTCGATCGTTACTTGAAAATCTTGCAAGACGAGTGCCAGCGCGAAATCGACTTGATTACCGATTTGCTCGACTTAACTCGCTTGGATGGCGACATGGAGCCGTTGCTTTTGACCGCGCTTGAACTGGAACCCTGGGTGCAAAACTTGACTAAACCCTTTGTCGATCGCGCCTATAGCCACCAGCAACAGTTGAAACTCAACATCGCTCCCGACTTGCCCCCGCTTTTCACAGACCAGTCCTATCTAGAGCGAATTTTGGTCGAACTGCTCAATAATGCGTGCAAGTACACACCTGTTGGCGAGTGGATTGTCATCACGGCAATGGTGGTGGCGGTAGAAGAGGCTGGGGTGCAACCTGTTGACTGCTTCCACATCAGCGTTACCAACACCGGCGTTGAAATTCCTCCAGGTGAACAGACGCGCATTTTCGATAAGTTTTATCGCATCCCCAAGCACGATCCGTGGCAGCAAGGCGGCACCGGGCTAGGGCTGGCGCTGGTAAAAAAGCTCACAGAACGTCTTGGAGCCTGCCTCACCGTTGCCAGCACTGAAGGAAAAACGACCTTCACAATACAAATCCCACTCAGTGGTAGCACTCTCACCGAGACCCAGAGCGCCGATCGGCATCCCAAACCCATTACACTGAATTGAAGGTGATTGAACCCTGGGATGAAAGCATCTGAACCATCCTCACTTCGCACCCTTCCAACTGACCCTTTCAAAAAGAGAGGGAAGCAGCATGTGTTACGGCTGTGCTGGACGTTCCTTCTGTTTGAGAAACATGTGTTTGAGAAACAGAAGAAAAAGACCCTGGATATATCCTCAAGCAGTCAGCTCGCTGTATAAATCAAAGCGCACGTCTGGTTCGATCATGGAGTGCGTCTCGAAACGATCAGGAATTTGTTAGAGCAGCCTAAACGTATGGTTATTGCAAAGCGTTTGCTTGCCATCAGCCTCTTATTGATTTATCTCGCAGCTTGCTTCTTTCTTTTTGCTGATTCTTTCCCGCCCTTATGGGGAGTGCTTTTTGTCACACTTCATATGCTCTATAGCTGGTGCATTATTTGGGGGTACGCCCATCTGAAAGTGCAGAACGGTAGTCTGGTTAACCTCCTAATTCCCGTGCTTTTGACCACATCGACACTTGGCATCGCTATCTGGCTTGTCTTTCGACCCGAAGCTACGTTAAGAAAACGCTTGCAGCGCTAGAACGAGGTGTAAAGGTGTAATACTGCGGCGTAGCTTTAAGCTTTTGCTTCCAAGCCTCCATGCCTTTGCTGATAGCGATCGTGGCACTCATGCTAACCATGTTCAGCGCTAGAGAAGGCGATCGCCCGGTTTACTCCGCCGTCACATAGGCTGCTGTGATGCCGCCATCGACCAGAAACGTCGAACCATTCACAAACGACGACTCATCACTTGCCAGAAACAGTGCTGCATTGGCAATCTCCTTTGCCTGCGCCAGTCTGCCTGGTGGGATATGCACTAACCGACGTTGACGACGCGCCGGATCAGCCATCAATTCCGCCAACAAAGGTGTTTCCACAGGTCCCGGACAGAGTGCATTCACCCGAATGTTTTGACGTGCAAATTCAACAGCAATTTCCCGCGTGAGCGACAGCACTCCGCCTTTACTCGCCGTGTAAGCAGATTGAGAGGTTGCGGCACCCACCATCGCCACAAACGATGCTGTGTTGATAATCGAACCACCGCCAGCCCGTTGCAGCGCTGGAATGCCATACTTGCAGCCCAGAAAAACGCCTTTGAGATTTACGTTCATCGTTAAATCCCAGATGTCTTCTTCCGTCTCTAGAACGGAACCGTCTGCTGGGTGAAAAATTCCGGCATTGTTAAACAGCACATTCAGCTTGCCATAGGCAGTTTCAGCCGCTGCAATCATCGCTTTGGCATCTACCGCTTTTGAGACATCGGCACGGACGAAGGTTGCTTTGCCGTCGATCGCCTCAATCAGCGCCACCGTCTCATTGCCCCCGGTTTCGTTGAGGTCACACACAACAACCTGAGCACCCTCTTTAGCAAATAGCACCGCCGCTTCTCGACCAATGCCACTGCCTGCCCCCGTAATTAAGGCAACTTTATTCTCTAAACGCATACATAATTCCTTACAATCTAAAAAGCGGAGGCAGAAGGCAGAAGGCAGGAGGCAGGAGGCAGGAGGCAGAAGGGGGAGTAGGGAGTGGGGAATAGGGAGTAGGACTAAAGGCTAAAAAGCTGACCGCTCAATCAACTCAAAACTCTGTCATCCTTCATCCCTCATCCCTCATCCTTCATCCTCCTCCCCTCACCTTCTCCCCCGCTGCCTCCACCAATGCCTGAAACAACCGCTGGTGGGCAGGATCTTCGGGGGATAGCTCTGGATGCCACTGAACGGCTAACATCCAGGGATGGTGCTGGTGTTCGAGCGCTTCCACTAAGCCGTCTTCAGCCTGGGCGATCGCAGTCCAACCATCCGGTACAGCCTTCACCGCCTGATGGTGCCATGACACAACCGTAAGCTCGGTTTCGCCGAGAATGCTGGCAAGCCGACTATGAGGCTGTACTTGCACAGGGTGAGTAATTGGACGACGCGGGTGGTCAAGCCGATGGTTGACCGTTTCGCCATACACATCAGGAACGTGGGTAATCAGGCTGGCTCCGCTGGCAACGCTGAGGAGCTGCATCCCGCGACAGATGCCAAGCACAGGAATACGAGCCGCGATCGCTGCTTTTGCCAGCGCCAGTTCAAACGCATCCCGCTCGGCATCGACCAGGTAAACGCTGGGATGATACGCCTCGTTGTAAAGCTGGGGATCAATGTCGCCACCGCCCGAAAAGATAAGACCATCCAGGATGGCTAAAAGCTGCGCTGGTGCAGGTTGATTGGGCGGCAGCAAAACTGGTATGCCACCTGCAAGCTGCACAGCATCAATATACGCTCCCGGAAGATAAAATTCGCCCGCTTCGTTGCGGCTATACGTTGTGATACCAATGACGGGCAGGGGCTGCTCGCTCAATCCCTCGTGGCTCCTAAAACAGATGTCTCGGCATTAAGACTATCACCTCTCGCTGGTGAAAAGTGAGGAACGGGGAGTGAGGGGAGTTGTTAGTTGTTAGTTGTTAGTTGTTAGAAGGAGAGAGGGGTCGGGAGGCAGGAGTTAGGAGGCAGCTTGAGAGTTGTTAGTTGTTGGTTGTTGGTTGTTAGCGCATGAGCGGCTTCTGACTCTTTCTAAAAACTAACAACTAAAAACCTTTCTGGTATGCCCATAGGGCTTTACAACTCTATTGCCTTCATCCCTCATCCCTCATCCCTCTGCCTCCTGCCCACCCACTACGCCAATGAGCGGATTTTCGCCTTATAAGCAGCGCCATCCAGCCCAGCACCATTTTCCGTAGCAGGATTCACAGACTGCTTCAATCGCGCTACCCGATCAGCCGTTGCCGGATGGGTACTCAAGAACGTGGGCATTGAGGACTGCTTCATCAGTTTGCTCATGAAAGCGGGTGCGGCAGATTGGGCATAGCCTGCTTTCCCCAGCATATCGATACCAGCCCGATCGGCTTCATACTCGGCGTTACGGCTATGGGGACGGCTCAGCGCTAAGGTGGTGCCAATGTTGACGATCGTGTTGCTGTTGACCTTTGCAAGCGTTGCCACGCCCTGTAAGGTGGCTTCCTCCTTCAGTTGGTTGACCAGATGCCGCCTTACGATGTGCCCCGTCTCGTGCCCAATAACGCTGGCAAGCTGGGCTTCATTATCGGCGGTCTTCATCAAACCCGTGGTGACATACACAAAGCCGCCCATCGTGGCAAAGGCATTCACGCTCTTGTCTTCCACGATTTGATACGTATAAGGAATTTGCGTCCGTCCGCTCTGAGCCGCTAATCGTTGACCAATCTGGTTGACGTATTGATTCAGCTCTGCACCGCGATAGAGCCGAAATTGGCGCGTGATGGTTTGCTCATTCATCTGCTTACCGATCGCGACTTCCTGTTTATCAGAGAGGTTGGCAAGCTGGATCACTTGGATACCGCTGGGGATGACACGGATGATATCGCCCAGGGAGATCGCGCGCACTAGGAGCGGTTGACCGAGCCACACGCTCAGTGCGACAACCAGCGACACGAGCGGATAAACCCAGCGAGGGCGACGAAAAAAGGATTCAGAGAGCTTCAACATGGCTAGATGATGACAATGAGGGAAAATGGAACGACATGGATCGCAAAACGGTTGAGCAACGCTGATCTTGGCTGATCCTGCGGGAAACCGTAGCAGTCAGGACAAATAAACCCACTCCTAACGTAAACGATCGCCGTACCCGCTTGAAAGTGGTTAGAGAGTAGCGCTGACAACGCAATGCCTGCATCGACATGACCTCTACTCCAAACAACGCTCTGGCATTCCTATCAAGATTCCCTGAGACGGACGATCGTGAACTTCATGACCGTCAAACCCAGGTTTTGTTCCGCAAACGAATAGCAGACCGTAGCCCAAAGCGCTAGAGTGAAAGGTATGGGCGACAACACAAGCTATAAAATCGTCAGCGATAACCGTCAGGCTCGCTTTCTATACGAAATTCTGGAAACCTACGAAGCTGGCATCGAACTGATGGGCACGGAGGTCAAATCCATTCGGGCAGGCAAAGTTAACTTGAGAGATGGCTTTGCGCTCATTCGCAATGGCGAAATCTTGCTGATGAATGTGCAAATTTCGCCCCACCAAACCACGAGCCAAACCTTTAATCACGAACCGACGCGTACCCGTAAGCTGCTGCTGCACCGCGAAGAAATCCGCAAGCTCATCGGCAAGGTAGAACAGCAAGGGTTAACGCTGGTGCCGCTTAAAATGTACATGAAGCGCGGCTGGGTCAAAGTCGATCTGGCGCTGGTACGCGGTAAGAAGCTGCACGACAAGCGCGAAACCATCAAAAAACGCGAAGACGAGCGCAGTATGCAACGTGCCCTGAAGAACTTTTAGGAACCCGTTCAGCCTTCATGCCATGCTTCAGCCAGACCTGAAACAGTTACCGACCAGCACTGAATTGCTCGATGCGGAAGATTTTCCAGCGGATAATGAGGAGCAGAATTTTATTCCCAATGTATTCAGCGATCGCCCCAAATTGGGTGACGCTACACATCTTCTTGCGTTTCAGGAGGAGGGCTGTAGTAGCTGGCGATGAGGGCAATCATGAACCACCACAGAGTGTTCACTTGAGGGCGATACCAAACCGTATCCACAAAGCCGTGCCCCAGTAGCCCAAATACCGTGGCGATCGCACCGATGAGCCAGAACCCATCGACATTTCTGACGGCTCGTAGCCGCTGAAGCTGTTGCCAACCCAGATTAAACGTCACCAGCAGCAGCCACAGAAAGCAGGCCAACCCAATAATGCCCGTTTCTACAGCAATTTCCAGGGGGATGGAATAGGCACTCAGCGCACTAAAGCGGGGACGCTGGTAGTACGGATAAATACTATTGAACGCCACATTACCAGGACCAATGCCCAGAATCGGTCGGTCTTTAATCATCTCCAGCACGGCTGTCCAGACGTTAAGGCGGAAGTTGTTGCTGCTGTCATTGCGTCCGCTAAAGATGCTGCTGACCCGATCGCGGAGTGGCTCTACCACCAAAAAGGCTAATACCACGACAGCAGCAATGGTGCTCAAGCCGATCGGCAGAGCCACGGTTCGCCAAAAACGCGGGAGATAAACATTCCACCAGTGAAACAGCAAGAGTGCCAGCACAAAAAGCATGACCGCAAACCCAATCCAGCCGCCTCGACTCCCCGTGTAGTACAGACAGGTTGAGTTGACGACAACCATGGTGATGGAAAGGAGCTTCGGTCCCCACCGTCGCCATGCAAAAATAGCAACCAGACTTAGCGCGATCGCGGGCAACAGATACGCTGCCAACAAGTTCGGATTGCCCAGATAGCTATAAACACGAGGTTCCTTAGCAGACGGAGAGGTGGGGTCAACCCAGGTCGCCAACGCCTCAACCCCCATAATTTTCTGCTGAATGCCATAAAGACTGACCAGCAGCGCCGCATGCAGATAAATGCCAATCATCCAGGCACGGATGCGAGGCAATCGCAATACCCGTGCCATCAGCGCAAACAAGATCAAGTACAGGGTCAGTTTACTCAGCCCCGTAAACGCCGCTCGTTTGACGGGAGATAAGGCTGTGGCAGCGGCAGAAATGCTCCAATACAGCAGCACCATAAAGTGAATGGGCGTTGCCAACGGTGATGGGCGATCGCTCCCCGTGAACCCCTCCCACCACCAGCGGGACGATCGTGGGGATGGCTCAACTGGCACCGCTGGCTCACCATCCACCGCACCATCCGAAACCGTTAACAGCACCCAAAACCCTGCACAGGCAACCAGCAGCACTGCCAGCGAATTCTTATCGTCCGACACGAAGGGGGCGATCGCAAAGACCAGACCCACGAAGATCGCGCCCAGCAAATCGTTCCACCGCAGCATAAAGCTACTTTGCCGCCAGCGTCGTAACGGTCTCAGCAGGCGATTCAGGTAGCTAGCGGTTCGCCACTGGTGCAGCGACAGAGTAGAGAGCGTCAGGTGTTGCCAGATCGAGTTCATGCGTCGCTGCTAATTGAGGGGTATTTCTGGTTTATTTTAGGAGACAGGGTGAAGGGTTGCGTTCTCAGTTTGAGGGCTTAGCGAAAGATGAAGCGGTGATGAGCCAGTTTCAACTCAAGAAGCCTATCACACTGCTCTTCATTGCCCCAGCATGATTGCCTCAGATGTCTATTGCCTGAGATGTCCGCACCGCAAGCAAAATGATACATTGATACTATGCCCCTGCGTGCCTGAATGAACAGAGGGGACGATCGCCCATTCTCCATATTTAGCGTCAAATCTCAAAAACAATCTAGCCGTAGCGCTAATGATCGAGTAACCTGATTGGGTTGCGTGATGCTTGAGTCCTTATGTCCTTTGTTGGTCTGCATATTCACAGTGATTACAGCCTCTTAGACGGTGCCAGTCAGTTGCCAGAACTGGTCGATCGCGCCGTTGAGTTGGGGATGAACGCGATCGCTCTAACGGATCATGGGGTGATGTACGGGGCGATCGAACTGCTGAAGGTGTGCAAGGGCAAAGGTGTGAAGCCCATCATTGGCAACGAAATGTACATCATGAATAGTGATGTCACCAAGCAAGAGCGTCGCCCCAAGTACCACCAGATTGTGCTGGCGAAAAACGACCTGGGCTATAAAAATCTGGTCAAGCTCACCACGCTGTCGCACCTCAAAGGCTTTCAGGGCAAAGGCATGTTTGCCCGTCCCTGCATCAACAAAGAAATGCTGGCGGAGTACCACGAAGGGCTGATCGTCACTAGCGCGTGTTTGGGCGGCGAAGTCCCTCAAGCCATTCTGCAAGGCAAGCCAGAGATTGCGCGACGGGTGGCTCAGTGGTACAAAGACCTACTGGGCGATGATTATTATTTGGAGATTCAAGATCACGGGTCGCAGGAAGACCGCATCGTGAATGTCGAGATTCTCAACATTGCTCGTGAACTCGACATCAAAATTATTGCCACGAATGATTCGCACTACATCTCTTGCTTTGACGTAGAGGCACACGATGCGCTGCTGTGCATTCAAACGGGCAAGCTGATTTCAGAAGACAAACGGCTGCGCTACAGCGGTACGGAATATCTCAAATCCGCTGACGAAATGCGTGCGTTGTTTCAAGATCATTTGACCGAGGATGTGATTGAGGAGGCGATCGCCACCACCCTTGAAGTTGCCGACAAAATCGAAGAGTACCACATTCTGAGCGAACCCCGGATCGCTGCCTATCCGATTCCTGAAGGATTCGACACAGCCGATGCGTATTTTGAGCACGTTGCCTGGACAGGCTTACTCGAACGGTTCAAATGCCAGTCGCGGGAAGAGATCAAGCCAGTCTACCGCGATCGGATGGACTACGAACTCAAGATGATGCAGCAGATGGGGTTCGCGACCTACTTCCTCGTCGTGTGGGACTACATCAAATACGCCAGAGACCATCACATTCCCGTCGGTCCGGGGCGCGGCTCGGCAGCAGGGTCGCTCGTTGCCTACGCCATGAGCATCACCAACATTGACCCGGTGCATCACGGCTTGCTGTTTGAGCGCTTTCTGAATCCCGAACGGAAGTCTATGCCCGATATTGACACAGACTTCTGCATCGATCGCCGCGAAGAAGTCATCCAATACGTCACCGAAAAGTATGGCGCTGAGCGGGTCGCCCAGATCATTACCTACAACCGCATGACCTCCAAAGCGGTGCTGAAGGACACGGCACGGGTATTAAACATTCCTTACGGCGATGCCGACAAGATGGCAAAAATGATCCCCATCGTGCGCGGCAAGCCCACCAAGCTGAAGGTGATGATCTCGGCAGAAACGCCTGCACCCGAATTCAAAGAGCGCTACGACAAAGACCCGATCGTGCGCCAGTGGATTGACACAGCGATTCGCATTGAAGGCACCAACAAGAGCGTCGGCATTCACGCGGCGGGAGTCGTCATCGCGGCTGAACGCTTAGATGAAATTGTGCCGCTCCAGCGCAATGCAGATGGAGCCGTCTTCACCCAGTACTTCATGGAAGACATCGAATCGCTGGGACTCCTGAAAATGGACTTCCTGGGACTCAAAAACCTGACCATGATCCAGAAAACGGTCGATCTCATTGAGCAGACAAAGCACGAGACGATCGACATGGATGAGTTGCCCCTGGATAATCCCGAAGTCTACAAACTGCTGGCGCGGGGCGAACTGGAGGGCGTGTTCCAGCTCGAATCATCCGGGATGCGTCAGATTGTGCGCGATCTCAAGCCCGACAGTCTGGAAGATATTTCCTCGGTGCTGGCTCTCTATCGCCCTGGTCCACTGGATGCCGGACTGATTCCCAAATTCATCAACCGCAAACATGGACGAGAGCAAATCGACTATCCCCACGAAATCCTCACCTCTATCCTGAACGAAACCTACGGCATCATGGTCTACCAGGAGCAGATCATGAAAATCGCGCAGGATATGGGCGGCTACTCCCTCGGTCAAGCAGACCTGTTGCGTCGTGCGATGGGTAAGAAAAAGAAAGCCGAGATGGAAAAGCACCAGGAAATGTTTGTCGCAGGTGCCCAAAAGAATGGCGTGAAGCCCAAAGTTGCGTCCGATCTCTTTGACCAAATGGTGATGTTTGCCGAATATTGCTTCAACAAATCACACTCCACCGCCTATGGGTATGTGACGTATCAAACGGCATATCTCAAGGCAAATTACCCGATCGAATATATGGCGGCGCTTTTGACGACTAACAGTGGCGATCAAGATAAGGTGCAGCGGTACATTGCCTCCTGCATGGCGATGAATATTCGCGTGGAGCCGCCAGACGTGAACCGATCGGGTGTCGATTTCACACCCTTAGAAGATCGCATTCTGTTCGGCTTGGGTGGTGTGCGAAACGTAGGCATGGGACCGATCGAATCCCTCCTGGCTACCCGCGATCAGGATGGTCCGTTCAAATCGCTGGCAGATTTGTGCGATCGGGTCGATTCTCGCACTGTCAACCGCCGTGCCTTAGAAGCGCTCATCTACTGTGGAGCGTTTGACACCATTGAACCCAACCGTCAGCAGCTCATCAAAGACCTGGATCTAGTCATTGATTGGGCACAGTCGCGTGCGAAAGACCGAGCCAGCGGACAAGGCAACCTGTTTGACCTGTTTGGTGGTAGCACAGCCGTTAAAGAAACGCCTGCCAGTTTTGCCCTGGCTCCCAAAGCCCTACCCACTCCTGATTTTCCTCAGCAAGAAAAGCTGCGGCTGGAGAAAGAAATTCTCGGCTTCTACATTTCCGATCATCCGCTTAAAGCACTACGAGATTCGGCGAAGGTGTTGGCACCCATCAGCTTGAGCGATCTTGCCGACTACAAAGAAGGGACAAGTATCAGTGCGATCGTCATGCTCACCAGCATTAAACCTGTCGTGACAAAAAAGGGCGATCGCATGGCAATCATCCAGATTGAAGATTTGACGGGGCATACCGAAGCGGTCGTCTTCCCCAAATCCTATGAACGCATTGGACAGTATATTCTGGCGGATGCCCGCTTGATGGTGTGGGGCAAGGTCGATCGCCGCGATGATCAGGTGCAGTTCATCATCGACGATGCGGAGCCGATCGAAGCCGTTCGTATGGTGATGGTGGAACTGGATCCCAGGCTTGCCAGCGACATCGAGCAACAGCACCGCCTGCGAAACGTGTTGCTGCAACAACGCGGTGAAGATGAACGGGCAAAAGTAACGGTGGTGGCGATCGTCAGCGCGCAAGACAAACGCCACTTTGTGCGCCTGGGTCCTCAATTTCGGGTGCAAGATGATCAAGCCGCCATCAATGCCCTGGCAAGAGCAGGCTTTCAGGCAAGAGTCTCTTCACTGGCAAGCGCGTAAGGAGAGAGAACTAAATAAAACCGATAATCTGTAGGGGTTTAGCAGGCGGGCAACGCTCGTTGCGATGACCAAGGGCGCACCTGCCGACTGCTAAACCCTTACGCTTGAGTTTCCGGTGTTATTTAACCCACGATCCTAAGCAATGTTTTACAGCCAGCGCGCGATCGTGGGGGTAGTGAAAAGCAGCGGTTCAAACCGGAGCGGCTCACCGTCGATGTTTGGCAGTGAGAATCACCCCACGCTCCTTCATGCCTGGAGATGCTTCGCTAGCGTTTCTGAGAGCGTTGCCTTCGGAACAGCGCCAACAATGGTCTCGATCGTCTGACCAGCTTTGAACAGGATCAAGGTTGGAATGCTGCGGATACCATAGTGACTGGCAATAGCAGGGTTGTCATCTGTATTCAGCTTGACGACTTTCACCTGTCCAGCATATTGAGCGGCGACTTCATCCACGATCGGTCCCACCATGCGACAGGGACCACACCACGGTGCCCAAAAATCGACCAGTACGGGCAGTTCGCTCGTGATTACTTCCTGCTGGAAGGTGGTATCGGTAACGGCAGCGATAGAAGACATGGTCTTCCTCCTTGTATTTCAATAGTTCGAGAAACTCGAATAATTAAACGATAGCGCGTTCTGTGCCATAATGACAACTATGAGGCTGCTATATCATCCTGATAAAAAAGATCTTTCGCTGGCAGGCGTTCTGTATGCACTGGGGGATCCGGTGCGTTTAGAGATTGTGAGGCGACTGGCTGAAAAGGGTGAGCTAACCTGCTGTGATGCGCTCAAAGTGCAGATTGCCAAGTCTACACTGTCTCATCATTTCAAAGTGCTGCGCGAGTCTGGTGTTGTGTGCAGCCGCAAAGAAGGAACACAGCACATGAACTCTTTGCGCCGTGACGATTTAGACGATCGCTTTCCCGGTTTGCTCAACACCATTCTCCAAGCGATCGAACCTTGAGCGGGTGACAAGCCAAGAGTTCTTAGGAATGAGAATTAAATAACTTCGCTACTTTCTTGTACGGGCGGACGGTCGTTCGCCCCTCCAGAAGACTAAAGGTTCGATCTTATTGAGTCCGCGATCTTTAGGTGTAAAAACCTACAAGCACACCAGAAAAGTTACAAGCAAGCTCACCCCTCACTCCTCACTCCTCCCCCCTCACTCGATAGCGTTGGTTGAGGCAATTCATGGTGTTCCCAACGGCTTAAGACAATAGCATTCGTCGTATTGCCAACCACATTCAAAACAGTTTTAATGCCATCCACCAACCGATCGACTCCCGCCACGATCGCAACGCCTTCTAACGGCAAGCCTGCGGCACTCAGCACCGTTGTCATCGTGATAATGCCAGAGCCAGGGACACCAGGCGTGCTGAACGAGACGAGTAAGGAACTGAGCGCGATCGCCAGCACCAGCGGTACCGTGATGGGCACCTGATACACCTGAGCAATAAACAGCGCATTGAACCCTTGCAAAATCGCCGAGCCATCGCGCTTCAACGCCGTACCCAGGGGAATGGCAAAGCTGGCAATCTCTTCGGCTAAGCCATAGTCTTCTTGCACATTCTGCAACGCGATCGGCAGCGCCGCATTAGAACTGGCCGTCCCAAACGCTAACGATAAGGCTGGCAGCAAACTGCGAAAATAATGCACGGGCTTTGCTTTCAGCGCAGACAAAATCACGGCATACAGCCCAATCATCAGGAGTGAGCCAAGGATCAAGCCCAACACGTAGACAAGCAGCCTCGCAACGATCGCCAACCCTTCAACGGCAATCACGGAGCTAATAAGCGCAAAAACCCCCAAAGGAGCCGTATACAGAATGAGCGCCAGAATCTTCTCAAAAATGGCGTAGCAGCTTTCAATCCACGCCACAAACGGGGTTGCTTTTGCCCCGACCAGTTGAATCCCCGCACCAATGAGCGCGGCGGAGACGATCGTTTGGAGCAAGTTACCACTACTCAACGCTTCTAGCGGATTTACCGGAATCAGACTCACGAGCCATGCCACCAGCGACTGACTTTGCGCTTGCTGCACCCCACTGGCGACGATAAAGCCCGTCATCCCCACTCCAGGCTGCAACAGCATGGCTAACAGCATGCCCAGGCAAACCGCGATCGCGCTAGTCACGACGTAGCTCATGATGAGCTTGATGGCATATCGTCCCACCTGAGCCGCATTTTGAATCCGCGTTAGCCCCAAAATCATCGAGGAAAATACGATCGGCACGACCACAAATTGAATGAGCCGCAAGAACGCTTCTCCGATCGGAGCCAGCAGATACCCGTTGACTGGCTCAATAGCTACGGCAAAGAAGCCGTTGAGCACAGCGCCAAACAGAATGCCTGCTCCCAGCGCTACCAGAATTAGCGTCGATAGGCTCATAGTGTTTTGGGATCCTGGTGTGTTTTGGGGTATCGGTAAGGTTGAATAGCTCGCGGGTTTGAGATGAGTGCTTTGGGATCAGTGGTTTCGTAGACGCTTAATTTATCACTACTGGCGTGTAGCAATGCGATCGCTACTTAACAGACAGCGATCGATCGCACGACCACTCAATCAGTGGTACTGACTCCCCGGTTGCTTTACGTCTTCTGGCTACTCCAACCGCTTTTTGCAACGTTACCAAGTAGCGGTAGACTAGGGTGAGCTTCTTGTTCTGCTTTCATAGCGCTCAATGACTCCTTTACCCAACTATCGCCCCAAGCACCTTTCGCTTGGTCCCTTAGAGAGTGAAATTTTGCATATTGTTTGGGAACTCGGCAGCGTTGCCGTGAAGGATGTCCACGATCGCATCTTGTCCGATCCAGAGCGCGAGTTGGCGTATACCTCCGTCACGACGATTCTTCAGCGGCTCACGCAGAAAGGCTGGCTGGTGTGCGATCGACAAAACCGAGTCTACACCTGGAAGGCGTTGGTGACAAAAGAACACGCCCAGGCGCTCAAAGCGTATGAGCAGCTCAATCAGTTTTTGGCTGTTGGCAATCCCGATGTGGTCGCCGCCTTTGCCGACAGTTTGGATCAGTCCAGCGTGGATCAACTTGAAGCGATCGCTCAGAAACTCCGCGATGTTCGCAAAGCCAGGGAGGAACAGTAATGCATTTAACCCTGTTGTTTTTGGGGCTGTTTGGCGCATGGGGGCTGCGGCTGTTGTCATTGCGTGTAGATGGCACCTGTCAACAGCGCTGGCAGCGATCGCTGGGTCTTTTCCTACTGCCACCGCTGCTGTTGCTGACAACGGCGATCGCGCTTGTGTGCATGGGATCACAAGGTCAAATGGTGCGCTGGTGGGAAGGTTGGTTTAGCTATACTCTCGCGATCGGTTTCCTTACAGTTGCCGTCACTCTGGCTCTGAAACTGCTGCTAGAAGGACAGCGATCGCTCCAGCAGGTACGCAGCTACCCACAGCGAATGGTGCAAGGACAGCAAGCTCGTCTGTTAGAGACCCCTATTCCCTTTATTGCCCAGGTTGGCTTCTGGCAATCTGAGCTGGTGGTCAGTCAAGGCTTGTTAGACTCTTTTGAGACGGAGCACCTGGAAGCCGTTTTGACCCATGAGCAAGCCCATGCTCACTACCGCGACACCTTCTGGTTTTTCTGGCTGGGCTGGCTGCGTCGCCTGACGAACTGGTTGCCGCAAACCGAGTCGCTATGGCAAGAACTGCTGTTGCTACGAGAACGCCGAGCCGATCGCTGGGCGGCGCAAACGGCTGATCCACTCCTGCTCGCCGAGTCGCTGCTCCAAATGGTGAAAGCACCTGAACTTTACTCTGAAGGGATCTGTGCTGCCTTTAGCACTGCCACCCCTCGTAATCGATTGGAAGAACGCATTGATGCGCTGCTTGCTGCACAGGAAGAGCTTCAGCCTTCAACCGTGTGGGGCTGGCTGTGGCTGCTGCTGGTCTGTTTACCCTTAGCAACTATTCCGTTTCATTACTAAACGTTGGTGGAGTTGTTTAGATCACTCAGCACAGAGTTCATTGAGTGTCAGTTTCTCTTAGGATCGTGGACTAATTAACCTGAACCACTTCCCCTCTGTAGGGACGTTACAGGTAGCGTCCCTACAGACAGAATTACACCTGATTAAGTTCGCGCTCCTTACCAAAGTAGAACTCTTACCGAAGTAGAACCACCATCAGGCTAAGCAGCACCAAACCGATCAGCGCCAGCAAACCAGCATTCCGTCTTAACCAGGTGTTCAGGTGAAAGCTGCTTTTATACTGAACATCTTTAAGCGGTTTTCGTACATCGTCATACAGCGTACAGTCCATCGCGGTAGGGCGCTTAGGAAACGTGCAGGTATCATCTGCATCATAGGTACAGGTCAGGCAGAGCGGCTCCCCTCCCGTCGATCGATGCAGCGGCATCCCTGGATGACCATGCGCTTTAAGCGGCGTGCGGCAATGGGGACAGGCGATCGCGTGTGGCTCGACAGGCTGGTGGCAAAGAGGACAGTCTGGCATCTCTGGTGATGTGTGGGGAGGGTCTTCTCTCAACCATTACAACACCTTTGAGAATTCTGTCGCAGGGTCTAAAAGAGCGATCGTGTATGGAAGGCAGGAGAGACAGGGGACAGGGAATAGGTTTTTAGCCTTCAGCCTTTAGCCTTTAGCCTTTCCCCACCTCCCTTGCTTCCTCCGCTCCCTTTGCTCCCTTGCCTTCCCTAACCCTTCCTCAAAACTGAAAGGGCAGCGATCGCCGCACCTGCTCAATTTGCTCTGGCGTTAGCACATCGGCTGGTGGCTGCTCGACCGACATCAAAATTTGCAGTAACTCTGTTTGCTGATTTGGAGAAAGGTTGAGTGCAGTGAGCGCCGTAGGACGAATGCCATCGCGTTCTAAATCGTTCTCAAGCTGCTTTCGTTGCGCTGGTGTCAGAATGGCTTTCAGAGCCAATTGTGCCTGGTCATCCATTTGGATCAGGTGATCGGTTGGCTCTGATCTAGGCGTAAGATTCGATCGATCAAGGAGGCTAAATGGATCAGCGGGTTGGGCAAGTGACAAAACGGGGGCGATCGCCAAAGAGATAGCCCCCGTAACCACTAGCACACCGATCGCGCAAACGATCAGCTTCATGTGAGCACCTCTACAAATTCAACCTTGGGCTGATTGAATCTGTGAGTTCATCTTAGAGAGGTGCAAGCAGACGCACATGAAGCGAAAGTCCTGAACGACCTCGCCCTGAAGTACTACTCCGCCTTGGGACTATAGTCATACCGATCGGGATTTAAGCGTGACGTAAGCGTCTAGTCGTGGCGATCGATCGTGGCATACAGTGTGGAGAGGTATAGCCATGATCACTCTGTGCATAGTGCCAAACCCTCTACCCTACCCCTACCTGCCCAGGCGAAATCTCACCTGCTCAAGAAAGTCGATTAACCTGCTCATCGCTCATGTCTGTGAAACAGTTGGTGCCAACGCAACGCAACTTCTTTCGGCTGCTGCTCTACCTGGAGTGGATCTTACTGGGCATTGCAATGTTGACAGAAACTGTGCCCAACCCCATGAATCGGTTTGAGCCAGCACCCCTGATCGCGCTCCCGATTATTGTCGTGCTAGGGCTGATGGGACTTCGCGTTCCCAGAAAAGATCTGCTTGCAAAGCTACTCTACACAGGGCTTGAATTTGGGTTGATTGCGTTTCTCTTGCCACTCGCGAAAGGGGCAGTCGGGCTTTTTCCGCTCCTCTACCTCGTTATCGCAATTCGCAGTTGCACCATGTTTCAGCCACAAGGTCGTCTAGTCGTTGCTGGTTTGGCGTTTGTTTCCTTTGTCTTAACGATTTTTTTCCGAGTCGTGATACCAAGGGGACACGGCGGAAGACCTTTGCCGCCAGAATTTGATGGCAACATGATCTGGACGCTGAAGCTTAATGCCACACTCACCTTTGGTCTCACACTGGTGTTTGTGCTGCTGCTGGTCAATGCGCTGTTGTCAGAACGCCAGAGTCGGGAGCAACTGACCGCTGCAAACGAGCAACTCCGCCAGTACGCCCTCCGCATCGAAAATCAAGCAACCCTGCAAGAACGGAACCGCATTGCCCGCGAAATTCATGACTCGTTAGGGCATTTGCTCACTGCGCAAAGCATTCAGCTTGAAAATGCTCTTCTCTTTTTGCCGTCAGAGGGGGAGAAAACACGATCGTTTCTTACGGAAGCGAGACAGCTAGGGGCTGGTGCTTTACACGAAGTACGGCAATCGGTGGCAACGCTGCGGTCAGATCCCTTACAAGGTAAGCCACTGGAACTGGCGATCGCGCACCTGGTCAAAAGCTTTCAACAAAGCACAGATATCACACCAGCAGTCATCACGGAGCTACGATCGCCGCTATCCAACGATGTGAGCACGGCGATTTACCGTATCCTGCAAGAAGCGCTGACCAACATTGCCAAACACGCGGCGGCAACCCAGGTCTCCTTACACCTTTGGGAAAAACCAGATGGCATTCATTTGCGGGTAGAAGATAATGGGCATGGCTTCAACCCGGATCAAAACACGACGGGCTTCGGCTTAAAAGGTATGCGAGAGCGATCGGTTGTGTTAGGTGGGCAGTTTTCTATTAGCAGCCAGCCTCAAACAGGTTGTCAGATTGCGGCGGTAATTCCTTTGTCGAGGCATGCACTATGATTCGAGTCTTGCTCGTTGACGACCAGACCATCATTCGCCAGGGTTTGCGGAGTCTGCTGGAAGCCAAACCGGACTTGCAAATTGTGGGTGAAGCAGAGAATGGTCAAACCGCCCTACAGCAAGTGGAAATGCTCCAGCCCGATGTGGTGCTGATGGACATCCGTATGCCCGGTATGGATGGAGTCGCCGCTACCCAGACCATCACGCAAACCTTTGCCAACACCAAAGTGCTGGTGTTGACCACCTTTGATGATGACGAATACGTGTCGCAAGCGATGCGCGTGGGAGCAAATGGCTACTTGCTCAAAGATACGCCCTCCGAAGAGTTGGCGCTTGCCATTCGTTTGGTGCATCGGGGCTATACGCAACTAGGACCGGGGTTACTCGAAAAAGCTTTCTCAACCCCGATCGTAGCCTCTGAGCCGATCGCCCTGCCTCAAGAGTTAGCCGAACTCACGCCCAGAGAACGTGAAGTGATCTGCCTCATCGCCGCTGGAGCCAGCAATCGTGAAATTGCCGAATCGCTCCACATTGCCGAAAGCACGGTTAAAAACTACGTCACCAATATTCTGAGCCGTCTGCATTTGCGCGATCGCACCCAGGCAGCCCTGTATGCCAATTCGTTTCTACCGCTTCTGGAAAATTCGGGCTGAGACGGGACATGAAAAAAGTAGCTGTCTTTGGTAACGCTGGCGGTGGTAAATCAACGCTAAGCAAGAAGTTAGCGGAAATGACTGGATTGCCGCTCTACATTTTGGACAAAATTAAATTCCAGCCAGGGGGATCTGAGGTTCCGCCAGAAGAGTATCAGCGCCTTCATCAAGACATTCTCGCGACCGATCGTTGGATCATTGACGGCTTTGGCTCGATCGAAACCATCTGGCTACGACTTGAGCAAGCCGATAATTTGGTTTATATCGATCTACCAATCCATCTGCATTTCTGGTGGGTGACAAAGCGACTGATCACAGGGTATTTCAAACCACCAGCAGGCTGACCAGAAAAGAGTCCAATCTTAAAAAGCTCACTCAATAGCTACCGCGCGCTTTATCTCTGTCACAAATACTTGACCCCAAAAGATCGTGAGTATATTGAGCAGGTGCTACCGACTAAACGGGTTTATCACCTTCGATCGACAGCCCAAATTGCACAATTTTTCGCATCGATCAAAGATGAGACTAACGGTGAAGAGCGTACACATGCCTGACGGCTAAGGTGAGCGGCGGCTAGTGTCTTTTGCCTCCCCACCAAAATCTTTCGCTCGTCCACTCCAACGTGTTGTTAGACCGCGCTTTCGCGATAGGTTTACAACTTGTCTACCACTTTCAGCTTGCTGCCTTTGCAAATCGGCAAAGATAGCTTTCAAATCATGATTGAATGACTGTGAATACTCTTCGCGAATTCTGTGAATTTCTTCTACGATTGCATCTTGATACATCATTAATCTCCAAGAAGTTCATAAGGTGTACAAAGAATGGGTAACTCATACCCCAAATCAAGACTAATTTCTGCTAATTTTCTTTGAATTTGGGCATTAGCGATGTGTTTGCAATTCCATGTGAGCAGATAATCCATACCATGAACTGTTGCGGCTGCAATATGAATAGCATCAACATCAGCTTTTGCAGGAAGGCTACTGCGTTCCAAAAATTGCTCTGCTAAATCAAGTGCAGATTGGTTCAAATCAAGTAACGCGAGGCTGGAAATGATTTCGATTTGCCGAGATGCGATTTCGGGATCTCCCTGTGAGGTTTCTTTTAGGACTGCCTGGGAGGAGTAGAGTTGAAAAGCACTGCGACGCGTATCCCACCACTCCCTTGTTATCTCGACATTGGCAGCTACAACGAGATCTCTGCTGGGTCGGGCAGTGAGATAGCCTAAAATACTCGTTTCAATGTAGACAGTTTCACTCATGCAGAGAAAGGGCGGCAACTGTTTCTATTTTAGTCGGTACCGTTGCTCGTCTGGCTCGGCGGCTGTGGACTCCGCACCATTCTGTGTGCATTTGGGGCATTCTTAGCCATAGTAGTGGTGAGCTATTCATCGCTGATTCATCTAACGCCCGCCATGCTACCACCAGAATCAGAGTCCCAATTGGGGGAACAGACGATCGCAGCGCACGATCGCCAACCTGAACCTTCCACGCCATCCCGCTTTCTGGTTTGTGGTTTGGGAAGCTTAGGGCAATATTGCGCGATGGTGCTCAAAGAGTTTGGGGTGTTGGTGAGTGCCATCACGATACCGCTGCCTGAAAGCTGGGAAATCGCAGCCTTACCAGAGTTGCTGGATGACCTGGTAACGGGGGATTGCCGTCAGCCAGAATGTTTAGAAAACGCAAAAATTCACGCCTGTAGAGCGGTTCTGCTGGTGACGAGCGATGAGCGGGTAAATATTGAGGCGGCGTTTGCTATTCGCTTGCTCAATCCTGATGTACGGCTGGTGGTGCGATCGTCCAAGCAAAATTTGAATGCGCTTCTGGGTCAGAACTTAGGCAATTTTGTTGCCTTTGAAGCCAGCCAATTGCCTGCTCCTGCCTTTGCGATCGCAGCCCTCGCCAGTGAAATCCGGGGTTTTATCAACCTGGGAGATCATTTGCTCCGAGTCGTGAAGGTCTCGATTGATGACGAACATCGTTGGCGTGATTTGCGCGTGCTGCATGAGCTGAACAATGCGACGCGGCGCTTACTCAGCCATATCCCAGAGGGGCAGCCGTTGCCCACAGAATTTCATCAGTGGGAGGCAGATGCCAGAGTGCGAATCGGTGATCTGGTTGCCTACATTGAGGTGACAGGGAATTTGACCGAGCTGACGGCAACGCCGATCGCCCCGTCTTCACACTCCAAACGTTGGAGCGAGCGATTGTGGCAGAAACGACGGCAACTTCTATCTGGCGCTTACCTGCAGCGAACGCTACGAGAACTTTGGCAGTCTACGGCGCAGCAGCAAACCAAACGGGTTGCCCTCATTGTGGGTAGCGTTATGCTCTCGCTTCTGGTGTGTGGCACGGTGGTTTTTAAGCTGACGCACAAGGTGAATTGGCTACAAGCGTTTTATGTCTCAGGGGTCATGCTGTTGGGAAGTTATGACACGGTGTTTGGCAGCCTCAGCCCTCAAGACTCCTTTCCTTTGTGGATGCGGCTCATGAATCTGAGCTACATGATGGCAGGTACCGCCTCGATCGCCGTACTGTATGCCCTGTTGACCGAAACGCTTTTAGCCGCAAAGTTTCAATTGCCCAAAAAGCGTCCGCCGCTGCCTCAGCACGATCATGTCGTGTTAATTGGTCTTGGTCGGGTGGGACGACGCGTTGCCACCTTTCTACAGCAGATTAAGCACCCGTTGGTTGGCGTGAGTAATCAAGCGATCGAATCTAGCTTTCTCCCCCAGATGCCGCTGGTGGTGAATGAACTCACCAGTACGCTAGCAAAAGTCAATCTGGCAACCGCAAAAAGTGTGGTGCTGGCAACCGATGATGAAATGGCAAACCTGGAGCTTGGCTTGATGGCTCATGCTGCTAACCCCAACTGTGCTCTGGTCATTCGGACGTTTGATACGCGTTTTAGCGCCAGTATCGATCGGCTGTTGCCCTATGCCAAAGTGCTGTGCGCCTATGAACTCGCCGCAGAAGCGTTTGTTGCCGCCGCGTTTGGTGAAAAAGTCCTTAACTTGATTCGGTTGAATGAACAGACGGTTTTAGTCACGGAATACACGATCGCGCCAGACGACCATTTGCAAGGATGCTTACTAGCCGAGGTGGCTTACGGCTATGGCGCGGTGCCCATCTTGCATCAACGATCGCACGCATCTGTGCGCTTAATGCCATCCGATGACATCCGGCTAGAAGTGGGCGATCGGCTAGTGGTTTTAGCATCCATCAACAGTTTGCAGCAAATCGAGCGCGGTGAAAGGCTACCGCGTCAATGGCAGATCTGTATTGATCAAGCTCTGTCTAAAGATGCCGTGTTTGATGGTGCAACCACGATCGCTCGTATTTCTGGCTGCAGCCTGACAATGGCGCGTGATTGCATCAACCAACTCCCCAGCCTTCTACCCGTGCCGCTGTATAAACACCAGGCACAACGCCTCACCCGTCAACTGCGTAAGGCTCAAGTGCTTGCTCATTTGGTGCCAGAGCCACAACGTTAGCTGCAATGCTTGATGCCTGGTGAGAACCTCCGAGGTTTGCGTAAGTCCTATGTTCTGAGGCGTGCTTGGCAAAGCGAATTCTTGTATGGCAGTCGTTCTGCGTTGTTTCTGCCTAACGCGCGGCGGCAGTTGGCATTCCCAGGATGTCCTCAATCCGAGGCATTTCGTCGAGGGGAATGACGCGACCTTCATCTTCAAAGTCGGGGATCTGGTCGAAGTTGAGGTAGCGGTAGAGGTCAGCGGCGAAGGGATCAATCTTTTTGGTGACGATCGCCATATATTCCTCAACGGTGGGAATTTTGCCCAACAGCGCACACACGGCAGCGAGTTCTGCTGAGCCAAGATAGACCTGAGCGCCCTTGCCCATGCGGTTGTTGAAGTTCCGTGTAGAGGTAGAGAAAACCGTGGTGCCATCTGCCACCCGCGCCTGGTTGCCCATGCAGAGGGAACATCCCGGCATTTCGGTTCTGGCTCCAGCAGCGGCGAAGATACCATACATCCCTTCTTCGCGGAGTTGCTTTTCGTCCATGCGAGTGGGTGGGCAGATCCAGAGACGGACTTTCACGGGTCCCGCACCGTCCAGGATTTTGGCAGCGGCGCGATAGTGCCCGATGTTGGTCATGCAGGAGCCGATGAACACCTCATGAACGGGGTCGCCTGCACACTCAGACATCAGCTTCACGTTGTCGGGATCGTTGGGAGCCGCGACGATCGGTTCCGTGATTTGATCCAGATCTACCTCAATGATTTCGGTGTACTCGGCATCGGCATCGGCAGACATCAGGCTGGGGTTGGCTAACCATTGCTCCATCTTGGCAACGCGACGCAAAATGGTACGAGCATCGCCGTAGCCCCGTGCCACCATGTTTTTCATCAAGGCGACGTTCGATCGCAGGTACTCTGCCACCGTATCGGTACTGAGTTTGATGGTGGACCCCGCGCACGATCGTTCTGCCGTTGCGTCCGTCAGTTCAAACGCCTGTTCCAACTTCAGATCGGGCAGTCCTTCCATCTCCATAATGCGACCGGAGAACACATTCTGCTTGTTCTCTTTGGAAACCGTCAGCAATCCCCGTTGCATCGCAGCGTAAGGAATGGCATTCACAATATCGCGCAGAGTAACCCCTGGTTGCAGGGTGCCTTTGAAGCGCACCAGCACCGATTCGGGCATATCCAGCGGCATGGCACCGAGGGCAGCAGCGAAGGCTACGAGACCTGACCCTGCCGGGAAGGAGATCCCCAGGGGAAAGCGGGTGTGAGAGTCGCCACCTGTGCCAACCGTGTCGGGAAGCAACATGCGGTTGAGCCAGGAATGGATGATGCCGTCACCAGGACGTAGCGCCACCCCACCCCGTTCGTGCATGAAATCGGGTAGCTCTTTGTGGGTCTTGATATCTACAGGTTTGGGATATGCAGCGGTATGGCAGAAGCTTTGCATGACCAGATCGGCGCTGAAGCCCAGGCAGGCAAGTTCTTTCAGCTCATCGCGGGTCATAGGTCCGGTCGTGTCTTGGGAGCCCACAGTGGTCATCAGTGGCTCGCATGAGGTGCCGGGACGCACACCAGAGAGACCGCAAGCCTTCCCGACCATCTTTTGTGCCAGCGTAAAGCCTTTGCCTGTATCGCTTGGCTGATGGGGACGACGGAATAAGGGACTATGACCTAACCCCATATCGGCACGGATTTTGTCGGTCAGTGTGCGACCGATCAGAAGGGGAATGCGACCACCTGCCCGGACTTCATCCAGAATGGTATCGGGTTTGAGGGTAAAGGTAGAAATCACTTCGCCTGCTTCATTGGTGATCTCGCCTTTATATGGATAGAGCGTGATTACATCACCTGTTTCAAGCTGAGTGACATCGCACTCGATCGGCAATGCTCCCGAATCTTCTGCCGTATTGAAAAAGATTGGCGCGATTTTGCCGCCCAGAATGTAGCCACCTGTGCGCTTGTTGGGCACGTAGGGAATGTCGTCGCCAATGTGCCATAGCACCGAGTTAATGGCGGATTTGCGGGAAGAACCTGTCCCCACCACATCGCCGACGTAGGCAACGGGATGCCCTTTTTGTTTAAGCGCGGCGATCGTCTCCAGGCTTCCGGGCTGGCGGGTCTCCAACATGACCTGAGCATGGAGGGGAATATCGGGGCGCGTAGTAGCGTGGGGCGCAGGGGATAGATCGTCGGTGTTAGTTTCTCCGGGCACTTTGAAGACCGTAACCGTAATGGCGGCGGCTAGCTCCAGACGGCTGGTGAACCAATCGGCGTTTGCCCAGGAGTCGAGTACCTGCTTGGCGTAGAGGTTGCCATTCGCTGCGAGTTCTTGCACATCATGGTAAGCATCGTAAACGAGGAGAATTTTGCTCAGCGATTGGGTGGCGGCTGTCGCAATCTCAGCATCAGCAACTTGCAGCAGATCAATGAGCGAATGGACGTTGTAGCCGCCCATCATGGTGCCTAACAGGTCAACCGCATCTTTGGGCGACACCAGGGGACTGGTCGTTTCGCCTTTGGCGATCGCCGTTAAAAACCCTGCCTTCACATACGCCGCCTGATCCACACCGGGCGGGACGCGATCGCGCAAGAGCGTCAGCAAAAACTCTGCTTCTCCGACAGGCGGTTGCTTCAGTAATTCACCTAATGCAGACATTTGGGCAGCACTCAACGGCAGTGGAGGCACCCCTTGAGCGGCGCGATCGACAATGTGTTGGCGGTAGGCTTCAAGCATAGTCAGAGTCTCTAGAGAGCGATAAAGGAATGTTTAAGGGCGCAGAAATAGTTACAGCGGTTCTTAATTGAGTAAGCCACAGGCTTGTCGAGGCGGGTGTAGGGTGTAGGGTGTGGTGTTGCAAAGGCAAACGGCTGTAGAAATGCAGAGCGTCGATCGCTAAGATTACGTTCACCATGCCAACGCTGCGGTGGGGATTGATACTGAGTGCATCAAAAAGTCTACAGGACATCGATCTCTAGTCTATCGCTTGCCGTCAGCGTCCATCGTTTAGCTGCCGACCGTACCAAAGCGCAAACCCATTGCCTGCAACCATTTGCGGTAGGCAATTAAGGTGCGATCGCTATTCAACAACAAATCCGTCTGACCATCCAGCGGCAGTAGGGCAGGACGTTGCGCTTGAATGATGGGAATATCCTGGTTCAGAATTTTCTCTTGCCACGCAATCAGCTCGTCCGCAGGCGTTTCGTGGTCATAATTTAGCGCCATCCACATCCAGAGGGTGCTGCTCACGGCTGCATGGGGCGTAACGCAAAAGAGAATGGAAAAGCGGGCACCTTCAGACTCCTTTGCTAAATACGCCGTGAAGGGTCGGAGCGCCCGATAGGTGTAGGAAACCACGCCGCCCTGACCCGTGCCGTAGGGGTTGGGCTGGTAGACGCTAACCCCTTTCGAGAGGACACCATCCGGCTCGATCGTCGTCCCATAGTCCTCAATTTCCGGGTAAGCCGCATCGCCCAAAATACCCTCGTGGATGAAGGGAAAGTGCGCCACATCGAGAAAGTTTTCGATCGCCCGCAAACCACACAGGTCAAATGCCCCATAAGGACCACATAGCAGCTTGCGATAGGTGGGATCATCCCATTCAGGAAAGGGTGGAATGTCGTGAGTGGGTTCACCGATCGCTACCCAAACCAGGTTGTACCGCTCTTGCACACGATAGGTCTGCACCTGAGCGCGTTTTGGGATGGTCTGCTCAGGATGCGCCGGGATGTGAACGCATTGCCCCTCACCGTTATATGCCCAACCGTGATACGGGCAAACCAGCGTGTCTTCCTTCACATGACCGCAAGACAGGCGCGTTCCACGATGGGCACATACATCCTGGCAGGCATAGACTCGATCGCCCGTGCGCCAAAGCACCAGGTCTTCTTCCAACAAGCCAATGGGCAGCAGCGAACCTTCCCGCACATCCCCCGATCGTGCCACAGGATGCCAATCATTCAGAACCACCGGATCATCAACCATCTTGTGTTCCTCTAATACCCCGATCAGCAGTCAGCAGTCAGCGGTCAGCCTGAGAGTTTTGAGTTGAACCAGTTGTTAGTTGTTGGTTGTTAGTTGTTGGTTGTTAGTGCAAGAACTATTTCTGACTCATTCTAAACACTAAAAACTAAAAACCAAAAACTCCCTCTGCCCTCTGCCTTCCTACCCTTGCTCGTATGCCAACTCACCCATAACATAAGTGGCGTGAATCGCCCGATCGTCCCCCAAAATCATCGTGGCAAAGGCTTGATCTGCCAATTCGGGTAGAGATGTGGCGATCGCCGTTGGATTGCGTCGTGCCATCAACGGTGTGGCTCTGGGATTCAACACAATAAAATCGGCTTCCTTTTCTGGTTCAAAATTGCCCAGTCGGTCTTCTAAAGACAGCGCTCTGGCACCTCCCAATGTGGCAAGAAAGAGTGCCTGAAAGGGTGAGAGCGTTTCACCTCGCAGTTGCGTAACTTTGTAAGCTTCGCTAGTGGTTTTCAGCATTGAAAGGCTGGTACCGCCTCCCACATCCGTCCCTAGACCAACCTTGACGGGTGCATCTACAGACTTTGCTCGCTTCAGGTTAAAGAGTCCGCTACCCAAAAAGAGGTTTGAGGTCGGGCAGAACGCGATCGCCGATCGTGCGATCGACAAGCGCTGAAATTCGGCATCGGTCAACTGAACGCCATGAGCAAACACAGACTTGCTACCAACCAACCCGGCGCGATCGTACACATCCAAATAGCCATCGCTATCAGGAAACAACTCTGCCACCAGCCTGACCTCATTGACGTTTTCGGACAGGTGCGTGTGCATGTAGACATCGGGAAACTCTGCCAGTAGCTTGCCTGCCAGTCGCAGTTGCTCATCGCTGGAGGTAACGGCAAACCGGGGCGTAATGGCATACAAGAGGCGATCGTGCCCGTGCCATTTCTCAATCAGTTGCTTGCTTTCGGCATAAGCGGTTTCTGGCGTATCGGTTAAAAAGTCTGGCGCACGACGATCCATCAGCACCTTGCCTGCAATCATGCGAAGATGGCGACGGTTGGCTTCTTCAAAAAAGGCATCCACCGACTGCGGATAAACTGTTGTAAACACCAGGGCAGTTGTTGTGCCATGCTTCAGTAATTCATCCAGGAAAAAAGACGCTATTTCCTGAGCATACGCCTTATCTTTAAACTTACCCTCAGTTGGAAACGTGTACTTGCTTAACCACTCCAGCAGTTGCTCTCCATACGCCGCAATCATCTCCGTTTGCGGAAAATGCACATGCGTATCAATGAACCCTGGCATGATCAGCCGATCGGGATACACTGTCACAGGAACGTTTGCATAGCTTGCCTGAAGGCTTTCGTAAGTTCCCAGTGCTTTCACTTTGCCATCTTCTAAAACCAGCAAACCGTCTGGTAAATACCGAACACTGTCTGCCTCAGATGCATAGAATGGATCATCAACAAAATCGAGCAAGGCACCACGAAATGCTTTTAAAGACACGTTACTAGCTCAAGAGGATAAGTACAGATTAATCACGATTTGTCTCATGAAATCATACCCCTCAAGTCACTGCGTATCTAAAATGACAAAAGCAGCAATGGTAGAAGGCAGAGGGCAGAAGGATAAAGGCTAAAAAAAGGCAGAAGGCAGAGGGCAGGAGGCTGAAGGCTAAGTTTTTATACTCTCTCCTTCATCCTTTATCCTTTTCTCCTCACTATCCTTTTCTCCTCACTCTTAATTCAAAACTTCTCATTCACCCCTCACTCCTCACCCCTCTTTCCCATGTCTGGCAAACTCACAACCCATGTTCTTGATACGGCACGCGGCTGTCCGGCGGCGGGTTTGGCGATCGCGCTCTGGTCGATCGCGCCCTCTGGCAAAAAAACGCTGTTGAAAACAGTCACCACGAATGCCGATGGACGCACAGACAGTCCGTTATTAGCTGATGGAGCCTTGCAAGCAGGCGTGTATGAGTTGGTCTTCAGTGCGGGAGCGTATTTTGCACAACACCTGCACGACTTGCCCAACCCGCCCTTTTTAAATGACATTCCGATTCAATTTGGCATTGCTGATCCCGATGCTCACTATCATGTAGCGCTGCTAGCTTCACCCTGGTCGTACAGTACCTATCGGGGGAGCTAAAGGCTGAAAAGTGAGGGATGTAGCTTGCTTCCGCTTTGCGGTGGGATGAAGGTTCTATTAACTCCTGACTCCTGATCGCTGACCGCTGTGAGCGACTACTGGGTTCTTCAGGGTTACACGAAGAGTACGCTACTGAAGTGGGTGAACGAAAAAAAGCGCGGGGGACAGAAAAGGCGTAGTTTCAGAATAGAAAAGCATTCGAGGGACTACGCCCATGAAACTAGAAACCATTATCGCTGAACGAGTGAGCCAGCTAAAGTTATTCG
>JAESFW010000240.1_pt1 | contig 59782 bp, 55 predicted proteins | sample 9269481 | NCBI WGS metagenome assembly JAESFW01 (sample SAMN14515350, study PRJNA621654) | algae metagenome | isolation source: Lyngbya sp. HA4199-MV5 and co-occurring heterotrophs from soil with... | place: USA: Ahupuaa O Kahana State Park, Hawaii | collected 2009-07-21 | reverse complement strand
GGCAGTTTGGCGATGAAACGCTATCGAGCAGGCTTAGACGACCAGTTTATGCTGCAAATTCTCAAAGCTAACATCCCGCTGTTTGATGCAGATTCTCACTCAAGTTTTTGATGCGTTTACCCTGATCCTGTAAATCTCCAACAGTCTCTTTATCATCTTTACTCTATTCATCAGGAGGAACTACCTTCTCTAGCTCTAAGATCAAAGTTGGTAAGCTATTGATTACGGTATCCCAAACAACATCCAAATCAATTTCATCGTATTCATGTATGAGCCGATTCCTCATCCCGTTCATTGCAGACCAGGGAATTGTAGTTAAAGCTTGCCGAGTTTTCTCAGAGACTCGTTTTGATGCTTCGCCAATGATCAAAAGTCTGCGGATCATTGCATCTTGGAATTGCAGATCGGTTGCTAATTCGTCTCTCGATCGCCCAGCCGCATAATTCATCACGATTTGGGCAGACTGCACCATATCAAGCAGAGATTGAAGGTCGCGTTCCATAAATCACCTGAGCAGAAGACAGAATGGCTTTGCGACGCAGGTAGTTGCGGCTCGTTTCCATGCCTTTGCGCGTCACCAAGTCAACATCGCGCTGAAAGAGTCGTTTTAATTCGTCCTCCATGTCAGACAGGTCAAAGAGGGTTGGATGGGCTTCTGAGTGAAACTGCACCATTACGTCAATATCGCTATCGGGGCGAAAGTCGTCGCGTAGGACGGAACCAAAGAGGGCAAATTCGGTCACTTGCCAGCGATCGCAAAATGCAGCAATTTCTTCCATCGGTAGTTCAATTGCAGTCATAGTCATGTCAGTTCTAAACTCGATTATTTCTTTGCGACATAGCAAACCTCTGCTTCAGCTAAACGCGATCGCGAATGCGATGATTCAAAAATTTGGGCGTGACGAGATCGATTTGTCGATGTCTCAGGAGGGCTGAAAGTTCTTCTTGACCCCGATGGAGTTTGAGAAATCTGGGAATATATTCGGGTTGAAATTCGACCAGCACATCAATATCACTATCGGGGCGGAAGTCGTCGCGCGGGACGGAGACAAATAGTGAAAGTTGGGTGATATGCCAGTGTTGACAAAAGTGAGCGATCGTCTCTTTAGAAAGACCAATATTTTGAGTTTTCATCGGGCAACTCATGAAGTTTTCTCTTGAAATTAGAATTAATAAGGGTTATGCAGTTGCTGTTTCAAAGGAAATTTTGAGGTTTGTGGTTGATGGAATGATATGGTTGAGTTTTTCAAAGCCAATGACTTGTCCGTTTCGATCTTTCATCAAAATCACTTCGTCTCCAGTTTCTTCAGAGGTATATTCCTCCTGCGGATTGCCAAACCAGACAGTTAAGGTGTTGCCAACTTGATCGTAGTAAACTTTTACTTCTGCCATACGGTTTCTCCTTCTTTGATTGCATCAGTGGGATAGGTGGTAATCAGAAAGCCTTCTCCGTTGAGTCTCCTCATAACGGCACAAAGCTATCGTTTTTCGCGTAGATACGTTCTACCTCATCGGCATTCATGGGTCGGGTACGAGTCATCCCACTAAAACCTCTCGTACAACCGCGCCTGTCTTCAACTCGATCTGATCAGGTTCTAGGTAAAGGGTAATTGCTTCGCGGATGTTTTCTAAGGCTTCTTCTTCCGTCTCTCCGGCTGATACACAACCAGGCAATTCTAGACACCAAACTGCCCAATCTCCCGTTTCAGGATCGGTTTCAAGCACCACACGCCATTTCATCTTATGTCTCCTTAAAGTATGTAGCGACTAAACTTCAAAACAATGCTTGAAACTCCTCATGTTGTCGGAGCCGATCGAAGTCTGGGTTATATTTTGCCTCTAATCGACATCGACGAGGAGCATATTCAATTGCCCGTCGCAGAGATTCAATGGCTAAGGCATTATGATCCTGTAGAGCATAGCAACACGCTTTACCGTAATGACCTGCTTCGTCTTCTTTGATGTTGAGGGCTTGCTCACAAAGATCTAAAGCTTCTGCATAGCGACCTACACGAGCCAAAACAATGCCTTGATTTGCTAAATATAAGGGTTCTTCTTTATCGAGATCTCTTGCTTTTTTGAGATTGCTAATAGCTTCTTCATGCCGTTGTAAAAAGCTCAAGCATAAACCTCTTGAGTTCCAGACACCAGCATTACCCTTTGTAATTTTTAGTGCTTTGTCATAGCTAGTGAGTGCCTCTTCATATCGCCCTAGCGTCTGTAAGACATCACCTTGTCTTGCCCAAACTTCGTAGGCATCAGATTTGCATTCAACTGCTTTGTCATAGCTACAAAGCGCTTCCTCATAGCGCTCTAGATTTTCTAGCACTTCCCCCCGGTTACTCCAAGATCTATAGTAATCAGGTTTGAGCTCAATCGCTTTGTCATAGCTACAAAGCGCTTCCTCATAGCGCTCTAGATTTTCTAGAACAAGACCTCGATTTCTCCAAGGGTAAGCATCAGGTTTGAGCTCAATTGCTTTGTCAAAGCTATCAAGTGCTTCCTCAAAGCGTTTTAGCTTTCGTAGTACAAGCCCTCGGTTATTCCAAGCTCCATAGTGATCAGGTTTAAGACCAATTGATTTATCAAAGCTATCGAGTGCTTCTTGAGCAAGATCTAGGCTACCAAAAGCATTACTAACATCTAGGAAGAGAACACTGCTGAACTCCGGATAAGCCAAAGTAATAATTTTCTCTGCTTCCTCCTTTGCCTGCCTAACTAAAGTAAGTCGCTGACCAGGTTGACAGCGCACCATTTTGCTCATTAATCCTGCATACTTTGCTAAACCAGCAAGATAATCGACTTTCCGAAAGCAGCCTTCCAATGCTGACTCAATTTGAGCTTTAATCGATACGTTCCTTTGACTCTTAACAACTTCAGGCTTTTCAAGATTGAACTCATACTGATCTGGATTTTTGCCAATTACGCGCCAGCCAAGCATTATTGCCAATTGAATGCTGTCTAGAAACCGTTGTGTATCTTCAGGTAACAATTTATTGTCTTTGGGTTCTGCCTCGGCAGCGACTGCGGTGAAAGCATCGATCGCAACATCGGGCTGTTTGAGGTGTGCGCCTTCAAAAAAGTAGGTGAGCAGTCGAAACTGTCCTTTATCTCTGTTAGCGAAAAGAGCATGATAGGCTGTTTCGGCAACATATCTGCGCCAATCTGAGTTTTCATATCTCGCTGGAGCAGGTTGATCGTGAGCGACTTCGTGATCTGCTAACTGCTGAAAGTATTGAGCTAACTGCTCATGAACGTGACGAAAGCCTTGCTCATCTACCCTATGTTGTTCTGCGCGGATGACATCGCGTGCGACATCATCAATACGATAGGTATCTTCTCGAATCACCAAGTCTCGATCAATCAGCCAGTCAAACCAGTCAATTTGGGCTTCTGTTACTTGATTCTCAAGAGTTAAATTAGCCTCTACCAGATACTGAATCATTGGACGATCGAACCAGCGGCAGTGAGCTGCCAGGCGTACAGCTTGCTTCTGTATAGGAGTCAGTCCATCCAGTAGTCGATCGACAATTTCGTCGTTGTCGCGCAAAGCATTAAGCGATCGTCCATCTTCCTTCTGGTCTTTGATCAATTTAAGAAAATAGGGAAGCCCTTTTGATGCTTGCGTCAATCGGCGGACTTCGTTCGGTTTATCAATGCCGATCGCCCTTAAATATGCTTTTGTTTCACTCGGAATGAATTTCTCAAGCTGACGCTCATAAATTAGGTTCCAGTGATGCTGAAACATCCGCTGATAGCGTTTATTCTTCAGCGAGTAACGCCCTGCTATCACAATACGAACGGGGTAGGTTTGCAGCGCTGTGTCTCCCAGAAGGTATTTACACAGGAAGACATCAAAATCCGATGATGCCTTCTCGTAAGTATCAAGTTCCAAGACAATTGGCTGGTGCTGCGCTTTCTGAATTACCCCTGCTGCAAAAGCTTGCGTCAGCTTAGGCAACGGGTCTAGCATCAGTTCCTGCAACTCTCGTTTGTTTTTGGTTGCCCGATGCTGTTTCACCAACTGCTCCAGTCGATCCTTTTCCGACAAAGCCAACGATGCGACATCCACAACCCCCTCAGCCGCTTTACCAAATTGCTCAGCCGCTTTCTCTGACAGTTGCAATGAGGCAAGCAGCTTGACGGCACCGCCAAACAGCTTCTTAACCAGGCTCACCTGCTCTGCGCTAGCGGCACCTTTACCATCAGCAGATTCCGTTTCTAGCTTGTGCAGCGTCTCTCTGTACTTTTGGCATAATTCCGTAAACGTGTCGTCGCCCCAGCCATCATCCGGCAACTGCTTATACAGATGCTCCATGAGTGCCAAAGGACTGTCTACTTTGGATGTAGAACCAAAAAAAGCTCTGGCAAATTTTGCGTCATTTGCATACGTTTCCCGCAATTTGTCTAAAAGAGTAGACTTGCCAACACCCCCAATACCATAAGCATAGAAGACCAGAGGATTTGCCTCCGGTTGTTTTAGTGCTTTGCCAAAATTGTCTAGCAGTTTTTGGGCTGACTGACGGGAGATATAGGGATCTAAATCGGTCATATCAACGTTGACGGTTTATCTTTCCACACATTCTAGCCCTCCTATCATGCGCTCATCCTCTAACCCTCACCTTTCAATCTCTGAACTCGGAGCCTCAACCTTTTTGCTTGAAACGCCGACCTCGGAACCTGGAACGCCGACCTTTTAACTCGGCACTTCAAGCTTAGAACTCGGAACTTCGACTGTTTTGCTCCACTCATCGAGCTTTGTACTCGACTAATGCAGTTCTGAACTCGAAACGCCGAGCGTAAGACTGGAAGCGTAGAGCTTTTTGTTCGGAACACCGAGCTTGTTGCTGTAATGTCGCAGGGCTAAACTCCGAACGCCGAGCTTTTTGCTGCAACCGTCAAGCTCTGAGCTTCAATCATGGCTTTCTAACGTCAAAGGATCAGGCTATTGACGAATCCTGGCTCTGTCTACTTGCCTTTGCGTTGCTGTATGTCTGCAACGATGAGAGAAACTTTGGTTGCATCCAGTCTGCTTTTCAGCAACGCTACTTTTGTTCGTGCGACAATGCTCACAGGTGAAGACAAGCAGCAACCGCTATGAACCCAGACTTTGAGATGCGCCGTCTGTTGGATGTGATGCCAGCTTCCGGACGCATGGCGACAAAACTCGTCAGCAAACCAGAGCAACGGCTCGTGGTGGATAGCACCTTTCCCATGCCCTGGGTGCGCGATCGCCCCATCTGGATTAACTTTGACCTGTGGGATCGGCTCTCTCGTCCCCAGCGCGACCTGCTCATTCTCCGCACCGTGAGTTGGCTGACAGGCGTGAAATGGTTTCGTCCCAGCCTCTATCAAGGAGTCGTGCTGGCAAGTGTAGTCGGTGGCATTGTGGAACTCGTGCAGGGCGATCCCGTTGGCATCATTGCTGCTGGGGGACTGACGGCACTTGCAGGCACCCAAATCTGGCGCAACAACCGCAGCACCCAAACCGAACTGGATGCTGATGAAGCAGCTCTGCGTGTTGCCCAACGTCGTGGCTACGAAGAAACCGAAGCCGCTCGTCATCTCCTCTCAGCCATTGAAGCCGTTGCCGAGATTGAAGGTCGCCCGCTGAACTTTACCGAACTCCTGCGATCGCAAAATCTGCGATCGCTCTCCGGTCTGTCACCCGTTGGAGTGCCCGATCGAGTACGACAGAATTGAGAGGAGGAGAGGCAGGGAAGTTTTTAGCGATTAGTTTTTAGAAGGACGCAGGAAAAGCTCATGGACTAACAACTTTTCTTGAATGCCCAAAGGGCTATACAACCAACAACCAACAACTTCTTTAGCCTTTAGCCTACTGCTCCGCAGAAGCAAGCTACATCCTTTAGCCTTCATCCCTCATCCCTCCCCCTGATGAATCGTCTTCACCCACTTTAAGCGCTTAGGTCGAATCGAGAGGCGCATTGTGGTTATTGCCACTACTGGTAACCAGTGGAACATGTACAGTGTGCCAAAGAGCGTGTGAAACAGCAGTCGTAAAGATGAAATGAGCTGCTTACTCAGCGCTCTTCGCTTGGATGGCAGCGTCTCGTTGGGCGACAGGTGTGACGGTTTTGCCGTCTGCGATCGGATCTGCCGTAGACCCGCAACAGTCCCAAACACCGATAGCGCCAGGGTGAGCGTCGTCAGTGGACTCACCAGCAACGGACGGCTACGCCAAAGAGACATCAACAAATCGGGCACGATCGCGGTGGGCAGCAAGTACTGAATCACCCAGAACATAACGAGGTCGATCGTTTTGCGGGTGCCCATACGGTTGCGTAGAATCGGTTGCCAATAGTCCAGGTAGCGCTGGTAGCCACCCTCGGCCCAACGGCTCCGCTGATGCCAGAGCGCGATCGCCTGCGTGACTCCCTCTTCTTCCACGGCTGGCACCGCCATGAAATCAACATCCCACTGATCGAGATGCAGTCGAAACGTGAGATCTAGGTCATCGGTAATGGTCGCCTCATTCCAGCCGCCGCATTGTTCCAGCGCTTCTCGACGAACAAATTGACCATTGCCACGCAGTTCACCCATGCCTCCAACTGCAATGCGCTGTCGCTGATAAAACGAATCTAGCGCCATTTCAGCGACCTGACCGCGTGTCCAGCCGTTTTCGGAGCCATTAGACACCGCTTTGCGAACCTGTACAGCCCCTAATTCTTCGCGCTTAAAGAGCGGTAACACCCGCAGCAGCATGTCTGGCGAAACCTGAGCATCAGCATCAAAGACAGCAATAATCTCTCCCTTCGTTAACGGCAAGACCTGGTTTAACGCACCCGATTTGCCACCACTCGCGTTGGCTGAACGATAAAAGACCTTCAGTTGCTCATACTGTTGCGCCAGTTGCTTCAGCAGTATAGGGGTTTGATCCGTACTGTTGTCGTCGATGACCCAAAGCTCATAGCAATGAGTTGGGTAGTCTAGCGCGCACAGCGTTTTGACCAGGCGGGTGATGACGGCTTCTTCATTCTTCGCGGCGACCAGAATCGAAACCAACGGGAACACATCGCCCTCCGTATCTAATAAGGGTGCAGGAACAGTTAGCGGACGTGCCAGCAAAATCCTGACGGCTTGAAGGCTCATCAGCGTGGTTAAACCAACGACAACCCAGTAGCCCCACGTCACAAGATGGAGCGCGATCGTGCCGCTCCAAATGCAAATCAGTGCCACCGCTGCTCGTCGTCGTCGGTTTTCGCCGCGATCGGGTTCATAAGATGCACGACCTGCTTCAGGCAGATCAGCGCGATCGCCTAGCAACGAGTGAAGGGGTTCAAGCTCGCTGTAGGAATCGTTTTCGGGCCAGGAACTCTCCGGCATAAGTTACTTGATTCAACCACCAATATTTGTCTAAACCTTTGAAGAAGCTCGGAATGAGATAACACCAAACCGTGCAGCCTTCACACACGGCTAGCTTACCTTGAGATTGCCGATAGTCTTCCACAACCTCGGACTGCTTGTACAGGTCGTAAAGCTGTCCGTTAATGGGCAAACCCGTCTGAGCAAAGTGATAGCAGGGTAACAGCAGCTCGTCGTGGGGTGAAATCGCAATCACAGCATCTACCGCTTTACAGCGAGGCTTGCTTGTATCATTCCCACCTGCCTCAATAAAGGCGAGTGCGGCCTTGTTATAGCCCACATTACTGTACTGTTTCGCTGCTGCCTCGATCGCTGTCACCAACTCCGGTGTGGGATTTTTCTTCGAGTTGTAATTGCTGTGTGCCGTAAATGCTGGATTCAGCCAAACCCGCGCTTCCAACTGCTGACCCAGCTCTGCAACTTCACCAATGCGCTGATAGTTCTGAGCTGTCACCGTATGGTTTAGCACCGGGGCTTCACCCAACGAGTGAGCAATTTTGACCGACTCCACCAGGGTGTCAAAAATCTTCACTCCTCTCGATTGGTCATGGGTCTCAGCATCCGCACCATCCAGCGAGAAGTTCAGAAAATCAACCAACCCTTGCATTTCTTTGGCACGCTTGGGGTAAAGAATTGTGTTGGTGGTCATGCTCGTCACAAACCCTTGTCGCTTTGCCTCTGCAAAGACTTGCGCCACATCGGTTCGCAGTAGGGGTTCGCCGCCCGTAAAGTCAACATACTTTACGCCAAGTCGTCTGAGGTCTGCCAGATTATGACGAATCGTGTCAAAATCTGCTTCTTGTTTGGGTTCTAGCGCCCAAATATCGCAGAAATGACACCGAGCGTTACATCGGTAGGTCAGGTAATAATTTGCAACCAGAGGTGCCATAAAATGTTTAACGTTTAGTCTCCGCTGAAATCACAATAAGTCGATCGGGTAAGGAAGACAAGCACTTAACTATAGAGTATTTTCAGGAGAGTCGCTTGCAGGCTCTGACCCAGTTTGCTGGCATATCAGCGCCAAAGCATACTTACGAAAGGATCTCAAGGGATTGGTCATAAGCTGCGGCAAGACGGGTTGTTCCTTGATTGCCAACAGGTTACTGTCCGCTTTTTTTGGGGCATACTGAACTATCGAGACGCGAGCGATCGTGCTAAAACAATTCGTCTGTTCGATGAATGAAGCGTTCTAGCCCGCCCCGAATGTTATCGGACACGATTCTATGCTGTGGTTGCGCCAGCCCGTTTGGATTTCAGTCCGTTTGGATTGTTGTACACTCAAACGCGATCGATGATTGAATAAAACCACGGGCAGTTGGGTCGCGTCTTCTCTGCCGTACCTTCTTCGCACCGCACACTGGCAAAGGGTTGCCGTACCGCACGCAGGTGTATCTTAACGCCCTTCCAACTTGACAGCACTTTAGGAAGACTGAGCATGTCCATCGACAAACTTCAACCCGCCGCTAACCAGCATGTAGGCGTTTATGTGCCCTACTATCCACAGGCAGCCAAGCGATCGCACCTGCCCCTGGCAATTAGCCTCTATCAAAAAGGAGCGCTAGAAGGTCAGCGTAAGATTGAAGGTGGCGAGAGCATTCCCTTCATTGCGACGTGGAGTGTGTCAACCTTACCTGCTGACCTGACGCGCTGCCGCATTCAGTTTGACGGCAACGCCGACCTCAGCTATGAACTCATGATGGCGAACTTTGAGTTCATTGACTTTCTCATTGATGTCATCCTCAACTTCAAACGCGCCCACCTCGCAGACTTTTCGCAAGCGTTTTATCGCAAGCTGATGCGCTACGACGAGTGACACCGCAGAGGCGCAAAGAACGCGGAGAATTGTCTCTAGAAACTCTGCGTCTCGACGGTTCATTTCAAAGATTCACGCTATGACTATCATCCAGATTCTCAAAGCCGACTATCAGAGCTTTCCAGACGATCAGACCTATAGCATCTACGCAAAGGATGTGTACTTTAAAGACCCGACGAGTGAGTTTCGGGGGGTCGATCGCTACCAAACGACGATCGCCTTTATCAAAACCTGGTTTCGTCACTGCAAAATGGATCTGCACAAGATCGAGCAAACGGGCGACACGATTCGCACTGACTGGACGTTGAGTTGGAATACACCGCTCCCCTGGCAGCCACGCATTCATATTCCTGGCTGGAGCGAACTTACGCTCAACGCTGACGGGTTGATTGCTTCTCACATCGATTACTGGCATTGTTCGCGCCTGGATGTATTGAAGCAGCACTTTCTGCCCAAAAGTCGATAAAGTAAAAGAATGTAAACAATTCTCAGTAAAGGTTCGATCGCCATGCGCGTAATTTTGATGACGGGCAAGGGAGGCGTAGGCAAAACCTCCGTTGCGGCGGCGACTGGACTACGTTGTGCTGAACTGGGCTATCGGACTCTCGTCCTCAGTACCGACCCTGCTCACTCTCTCGCGGACAGTTTTGACCTGGAACTGGGACACGACCCCAAACTCGTCCGTCCGAATCTGTGGGGTGCTGAACTGGATGCTTTGAAAGAACTGGAAGGCAACTGGGGTGCGGTAAAGCGCTACATTACGCAAGTCCTCCAGGCGCGTGGCATGGAAGGCGTACAGGCAGAAGAACTGGCAATTCTCCCGGGCATGGACGAGATCTTTGGTTTGGTGCGGATGAAGCGCCATTACGACGAAGGCGAATACGATGTGCTGATCATCGACTCTGCACCAACGGGAACGGCACTGCGACTGCTGAGCCTGCCAGAAGTCGGCGGCTGGTATATGCGGAAGTTTTACAAACCGTTTCAGGGCATTTCCGTTGCGTTGCGTCCACTGGTAGAGCCACTGTTTCGACCGATCGCGGGCTTCTCTCTCCCCGACAAAGAAGTGATGGATGCGCCCTACGAGTTCTACGAGCAAATCGAAGCGCTGGAAAAAGTGCTGACCGATGCCACCCAAACCTCGGTGCGCTTGATCATGAATCCCGAAAAAATGGTGATCAAAGAATCGCTTCGCGCCCATGCCTATCTCAGCCTGTACAACGTAGCAACGGATATGGTGGTTGCCAATCGCATCCTGCCTGATTCGGTTTCTGATCCCTTCTTTCAGCGGTGGAAGCAACAACAGCAGCAGTATCGCCAGGAAATCCACGCAAACTTTTCGCCATTGCCAATCAAAGAAGTGCCGCTCTATTCTGAGGAAATGTGCGGACTGGCAGCGCTCGATCGCCTCAAAGACACCCTCTACCCCAACAACGAAGACCCAGCACAGGTCTATTACAAAGAAACCACGCTGCGTGTCGTGCAAGACAAACAGCAGTACAGCCTTGAAGTCTATCTACCCGGCATTGAAAAGCACCAGATTGAACTGAGCAAATCCGGTGATGAACTCAACATCCGCATTGGCAACCACCGTCGCAATCTAGTGCTACCCCAGGCATTAGCCGCATTGGAACCTGCTGGAGCAAAAATGGAAAATGACTACCTCAAAATCCGCTTTGCGGACGCAGCGAGGGTTTAAAGAGACGGGTGCGATCGCCGCTCCAAGCAGCGGTCGCACTAAAATGAGGACACTTCGGTTCATTCGCAAACTGGAGCATGGTTGAAATGACTGGGCTACTGCAATGACAACCGCGATCCAAAAACTCACCTTTGAGGCATACCTCTCCTATGACGATGGTACGGATACTCGTTATGAACTTGTGGATGGGGAACTGCGCCCAATGAGTTTAGGAACGGGGAAGCACGGAGCGATTACAGAGTTTCTCAACGACCAATTTAAGGGTGAAATTAGCCGAACCGGATTGCCGTGGACAGCGAAGGACATGCGCATTGGCGTGCGCTCTCCTCGTGGTGGACGATGGGATACGTCACGCATTCCTGATGTCACTGTGCTATCGATCGCGCAGTGGGACGAAATGGCAAACTGTGAAGCCGTAATTAACCTCAACGAGCCACCCCCATTCCTGGTTGTAGAGGTTGTGAGCGAATCTACAAAATCAGCGGACTACCGCGCGAAGTACAGCGAATACAGCGTTTTAGAAATTCTTGAGTACTGGATTGTTGACCCGTTAGAAGAAAAGGTCACAATCTGTCAGCTAAACGAAGGTCGCTATGATGAGTCTGTTTTTGTAGGAGACGCTGTAATTCAATCTCTGACCTTTCCAGCGTTACGGTTAACAGCAACTCAAATACTTGCAGGAAAACTGTAACATCTACGATCGCGTTCTTGCTCAGAAGTGAGGCGCGATCGCTAAATTTACTTGTTTTTCTGTTCCTTTTTACTCATCTCTGAGCGCAGGTTTAAATAAGCTTCAGCAAAGCGCTGACCAAGGATTTGGTAACTTTCAGTCGTGAAATGCACGTAATCTTTCAACGCTAAATCATCCGTTGTTGTCATGACAGAGAATGGCAGCTTGACCTGGCGTTGTTGTTCTTTAACGATCGCCCAATTTTTAAATCGATCGGGTTGTGTATTCGTGCCAATTTGTGCAAAAACAACAGGCAAAGTTGGTAGCTTGAGATCGCTTCGCCAATCCCTGATAAGACTCGTAAATTTATCCGCCCATTGATGTGGTAAAAAGACTCTAGTTGGATGCTCTTTAGGATCTATGGCATCAATTTCTCCCTGAAAATAAAGCAGCCCAGAAACATTTCCCATCACTGAAGCAGCACGCACTCGTTTAAGGCAAGATCCATAAAGTGTACTGTCATTTAAGTTTCGCTGCCACTCGTGAATTAAAGAACCGCCTTTAGCACAAGGTATTAGCCCCACCACCATGTCAGGGTGGTTTTGGACAAGAGCACTGGCAAAAGATACTGCCGGACCGAAACCTCCCGGTTCATCTTTAGACACTAGATCAACTTGATTAGTCGGATCATCCACAGGCTCTTTTGCTAGCTTCCAATGATAATCATTACCAAAGACATAGATCTTAGGATTGACGCTCATTCCTGAAGGTGGAATAGCCCCCATGCCAGACATATTTGACTGACCAGCAAGGATAAACAACTGTAATTTACCTTGATACGCTTCGGGAATATTGCTCTCGTTTTCCCCTTGTGCCTGTACCGGAAAACTCGTCCGATAGTTCAATCCGATCGCCTTGAGAATATTCTTAACACCATAGGCTTTTTCTAAGAAAATGCCTGACATTCCACCAACGGTAAAGACACCAACAATAGTGACGGCATATAGAGCGACGGCAGATAGCTTCTTGAGTTTCATTACGCTTGGATGTGCTTAGATACTACTAAAACAAAATGAGCGTAGGATGCACCAGTCAACCTTGCCTTTAAACAAATTTGTTTAAGATTTTGATTTTCTTAAAGAGGAGCGTTAGAGCAATCGAACCAAATAAGGTTACGAAAAAAGCAGTCAAGCTTTGCAAAACTGGAAAGACCTGAAAGAAATTGCCAAAAACAGGAAGGCTACTCAGAGGGAGCGGCTTTTTGAATGTGAAGAAAACATGGAAGCCATAGATCCCTAAAGAGCAATCCGAAAGAAATCTGATGCTGCTAGGAGCAGTGACTTTTACTAATAAAGCCAGATAAAGAAGCAGCCAGGAACCAAAGACAAGAGAGAGCCTCATATAGTGATCTAGCGGTGCTTGATCGACTTGGATGAGAAGACGGTTACTTGTTAAAACCCATTCTAGAATAAAAAAGAATAGGGTCAAACCAAGCAGTAGATATAGCTTGCGTCTTAGAAATTTAGTTGCCCCTTCTAGTTTTCCTTCGCTGTACTCTTGTGCAGTGATAGCTGCTGTAAAAACATAGGGTAAGAAATTGAGGGGATTGTAGTCCCAACCAGTGAGGCTATTGAGGTTGTTTAAGAAAGATGACTGAATCCCTGTGTACTGAAGGATCGGCTCAAGGGTAGAAGACGCAAAGACTAAAATGGCAGCACCTATAAGTAGCCAATAAGTAATGACTCTTTTCTGTGATGACTTCTTCAGCTTCCCAAGCAGTAAGACTAAGCCTTCAGCAACTATAGTGATGAAAAGCAGAGAAAAGAAGAAAAAATATGGTGTACTGTTCCCGCTGACAATAAATAGAATGAAGCTCTTAACTGATGAGGTAGCTTCGCTTAACGCAGTCATTCCATCTACGAATAGAATGTCAAATATAGTAATTGAGATGACCCAAAAAAGGTAAAGTGATAGCAGTCTTGGAAGTCGCTTCTGCAAAAAATAGCCAAGCGTTAAATCTTTGCTCTTTGCATAAAAAATGAAAAGTGAAATTTGCAGAAAAACTGGTACTGCAAGTGCTCCGACTAAACCACTCAGAACATAATCACTAAACCCCATAGTGAAGCCGCTTGGAGCCAACAGTTTTGGGATATTAAAAACCTTCGTTTTGTACGCGACGATCGCAAGCGAAAAGATAGCGCGCAAAAAGTCAAATCCTTCAAACTTTTGCAACTTCTTAGCGAGATGATCGGCACCACTTTTTTGATAAGAGTTGTCTGAAACTGATGAAGACTCCATATCAGCTAGCTCATAGTTAACAAGAGGTAAATAGATAAGTATTTGCTTCTCAGGTAAAGCTCTACTGAGCCATAAGAAGCGACTCCTAGCATAAAATGATCATCAGATGCATCGCTAAGAGTCCGCTGTTTCAGAGCTGAGTCTAGGTGAAAGCAGCGCATTATTCGCATCTTAACTTCAGGTGAGGGGTAAGAGTCAAGACTTTAAGTGATTTTTTGTTGCAGCCTTATTAATGACCTTCAAGCCTTATTAACAGGTACGATCGCCACTTCCACAAAAATTGCCGCTTCTACAATAAGATGAGCGATCGCGCCCACTGTTACCGTTGTGATTGCAGCTTTGGAACAGTTGATCGCGACAGATTCCGTGTCTGCCAACTCATTACGATATAGTGATGGCGCTGTCTGAGAGTAGTTGGGGGTTTCCGTTGACCGCACACAAATCAATCCCAAACGCTAATCCGCACGATCGGCAAGGGTTTGCTCACTTCATGCTGAAGGAAATCTACGAGCAGCCAGAGGTGGTGCGTCGATGCTTGGCAGCGTATCTCAAGCCTGATTGGGCGAGCGTTCAGGATAGTACAGCGCCATCCAGTCTCTTTAATCTGCCGTTGCCAGAGCAGATATTCACTACGGTGGCAGAGATTCAGATTGTGGCATGTGGCACCAGTCGTCATGCGGGTTTGGTGGCGCAGTATTGGCTAGAACAACTGGTAGGCATTCCTACCAGGGTGCGATCGGCATCTGAATTTGTCTCTGCACCCTTTCCCTTGATTGCAAACACGCTGACGATCGCCGTCACTCAGTCAGGTGAAACAGCGGACACGTTAGCGGCGGTTGCAGTCGCGAAGAAGCGATCGCAGTCAGAAGCCTCATCGCAATCCTGGTTGATCGGCATTACAAACCAGTCCGAAAGTTCGTTGGCAAAAGCGGTGGATTACACCCTTCCAACGTTGGCTGGTGCAGAGATTGGCGTTGCTGCCACCAAGACCTTTCTGTCTCAACTGGTGGTGTTGTTCTGCTTGGCGCTGGAGTTTGCCCTTCGTCGTCGTGCGCTGTCAGTCCAGCAAGTGATGCCACTGATTGATGCGCTTCGATCACTGCCTGACCAGATCGAAATCTTGCTCAAACAGCAACACGAAGCGATTCAGACCACAAGCCTAACCTTTGCAGAAGTGAGTGGTTGCATAGTTCTGGGACGAGGTATCAATCACGCGATCGCGTTAGAAGGAGCACTCAAGCTGAAAGAAACGACTTACATTCATGCGGAAGGTTACGCAGGCGGTGAATTTATGCACGGTCCGATCGCGCTGCTGGATGTAACCGTTCCCGTCATCGTGATCGCGCCTGAAGGCACCGTTTATGACTCAATGCTTGCCAATGCTCAGAAAGCGAAGTCAAATGGAGCACCCTTGATTGGCATTACCAACGCTGCCACACAGGACGATCGCGTCGTGTTCGACTATGCGCTGATCGTGCCTGCGATCGACGAACTGCTTTCGCCGTTTCTGACCGTCATCCCTTTACAATTGCTGGCGTACTCAATTGCCCTACAGCGCGGACTGGATGTCGATCGCCCCCGCAATATCACTAAAACGCTGGTGACGTGAACTACAGCACTTAGCGTGGCAACAGCCGCTCCACGATTTGTGCCTGACGTTCTACCGTTGCGGCGAGTCGCAAAATATTTTCTGTCTGCCGCTCATTTGAGACTGCAAGGCGTGAAAGGCTTTCTGCTCGCTCTTTCGCCGCTTTTGCCTGCTCTTGAGTCTCGCATCCCTTTACCCAAACCGTCCTTCCACATAGTCTCGTGTGCGTGTTTCAGTTGGTTGCATAAAGATCTGAGAGGTAGGTCCAAATTCCACCAGTTGACCAATCCGGCTCTCATCGGTGCTGAAGAACGCGGTGTAGTTAGAGACACGGGAGGCTTGCTGCATATTATGGGTGACGATGACGATCGTCAACTCTTGCCGCAGTGTATGGATGAGTTCTTCAATCTTCATCGTGGCGATCGGGTCGAGTGCAGAGCAGGGTTCATCCATCAGCAGCACTTTAGGCTTGACGGCCAACGCACGGGCAATACACAAGCGCTGTTGCTGTCCACCCGATAGCCCCAAAGCTGATTTGCCCAAATTGCCTTTCACCTCATCCCACAGTGCCGCTCCACGCAAGGCAGACTCTACAATCTCGTCGAGTGAGGCACGCGAGGGACGACCAAAGACCCGCACGCCATACGCAACGTTATCGTAAATGCTCATGGGAAAGGGGTTTGGTTTTTGAAATACCATGCCGATTTTGCGACGCAGGCGATTCAGATTCACCCGCGGGCTGTAAATATTCTGACCGAAAAATTCAACAGTGCCATCGACACGCACCTTGGTTTCGAGTTCGCTGATGCGGTTTAGTGCTTTGAGGAAGGTAGATTTACCACAGCCAGAAGGTCCAATAATGGCGGTTACTTGCTCTTGATGAATATCCATCGAGATGCTTTCCACAGCTTTTTGGCTGCCGTAGTAAAAGCTCAGATTTTTCACGCTGAGGGCAGGGCTAACGGTGGCGATCGAGGCAGCAGTGTCAACAGGATGCATGAAACATTTGTCCTAACTGGATAACATATCTAGCGATTCGGCAAGCGTTTGCGGGTAAGCAGGCGAGAGAGGAGATTTGTCAGCAGCACCATCCCAACTAAGATCACTGACGCACTCCACGCAAGCTGGTTTTGTTGAACATACGCGGAATTGGCGTAGTTGTAAATCATGACGGATAGCGATGGTGCCGGCTGCAATAAGCCTTGTGACCAGCCTTGGGTAAACAGCGCCGTAAAAATGAGTGGTGCCGTCTCACCCGCTGCGCGCGCTACAGCCAGTAAGACACCCGTTGTGATACCTGCTAAGGCGGTTGCCACTACGGTACGCGTGGTTTGAAACGGACTCGCTCCCAGTGCGGCAGATGCAAGCCGCTGCTGGATGGGTACAAGCTTCAAAGCTTCTTCAGAAGTCAGCACCACGATCGGCAGCATGATGACTGCCAGCGCAAAGCTACCCGCCAGGGCTGAAAATTTGAAGTTCAGCACAATCACGGCGTAAGCAAACACACCCACCACGATCGATGGCACACCGCTGAGCACCATGATTAGAAAACGGACACCCTGTGCCAGCGGCGACTGCTTCCCAAACTCCGACAGGTAAATGGCTGTCAATAGCCCGATCGGAATGCTGATCAGGGTTGCAATGCTCACCATCATCACCGTCCCCTGGATGGCGTTCGCAAACCCATTCGGCACGCCTTCTAACCCCACAGGTGCGGGGAGTGAGGTCAGCACATCCCACTTGAGATGAGGCGCGCCTTCCCACAAAATCTTGATGAGGATTGCCAGCAGCGGCAACAGCGCGATCGCGGTACCCAAGAAGGCAAGCGCCGTCATACCATTGCTTAACGCCTGACGACCAGCGGGTAACGGCTCGATTAAGTCCAACGCCTCATTTTCCATAGCCGCCTCACTTTCCATAGCCCAGTACCCGTACCATCAAAATCGCTAACACATTAATTGCTAACGTCAGCACAAACAGAATCAAGGCGAGGTACATCAGCGCGCCAATGTGCAACGGATCTAGCGCCTCTCCAAATTCATTTGCCAGCAGCGCCGGGATGGTGTAACCCACATTGAACAACGAAGGGCTGATTTGTGCAGAATTGCCAATCACCATCGTGACCGCCATTGTCTCGCCCAAGGCGCGTCCCAGCCCCAGCATGGCAGCTCCCAAGATTCCCGATACCGATGACGGCAGGATCACTCCAAAAATGGTTTCCCAACGCGTGGCACCTAGTGACATAGAGGCAGAACGTAAATCGGAAGGGATCGCCAGCAGCACTTCGCGGCTAATAGCAGCGATCGTCGGCAAAATCATAATCGCCAGAATCACTCCAGCCGCCAGGATGCCAGAACCAAAAGGCTGGGTGCTAAACAGAGGAATCTGCTTGAAGTGGGTGTAAAGCCAAAGCTGAATCGGCTGCAAAAAGGGCACCAGCAGATAGATGCCCCAAAGACCAACAATGACGCTGGGAATCGCCGCAATCAGTTCAACCAGAAAGGCGATGGGCGATCGCACCCAGGACGGTAAAAAATTCTCGCTTGTCACTAGCGCTACGGCTAACCCGATGGGTAAGGAAAGCACCAGGGCGATCGTCGAGGTGACGATCGTGCCAAAAATGTAGGGAAGCGCCCCAAACTTCACATTGGCAATATCCCATTCCTGGCTGGTCAAAAAGCCAAAGCCAAATTCCTTAATCGCTGGCTCTGCCTGCTTAAAGATGACCCATCCCATCCACAGCAGCGTCAGCACAGTGAGTAGCGCAAACCCGCGGGTTAACCACAGAAACCCCTGGTTGAGCCAAGAGGTTAGACCATCAGTTGTCATAATGTCGTCGCCGCGATCGGCAACGGACATTTGGCTAACCGAGAACGTTGAAGTCGATTGAGGTGGTTCGGTTGCACTCATTGGGTAGGAAGTGAGGAGTCGGGAGTCAGGAGTCAGGAGTCAGGAGTAAAGCTATTAAGATTCCTGGGCTTCAGGCATAAGCAAGCAGCAAATCAGGGAACCGACGAGAAAGCGAGGCTTTAAAGACCATGACCTGAAAGCGCCCTCCAGGTAAACTAAAGGACGCTTCAGACGATGGAGTGGGCGATCGCGCTTATGGCTTCACGCCAGAGTTTACGTCACTCGCAATTCTCTTGGCATCTTTGGCGGGAATTCGCACATAGTCAAGAGTTTTATTGAGTTCTTGCCCATCGCTCAAGATCCAGTTCACAAACTTTTTGATGGCAGCCGCTTTTTCGGGGCTGTCATACTGCTTGTAAACCATCAACCAGGTCAAGCCTGCGATCGGGTAGCCATCATCGGGATCACCCACAAACACGCGATTGTTTTCGGGAGGAATGACCACAGTGGCGAGTGCCTTGTTCGCGTTGGAGACGGTCGGGGGTACAAACTGTCCCTTTTTGTTTTCTACCCACGCAGTCTGGATCTTCTTTTCTTTAGAGTAAGCATACTCGACGTAGCCGATCGTGCCTTCAGCACCGCTGACTTCCTTCGCTACACCAGGATTGCCTTTGCCCTTGAGCGGGTTTCCGGGCCATTTGGGAGCTGTACCAACGCCCACCTCAGACTTAAAGGAAGAGCTAATCGCGCTCAGATGGTTGGTGAAAATGAAGGACGTACCGCTGCCATCCGCACGTACCACAGGCTTGATCTCAGAATCAGGTAGCTTTGCACCGGGGTTAATTTTCGCAATGCGGGGATCGTTCCACTTCTTGATCTTGCCAGCAAAAATGTCAGGCAACACACTGCGGGATAGCTTGAGGTTAGGCACAAAAGGCAGGTTATAAATGACGGCAACAGCGCCACCAGCGGTTGGCACCAAGATCACGCCTTGCTTGACCTTTTCGATTTCAGCATCGGTCATGGCAGCATCGCTACCGCCAAAGTCAACCGTACCCGCGATCACCTGACGAATACCCGCACCGCTACCGACACCCTGATAGCTCACGTCAATATCGGGATTGGCTTTCTTAAATTCGGCAATGTACCGCTCATACAGAGGAACGGGGAAGGTTGCTCCAGCACCCGTTAAAGGAACTGCCTGCGCGATCGCAGTCAACAACGGTCCAAGCGCGATCGCGGCAGTTACGGCTGAGGCAGTAACGGCGCGACGGAATGCAATTGCAGGAAATGCCATTTTGCCTTGTCCTCACAGAGAGTCTTAATGGTTAGATTGGGTAACAATGACAACCGTACAACCACAGCAGTTAAGTGAAAACCAAAGAAGCTGTAACAGCAGGTTAAGGTTAATTAAACGTTTGTTTAAGGCACTTTTGCTACTGCTACATTGATGGTTTAAATCAGTGCTTTTGATTACACCGCTCGAATGTAATCTGTGAACATTTTCCCCTTTAAGTAACACCATATAAAAGCGGAAATGCCTCACCAGAGCTTGATTTTCATGACATGAAGTAAGATTTCATAGAGAAAGGCGTGATGCCTGCAGCTCTTTAATTCACGGCTTGCACTAGCGATGATCACACCAATAACAACATCAAGCAGCCTAAATGACCGCTCTACAAAGTCAAGGTAGCCTATTCTGTAAAGCGTTCGGTCGATCGCATTCGTTGTTGTGAATTGTGCCCTTCTCCACATATTATTTAGCTAGCCCACTTCCTTTATTGCTTCTACACGGCGTTCCTTGCTGCAATCATTTTTATGACCACCATTCCAGCTTTGAAGCAGTTACCTGCGCCTGTACGATTGCTCATTCGACCCATGCTGATTGCGGCGATCGGCTTACACGCGCTGTTGCTGTTCACCCCCCTGCCATCGGCGGAGAAACCCAAAAAGACGGACGATAAGGAAGATCCCGTCAAAATTACCCAGTTGCCCACTGCCAAGCCAGCCGCAAAGTCACGTCCCAAATTAGCCAAGCCAGCGCTACCAAAGGTCAATCGAGCGAAGTCCGCGATCGCGCCTCCTGTACAAAGGACTCAAACACCCCAACGTGCAGCAGGCGGCACACCCAGCGACGCAAAAGATCCGTTTGCTGATTTTCCCCATTACCCGTCATCGACCCCCAACTGCTATGGCAAAACGGATTTGGGCGAAAATTGTCGTGAAGCTGCCGTATCCCTACAGTCGGTCGTGTCTTACTTTGAAAAGGTGCTACCGGAGAAAAAATTTGCCATTACTCCTGCCGGTGGCGATGGCACAAACGTCAAGCTTTTTACCGTGTCGAAGGGCGGGAAGTCCCTGTCTTTGAGTATTTTGAAAGATAGTGACACGAAAACGGTGTACTTACTGGCTCCCGAAGCGATCAACGATCTAGAAAAGCTGAAGAAGGCAGAAGGCACACCAAAAGCGATCGCAGACATTTATGAGCAGGTCGCTAATCAAATCGATAAAAATGGCTCGACTAACGACGCAACGCCAGGAGATTTTACGCAGCCAGCAGACTATTACAAAGATCCCAAAGCGAGTTTGCCTGAACAGCTTGGGGCGATTTATGGCTCACCCAAAGTCATTGATGGCTCAACGGCTGACGCAATCTACGCCACGCTGAAGGACTATTTAGCGGGTGCGAGTTACACAACCAGCGCTGTTGGCAACTATGGCGGCGGCTCCCTTTATGAGATTAAAAGCGACAGCTACACAGGCTACCTCAACCTGGTGCCAAGCACCAGTGGCGGCACGATCGTGGTCGTATGGACGAAAAAGCCTTAGGAACGCGAATTTAATAAGGTGTAATGCTGTCGTCTGTAGGGACGTTACATGTAACGTCCCTACAGACAGGAAGTGTTTCAGGTTAATTAATCCACGATTCTTAGCAAGCGTCACTCGATCGCCAAGGAAACGCGATCGCCGCCAATGTCGCGTAATGTGCCTAAGACCTGCACCACTTTTTCGTAGGTCACTTGCTTGTCTGCCTTGAGAACAACCGTGCCTTTAGGATTCTTCTGCAAGTACGTCACGATGAGCTGCGCCAATTGGGTGTCTGTTACGGGTGCGTTGTTCATTAACACCTGCCCCTGACGATTCATGGCAACAATGATCGGCTCGATGGGTTTCTCTTTGCTGATGCCTTTGTCCGTACTGGGCAGCGGCACATCAACGGCTTGAAAGCTGGTTAGCGTCATCGAAACGATGATGAAAAAGGTGAGGACGGTCAAAATCACGTCCATCATCGGCACCAGATTGGGTTCTGGCATTTGGGAGCCTTGCTGCTGTGCTTTGAATTTCATAACACGCTCTACACACTATCTGTCTGGACAACGCAGCTATGGATGTCCGCTAGTAACGGGATCGGACTTTGATGCGATCGCCCGATCGCCATTCAAATGCCCTGCTTCGTACCAGACGTGACGGTAAATCACCTCAAGTTCGCTGCCAATCTTAGAGAAATACTCGATCTGCTGCGTTTGGAGAGTGACAAACACCCGAAAGGCTGCCAGCGCCAGAATCGCCACCACCATACCAGCCGCCGTGACAATCAGCGCTTCACCGATCCCCGCTGCTGCTTTAGATGTGTCAGCTCCTGTGCCACCACCCCCAATATTCAAGTTGCTGAATGTGGTAATCAGACCCGTAACGGTTCCCAATAATCCCAACAGCGGTGCAAGGGCAACAACCGTTTCGAGCAGCTTATCGCCCTTCCGCATCCGCACAAACTCCTGGTCGCCTGCGGCTTCCATTGCCAAACGAAACGTTTCGGGGGTGGGATGCTTGAGTTTGAGGGGTGCCAGCAAAAAGCGACCGATCGGCAATGTCTGGTTGCGCTCGGCGATCGTCCGCGCCTCATCCAGGCTGTAGCGAGCCGCATCTAGCACATCGTGAGCGATACGATCCTCGCCGCGCGATAGCTGAAACCAAAACCAGGCTCGCTCTAAAGCACAGGCAAGCGTCGCTACCGATAGCCCAGCCATTGGAATCATGACTGGTCCACCTTCAGACAGAAATTCAAATAACGTAGAAGACATCTTAGAGGTTTGGGAACGCCATTCTGCTGAGATTCTGAGGTTTAACACAACCCTCCCGTTAGAATAACGGACTTGCAGTAGAGGGCTGGTTAACGTCAGGTTAATAAACGTAAACTCAAAGTCGAAGGCACAGATCCTTCTGCTATGGCGATCGCCTGACTACTTTACCTGAGCAATCTCTCCTGATTTCGGCTGAGACAAATTCTGAAAGATGATCTGGTCGGCAACTTTTTCAGCAGGGGGCTTGTCTGCCACTTTGTCCTGTGGCTCGTCTTCTTTACGCCGTGCCAGGGCTTGCTGCTGATAGGCTTGCTGCTGATAGGTGCCTAGCGCTCGTGCGATCGCGGTCAAGCGTCGATTTTGATCGTGGCTAATACCATCTTCTGTATTGCCGAGTCCAGGAGCTTCCCAACGGTTCCGCCGTGGGTTCCAGTAGGACTGCGTGCGTGCCCAGAGTACCGCGTCCGATCCTGTGAGACCACGATCGCGCGCTTTTTTCAACCATTCGATATACCCCGGTGTATCCAGCGCTGCCAGAGGAGCCTGATTTGCCAGGTCGATCGCATTTAGCTCTTCTTCCAGTGAGAGGTTTAAGCGATGAGAGTCTGCTTTTTGGCGAATCACATCTGCCTGCCGCTGTAAACGCTGGAGCTGTTTTTCGTCGGCTTCTGCTGGCGATTTTGCCCCATGCTGGTAAGAAAAACTGCCTAAGTTCCAGACACCATTCCCAGGGTCAGAATGCCCGTAGTAGGCGCGGGTTTTGTTGCCATCGGCTGTGCGCGTGCCTTCTGCGTGCCCTACTGTGCGGGCAACCAGAGAGTCTGAACCACCTGCAAAAATATCGCTTCCCTGCCCGACGGCAACAGTTGGTGTGGAATTCTCCTGTTGGGCGATCGGTTTGGGTGCTGGTGAATCTGCTGGCGCGTTGGGAGCAGCAGGTGGCACAAAACTAAGGGCAATTGAGGTAGACGCTGAAGCAGAGGTGGCGGCAGATGGAGGTGAGTCTGGGGTCGGAGCCGAGTCAGTTGACGTGGGTGCAGCCGTCGCTGAAGGTGGATTGTTCGCAAGATTGAAGTCGATAACGCCATTATCAGCCCGTGCAGCTTGATGGGTGGTTGAAAGAAACGCTAGCAGACCAAGGGCAAGTAGGGAAGGTGATTTCATGCGGGTAAAGAGCGTTGAGAGAGGATGAATAAAGCTTGGTGTGTTAGGTAATGTGCTTCACGCACTGATGGCAATCCATTGCAGGGGAGTGTGCTATCGCGTAGAAGTTACGGGAATGGCTCAACCGATCGCACGTCTCATTTAGGATTTTTTCAATGTGCGTTCCAGAATGGCTTTAGCGGGTTCAACAATCGCCCAGGTGCCGTTGGGTTGTTTGCGCAGGGTTGCGAATTGCAGCAGAGTTCCACTGCCGATCGTGTCTCCCTGATTGACCATGCTGGGGCGGGCATCCTTCAGACCGCAGAGACGAAACAGGTACGCAGGCACATCGGGGCTAGAAAAAATGAGGCAGCGGCGCTGATCGATCTGCGTGCGACCATCAAAGGGGGCATAGACGCTGTTGCCATCCAGAGCAATGGAAATATCTCCTAGCCCACCGAGAATACGACGATCGCCCAGAACATCGCCTGGTTGCAGTTCCCAAGCCTGGTAGAGCTTGATGTCGAGGGTGGGAGCAGTGCTGGGAGCACGGGCACAACCAAAGGGCAGCGATAGCGTGAGAATGCTTGCGATCGCCCCTCTAAAAAGCACCCTCTTAAAAATTGCCTCAGGAAGAACAGCTTTGATGCCCATGCTAGTGACGGAAGCTGAACGTATAACCGACATACTCATCCCCTTCGTAGAGCACAATCAGCCAGGTTTGAGTATCGAACGCTAGGGGGTAGGCTTCACGTCGAGAGGAAACGCCCGATCGCACATCCACCGGAGGCAGTTGGCAATAAGGCTCCTTCATCACCTGCCGTACCTGCGCTTTGCTAGAACGCTCCGGTACACTCAAAAAGCGGGATAGCTGCTCCCTGGACAGGATCGCTGTTGACTGCACAACTTCCTGGCAAACCGCTCTAGTCGGGGCAGGGGGTGGCAATAAGCTACGTGGGTCTGCTAACAAGCCAACTGCTGCTACGACAGATCCACCAGCCAGCATGTATTTCATACTATTGGTGCGAGATTTACGACGCTGCATCGTTTCAATCCTTGAAAGTGACAAGTCGTGACGATAAAGAGGTTTAGTAACGGGTTGAATCAGTCAACAAGAGCCTTAAACCATTGGTGTCTAAGCCATACTGGCAGCACCAATGGTCAAACCCGTTGAAGAATAAACTGTTTGAAAGACGCGGGGCTTCCAACAACACGATCGTGGCTGCAAGAGAATGCTTCTAACAAACAGATGCATTCAGACGCGGTACTTTGGCGCTAACTGCCAGAGTGGTCGTTTAGAGAGCGATTGATCAAACAACCGTTGCATCGGAAGCAGTCTCTTTTGAGCGCAGTAATGAATAAATCCAACTAAGTGTCGAGGAGATTAGTACAAAAATACTATAAGAGGTCTTGTCAAGTCTACAACCAGAACTTCACAATTTTCTAAACAACCGCAAGAAGTTTCTAAACAACCGCAAGAAGCTCCCCCATCAAAAGGAGAACTCTTTGCTAAAATCGGTTATTTGAAGCTTCAAACGCTTGCCAGACAATGCTTTTAGAATCGGGATGACTGGATTCGAACCAGCGGCCCCTTCGTCCCGAACGAAGTGCGCTACCAAGCTGCGCCACATCCCGCCGAAGCTAGCAGATCTTGCTACACTAATCTCGCTTGCCTCTTAGTTTAGGCTATCACACTCTGTTTGCCGTGTAGGAAGAGGCGTGTGTCTAACCTCGTCGCGATCGCTTCTCCTCGCTTTGGCTAGGGCGCGTTATCAATTAGCTTCAAAACCCTACGGTATCAGCATGATCGCGCCCGCCCCAACATATGATGCTAGGGGCTGTAACCCTTACTGCAACTAACGTGTAGTAGTAATTGATGACAGCCCCTAGTGAGAATGCAAACGTTAGAAGACGATGGGGGATAGTTTAAACCTGAACATTCTGTTACTAATAACAGTGGTCTGTTTTAGTGGTCTGCTTAATTAGAGGGTCACAAGGAGACGCTTAAGCAGTCGTTTTGTATTTTTGAGCAAATTTCCGCTAAAAACCGATCGCGGTCTGCAATATTTTCATAAACATTTGTAAACTTGTAGCTAGCGGTTTTTCAGTGCCCTGTGTTTTGAGGAGTCTCCATGAGACAGCTAGTTGCGATCGAGCGTTTCTGCCTGACGGGTCATATTCTATCGTTGGTGTTTGGGCTGGCAGGGTTGCTGCTGGTATTGCCGAATCCTGAATTTATCGCCACCTTGCCAGCTTTTGGACAAGCTCTGTTTGGCTGGAGCATGGCAGGAGGTGGTGTGGTTTACATCCTTTTGGGCGCTGTGACGGTTGCCCTTTATGCCTATCGCACGTTGGGCTTGCGTGCGTTGTTGCTCTTTATGGTGCCCGCGATCGGGCTGTCGCTGAGCAGCGAATTGCTGGGAACCAGCACGGGTTTTCCCTTTGGGCATTATGGCTATCTCAATGGTTTAGGCTACAAAATTGCGGGACTGGTGCCGTTTACCATTCCCCTGTCCTGGTTTTATGTCGGGCTATCGACGTATTTGCTGGCGTGGGTGGGGCTGGATGCGATCGGGTTCAAAGGCTGGCAGAAGCAGTTAGGCTCAATTTTATTGGGTTCCATCCTTCTCACTGCCTGGGACTTTGTGCTTGATCCTGCTATGAGTCAATCGGCTTACCCTTTCTGGGAATTCCGCGATCCCGGTCAGTTTTTTGGGATGCCCTACCGCAATCTGACCGGTTGGGTGGGTACGGGTGCTCTGTTTATGTCTGTTGCAGCATTCTTTTGGCGCAACACATCGATCGCGCTTACCCGTCCTCAGCTCACTGTCCCGCTCATCATTTACCTGGTGAACTTTGCATTTGGAGCCATTATCACAGTCAACCAGTTAGACGCGCGGTTCTGGATCCCCACCGCGATCGGGGCGGCGTTGGGCGTACTCCCTGCGATCTGGTTCTGGTGGCTGGCAAAACCAACCGGAGTTATGGAAGTTGCGATCGAGGCAGAAGCGTCTCTCCGCAGCAACGAACTAGAGAAAGTGGCTGTTTCCCAAAGTGCTACCCTTCCCGTTGTGGCTGCATCCAAGTCATCCTCGTGATTAGAGACGCGTTCCTTCTCGGTCTGCTCCTGGCTCAGGTGCCAGCCACAGCCATTTTGCTGTCTCGTTTGCTGCGAGGTCCCGGTCGCTATCCACCGTTGCAGCCCAAACAGCCAACGCCAGCTCAGTTGGGAACTGTAAGCATTGTTGTACCGACCCTGAATGAGGCAGAACGCCTGACCCCGTGTCTTGCGGGGCTGAGCCGTCAAAGCTATGAAGTGCGCGAGATTTTGGTGGTGGATAGCTACTCTGTCGATCAGACTCCCGATCTGGTCAAAGTAGCTCAGGAAGCCGATCCACGCTTTCGCCTTATCCACGATGATCCACTGCCTAAAGACTGGGTTGGCCGCCCCTGGGCACTGCATCACGGCTTTTTGTCGAGCGCGGCTGACAGCGAGTGGGTATTGGGAATCGATGCCGATACGCAGCCCCAGTCCGGTCTTGTTGCCAGTTTGCTAGACATCGCACAGCGAGAAGGCTACGACTTAATTTCGCTGGCACCCCAGTTCCTTTTGAAGTACCCAGGCGAACTACTGCTGCATCCGGCACTACTGCTGACATTGGTGTATCGCTTTGGTCCCGCAGGCGAAACAGGCAATCGCCCCGATCGCTTGATGGCAAACGGACAATGCTTTTTCTGCCGCCGATCGCAACTCGTGGCAGTGGGCGGCTATACTGTGGCGCGACGCTCGTTTTGTGACGATGTAACCCTGGCACGGGCGATCGCCGTGCAAGGGGCTAAGGTCGCCTTCCTGGATGGCGCAAACGTTCTGAAAGTGCGGATGTATGAAGGGGCTGCCGAAACCTGGCGCGAATGGGGACGATCGCTCGATCTCAAAGATGCTGCTTCCCGCAGTCAGGTCTGGGGCGATTGGCTGCTCCTCCTCGCCGTACAGGGACTCCCCATTCCCCTTATCTTGCTGCTACTGGGTGATATCCTTGGCGGCGATCGTACCCCTGTCGTCATCACCGCCTTCAGCCTCAACCTACTGCTCGTGCTGATTCGGATTGGACTCACGGCGGCGATCGCGCCCTCCTGCGATCGGGCTCACGCCAAATCATCATGGCTTTTCTGGCTCTCTCCCCTTGCCGACCCGATCGCCGTCCTGCGGATCTTTCTATCCTCACTTCAAACGCCGAAGCAGTGGAGGGGGAGGAGTTATGGGGGAGGGGAGTGAGCAGAGGGAGCAAGGGGAGCAAGGGAAGCAAGGGGAGCAAGGGGAGCAAGGGGAGAGTTTTGAATTCAGGAGTCAGCTTTTTAGCTTTTCTCCTTTATCCTCCTGCCCTCTGCCTCCTGCCCCCTGCCTTCTGCCTCCCTCTAAAAACTAAAAACTAAAAACCAACAACTTCCTTTGCCTCCTGCCTTCTGCCTCCCACATCCTCAAAATATTTCAGATTGTTTCAACCACAGACACTCGCGCTGAATGTGTCTTCGGTTCGTAGTAAAGTTAGGGGCAATAAAGCTGTATGAGTTGAAGCTTAACAATAAGAGGGAAAAATACTCATGGTTCAGCGCGGTTCTAAAGTCAAAATTCTTCGTAAAGAGTCTTACTGGTTCCAGGATTATGGCACCGTTGCGTCGATCGATCAGAGCGGCATTAAGTACTCGGTGATTGTGCGATTCGATAAAGTCAACTATGCAGGTGTGAACACCAACAACTTTGCCGAAAGCGAAGTGGTTGAAGTTGCACCACCCGCCAAAAAAGCAGGTGGCAAAGCTGCATCGGGCGGTAAGCAAACGCCGATCGAACCCGCAATTCGTAAAACAGGCGGAGCTGAAGAAGTTGGCGGTGGGGCAACTCCTGCTCCTACAGCAGATGCTCCCGGCGGCAGCACAGGTGTCGAAGGCGATGCCAACCAGGGAACAGAAGCAAGATAGTCTATTTTGGGCTTCAGCCCGGATGCTGTAAGCGCTAGACTGGTTTTCGATGTCTGAGGTTTACAACGCTCTGTGCCTGAGTTGCCTGAAGTAGAAACAGTTCGGCGGGGTTTAAACGACGTAACCCTGCAACAACCCATTGAGGGTGGGGATGTGTTGCTTGATCGCACCATCGCCCACCCTTTTTCAGCGCCAAATTTTCTGGCGGGGTTGCAGGGAACGGCGATCGTCCAGTGGCATCGACGCGGGAAGTATTTGCTGGCAGAGTTGATTAAGGCAGAGGGCAGGAGGCAGGAGGCAGAGGGCAGGAGGCAGGAGGCAGAGGGCAGGAGTTCTAGAATTTCTGCATTATCCTCTCGCCCGATCGCCGCTTCCCCCTCTGGCACTTACTCCCTACTCCCTACTCCCCACTCCCTACCCCCTCACTCTTCCGGCTGGCTCGGCGTTCACCTCCGCATGACAGGGCAGCTTCTCTGGGTAGACCAGACGACACCACTGGAAAAACACGCAAGAGTCCGACTGTTTTTTGGAGATGGCAAGGAGTTGCGCTTTGTGGATCAGCGCACGTTTGGGCAGATGTGGTGGGTGCCGCCAGAGCATGAGCCAGAGCAGATCATCACTGGCTTACAGCAGCTAGGTCCAGAGCCATTTTCAGAGGAGTTTTCCGTTGCCTATTTCACTCGTCAACTTCAGCGTCGTCGCCCAATCAAGAATGCGTTGTTAGATCAAGCGATCGTCGCGGGTATTGGCAATATCTACGCGGATGAAGCCCTTTTTCTGAGCGGCATTCATCCCCAAACGCTCTGCATTCATCTCAAGCAGTCTCAAATTGAGCAACTGCGATCGAACATTGCGCAAGTTCTTCAAGCAAGCATTGAGGCAAGGGGCACGACATTTCGATCGTTTCGCAGTGTGGCAGGGGTCAACGGCAATTATGGCGGTTCTGCCTGGGTCTACGGGCGCGATGGAGATCTATGCCGCAATTGTGAAACGGCGATCGAACGTCTTAGAATGGCAGGGCGATCGGCGCATTTTTGTCCAATGTGCCAGAAGCTAAAGGCTAAAGGATGAAGGCTAAAGGCTAAAAAATGAACGCTAAAGGCTAAAGGCTAAAAGTTTGAGTTGCGACAGTTGTTGGTTGTTGGTTGTTGGTTTTTAGTTGTTAGTCATGAATTCTCCTGCCTTCTGCCTCCTGCCTTCTGCCTTCTGCCTCCTAACTGTTGAGGGCTAAGGAATGAAGCAATTCGTGATTGCAAGCATGATAGTTGGTGCTGGGCTGTTATCGAGTGCTCCCGTGTTCGCGCAATCGGCGGATGCCTATCGTCAGCAAGGCTTGAGCTATCGAGAGCAGGAACGCTACCCGGAGGCGATCGCAGCCCTTGAGCAAGCAGTCGCTATTGAACCCAATAATCTTTCTGGCAGAATCTTACTAGGCTGGACGCAGCACAAAGCTAAGCAGAATGGAGCGGCAACTGAGACGCTTCTACAAGCTTTACAACTCAATCCCTTTAATGTGCAAACCCTGAATGCGCTGGGGATTGTGTATCTGGTGGAAGGGCGCTTGACAGCGGCGATCGCGGCTCATGCCTGGGCAGCGATCCTGCAACCGGATAACGAAATTCCCTCGTACAATCTGAGTCTTGCCTTTGAGCGCGTCAAACAATACAACTTTGCGATCGCCACTGCCAAAACAGCCGCTCGTCTGGAACCTACAAATCCCCATCCATTTGTAGCGTTGGCGCTCGCGCACTGGGGTAATGGTGAGTCATCCCTGGCGCAGAAAGCATATCGTCAGGCACTCAGTGTCGATCCACGTTACAGCGATGCTGCTTTTCTCAACTATTTGGATGAAGCGGGTTTTAGTCAAGACCAGATTGTGCGATCGAAACAGGTGCTTCAAACTGTGCGGTAGGGCGCGTCATCATTTCCACGCGTTATCTCACTGGCGCAAAGAAGGCTGTCGAACCGCCCGTGAGATGGGATCACGGTCTCGAAAGCAATCTTCTTGAAAGCTTTACAGTCCCTATAAATAGCTTGTTTGTTGAAAAGCAGCGGGCTGAGACAATCAGGAAAGGAAAAACCCTCGGCGCTACTCTGGCGGATTCAGTACAGTAGTCGATAACGGGTCGATCGCCTCTGCATGGTTGTGTGTTTACCGCAGAGTTCCGGTATGAGTAGCAACCCCGCCATCACACAGTCCCAACGTATGAAAACGACCACCATTCCGCTTAACTGGCTGGCACTTAACTTTCTGTGGTACGTCCTGGTTGGTTTTTTGCTTGCGTACACGCCATCCTGGGCACAAAGCATTGTCTTGCCGCTTGCCTTTGCACTCACCGTCGCCAAGCTTTTTATCTTGACACCCGCCATTACGTGGACGTTGAGCAGTGGCTTGGCTGGAGGGTTGGCAAGTGCCTTTGCGGGTAGCGTTTTTGGCATTGACGAAGGGCAACTGGCAACTGCCTTTGCGATGGTGGTTTTTTTGGGATGGACAGTACCCGGTTTCGCGAGTGTAATTATCGCTGGAGCCATTAGCGTACTGGCGGCTATGCTATGGGCAAAAACGATGGGGTTATTGAATATTCTAGGGATGGCTGGTGTAGGGGCGATCGCGGGCATTTTTGCAGTGACGCTGCCCGAAACCGTAGCTGGTGCGAGAAATGACTTACTCCGCCTGTTTGGAAGAACTTACGCGTTTCTTATCCTCAGTGGTATCTCGCTGTTTGGCTTGGCGCTAGGACAATGGGCTAAGCAAATCTTTTCTTAGCTTGAATCTACACCAAGCTATCATTGAGCCGTTGCCTTAAGTCCCAAATAGCGGCGCTGGTGTTGCGATCGTAAGCAACGATATTTGAGGCGAGGCAGCGACCCTTCACCACGCTGGTGGTTTAGGCTCTCATACTCGTCCCATGTGGCAGGCAACCGTAAGACTGCGCCAGGTCGAAGTTGAAGGTCTCGCGGGAGACAAGGGCAAACATTAGGTATAGGCACTGGAGGGTTAGTTTTATTATCTCTAAAAGAGCCTGGATGGTTTCACGCTTAGATCGCTCGAGTAGCGCGACGAAAAAGACGTTGTAGCACGGGTGATGAGACAGGCTTTAGCGCCGTTAAGCATAGGAAATCAGGTGCTCATACCAACTCTCTTCATTAATTGGCAAATTTTCGTAGGGGCATATGGACGTATGCCCGTACAGACGGTTGTTTGTCATGCTATTTCTTGGAATGAGTATCACTGATACAATTATTCCTACACGTTTGCAGTTATCTAGATTAAGCAACTGTAGCTAGGAAGCCTCGACGAGAGATGCTAAGATTTGGGCGATCGCTGTCAAGCGATCGCGCCCAGTAAATCGTGTCCGGCAAGATAATTCGCTTCTAGGGTTCCGGTCTTGCTTGAGTGAGATGCCTGGTCCGAGAGAAGCAGCCGCTTGGAGCCTGCAACCAGGAAAGCGGTCACACGGCGGGAAAAAAGCCCGGGAGAGCCAAGCAGCAGTAATTGTTGTCGGCTTCCTGGGCTTTGTTGTTTCAGTCGTTTGTTGAGTTAAGGAGTATCGCATGTCTACCGAAGTAAAAACCACGATCGATCCAGCCCTCGTTACCTGGGATGAAATTATTCCAGGTGGTGCCTATTGGTCGCGTGTCATCAAGCGCGGCACGACCCTCCGTCTTCTTGCGCCCGAAGGCTCTAGAGGAGTAGCGTTTCTCTGTTACAACGCCGACAACGCGATCGAACGGTATAACGCTGCCGATACCGCCAAAATTCAGTTCAACGCGTTCCTCAAAAAAGGGATGTTGCTCTACTCCGATATGGGTCGCGTCTTGTTTTCCATCACCGAAGACTCCTGTGGCTTACACGACACGCTGGGCGGATGCAGCAATTTAGCGACCAACACGAAGTATCGCGAAGGCGATCCAACAAAGAGTGGTGAGGGTGATTACAAAAACTCACGGGATAACTTCTTGCTGGCACTCATCAAACGCAACCTGGGCAAGAAAGACATCATGCCAAATCTCAATTTGTTTACACGGATTGCGGTCGATCCAGACGGGAACTTATCGTGGGCAGAGAAGACCGCGCAGCCAGGAGATTTTATCGATTTACGAGCCGAAATGAACGTGTTGGTCGTGCTGTCGAACTGCCCCCATCCACTTGATCCGAGTCCAACGTATGATGCCAAACCGCTTCGGGCGATCGTCTGGAATGCTCCCGCATCCACTGCCAACGATCCCGTGCGAACAGGCAACCCAGAAGCAGAGCGTGGGTTCCAGAATACCGATGCGTATTTGGCGCAGTTAGTTTGAGGGAGAAGGCAGAGGGCAGAAGGCAGAGGGCAGAGGCTAAGTTTTTATCCTTTATCCTTCCCTCCTCACCCCTTACGCCTCATTCTTAAATAAGGCTTTTGAAGGCGTTTACCTGGCGTTTGGCGGGAAATGGTCGCGTGCAAACGGTTGAGCTTCGATCCCTTTTCCAGGCGTTAGTGGGCGGCAGACACTACATTGAACCCTTCTGGCGGCGTGATGACTGCTGGATTTTCGTCAAGCCAGCGATCGATGTCTGCTCTTACAACCGCTGGGATCTCCCACGGAAAAAGATGAGCCGCGTTGGGGTAGCAGTGGTACGTGGCTTGGGGCAATGCCTGAGCGGTTTCTAAACTGGATGCAGCCGTAATGTGACGATCGTCCGCTCCAGCAAGCACAAGACATGGGCACTGGATCGCAGAGAGATCGGGCAAGCGGTTGTAGCCTCGCTGAAGCGCCATCGACAGAGCGCTTGTGGCTTGATTGGACGTTTGTAGAAAAGCTGGTAAGGCTTCTTTGGCTAAGTATTGATAAGCAGTAGGGGTGTGTTGCTGAATTAAATAGCGATAGAGCGATCGCTGCCCAAAGGTGTCTATATTCCACTGCCAGCCGGGGCTGAACCAATTTAGAATCGATGCAATACCCGTGTAGACATTATCCTGCCAGTCGATCGCGGGATGGCTGCTTTTGGGATGCGCGGCTGTTGCCACTAAGATCAAACCGCTGACTCGGTTGGGCAGTCGTAACGCCAATTCCAACGCTAAGATGCCGCCCAATGACCAGCCTAAAACCAGACAGCGATCGATGGCGTAACGATCGAGTAGTGCCTCTAAATCATTCAGGTGGTCGGTCATCACAAACGCTGCCCCTGCACGACTGCGACCATACCCCCGCAAATCAGGCGCGATCGTCCTGAAGTGTTTGGAGAAAGGCTGTGTAAACACTGACAGGCTCTGAGCAAATCCTGGGTGCCCATGCAGGCAGAGAATGGGAAAGCCCTGTCCCTGCACTAACGTATGGAGATGGATAGCTTGTGGTGATAATGGAGGCACGGGTTCATTCAAAGCGGCGTATGGTCAACAAATTCTATGCTAGCGATTGAACTTTCCTCTAGCTCCCATCGCTGCATTCCACTAAGATAAAACGCAGGGAGTTTACTCAACTCAAGCAAGGGCGTTTACTCTTGCTTCAAAGAGCTTCTAGAGTTTTGCCTTACAGCACTTTCGCATCTTTAAAGATTCTCCTCGTACAGTTGTTTTCCTCGTACAGTTTTTCTCGTACAGAGCGGCGATCGCTACAATTTTGAAATAAGGATTGACCCAGAGCATGGCAGAAGAAACAACGCCAACCCAACCCGAACAGGCTCCTACAAATACCGAAGCGAAAGCAACCGACGTTCCTACAGCAAACGCTCCAGAACCAGATGCCGCCAAGCCAGATGCCGTTTCGGATGCGGCTGAGGCAGATGCACCTTCTAAAAAGCCTGCTGCCAAGCGACCCCCTAAAGCTGACGCGGATGCTGACGGCGCTGAAAAACCAGCCGCCAAAGCTAAAAAAGAAAAGCCCCCAGCCCTGGAAGACAAACCCTTCGCCGATTTTATTCAACAAGACTTTTTACCAGCACTGAAAGCAGGCTTGGCAAAGCAAGACATTCCAGCGGCTGACCTGACGTTTGAGAAGCGCAAAATCAATGTGATTGGCTTTGCTCAAGCACCAGAATGCTGGCAGGTGATCGGACGCTGGACAAGTGCCGATCGACAGTCTAGAGAATTTAGCATTTATTTCTTTGGCGAGAAAATTAATGGACAGAAGGGCTTTTCCTATGCTGAGAGCGGCGGCAAAGCCAGTACCCTGGAATCTTTTCGGATTGATGAGCGCAAGGTGGATTTGGGGCTACTCGTGTTTTGGACGTTACAACGGTTGAACGCTCAAAAATGGCTAGTGAGGAACTGAGGATCGAGAATTAAATCACTTCAATAACCTCAGCCGTTTACCTGTAAGGGCGTGGCATGCGGCAAATGGTTCTCGGTCAAGGGCAAAGACTGTTGACCGCATGCCGCGCCCCTACGCCGAGAATGACACCTTTATAAATCCTCATTTCTGAGAGAGGCTGAAACCTGAAGCTAAGAAGCGCGATAGCCTTCGTCCCTCATCATTCAGCCTCAAAGCTCCTTAAACTCATAGGTGACAACGCCTGTTTCTGGGTTGTTAGTAATTTCAACATAGCCCTCTCTGACCATGTGTAAGAGCGCTGTTTCTACCTGAGCAAAGCTTGCGCCAGTTGCCATTACACCTTGGGTAACGGATAACTTACCGCCCCTGGCTTCTGCGGCTTGCAGGAGCTTCATGAGCAGTGGGTTCGGCTCCAACTTCGGTGGTAATGGAATTGCATCGACAGGAATGACTCGTTGAATCACTGCCTGGTTTTGAAAGGCACCGCCCGGTAACAAGCCTTGGCTCGCTCTCAGTCTGGTGTTGTGCTCGTCAACCATGTTGGGGATCAACAGAAGATCGATGAGTTGTCCAAAGCCAAAAAGTCCAAAACTGAACATCCACAGCAGACCAGTCAAAATCTTGCCGTTATAGAGACGGTGCAGTCCATGCACCTGAAGCAAGCAGCCAAGCCAAAGTAGATAAGCGGTGCCAACTTTGTTCATGCCCGTTTGGGATGCTCTCGTTTCCACGTCGTTCTTCCTTAAGGGATGCTCTCGTGATCCGTGTCTTTCAATGATAAAGACTTTGTTCTGAAGCAGGCGGGGTCACGGAGGAACCCGGTCAAGGTGTTACGAAAGTTGACGGCGCGTTGCAACTCTTAATGCGATCGCTGAGTTTCGTCACCAGTTACCTTGGTAAACTTGTTGACGTAATCATCGCTGTGGTTTCGTCTGTGCGCGTTTGAATCTCTACAGGTCAATGGGCTTGAGAGCTTTTAGATGTCCGATCGCGTCTGTATTACCCTTCGTTTTGATAGTGATACACTGCGAGGATTCAGCACACCATCCCTTCGATGCAGAATCTATAAAAAGAACGAAACGACTCATGGTAGATTCCCTTAAAAAGCCTAGCTTTGAAGAAATACGTCCTGGAGTAAAAGTTCCGGCGAAGGAGACGATTCTCACGCCTCGGTTTTATACAACCGACTTTGATGCGGTTGCGGCGATGGATATTTCGCCCAACGAAGATGAACTGCGCGCCATCCTGGAAGAGTTTCGGGTTGATTACAACCGCCATCATTTTGTGCGCACCGCTGAGTTTGATCAGTCCTGGGAGCATATTGATGGGGAAACGCGCCAACTCTTTATTGAATTTTTGGAGCGCTCCTGCACGGCTGAATTTTCTGGCTTTTTGCTTTACAAGGAACTGGCACGCAAGCTGAAAGATAAAAATCCAGTACTGGCAGAGTGCTTTGCGCTGATGTCACGAGATGAAGCACGTCACGCAGGTTTTCTCAATAAAGCCATGTCAGATTTCAATCTTCAGCTTGATCTGGGCTTTTTGACCAAGAGCCGGAGCTATACGTTCTTTAAACCCAAGTTCATCTTCTATGCGACCTATTTGTCTGAGAAGATTGGCTACTGGCGCTACATCACCATTTACCGCCACCTGGAAGCCCATCCCGAAGACCGGATTTATCCGATTTTCCGGTTCTTTGAAAACTGGTGTCAGGATGAAAATCGGCACGGCGATTTCTTTGATGCCATGATGCGATCGCAGCCTCAGATTTTGAATGATTGGAAGGCTCGGCTGTGGTGTCGCTTCTTCTTGCTATCGGTTTTTGCCACGATGTATTTGAACGACATCCAGCGATCGGGCTTCTACAAGTCGCTGGGGCTGGATGCGCGGGAATACGATATTCATGTCATTAACAAAACCAACGAAAGTACTGCAAAAGTCTTTCCAGTCGTTTTGGATGTTGAAAATCCTGAGTTTTACCAGCGCCTCGATCGGTGCGTGCAGAATAATGCCAGATTAACGGCGATCGTTAGCGCAAACACTCCCAAGGTTGTGCAGTTTTTCCAAAAATTGCCATACTATGCATCTAACGCATGGCAACTCGTTCAGCTCTATCTGATGAAGCCGATTGATGCTGCCCCGTCACAGGGAACGGCTCGTTAATTAGTGCCTTTACCCTTGGTTTTAGCGGCTTTGCCTCACCTGCAACTTACAGGCGCAAAGCCGTTTTTTTGTGGACGACTTTTTGTGGAAATAATGTGAAGTCTGCCACAATCAACGTGTTCATGTATCGAGTTACCCTGTTGCGATCGCACCTATCCCTTAACCATTGGTTTTTCCAGACACTTTTCGTTGCGAATCTTTCCCTGGTTGCGTGTCCTGCCTGGAGTGCGCCAGTTGAAGGTATTTCACGCTCGGCGATCGATCTTGTAGAGCAACGCCCGCCATTGAAGAACGGTTTTGTGGCGGAGGAGATGAAGGCAGTAGGCAGAGGGCAGGAGGCAGAAGGCAGAGGGCAGGAGGCAGAAGGCAGGAGGCAGGAGGCAGAAGGCAGGAGACAGGAGGCAGAAAGGACGAATCGGGAACTGGGTGTTAAGAAGCAAGAGCCGGGGCAGGAACCATCAATGGCTTCCAGCAACCAGGAAGCCCTTCAACGCGATGCTCAGGACTTCAAGCTTAAACGTACTCCTGACTCTGTGCTTGACCTCGATCCCAGGCTCATTGAAAGCAGCCCTGTCTTGCAACGCTGGCTGAAGCAGGTGCCAGATGTTCTAGCCGATATCAAACGTGACCCTAGCTTTCGGACACGGTTACGTGTGGGATATGTCCAGTTTCCCTCTTCAAAGAACGCAAGTGGACTGAACGTGGGCATTGAAGATATCTTTGTGGGGCGATCGGGTTTGACGCTGAGCGCCGATTATCAAACCGCGTTTAATGGGCAGCGAACTGCGTGGGGAGGCGATTTGCGCTACTACATTCGTCCACTGGGCAGTGTGATTAATGTTGCGCCAGTGCTGGGTTATCGCCATTTAGAAACGACCCGATACAACACAGAGGGCATTCATGTAGGGGTGCGCTTGCTGTTAGTACCTTCGCGTACTGGGGCGGCTGATCTGGCGTTAACACAAAGCTGGGTTGCTCCTAGAAGCGAGAACGAAGTGGGATTGACGACGCTCTCTTTGGGCTATGCGCTCACGCACAACCTGCGACTCTCTACGGATCTTCAGAAGCAAAATTCTCGCGTTCGCAGCGATAGTCGAGTGGGCATTAACCTCGAATGGATGTTTTAGCCCCTAGCAGCACTCCTGTTGCCAGCGAAGGCTCAATTGCTTTGCCCAGCAGGAATTGCTCAAATAGATCCAACAGCGCTGAGCTTTCAATGCCTTTACGCATCTGCTCAGTAGCAAACTCCTACAGGCGATCGCATCCTTCCTACGACAATGACAGAATGCTCAAAAAGATAGCTGCTTCACCATTGGCGACTCGTCTACAGTCGTTGTGCCCTTCCCAACAAACAATGCTTTCTAATGTGGGATGGGGTCTAGTCGGTCTCACTACTTTAGTTAGCGTTTACGTGATATTTCCCCTGCTTCGGGATGGGTTGCCCTTGAGTCCCCAGCAGCGAGTCGAACCACTGAACCGACGCATTAACGACCTGGACAAACAAATCAAAGCAACAAAATCCCCTTCAAAAGCCGACCTCAAGGAGATTGCTACCCTAGAAAAAGGTCGCATTGACACCGAAAACACCATTCGGACGAGTTTGTTTCAAGCGGTGGGTGGCTTGCTGGTGTTTGTCACGCTCTACATTTCCTGGCTGACACTCAAGGCAAACGAAGCAAAGCAAGTTGCAGAGCGCTTTAGTAAAGCCGTCGAGCAATTGGGCAACGACGACAATATTCATGTGCGCTTGGGTGGCATTTATGCGCTGGAACAAATTGCGAAGGATGCAGAGGAAAAGTATTACTGGCAGGTCATGGAAACGTTGACTTCCTATGTAAGAGTGCGATCGCCCTATCCAGCCAAAAAGCGCTCATTGTCTGTGCAAGCGGCGATCGATGCAATCAAAAGCGATACCCAAAGCGAAGAAGACATTCCCCCGTTACCGATTGATATTCAAGCCGTAATGACCGTCCTCGCTCGACGCAAATACAGCTACGGACATTACTTAGAACTTGATCATCTCGACTTAAGGAGAACAGATTTACGCCGCCTATATCTTGACTACAAAGCTAAATTAGCTGGAGTGGATCTTGGTAAAGCCAATCTGAAAGACGCATTCCTAGCAAAAGTAGATTTACGACACGCGCGGCTTTGGGACGCGAATCTACAAAATACACAACTTTGGGAAGCAAACTTACAAGGGGCGGAGCTTCCTTTTGCAAAACTGCGGCGAGCAAACTTGTTGAAAGCAAAGTTAGAAGGCGCAAATTTTCAGGGAGCAGATTTGCAAGGGGCGAACCTGGAGGGAACGATGCTTGAAGGAGCGATCTCGCCAAATAATTCTCTAACGCAACAACCACAAGCAGAAACGGATCGATCGACAAAGCAAGCAACTGAATCTGCTCAGGCTGAAGGTGAGACGGCAGCAACACCAACAGAGGAAACGCAATTAACGCCACCAGAGTCTTAGCGGTGAGTTGTGGAATGAGGAGAGATGGTGATCGCGTGTGGGATGACTGGGGAAAAGGGCGATCGTAGAGCGAAAATAAGGAAGCAGTGTTTTGCTGCCCCGTGCGCTGTCGCTTTCACAAAGACACATGAGTCACACCATCATCACGCAAATTATCGAGCAGGTGAATGAATTACCTGACGACCTTCAGCAGCAGGTGCTTACATTCATTGCGTCACTGCGGCAAGAGCATTTGCAGACACCAAGTAATGCCTGGGATGTGCTCGAAACCCTCACGGGTACAGTCGAAGCCCCTGCCGATTGGTCAGCAGAGCATGATCATTATCTCTATGGCACACCCAAACGCCAGGAAACCGATACATGATGGGTGAGCGTTTGTTTTTAGATACTGCATTTATCCAAGCCTTACTCAACCCACGCGACGACTATCACAGTCAGGCTAAAACGCTGTTTCCTCGCATTCGCACTGCCAGTGAAGTCTGGATCACTGAAGCAATCCTCGTTGAAGTTGGTAACGCCTTGAGTACCTTCAATCGGAATGGTGCTGTTCAGTTCATGCAGCAGTGTTATCAAACCGAAAATATCAGAATCGTCAGCATCGACACAGAGTTGTTAATGCAGGCACTAGCTCTCTATGAGTCTCGCGCCGATAAAACCTGGGGCTTAACAGACTGCCTTTCTTTCGTAGTTATGCAGAGGCATAACCTAAATGAAGCCGTAACCACCGATCGCCACTTTATCCAAGCAGGCTTTCACGCTCTGATGCTAGATGCTTTGTAGGCACGTTAAAAGATTGTCCAAGCATTTGCGATCGCCTCCACTAAAACCTAATCCACTTTTTCAAGCAACCTATCCACAATGCCAACCAAACGGGAGACTGTTTGCTCCTGTCGCTCTGTTGATGCCGCTAACCGATCCAGGCGTTCATCGATACGGGCACCATGTTGCTCTTGTCGCTCTGCTGATGCCGCCAACCGATCTACTGATGCTGCCAACCGATCCAGGCGTTCATCGACCTGGGCAAAGCCAGAAACAATTTTTTCGGACATTTGAGCAATTTGCTGCGAATTCGCTTCAACCGTTTGCACTAAGCGCTCGATCGCCTCAGCATTACGCTGCGTCAGGGCATTCAAATATTCTAAGCGTGCGTCCACCACTTCAACCCGTTCCACGAGTGTAGGATTACTTGCAGCGGGTGATTGTTCTGTCATGGCATGGAAACTCACAAACGAATACCAACAGCGGTTATGGCATTGTATCTCCTTCGGGTTGTCTTGCACCAACACTCACTGAACTGCTGTTTAGAGGAGCGATCGCCCCAGCACACAAAACTCACAAATTCTGAGAAAGCCATAGAACATTTGTTCTAAAAGTGTTATGAATAGAGTTGGCAGCGATCGTCAACCAGCGGCAAGCATGAGCGATCTTTAGACAACCGTGATCTTTCCGTGCAGAGCATCGCTGAGAGGCTACACTGAACACTGACTTTTCTCCTTTAAACGGCTTGCCTACACGGTGTACATCAAGCGTCTAGAACTCTCCAACTTTAAGTCCTTTGGTGGCACAACGCCGATTCCGTTGCTGCCGGGGTTTACAGTGGTGTCTGGACCCAACGGTTCCGGCAAGTCGAACTTACTGGATGCGCTGCTGTTTTGTTTGGGTTTAGCTGGGTCAAAGGGGATGCGGGCAGAGCGCCTTCCCGATCTGGTGAACCATACGCAAAGTACGCGGGGTCGTTCTACCGTCGAAGCCAGCGTCACTGTCACCTTTGATTTATCTGACGAGCCGGAATTGTTAGAGGATGCGATCGAACGGCAAGTCAACAGCGATGGCTCCTTGCGTTTGGACGAATCACTGAATGGTGCCAATGGCAATGGACATCTGAATGGACACGCCGAAAACGGGCACGAAAATAATGGTCATGCTGAGAATGGGCATACCGAAAACGGGCACACCCAAAACGGCAATGGGGCGCGTCCCATTCGCACTGAATGGAGCGTTACCCGTAAGCTGCGTGTCACCCAGCAGGGCACCTACACCTCCAACTACTATATCAACGGCGAACCCTGCACCCTGACGGAACTCCACGAAGAGTTGAACCGTTTGCGCGTCTATCCCGAAGGCTACAACGTCGTGCTGCAAGGGGATGTCACCCGCATCATCTCCATGAACGCCCGCGAACGACGCGAGATTATTGATGAACTGGCAGGCGTAGCGACCTTCGATCGCAAGATCAACCAGGCAAAAGAAAAGCTGGATGCCGTCAAAGATCACGAAGATCGCTATCACATCGTTGAGAAGGAGTTGATTGATCAGCGCGATCGCCTCGCTCAGGATCGCATCAAAGCCGAAAAGTACAAAAAACTGCGGCTGGAACTGCAAACCAAAGAGCAGTGGGAAATCGTTATCCGTTATCAGCAGTCGTTTCAGAGTGCTCAACGGCTCAGGGAACAGCTTGACGGGGGCGATCGGGAACATGCCGATCTGACGACTCAACTCGCGGCTCTCACAACAGCCATCCAGCAGGCTACGACTGAGTTAGACCAATTGAATGCCCGTGTCCGTGCCCTGGGCGAAGACGAACAGCTTGCGCTCCAGTCTACCCTGGCAACCCGCGAGGCAGAGCTCCGCCAACTGCAACGGCAAGAGCATGATTTGCAGGCAGCCAGTCGAGACACGGCAGCAAAACTGGCGCAAACTCAGCGGGAGCTTCAGGAGCATTTGCAGGCGATCGACACCCTCACCCAGCAGCACACCACCGAAGCGCAACAGTTTACCACCTGCCAGCACGATCGCGATCAGGCGCGTCAAATCCTGGAGCAAAGCCGTGAAGCCGCAAACGCCTCTGCCGCCAGTGCCGAAGCCTGGGTGCAAGAGCAAACCACCCTGCATCACCACATTGAAACCCTTGTCGATACCCTGGAACCCCAACGGACGGAGCAAGCGCAACTCCAGGAACGCACTCGTCAGCTAGAGAGGCAGATTCAAGAACAGACGCAAACGGTAGAAACACACCAGCAGCGTTTGGTGGAGCAACAAGCTCAAAAAGAAGCGGTCGAAGCACGGTTGATTGCCGCACAGGAGCAGATCCAGACGATCGCCCAAAGTCTGTCTGCTGCCGAGCAAGAACTCCAGATTCAGCAAGAAACCCAGACGCGACTGCTGCACGAACAGCGCGAAAAGCAGCGCCGACTGGACAAGCTCGAAGCCCAAACCCAGGCGATTCAGGAAGCTCAAGGCACCCATGCCACTCAGGTCATTCTGCAAATGGGGCTGACGGGTGTTTGTGGCTTGGTCGCTCAGTTGGGACGGGTTGATCCCCGCTACCAGTTGGCATTGGAAACTGCCGCAGGTGCGCGGTTAGGAAATTTAGTCGTAGAAGATGATGCCACGGCGGCGGCTGGCATTGAAATCCTCAAACAAAAGCGTGCCGGACGTGCCACCTTTCTGCCGCTCAACAAAATTCAGGCGGGACGAATGCCATCGGGCGGCGTGCGATCGCTCTCTGGCTGTGTTGATTACGCCGTGAACCTCGTCGAGTTTGACGATCGCTACCGCAACGTGTTCGCCTACGTCTTCGGCACCACCCTTGTCTTTGCAACCCTGAGTGATGCGCGTCGGCACATGGGGCAGCACCGCATTGTCACCCTGGATGGCGAACTCCTCGAAACCAGCGGAGCCATGACGGGTGGCAGCACCAGCCAGCGCCAAGCCATCCATTTTGGGACGGTTGAAGCGACTGAATCAGCGGAAGTCATTGCTCTGCGCGATCGCCTGCACGAGATCGATCGCATCCTCGAACGCTGCGACCACAGCATCCAGCGAGCCACCCAACTGACCAAAGAACGCACTCAAGCATTGGCAGAAGTCCGACAGCAGCACCGCGAGGCACAGCTTCAAACGAAGCAACTGGAGACTGAGCTTCAAACGCTCACCACGACCCTTACGCAGGTACAAGCCCAGCTAGCTCAAAATACGCAAGAGCTGGCGATCGCCCAAACGCGCCTACGAACCCTGGAAACCGAGATTCCGACCCAGGAGCAGCAGCTACAGTCCTTGCGACAAACCCTGGCAGAGTTAGAGCAATCCCAATCCCACAGTGAATGGCAGCAGATCCAAACCGCTCTTCGCGCTCAAGAAGCTGACCTCTCGCAACGGGAACTGGCGGTGCGATCGATCGAGCAACGGCTGCAAGATTTAGAGAATCAGCGCCAGCGATCCCAGGAAAAAGTCCAGCAGGGGCAGGAGCGTTTACAGGAGTATCGGGCACAGCAAACCACGCAGATTCAAGAGCAGTCAGCGGTCAGCAGTCAGCAGTCCGCTTTGCAGGCGCAAATGGGCGAAACGCAGGCGGCTTTAGCAGCGTTAGAACAGCGACTAGGACTGGAGAAGCAAACTCGCGATCGCGCCGAACGCCAACTACGTGACCAACAAACCCAGCAGCAGCAGATCACCTGGCAGCAGCAAAAGCTAGAGGAAACCCAACAGGCACGTCGAGCCGAATTGAGCGAACTTACTGTCCAATTAGAGGCACAGCAGCCCGATCTGCCCGATCCCTTGCCAGAAATCCCGGAGACGGCAACCCGTGATCTGGTGGAATTGCAGCACGAACTGCGATCGCTCCAGAAGCGCCTTCAGGCGATGGAGCCTGTGAACATGCTGGCGTTAGAAGAGTACGATCGCACCCAGGCGCGTCTCGAAGAACTCACCGAAAAGCTCCAAACCCTGCAAGAAGAGCGCACCGAACTCCTTCTGCGTATCGAGAATTTCACCACGCTGCGTCAACGTGCCTTCAAAGAAGCCTTCGATGCTGTTAACCTCAACTTCCAGTCCATCTTTGCCACTCTTTCAGACGGGGATGGTCATCTCCAGCTCGAGGATCCACAAGATCCCTTCAACGGCGGTTTGAATCTGGTGGCTCATCCTAAAGGAAAGCCCGTGCAACGTCTCGCCTCCATGTCTGGGGGTGAAAAATCGCTCACCGCACTCAGCTTTATCTTTGCCCTCCAGCGCTACCGTCCCTCGCCCTTTTACGCGTTTGACGAAGTGGATATGTTTTTGGATGGGGCAAACGTAGAGCGATTAGCTAGAATGATCAGACAGCAAGCACAGGAAGCGCAGTTTCTCGTGGTGAGTCTGCGACGACCGATGATTGAGTCTGCCGATCGAACGATCGGGGTGACTCAAGCACGAGGAGCCTACACTCAGGTTTTAGGGATTAACCTCTTGCCACAGAGTGCCTCCCTATAGCTGTATGATTTGACCACTATATGCTTTTATAGTGATCAGTTTGATAGTAACCAGCTTGTTCATAATCAGGATTTGCGAATCAGGATTCGACCCATAATGGCATTTGAAGAGATCCGCCAACGCTCAGACCTTCTTGGGACACAGGTGATTACCCGCGATACGGGCAAAAAGCTGGGTGTCGTCAGTCAGCTTTGGGTAGACATTGACCAGCAAGAAGTGGTTGCCCTCAGCCTGCGCCCCAATCTACTTTACGGCACGCCTCAGCCCATGCTGCTGAGCAGTATCCGACAGATCGGGGATGTCATTCTGGTGGACAACGATGATGTCATTGAAGATATTGATGTCGAGACCTACAGCAGTCTGATTAACTGCGAAGTCGTCACCGAAACAGGCGAACTGCTGGGCAAAGTGCGCGGCTTTAAGTTTGATATCGATAACGGCAAAGTCACCTCTTTAATCCTTGCATCGATCGGACTACCCCTCATTCCCGATCAGGTGGTCAGCACCTACGAATTGTCCGTAGACGAAGTGGTGAGCAGCGGACCCGATCGCCTGATTGTGTTTGAAGGCTCGGAAGAACGCCTGCTGCAATTATCGGTCGGTGTCTTGGAACGTCTTGGCATTGGCAGTCCTCCCTGGGAGCGCGACGAAGAAGATACCTACGTTGCCCCGGTTCGTGCTGATAACCAGCTTGGCACTGGCTTGCGTACCCCGATCGCCACACCCGTTCGTCAAAAAGAGCCTGCTATCCAGGAAACGTGGGATGACGACAACTGGAACAACTCACGTCCTCAGTTACGGCAACCCCAACGTCGGGCTGAGTCGCTCTACTACGATGAGGAAGAAGAAGACAACTGGAGTGAAGCCTCGCCTGCCCGCGATCTCTATGCCGCACGTCCAGAACCCCAGCGTCCTTACCCAGAAGCCGACTACGAAGATGAAGATCTAGACGGTGATGCTTGGGAAGATGAGGCGCAAAAGCCCTTACCACCCTACCAGGCTCCCCGCATTAACATTCCTGAGAAAACAAAAGCTCCTGAGTACGAAGAAGAAGGCTACTAAGGATCGTGGATTAATTAAACCTGAACCACTTCCTGTCTGCAGGGACGTTACATGTAACGTCCCTGCAGAAATTTAGGAACTACACCTGGTTGACTGACAAATCTTTGAGCGAGTCCTTGAACCGCCCTGCACTGAAAGCTTGGGCTGATGGCAGGAAGTCTCTTAAGAGGACTAGAAGCGCCTGACAACCCGTTTTAACGGGTTTCGCACCATGAGCCCGGATTTTAATCACGGGCGGGTGAGCAACGAAGCGACCAGCCTTTCAAGATTTTTGTCAGTCAATCAGGAACTACACACAAGACGTAAGATCGAACGTTTAGTCTTTTGAAGGGGCTAACGTCCGTTTGCCTGTACAAGAAAAAATCGAAGTTGTTTTAGTTTTTCAAGCACAACCACTGCTCAATACCATTCGAGTTGTGAGCGAGGTCGCAGGACTTAAACGCAGCACTGACGACGCTGTGCCAGATGCGATCGACCATTGACTGGGATGACTGCAAAGTCTAGGGGCTGTCATCAATTACGACTATACATACCTTGCAGCAAGGGTTCCAGTTCCTAGCTTTGTGTGTCGGGACGGGTGCGACCATGCTGACACCGCAAGGTTTCGAGCTGAATTGATGACGCGCTCTAGGCAATCGATGAGGAGAGTAAACCCTCAAGTGGGTGCAGAGGCGGAGCATGACTGAGCACCACGATCGCTGAATTACTGGTTGAAGTCAACGGCATTCGGTTCGATAAAGTTTTGCGGTCATAAAACCACGTACACCGATTGGGAACCCTATTTAAATGAACGAGTGTCATTTCAGCCGCTTGGCTTTCACCGAGTCAGCTTACAACTCCTATGCCAGAACCCACTGAACACCAATCACCCACTGCTTTAACTGCATCGATCGCAGCGATGCCGGGGCTAAGCTTTGCTCGATCGCTCTCCAAAAAGCTCAGCCTTGTCGTCATTTTGATTGGTTTCGGTGTCATTTTGGGTTGGGTTTTTGATCTTTCGACACTCAAAATGCTGCTGCCTTATTTACCTACCATGAAGTTCAATGCCGCGTTGTGCTTCATTCTCAGTGGGTGTAGTTTGTGGCTGTGGCACCAGCAAACGAGCGCTTCGGTTGCTTTAAGCGGTCGGCAATGGCAGCACTCTAAACGCATTCAATTGGTCAGCTTTAACCTTGCCTTTTTCATGACACCGATCGCCCTTCTGACACTGATTGAGTATGGGTTCAAGCTCAATTTAGGCATTGACCAACTTTGGATGCTCCAACCAGAACCCGTCGGTAGTTTAGCAGTACCCGGGCGAATGGCTCCCAATACAGCCGTCGCCTTTCTGCTCACTGGGCTGGCACTGATGCTAATGAGCCGATCAAACTCGTACCGTCGCTCTATCCCCATTGGGTTGGCGCAAGGCATGGTACTCCTCGTCTGGTTAATTAGCTTTATCGGGTTACTGGGGCACGTTTACGGCAGTGTTTACTTTTATACAGCAGGCTCCTATACCGGGATGGCGCTGTATACGGCGATCGCATTTCAAATACTCAGTGTGGCAATGTTGTGCGCCCTGCCCGATCGTGGGTTGATGCCGCTCCTAACCAGCAGTGGAGCCGGAAGCTTAATGATGCGGCGGCTTTTGCCCTTTGCGATCGCCCTGCCTTTTTTAGCCGGTAGCTTTTCTTTGTTGGGTTATCAGGTGCAGTTTTATAGCAAAGAGGTCGAAGCAGCCTTAGCCAGTGCCCTAAACATCCTGGTCTTTGCCGGATTGGTCAGTTGGAATGCCCAGTTACTCAACCGCATTGATTTGAGAAGAAGGCGTGCTGAGGAAGCATTACAGCAGGCTAATGACTACTTAGAACAGCAACTTGAAGCAGACAGAGGAACCAACGATCGCCTACAACGGGAGCTATTCAAGCGAGAACAAGCAGAGCGCCAATTACAGCAAACTTTAATCTTGCAGAACGCCATTCTCAATAGTGCCAACTACAGCATCATTTCAACCACGATCGAGGGCACCATCACCAGCTTTAATGCGGGTGCCGAAAAAATGCTGGGCTACTCTGCCACAGAAATGGTTGGTAAATTGACTCCTGCCATCATTCACGAGCCGCAAGAAGTGGTGGTGCGTGCTCAGCTTCTCTCCCAAGAATTAGGCGTTGAGATTGCACCGGGTTTTGAAGTCTTTGTGGCAAAAGCGCAGCGGGGAGAAGTAGAAGAATGCGAATGGACCTATCTTCGCAAAGACGGCTCTCGGTTTCCGGTAATGCTTTCGGTGACACCACTGCACGATGCTGCCGCAAATGTAACTGGTTTTTTAGGCATTGCTAACGATATTAGCGATCGCAAGCAGGCTGAACAAGAACGCAGACGTATTGAAGCCGCGTTACGCAATACTGAAGAACAGTTTCGCCATGCGTTTGAAGATGCTTCCATCGGGATGGCGATCGTCGCGCTTGACGGGCACTGGCTTAAAGTTAACCCTGCCCTCTGTCAAATTGTCGGTTACACCCAAGACGCATTACTGACAGCAACATTTCAAGACCTCACTCATCCCGATGATTTAGCAGCGGATCTCAACTATGTACAGCAGCTCATAGCAGGAGAGATCTCCACCTACCAAATGGAGAAACGCTATTTTCACAAGCAGGGACATGTCGTTTGGGTTCTTTTAAATGAATCTCTGGTGCGGGATGAACAGGGAAAGCCACTCCACCTGATTGCTCAGATTCAAGACATTACAACGCGCAAACAGATGGAAGCGCAACTCCGCAAAAGTGAAGCCAACCTGCTTGAGGCTCAACGGGTGGCTCATGTGGGCAGTTGGGAATTGGATCTCCTGACGCAACAAATTGCCTGGTCAGAAGAACTGTTTCGCATGTTTGGCTTTGATCCCGTCAACCCAGAACCAGGCTACGCTGAACACTTCGACTACATTCATCCTGACGATCGCGAGTTGCTGGAAGCCTGCATCAAACAAGCGACTGAAAACGGCATCCCTTATGAAGTTGATCTACGGTTTTTCTGCACTGACGGCACCATCGGCTATATGGAAGCGAAAGGCAGAGCTTTGCGGGATGAGCAAGGACACATTACCCGCTTGTTTGGCACGGCATTAGATATCAGCGATCGCAAAGCCTCTGAACAAGCGTTGCGCCAAAGCGAAGCAACCCTGCGCAGCTTTTTTGACAGTAGCTCCATGCTGATGGGGATTGTGGAACTGCATGAGGACGACATTCTACACATTTCAGATAACCCAACAACTGCTAAGTTCTTTGGCACGACATCAGAGGCGATGCGCCATCAATTTGCCAGTGCAATGGGTGTATCCAAACCGCACTTAGAGCTTTGGCTCCGTTACTACCAGGAAGCACAACAAACACAAGCGCCAGTCCGGTTTGAGTATCTCCACCAAATGTTAGATGGGCAAACGATAGATAAGCAAACGTTAAATGGGCAAGCATGGTTATCGGCAACGGTTTGCTCGATTGCCACACTTCCCGGTCAACCGCCGCGCTTTTCGTACATTGTTGAAGATATTAGCGATCGCAAGCGGATTGAGGCAGAGCGCCAGCAGGCAGAAGAGGCCCTGCGAGAAAGTGAGGCTCGCTTCCAGGCATTTATGGATCACAGCCCTGCTGCTGCCTGGATTACTGATGCCAATGGCGTGATGGTCTATGTGAGCCAGACTTACTACCGCACGTTTCAGGTGCCTACAACTGATTTGATCGGTCGATCGGTGTTTGAGCTTTATCCGCTTGAAATTGCTCAACAATTTCTAGACAATATCCAAGCCGTCGCCCGATCGCAGCAGATTGTTGAAACGGTCGAAATTGCGCCTCGCTCAGATGGCACTCTGGGCGATTTTCTCGTCTACAAATTTTCGTTGCCAGGTGATTCAGGACGGGTGTTGGTCGGAGGGGTGGCGATCGATATTACCCTGCAACATCAAGCCGAAATTGCACTGCAAAAAAGCGAAGAACGCTTGCAACTGGCACTAGAAGCCTCCGGCGATGGACTGTGGGATTGGAACATTGCCACAAACGAGGTTTATTTTAGCCCCCAATACATGCATATGCTGGGCTACGAAGTGGGCGAATTACCCAATAGTTTGGCAACCTGGGAGTCTTTAACCCATCCCGATGATCAAGCCTGGGTGCTCGATATTCTCAATGCCCACATGCAAGACAGTTCAGTGCCCTATTCTTTCGATTACCGTGTTCGCACTAAAGCGGGGGCATGGAAATGGATTGCTGATTACGGCAAAGTAGCAGCTCACGATGCTCAGGGCACACCCTTACGCATGATTGGCACGCACAAAGATATTACTGAGCGCAAACAGGTCGAACTGGAACTGCAACGGGCAAAAGAAGCGGCAGAGGTCGCAAATCGAGCCAAAAGCGTTTTCCTGGCAAACATGAGCCACGAATTACGCACACCCCTGAATGTGATCTTAGGCTTTACCCAGGTCATGAACCACGATGCGTCTTTTGCTCCAGAACAGCAGGAGTACATCGAAATTATTCATCGTAGTGGTGAACACCTGTTGACCCTGATCAACGATGTGCTGGATTTATCCAAAATTGAAGCCGATCGCATCACCTTTGATCAAAGCAATTTTGATGTGATTGACCTGCTGCGATCGCTGTGGGAAATGCTCCGGCTCAAAGCAGAAACCAAAGGCTTACAGTTTAACCTTGACATTACAGATAATCTACCGCGATACATCAACACCGACCCCAACAAACTCCGTCAGGTGTTAATCAATTTGCTCGGCAACGCCATTAAGTTCACCGAAACAGGCAGTGTAATTCTGCGCGTAAGCATACAAGAGGCAGAAGGCAGGAGGCAGGAGGCAGGAGAGGACACGGAGACACGGATACACGGGGACACGGAGAATTCTGATCAAACCCACACCCTACCCTCCACACCCCACACCCTACCCCCTACACCCCACACCCCACACCCCACACCCCACACCCTTCTCTTTGAAGTCGAAGACACGGGCGTTGGCATTGCGACCACTGAACTCGAAACAATCTTTGATGCCTTTACACAGGCTCAAGCCGGAAAAACGTTAATCGACGGTACAGGCTTAGGCTTGACGATTAGCCGTCGCTTTGTGCAACTAATGGGGGGAACTCTGACAGGCAGCAGTACTCTAGGTCAGGGCAGTACGTTTCGGGTTACCATCCCTATTCAAATTGCCCACGCCGCAGAGGTGCCGTTGCCTAAAACGCAGCAGCGTATTCTTGGACTGGCTCCCGGTCAACCGCTCTACCGCATTTTAGTGGTAGATGATCAGGCTGAAAATCGTCGGCTGTTGGTGAAACTGTTGACGCAGCTAGGGTTAGACGTGCGTCAAGCCTGCAACGGAGAAGAGGCGATCGCCCTTACGGCACAGTGGCATCCCCATCTCGTGTGGATGGATATTCGGATGCCAAAGGTTGATGGCTATGAAGCCACTCAAACGATTCGCTCTACCCCTGAAGGACAGTCGATCGCCATCATTGCGTTGACGGCTCAAGCCTCTTGCACCGATCGCACCACTGCCCTCGCGGCTGGCTGTAACGACTACCTCAGCAAACCCTTTAAAGAGGACGAGCTATTTACCAAAATGGCAGAACATTTAGGGTTGCTCTATGTGTACGAAGAGCAACCGGAAAGCAATGCCGTGCCCGCAGACAGTTCACTCACTTCCATGACCAGTGCAGGGCGCGCTCAGCCCCTGGTTCTAACGCCTGACGATTTAAAGGTGATGCCAGCAGATTGGCTTGCTGCTCTCCAACAAGCGGCTCAACATTGCGATGATGATGAAGCGTCTCACTTAATTAAGCAAATTCCTCAAGCTTATTCCACTCTGTCAACCGGACTCGATCGTTTGGTTCACAACTTCCAATTTAAACAGATTGTTCAGCTCATTCAACCAAGTTCTAACAACTAAGAGAATTGCAAGAGATAAGCGACCAGTGGTTTGGGGCTCGGCTAGGCTCAACCCGCTATAACTGAAGGTTGAGCGCAGTCAAATCTGGTTGTTTTCTAGGTTATTAAACCGCAAAACTCTAACCAAGTTCTCACAGCATCAGTGAATGAACTTAAAGCACAGATAAGCAATCATACTAATCACGACAACGGCTATATTCCCTACAAAAGCAACTGCTATGGCTACTACAAAAGCGAATGTTCTTATTGTTGATGACCAGCTAGATAATCTGCGCACGCTCTCTGCCATGCTGACTCAGCGGGGATACAAAGTCCGCAAAGCACTCAGCGGTCAGGTTGCCCTGGAAACGTCTCGCATTGATCCTCCTAGCCTCATTCTGCTAGATATTAGAATGCCACAAATGAATGGCTATGAAGTGTGTTCCGTCTTGAAGCAAGCAGCCGAAACCAGTCATATTCCAGTCATCTTTTTGAGTGCCTTAGATGATGCCGCTGATAAAGTAAAAGCATTTACCGCTGGTGGTGCCGACTATATTACAAAGCCATTTCAAGCTGAAGAAGTATTCGTGCGAGTGCAGCATCAGCTCACCATTCAACGTCAGCAACATGAGTTACAACAAGAGATTCAAGAGCGCCGCTATGCTGAAGAATTGCTGCGGCTACAGCTTCAGCGAGAACAGTTGCTCACTGATGTCACAAACTACATTCGTGAAACCGTACAGCTTGATGAAATTTTAGAAAAAACAGTTCAAGAGATTCGAGTTTTACTGAACGTCGATCGTGTTCTCATTGGTCAATTTGCTTCAAATGGTGATCTAAGAGTGATTGCAGAAGCTGTGCGATCGCCAGACTTTTCCTTACTAAACCAAACGCTACAACATCCTTGGGTGGAAGAAGATTGGCGTGAACGCATGCAACAAAATGCCGTTAGCGTCATTGAAAATATTGGTAGCGCTCATGGCTCAAAAGACTGTGTTGATTTATTGACACTCCTCCATGTTAAAGCCAGCGCGGTACTCTCCATTCAGCAAGCCGATGAGCTATGGGGGTTGTTGATGGCTCATAACTGCACCACGCCTCGCCCTTGGGAAGCATGGGAAACTGAGATGCTGCAACGCCTGACCGTACAGTTGGCGATCGCCATTCGTCAAGCCAATCTTTATCAAGCAGCGCAGGTGCAAATTGAGGATCTCCACCGATTTAAGCAAATTAGAGATGATCTGCTAGATGCCATTTTCCACGAGTTGCGGACTCCGATCGCCAACATCAAACTGGCGACCCGATTACTCACGATCGCAACCCATCATCCACCCAACCTGGAAGACGCACTCGCTCAACCAGAAGACAAAACCAAGATTACGCGCTACCTCAACATTTTGCAGGATGAGTGTGAACGAGAACTGCACCTCATTCAAGACCTGCTTGACTTACACCATTTGGAAGTTGGAACGCAACCATTAGAACTGACTCCGCTTGATTTGAAACATTGGATTCCCTGCATCACAGAATCCTTTGAGTTACGGATGCAAAACCAGCAACAGGCGTTTTTCCTTGAGTTAGATCCAACGTTACCCCTCATTCATTCAGACCCCTTCTATCTAAGTCGCATCTTGTCTGAATTAGTGACTAATGCCTGCAAATATACCCCAGCGGGAGCAACCATTACCATCTCTGCTTGTATTGAAACTGACACACTGAAGCTAAATGTTATCAACACAGGCGTAGACATTCCGGCTGAAGAATGCGCTTTGATTTTTGACCGCTTTTACCGTATCCGCAACTGCGATGTCTGGCAAAGCGGCGGCACCGGATTAGGCTTAACCTTAGTGCAGCGCCTCGTAGAATACCTCAGCGGGACGATTCAAGTTACGAGTGCAAAGAAAAAAACGTGTTTTACTGTAACGTTGCCACTGGAAAGATGAACCGCTTCCGAAAAGTGTGTCTCACCCAGCTAAGCCGCAAGCTGCATATGTTTCTTGCTGTCATTTTGAGATTCACCCAACCTTTGTGGCAGTAGGCTCTACCGCTGTCTTGACGTGATCTTGAAACAGCATGGTTTCAATGAAGCATCACTTCAGCGGATGAGCTAGGGGCTGTCATCAATTACTACTACACATAAGTTGCAGCAAGGGTTCCAGCCCCTAGCCTGATGTGTTGGAACGGGCGTGACACTGCTGATACTGCAAGGGTTCGGAGCTAATTGATGACACACCCTAGGCAACCAGCATTGGGCGATCGTCCCTTTTGCCGCTTGTTTAAAGTCGTGACAGTAGTAGTTTTGGCGTAAGACGCGCCAGGACTTGTTTAAGCACCATGACTGTCCAGTCGATATCTTCTGGGGTTGTCTGGCATCCTACCGTGAGGCGGATGCCTGCTTTGGCGGCGCGATCGCCATATCCCATTGCTTGCAAGATTGGGCTGGGAGACAGTTTGCCGCTGTGACACGCCGATCCAGCACTGATGCCGATTCCTGCTAAATTCATTTGGCGCACCAGCGTTTTGCCATTGAGCACGTCACCATCTGCCGTTTGCAGATAAAAGCTTGCGTGGTGGGGCAAGCGATGCCAGCGATCGCCCGTCGGCACCAGTTCAGGTAGATCGGCTAACTGATCAAATAAGGCATCCCGCAGTTGGATCAGCCGTGGCGTTTCGATCGCCATTTCTTGAGCCGCAAGTTCAGCCGCCACGCCAAACCCCGCGATCGCGGGTACCGCCTGAGTGCCCGAACGCAGCCTCGCCTCTTGCCCGCCCCCTCCAATTAAGGGCAGCAGCGTTACGCCCGGTCTAACATACAGCGCGCCTGCACCTTGCGGACCGTAAAGCTTATGGCTGGACAACGACAATAAATCGACCGGAAGCTGCTGCACATCCACAGGCAAACGTCCAACGACCTGCACAGCATCGGTATGGAAGAGGGCACCATGAGCACGGGCGATCGTTCCCAACCCTTGAATGGGCTGCACCGTGCCGATTTCACTCTGTCCGTAGATGATAGAGACTAAAACCGTATTGGTTTGCAGTGCTGCCCGCAAATCCAGGGGATTCACCCGTCCCTGAGCATCAACAGGCAAGCGCGTTACCTGCCAGCCCCAATCTTCTAGCCACCGCACAGGCTCGGCGATCGCCGAATGCTCCACGCTGGAAATAATCACATGCTGCGGAGTCGCATACTGGCGCGCAACCCCCATGATTGCTAGATTATCGGCTTCGGTGCCGCCTGCGGTGAAGATAATCGCTTCTGGCGGCGCGTTGATCAGCCGCCCCACCTGTACCCTGGCACGTTCCACGACGATCGCTGCCCGCTGTCCCCACGCATGAAGGCTGGAAGGATTGCCCCATTGCTCGCTCAGGGCAGCCTGCATTGCCGCGATCGCCTCTGGGCGAGTTGGAGTGGTTGCGCTGTAATCCAGGTAAATCTGCATGGCATCGGGCATAAGCGTCTATCTTCCAGGATAGTATCCCTTGACAGCAACCATGGGCTACTATTCAAAAAAACTCTGAACGAGTTGCTATGCCGCATCCTCACCTGCAACTTTTCGTACACAATCAAGATTCGCTTTGTGCAGGCTGATTCATCTGTTGTTGCAGCTGCTGAACTTCTTCGATGGATAGCCCTGTTCCACGGGCAACCGTTTCAACCGATAAACCATCTCGCAGAAGGTTGAGCGCGATCTTTTGCGTAGTTTCCTCCTGGATCGAACGATAAATCACAGATTCTTGCATGATATCCCTCTGTACCAAACGATAAATCATCTCTTTCTCCAATCGTAATCCAGCCAGAATCGCTGAGGCTGCCATCAGATTTGTTTGTGTTGTCGGATCTTCAATCTGATCCACAATTTGAGTGACTTGACGCAACATTTCCACTGAACTTGCACTCTGTTCCCAGTGCTGCAAAAGGCAGTAGCCCAGGATATTGCAGGAAGAGGGACGCGGGCTGTTCCCACAGGCGAATGACATCAAATTCGTGACGAGTACGCTTCAGCACATAGCTTGTTTGGTAAGCGAGTTCAGAGGTAGTCTGCTTCAGATAAATGACTACCTGGCGCATAGTTTTCTCTTTGTAGCGTCGATGCCCTCGAACGCGATAATCCAGCATCCGAAACGGAATGTTCTCCTTTGGCAATGTCTGAAACTCGATATGAAGAATGGATTCTTCCGACTGAAGCAAAATCATCGCGTCGGCGCGAATCGGATCGAGGGAGAGTTCGGAGGGTTTGAGTTCTGTCAGGGTGACAGGTTCTTCAAGCAACCAACTAGCAAAGTCGGCGGAGAAGTGTTCGGCAAGAAATCGACAGGTATCATCGTACATCGGCAGATTATACCGTTTGCAATGCCAGTGACAGTAGGCACTTGCCTAGCGATCAAAGCCCACGTCTAGCATTTCTTAACCTGCGCTCATAGATGCCTGCAATCTGCTTTCCTCCATTCGCCGCAATCGAAGCTCCGCCAAGTGCGGGAACAAGGCTTGAAACCATAAGCCACCACGGAGTCGTTATTGAAAGTGTGGCATTAGATATAGCCATGTTTCAGCTTGAACCCAAACTAGCAAAAGCTGCTGTTATTTAATTCTCATCCCTAGATTTATTCGATCTCACCGGGTTCAAGAATGCGCTGAAAGAGGTAGCCTGTGCCACGCGCCGTCAAGATTAGCTCTGGGTTGCTGGGGTCATCTTCGAGCTTAGCGCGGAGGCGAGAAATGTGAACATCCACCACGCGGGTATCGACGTGACGTTCGGGTGTGTAGCCCCAGACCTCTTGCAGAATTTCTGAGCGCGAGAAGGCTTCTCCAGAGCGGCTGACCAGCAGTTCCAGCAGGCTAAACTCCATCCCCGTCAGGCGAATGCGCTCGTCGCCTTTGTAAACCTGACGTTTGTTGGTATCAATGCGGATGCTGTTGATGTGAATGACACCCGAACTGGGAATGCCTGTGGTGCCTGTTTTTTCGACCCGCCGCAAGACAGAACGAATCCGTGCCTCTAGCTCTTTCGGTGAGAACGGTTTGACCACGTAATCATCCGCGCCCAGTTCTAAGCCCGTGATGCGATCGGCTACGTCACCCAACGCCGTTAACATAATGATGGGCACGTCTGACTCTTTTCGTAACTCCTGGCACACGCCATAGCCATCAAGTTTGGGCATCATGACATCCAACACCACGAGGTCAGGGTCGGCATTTCGAAAGGTGTCAAGCGCTTCTTCCCCGTCAGCAGCCGTTACCACGTCATAACCAATCATGGAGAGGCGTGTTTCTAGAATGCGACGAATGCTTGCTTCATCATCAACTACTAAAATTTTTTCTTTATGATTTTCCAAGTTGATAGACTCCTTAAGCTATTTCTAGAATCATTAATTTCTGTACTTTATCATTAAAGATAGTACCCAAAGATAGTAGCCGATCCATCCCGGTTTGAACCGCTAAAATTCTTTCCCTTAAAGCACTTCAGACTTTCTTAAGCTTTAGCTTGTCGGCGCGATCGTTCCTGAAAGCACTTTTAACATTTCATTAAGAAGCAATGCCCAAACTTCGATCGCACTACGTTTGTAACCAATGTGGCGCAGAGTCTTCACAATACTTTGGAAAATGCCCCGCTTGCAATAGCTGGAATGCGCTGGAAGAACAGGTAGCACCCGCAGCGACCACAGCCGCTCGTCCCGGTGCCGCTCGTCTTGGCAGTCGCACTAGCAATACCCGCCAAACGCCCGCCCAACCCAAAGCTGCCCTCACCCTTGCACAAATCTCCGATCATCCCCAAACGCGTCTGTCCTCAGGGTATGTGGAACTCGATCGCGTCTTAGGTGGCGGCATCGTCCCTGGTTCCCTTGTGCTCATTGGCGGCGATCCGGGCATCGGTAAATCCACTCTGCTGTTACAAACCGCCAATCGTCTGTCTCAAACCTATCGCACTCTCTATGTGTGTGCCGAAGAATCTGCCCAGCAGGTAAAGCTGCGAGCGCAACGGTTAGGGGTGGGGGAGGAAAGGGGAGAGGGGAGAGGGGAGAGGGGAGAGGAGTTGGGAGGCAGGAGGCAGGAGGCAGAGGGCAGAAGGCAGGAGGCAGAAGGGGAAGCAGGGGAGGCGAGGAAAAGGGGAAAGGGGGAAAGGGCGAAGGGGGAAAGCTTGCTGACTACTCAAAACTCAAAACTCCCTCCCTCTCACCCCTCACTCCTCACTCCTCACTCCTCACCCCAACTCTACCTTCTGCCCGAAACCGACCTCGACACGATTCTCGCTGAACTGGAATCGTTGCAGCCGCATGTGGCGGTGATTGACAGTATTCAGGCGTTGTATTTTAGTGCGTTATCGTCAGCTCCGGGTTCAGTGGCGCAGGTGCGGGAGTGTACGTCGGTGTTGATGCAGATGGCGAAGCGGCAGAATATTACGCTGTTTATTGTGGGGCATGTGACGAAGGAAGGGGCGATCGCAGGACCCAAGGTACTCGAACATTTAGTCGATACAGTGCTGTATTTTGAAGGCGATCGCTTTGCCAGCCATCGATTGCTGCGATCGGTGAAAAACCGCTTTGGTGCCACCCACGAGATCGGCGTGTTTGAGATGGTGGATCAGGGGTTGCAGGAAGTGCTTAATCCCTCAGAACTGTTTTTGGGCAGTCGGGATGAGTTTTCGTCGGGTAGCGCGACGATCGTGGCGTGTGAAGGTACTCGCCCGATCGTCGTTGAACTCCAAGCATTAGTCAGCCCCACCAGTTACAGCTCACCCCGACGATCGACCACTGGCATTGAATACAATCGGCTGCTGCAAATTCTCGCCGTGCTAGAAAAACGGGTAGGCATTCCCCTGTCCAAACTGGATGCCTACGTTGCGTCGTCCGGTGGCTTAAGCGTGGGGGAACCTGCTGCTGATCTGGGTGTGGCGATCGCCGTTGTCGCCAGCTTCCGCGATCGGGTCGTTGATCCGCGCATGGTTCTGATTGGCGAAGTGGGCTTGGGCGGACAGGTGCGCCCCGTTTCGCAAATGGAATTACGGCTAAAAGAAGCGGCAAAGCTGGGCTTTAAGCAGGCGATCGTCCCCAAAGGCACCGTCGTACCCGACTTGGGCATTGAGATTTTTCCGGTTGCCAGAGTGGTGGATGCCATTGCGATCGCCCTTGCAGGCAAAAAGTCTACTGACGAAACCGCTGATGAAGCTGAGTAATCCGACAAGACTTGGCAACAGCAAGACCGTATAAAATTGGTTCACTTAAAACAGACATCAATATGACCGATCAATCTTCTTCACTGGAACAAACCGTCGCTCACCATAGCACTGCGATCGCCCAGATCAACGAAATCCTGTTGCTGATTGCCCGCCGACAGCAAGAAACCGATCGCCTTCAACAGGAGACTATTCAGATTCAGCAAGCAAACGCTCAGCAAATTGCCGCCAACGCTCAAGCGATCGCTGAGCTAAGAGCAGCTCTTCAGGATCGGTACGGTGGGAACGGACAACGAGGAGAGTAACCCGCGATGACTTATCAATCCGCTTCATTGGGACAAATCGTCGCTCACCATAGCGCTGCCATAGCCCAGATCAACGAAATCCTGCTGCTGGTTGCTCAACGACAGCAGGAAACGGTTCAGATTCAAAAGGAAAATGCTCAGCAAATTGCCACTAATACTCAAGACATTGCTGAGTTAAGACGAAGCATTGCCGAATTAAGAACCATCCTTCAGGATCGGTACGGTGGAAACGGACAACGAGGAGAGTAATCTCCAAGAAACTCTGCCTTGCATCAAACTTCTTTACATTGAAATGAATTCCTTTTGTCATTCATGTTTTACATTCAACCTAACTCGTTAATAAGCAAGCAGACTAATTGTTAGACAGAAGAAACCCAGAAAAATTGGTGCTATGCCAGAACAGACATTCTTCTCTCGTTATTTGGCAGGAGATCACAACAATGTTTGGAGAGAACTTCAAGCATTAGGTGAAATTGTTGATCAGCCCTTAAGAGCTGATGCTTTAGCTGTTGCACGCGAAACGATGAGGCGTGTCAAGATCAACTTAGAGATAATAATTCATCGTCTCAGCTCGACTTTAGCCATTTGGAGGAAGAGGGACAAGGTATAGAAGAATGGGGTGAGCGGAACAAAGTCCATCTCACCCCTGAAAAGTTGTGTTTACTATACCAGAACCCACTGCGGCAATCTTG
>JAESFW010000239.1_pt1 | contig 59828 bp, 60 predicted proteins | sample 9269481 | NCBI WGS metagenome assembly JAESFW01 (sample SAMN14515350, study PRJNA621654) | algae metagenome | isolation source: Lyngbya sp. HA4199-MV5 and co-occurring heterotrophs from soil with... | place: USA: Ahupuaa O Kahana State Park, Hawaii | collected 2009-07-21 | reverse complement strand
CCGGCCGCCTTGGCCTCGCCGACGCGGGCGTTGAAGCCGTCGATGTTGCGCACCGAGAGCTTCGACATCTTCTTGTAGCGCTCCTCCATCTCGCGCACCGCCCATTTCAGGGCGACGACCGCCTTCTTGGGATCGGTGACGACCGGGGTGAGCAGATGCGGGATGCCGTCATAGACGGAGAGCTCGAGCATCTTCGGATCGACCATGATCAGCCGGCACTGCTCGGGCTTGAGCCGGTAGAGCAGCGACAGGATCATGGTGTTGATCGCCACCGACTTGCCCGATCCGGTGGTGCCGGCGACCAGAAGATGCGGCATCTTGGCGAGGTCGACGATCACCGGCTCGCCGCCGATGGTCTTGCCAAGGCCCAGCGCCAGCTTGTGCTTGGAGCTCTCGAAATCCTGGCTCGCCAGCAGTTCGCGCAGGAAGACCGTCTCGCGCTTGGCGTTGGGCAGTTCGATGCCGATCGCGTTCTTGCCCTGCACCACCGCGACGCGCGCCGAGATCGCGCTCATCGAGCGCGCGATGTCGTCGGCCAGGGAAATCACCCGCGAGCTCTTGGTACCGGGAGCCGGCTCGAGCTCGTAAAGCGTCACCACCGGGCCGGGGCGGACCTGCGTGATCTCGCCGCGGACGCCGAAATCTTCCAGAACGCCCTCCAGAAGCGTGGCGTTCTGCTCCAGCGCGTCGGTCGAGATCGCGTTAGCCGGCAGCTTCTTGGGCTCGGCGAGATAGGTCAGGGGCGGCAGCTCGAACTCTTCGCGGTCGAGCAGCGACGGTTGGGCCTCGCGCTGCATGCGCTTGCCCGGCTTCGGCGCGGGCGGTGGTGCCGTCACGCGCGGGGCGTTCAGGTCGCGCAGGTCCTGCGGTTCATCATCATCCAGGTCGAAGGGCGCGTCGAAATCGGGCTCGGCCGCCCGGCCGCCGCGCGGAGACGGCAGCGGAGCCGGATCGAAGGCGGGAATCGTCGGGCGCGCGGCGGGCTCGCGCCGCGGGCCATCCTGGAACTGCGGCTCGCGGCGGACGCGGCCCGCGGCGGGAACGGGCTCGCCGCCATGTCCACTGCCATGTCCTCCGCGATGGGCGCCCTGGGCCGCGGCCGCTGGCGGTTGCGGCAGGCGGCGCAGGATCATGCCGCGCAGCGCCATCGCGCCATGCGCGAGCCAGCCGATCAGGATTACGGCGATGCCGGGCTCGTCCTCGCGGCGCTCCTCACTCTCGGACCAGGATTCGTCCGCATCGTCGCCATCGACGATCGGGTCCTCGTCGCTGACGAAGCCGAAGCCGGCGGCGGCCGTCACGGCCAGAATGGCGATGCCAGCATAGAGGAAGCCGACGAGGCCGCCGAGCGCATTGCCCGCGATGCCGGCGATGTTCCGGGTCCCGAACAGCAGGCCGTCGCCGATGACGCCGCCCATGCCGGTGGGCAAGGGCCAGCGCGGCGTCGCCGGAAGGGCGCTGCCGACGGCAGCCGTCGCCGCAATGCCGATGACCCAGAGCCCGAGCTTGAGGGCGCCGCGGTCGAAGAGATGGAAGCGCACCAGCCTGAGCGACCAGATCAGCGGCGGGAAGAGCAGGGCGATGACGCCGAGGCCGATGAGCTGCATCAGCAGGTCGGCGACCATGGCGCCGGGCCGGCCGAGCCAGTTCCTGACCGCGCCGCTGGTCGCGTTGTTGAGGCTGGGATCATCGACGGACCAGGTCGCGAGCGACAGCGCGACCGCCGCCATCACGGCCAGCAGCGCAAGCCCGGTCATCTCGCTGGCGCGACGTGACAGGAACTCGCGCACCGGATCGGGCAGGCGGTCCATCAGCGAAGAGGAGCGTCGAATCGTGCGCATGCGGGGTCGGCCGTCATCCCTGGGGCTGCGGGCCGTGTCGCATCGGCCATCGCGATCAGGTTAGGAAGCCGAGGTTAAGACCCGCTTAACCTTGCGCGCTCGTCGCCTCTGCAGACGTCGTCCATCTCCAACAAAAATCCCCGGCGGTCGCCCGCCGGGGAGTGTTTCACGTGTGACGCCGAGCGTTCCGATCAGTCGTGATAGGCGCGCTCGCCATGCTCGGCGATGTCGAGGCCCTCGCGCTCGGCATCGGGAGCGACGCGCAGACCGATGATCACATCGACGATCTTGTAGAGGATCAGCGAGCCGACGCCGCTGAAGACGAGCGTGAACAGCACCGCCTTGACCTGGGCCATGAACGCCGTGCCGAACTCGTAAGCGCCGACAGCCAGTTCGCCGGGCTTCGAGGTGTAGTCCGGGATGCCCGCGCCGCCGAGGTCGACATTGACGAGGATGCCGGTGGCCAGAGCGCCGAGGATGCCGCCGACGCAGTGGATGCCGAAGACGTCGAGCGAGTCGTCGTAGCCCAGCGCGTTCTTCACGGTGGAGCAGAAGATGAAGCAGATCGTGCCGGCGACGAGGCCGAGCAGGATGCAGCCCATCGGGCCGCCGAAACCGGCTGCCGGCGTGACGGCGACGAGGCCGGCGACCGCGCCCGAGACCATGCCGAGCATCGAGGGCTTGCCCTTGACGGCCCATTCGACGAACAGCCAGGCCACGGCCGCCGCCGCCGTGGCGACGAAGGTGTTGACCATGGCCAGCGCGGCCGTGCCGTTGGCTTCCAGGTTCGAGCCGGCGTTGAAGCCGAACCAGCCGACCCAGAGCAGAGCGCCGCCGATGAGGGTCATCGTCAGCGAGTGCGGAGCCATCAGCTCCTTGCCGTAGCCGATGCGCTTGCCGAGCAGGATGCAGCCGACGAGGCCGGCGATGCCAGAATTGATGTGGACCACGGTGCCGCCAGCGAAGTCGAGCGCGCCCCATTTGAAGAGCAGGCCGGCATCGGCGTTGACGGCGTCGAGGGCCGTCTGGGCCGCGGCCTTGCCGTCAGCACCGGCCTCGGCCAGCGCCTTGGCGGCGTTGCCGACCACGTCCGGGCCACCCCAGTACCAGACCATGTGGGCCATCGGGAAATAGATGAAGGTGACCCACAGCACGGTGAAGAGCAGCAGTGCCGAGAACTTCATGCGCTCGGCGAAGGCACCGACGATCAGCGCCGGCGTGATGCAGGCGAAGGTCATCTGGAAGGCCAGATAGACATATTCCGGGATCACGACGCCGTTCGAGAAGGTGCCGACGGTCGTGGTCGCGTCGACGCCGCGCAGGAACGCCTTGGAGAAGCCGCCGACATAGTCGTTCAGGCCGCCGCCATTGGTGAAGGCGAGGGAGTAGCCGTAGGTCACCCAGAGCAGCGTGACGACGCTGACGATGGCGAAGACCTGGGTCAGGACGGAGAGCATGTTCTTGCTGCGGACCAGGCCGCCGTAGAACAGGGCAAGGCCCGGGATGATCATGAGCAGGACCAGCACGGTCGAACTCATCATGAAGGCGACGTCGCCCTTGTTGGGCACGGGCGCGGCAGGGGTCTGCGCGAGTGCGGTGCCGGCGGCGGCAAGCGCCAGCGCGACAAGCCCGACCCGGCTAACGGTCTTGAAATTCATCTGTGAAAACTCCTCAGGAAGATCGCGTGCTCAGAGGGCGTCGCCGTCGGTCTCGCCGGTGCGGATGCGGACGGCTTTCTCGATCGACGAAACGAAAATCTTGCCGTCGCCGATCTGGCCGGTGCGGGCCGCAGCGGTGATCGCCTCGATCACCTTGCCGACGAGCTCGTCGGCCACGGCGACCTCGATCTTGATCTTCGGCAGGAAGCTGACGGCGTATTCGGCGCCGCGGTAGATTTCCGTATGCCCCTTCTGTCGGCCGTAGCCCTTCACCTCGGTCACGGTCAGGCCGTGCACGCCGATGGCGGTGAGCCCGTCGCGCACCTCCTCCAGCTTGAACGGCTTGATGATAGCCATCACGATCTTCATTGCTGGGTTACCCCGTTTTCGCCGCCCGGAAGTCAGCCCCGGCGATCTCGTTGCGCCTCGCGCGCCTGGCAGTCGCAGGCGTCGGCCACACCCAATTCAAGGCGCGTGCCAACTGGCCCGGCGGGGTGGCCGGGTTCGTGGTGGGATCGGATTCGTCGACCCGGATGTGATTCGGGGAGCAGCAGTCTGCTCAGAAGTTGAGCGACTGATTAAATCGGCATCAATTGCCTATTTGATGATCAGCTTAGGTCGGGACGCGGCCGGACCAGGCCTTCCTGGGCGACCGAGGCGACGAGCCTGCCCTGCCGATCGAAGACCAGTCCGCGCGAAAACCCACGCGCGCCCGAGGCGGAGGGACTGTCCTGCGCGTAAAGCAGCCAGTCATCGGCGCGGAACGGACGGTGGAACCAGAGCGCGTGGTCGAGGCTCGCAGCCTGGATCTGCCCGTCGAACACCGTCGTGCCATGAGCGATCAGGCTGGAATCGAGCAGCATCAGGTCCGAGGCGTAGGCGAGCACCGCCTGATGAATCGCCGGCTCGTCCGGCAAGGCCTCCATGGCGCGGATCCAGACGTTGAAGCGCGGCGCCATCTTGCCGCCGCCGTAGTAGCGCTCGAGTTCGACCGGCCTGATCTCGATCGGCCGCTCGCGCTGGTAATAGGCCTTGATCGGCGCGGGCATGCTCGGCGCGCCGCTCAGCATTTCCGCACGCCCCGGCAGTTCCTCCGGCATCGGCACCTTCGGCATCGGCATCTGGTGGTCGTAGCCCGGTTCCTCGACTTGGAAGGAGGCTGACATGGCGAAGATCGCCTCGCCCTTCTGGATGGCGAGCACGCGCCGCGTCGTGAAGGAGCGGCCGTCGCGCAGGCGGTCGACCTCGTAGACGATCGGGATGGTCGGGTCGCCGGCGAGCAGGAAATAGGCGTGCAACGAGTGCGGCTGGCGGCCCTCCACCGTCTTGCAGGCAGCGTAGAGCGATTGCGCGATGACCTGCCCGCCGAAGACGCGCGGCCAGGTCGACTTCGGGCTGCGACCGCGGAACAGGTTGCGCTCGAGCGGCTCGAGGTCGAGAATCGACATCAGGGAGGCGCTGATCTGGGACATGGTCGCAAGGCTCTAGGTTCTTGTTAGACGCATTTTCTTCGCGCGAACCGGTATCCACTTCGCTCGAAAATGCTCCAGCGGGCGGATTGACGGTTCGGCCGGACGTATCGCATCAGCACCGACGCCTCGCGAGCCGTCAAGCCGGCTTGGTCGAGCCCGGAATGCGCAGGAGGAATTAGCATGGCCGTCTGGTCGGACACCCGCGATGCGATCGTGATCGCAGGGGGCGGCATCGCCGGGCTCTCGCTCGCGCTCGCACTCAAGCAGGCGCTCGGTTCCGGATATTCGATCATGGTCGCCGATCCGGCGCTGACCAAGACCTCGCGTCCCGATAACCGGGCCTATGCGGTCGCGGCGGCGGCACGTGCGATGCTGGGCGCGCTCGGCATCTGGGACGTCATCGCCGCCACCGCCCAGCCGATGACCGAGATGATCGTTTCCGACAGCCGCAGCGGCGACGTCGTGCGTCCGGTCTTCCTGACCTTCGACGGCGAGGTCGAGCCGGGACAGCCCTTCGCCTATATGGTCGGCAGCGCTGCCCTGACGGCCGCATTGACGGATGCGTGTGATGCGGCGGGCGTGGTCCTGCGGGCCGAAGGCGTGGCCGGTTTCGACAGTGGCGATACGGGTGTCACGATCAGGTTCGCGGGCGGCGAGGATCAGGTCGCCCGGCTGCTGGTCGCTGCCGATGGCGCGCGCTCGAAGCTGCGCGAGCAGGCCGGCATCGGCTGGGTCGGCTGGGATTACGGGCAATCCGGACTCGTCGCCACGATCGCGCATGAGCGCCCACATGGTGGGCGTGCGGTCGAGCATTTCCTGCCGTCGGGACCCTTCGCCATTCTTCCGCTGACGGATGGCGGACGGTTCGGGCATCGCTCCTCGATCGTCTGGACCGAACGGGCCGAGAATTTGCCGGCGCTGCTGTCGCTCGACGAGATCGACATGCTGGCCGAGATCGAGCGGCGTTTCGGCCTCGAACTCGGCGAGATTGCACTGGAGAGTCCGGTTTCGGCCCATCCGCTGGGCTTCGGGGTGGCACGGCGATTCGTGGCCGAGCGCCTGGCGCTGCTGGGCGATGCCGCGCATCTGATTCATCCGATCGCCGGCCAGGGCCTCAACCTCGGCCTCAAGGACGTCGCGGCGCTGGCCGAGACGATCGTCGATGCGGCCCGCCTCGGGCTCGATCCGGGTACCGCCGATGTGCTCGAAGGCTATGAGCGCGCTCGCCGCTTCGACACCGTGGCGATGGGCGCCGTCACCGACGGGCTCAACCGGCTGTTCTCGAACGATGCCACGCCGCTCAGGCTGGCGCGCGATCTCGGTCTGGGCCTCGTCGATCGGCTGCCGGCGTTGAAGCGCTTCTTCATCCGCGAGGCCGCTGGCGTGGCGGGCGCGCCGCCGCGACTGATGCGGGGCGAGGCGCTATAGGGCGCTTCTGGCTGCACTCACAACATGCCAACCTCCCGGGTTCTCCCCGGGACGTCGCGGAGTTCAGCGTCCTGCCATCGATCCGGGATCGGCGTGGTTCACCGCTTGCCCGGGCAAACGACGCGTTTCCCGTGAAACATCGGCGCGATCGAGTGGTCCTCACTCCTCCAGCTGGCGCGCCTCTTCCGGCAGCATGATCGGGATGCCGTCGCGGATCGGGTAGGCGAGCTTTGCCGCGCGGCTGACCAGCTCCTGCCGGGCCGCGTCGTACTCCAGCGTCGTCTTGGTCAGCGGGCAGACCAGGATTTCCAGCAGCTTGGGGTTGATACGGGCGGTGGCTTCGGCTTTGGAATCGGTCATCGCATGGGTTCCGTCGGGTGCGTCGTCTCAGCCGCCTGACTGTAGCAGGTTCTTGCGCGGCAGGTCGGCGAGCATGCCGGCCGCGACCATCAGCTTCGGCAGCGACAGGCCCGAAGCGGTGATCGCCTGGACCGTGCTGCGGGTCCGGTCCGCATCGTCCTTGCGCTCATCCTGCCAGGCATCGAGCGTGCCCTTGCCGCCTTCCCCTGCCGCGATCTCGCGGGTCAGGCCGGCATGCGCATCGGTGAGGGTCTCGATGGCGCGTTCGCGGGCGAGACGCTCATAGTCGTCGGTGGCCGGCACGGCGGCCGCCGCAGCGGCCAGCGCCGACAGGCCGAAGATCGAATCGACGCCGAAATGAATCCGGGCGACGTCGCCGATCTCGCGTCTGGCCTGCCCGGCGATGTCGACGATGTCGGTCGCCTGGGCCAGCGCGAGCAGGCTGGCGATGCGGGAGGCCAGGGCTTCTGGCACGCCCTCCGATGTCAGCACCGCAATGCGGGCCTGGCGGGCCTGGGCCGCGGCCTCGGGAAGCAGGTCGCCGAGGTCGGCGGCGAGGGCTGCGACGCCTGCGGCATAATGGGCTACGGTGGGTTCGATTGAGCCGGGCCGGGCCACGCCGCGGCGCAGGAACCAGCCCATCCTGTCGGTCACCAGTTCCTGCACGGCGGCATAGAGGCCGAGCTGGGTCTTGCCGGGCAGCTTCGCGTCGAGCGCATCGATCGCGCCGTTGAGCGACATCACGTCGAAGGAATCGCGCGCGATCGCATAAGCGGCGGCGATGGCCGGCGCCTGCGCATGGGTCAGCGCCGAGAGCACCGGCACCAGCGCCGGGCCGCCGCGGTTGACGATCGCGTTGGCCAATTGCGTGGCGACGATCTCGCGGCGCAGCTTGTGGCTCGCGATCTCCGGCGCATAGCGCTCGCGCAGCGCCTGCGGGAAGTAACGGACCAGCTCGCTGTTCAGATAGCGATCGTCGGGAACGTCGGACTCCAGCAGCGCGTCATGCAGCGAGAGCTTGGCATAGGCCAGCAGCACCGCTAGCTCCGGCCGGGTCAGCCCCTCGCCGCGCTTCTCGCGCTCGGCCAGAATCGCGTCACTCGGCAGGTATTCGACCGTGCGGTCGAGACGGCCCTGAGCCTCCAGCGTCTGCATGAGATGGCGCAGGCCGGGCGTTGCGGCGACGCCCTGCGACTCAGTGAGCGAGAGGGCCAAGGTCTGCAAGTAGTTGTTGCGCAGGACGAGCAGGCCGACCTCATCGGTCATCGCGGCGAGCAGCGCGTTGCGATCGTCCTCGGCGAGGCGTCCGTCCTTCACGGGCGCGGCCAGGGCGATCTTGATGTTGACCTCGACGTCGGAGGTGTTGACGCCGGCTGAGTTGTCGATCGCGTCGGTGTTGAGCCTGACGCCCTTACGGGCGGCCTCGATGCGGCCGCGCTGGGTGACGCCGAGATTGGCGCCCTCGCCGATGACGCGGGCCCGGACATCGCCGCCGCTGATCCGGATCGCGTCGTTGGCGCGGTCTCCGACCTGCGCGTCGCTCTCGTCGGAGGCGCGGATATAGGTGCCGATGCCGCCGAACCAGAGCAGGTCGACCCGGGCCTTCAGGATCGCCGTCATCAGCTCGGGCGGCGAGACCTCCGGCTTGTCGATGTCGAGCAGTTCCCGCAGCGCCTTGGTCAGCGGAATGCTCTTGGCCTGCCGCGAGAATACGCCGCCGCCCGCCGAGATCAGCGACTTGTCGTAGTCCTGCCAAGAGGAGCGCGGCAGGTCGAACAGGCGCTGGCGCTCGGCGAGCGACCTGGCCGGATCGGGCTCGGGATCGAGGAAGATATCGCGATGGTCGAAGGCGGCGACGAGCTTGATCGCGGGCGAGAGCAGCATGCCATTGCCGAAGACGTCGCCCGACATGTCGCCGACGCCGGCGACGGTGAAGGGCGTGGCCTGGATGTCGATGTCGACCTCGCGGAAATGCCGCTTCACCGCTTCCCAGGCGCCGCGCGCCGTGATGCCCATCTTCTTGTGGTCGTAGCCCTGGCTGCCGCCGGAGGCGAAGGCGTCGCCGAGCCAGTGATGCTTCTCTAGCGAGAGCGCGTTGGCGGTGTCGGAGAAGGTCGCGGTGCCCTTGTCGGCGGCGACGACGAGATAGGGGTCGTCGCCGTCATGGCGCACGGTGTCGGGCGGCGGCACCACGATTTCGCCGTCGAGGTTGTCGGTGAGTTCCAACAGGGTCCGGATGAAGATACGATAGCTCTCGGTGCCCTCCGCCAGCCAGGCTTGCCGGTCGGAGGCTGGCGGCAGCTGCTTCGGCACGAAGCCACCCTTGGCGCCGACGGGCACGATGACGGCGTTCTTGACCTGCTGCGCCTTGACGAGGCCGAGCACCTCGGTGCGGAAATCCTGCGGTCGGTCGGACCAGCGCAGGCCGCCGCGCGCGACCTTGCCGAAGCGCATATGGACGCCCTCGACGCGCGGCGAATAGACGAAGATCTCGTAGAGCGGGCGCGGCAGAGGCAGCGAATCGAGCTTTGCGCAGTCGTACTTCATCGAGATCGTGCCGCGCGGATGCCCGTCCGGGCCGATCTGGAAGAAGTTGGTGCGCAGCGCCGCGTCGATCAGGTTGACGAGGCGACGCAGGATGCGGTCCTCGTCCAGGCTGGTCACGGCGTCGAGGGCCTCCTCGATGCCCTTGCGTGCCGTCTCGGATTTCCTGGCGCGCTCGGATTCGCCAATGCGCGGATCGAACTTGGCGGTGAAATAGGCGACGAGGCCGGAGGCAATGCCGGGATGGTTGGCCAATGCGTCGGCGATGTAGCCCTGCGCATAGGGGGCGCCAACCTGGCGCAGATAACGCCCGAGCGCGCGCAGCAGCGCGGCTTCGCGCCAGGCCAGGCCCGCGGCTAGGACGAGCTGATCGAAGCGGTCCGATTCGGCAAGGCCGCGGAACTGCGCCATCAGCGCGGCCTCGATGGTGGGGTCGAGGCGAGCGATGTCGATCTCGCTGTCGTCGGCACGCTCGAGCGTCATGTCGTGCAGCCAGACCCGGGCGCTCTCGGTCGCGCTGCCGTCCGTCGGCTGCGGCGTGATGTTGTAGGTGCGCTCGTTGACGACGCGGAAGCCCATGTTCTCCAGAACCGGCACGCGATTCGAGAGCGAGATGGCGGTGCCGCGGGAGAACACCTTGAGGTTGGCGCGCGTCGGCGGGTCGCCCTCGCGGCGATAGAGATCGACCGCGCGGGCGCGATCGGCGCTCAGCTTCTGCAGGATGTCGATGTCATCGAGCGTCTCGGCGGGCGAGAAGCGGTCACGATAGGCGGCGCCGAAGGCTTCCGCATAGCGCTCGGCCAGCTGCCTTGCGGCCGGGCCGGCCCGTTCCTGGTCGAGCACCTCCTTCAGGCCGTCGCTCCAGGTCCGCACGATCGCGGCGATGCCGGCTTCGAGCGTCGTGCGGTCGACCCTCGGGGTTTTGCCCTCGTCGCGGCCGATGATGTAGTGCGTGCGGGCGAGCGGGCCTTCCGGATAGGCCGGATAGGCAGCCGAGATCCGGCCCTGATAGATGCTGGCCAGGAATTCGCCGACGCGGCGGCGCACCCGCGTGTCGTAGCGATCCTTGGGGATGAAGACGAGGATCGAGACGAAGCGGTCGAATTCGTCGACGCGCGCCAGCGCGCGGATGCGCGGCCGCTCGGTCAGTTGCAGGATCGAGAGCGCGAAATTCTCGAGTGTCCCGGCGTCGATCTGGAAGAGCTCGTCGCGCGGATAGGCATCGAGCACGTTGATCAGGGCGCGGCCGGAATAGCTTGCCGGGTCGAGGCCGATGTTCCGGGCCACGCGCGCCACCTTGAGGCGCAGATAGGGAATGGCGAGCGCGCTGCCGGTATAGGCGTTCGAGGTCAGAAGCCCGACGATGCGCAATTCGCCGTCGAGCCGTCCGTCCGCGGTGAACAGCTTGACCCCGACATAGTCGAGATGGACGCGCCGATGCACCCGGCTCTTGACGTTCGCCTTGGTGATGATCAGCGCCTGCGGCTTGGCCAGGAAGGCGCGGATCTCCGGCGTCACCGTGACCATTTCGCCATTCTTGCGCAGCACCTTGACGCCGGGGTCGCGCAGGATGCCGAGGCCGGAGCCCTCGATCGGATCGGCGGCCGCGTCGCCATTGGGGAAGCGGTAGGCGCGGATGCCGAGCAGGGTGAAATTGTCGCCGGCGATCCACTCGAGGAACTGCAGGGCCTCGTTGACCTCGTCCTCGGGCAGCGGCGGCGGATTGGCGCGATAGGCCTGGATCACCTCGGTGATGCGGCCGCGCATCGCCGCCCAGTCCTCGACCGCAAGCCCGACATCGACATAGACGCGCTCCAGCCCGGCGCGCAGGCGATCGCGGGCCTCGGCCGAATCGATCCGCTCGAGATGGATCTGGATCAGGCTTTCGCGGCGCGTGCCCTCCGGAGCGCGGCCGGCGGCCTCGCCGGCCAGCGAGATCAGAGCGCCGTCGGCAGCGCGCGCGACGGCGAGGATCGGGTGTGCGACGAGACGAGGCTCGTAACCCTGCTCCGCCAGCTCGGCGAGCGTCGAATCGAGCAGGAAGGGCTTGTTCTCGTTGACGACCTCGAGAATCGTCAGCTGATGCTCGCGGCCCTCGGCATCGAAGCTTTCGTCGCGGAAGCGCAGGTTGATCGTGTCGGGACGACGCGGCGCGGCGAGATGCTCATAGGCGGCAGCGGCGGCCCGAGCCAGCAGCTCCGGCGGCAGCGCCTCGAGATCCTCGGCGACGGCTCGGCCATAAAGCAGGCGCGGAAACTCGGCGGGCATCGGCCCGGACAGGTTGGCGGTGGCGGCCTCGATGGCGGATACCGCCGCAGCCGCGGCATTGCTCAAGCGTTTCCCCATGGTCGACCCCTGTTATTTTGCCGCAGCGATGACATAGGCTGTGCGGCCTTTCAATCTCGGCGCGGCGCAGGGCGACGACCCGGACGACACGACAGGACCTAGCATGGCGACGAAACATGACAAGCCGAAGCCCGGAGAAAAGCCCGCGCGGCAGGACGCCCATGCATCTGCGACGGCGCTCGACCTCAAGCCCGGCACGCTTTCGGCCGAGAATCAGGCCTATTTCGACAAATGTCTGGAGAAGCTCGGTTTCGTGCCGAATGTGCTGGTGGCCTACGCGCATGACGACGCCAAGCTCTCGGCCTTCGCGGCGCTCTACAACGACCTGATGCTGGCGCCGTCAGGCCTGTCAAAGCTGGAGCGCGAGATGATCGCGGTCGCGGTCTCCAGCGTGAACCGCTGCTATTACTGCCTGACGGCCCATGGCGCGGCGGTTCGGCAGCTCTCGGAGGATCCGGTGCTGGGCGAACTGATGGCGATGAACTATCGCGCGGCGGAGCTGTCGGCGCGGCACCGCGCCATGCTCGACTTCGCGGTGAAGCTGACCGAGGCACCGCATCTGGTCGGCGAGGCCGATCGCGCCGCCCTGCGCGGCGTCGGCTTCACGGAGCGCGATCTCTGGGACATCGCCGCGGTCGCGGCCTTCTTCAACATGTCGAATCGGATGGCGTCGGCGGTCGATATGCGGCCGAACGCCGAATATCACCGGCAGGCGCGCTGAGGACCGACGCAGGATCGCCCTGCCGAGGGACGGGCCGGGACAAAGAAAAACGGCCGGCGCGATACGCCAGCCGCTGAGTTGGCCTCGAATTGAATGGCCCGGCTCCATCACATCCCCGGGGGGCTGGGGGGCTGACAAACCGGAGATCGACGAAACCGGGCCGTCGAGGCAACGAAGCCATTCGAGCGAAGCAAGAGGGCAGGCGCTTGACCTGAACAGGGCAAAAATGCGGCAGCAGTGACGAAGCCGTGATCGGCGGGCGCGCCGCCTCCGGTGAGGTGGCCCGGCTTGCTTGCCAGCCCGACCTTGCGGGAGCATCATCGCGCTCTCAGCATCAGAGCGGTCCCCGGGGACCGCGGATCGGGAGGCGCAATGAGCGATAGCGAGACGCCGCAATCGCAGCCGATGGCCGGGGTGATCCCCTTTCCGGGGGTATCGAAACCGGCCGCAGTCACCTTCGACCGCCGTGAGCTCTCGGAACTGCTCAACCTCTATGGCCGCATGGTCGCCGCCGGAGAATGGCGCGACTATGCGATCGACTTCCTGAAAGAGAAGGCGCAGTTCTCGGTCTATCGCCGGTCTTCCGAAGTGCCGCTCTACCGGATCGTCAAAGATCCCGCGCTGGCCAGGCGCCAGGGCGCCTATTCGGTCGTTGCCGCGACCGGGCTGGTGCTGAAGCGCGGCACCGAATTGTCGCGCGTGCTGCGCGTGCTCGACAAGAAGCTCAGCGTGGTCGGCTGATCAGCCAAGATGGCCGCGGGCGCCCGGTGCCGTTCATGGCATCGGCGGCGTGCCGTCTCCCTCGCCCAGCTCCTTCTGCATCAGCATCTGGTCAAGCCAGCGACCGTGCTTGAAGCCGACCTTCTCGGCGACGCCGATCAGGCGGAAGCCGGCGCGCTCATGCAGGCGCCGCGACCCGACCGAGGCGCCGGTACCATCCCCGATCACGGCGATCATCTGGCGAAAGCCACGGGCGGCGCAGTCTTGCATCAAGGCGCCCAGCAGGGCGCTGCCGACACCGGAGCCTTGCGCGCCCGGCGCGATGTAGATCGAATTCTCGACGGTGGCGCGGTACGCCGGCCGTGGCCGGTAGGCGCCGGCATAGGCGTAGCCGAGGAGCACGCCGTCGCGCTCCGCGGCGAGATAGGGATAGCCGCCGGCGAGCACGGCCTCGAACCGTCGCAACATCTCGGCCTCGTCCGGCGGCGCGATTTCCCACGAGGCGGTCCCGTGCAGCACCGCATGGGCGTAGATTTCGGCGATGGCGGGAATGTCGGCGGCAACGGCCGGGCGGATCGCAGGCTTGGTCATGCCCGGATCATGCGCAATCGCCGCGCCAAAAGAAAAGCCCCGGCCGCAAGGCCGGGGCTCGCTAAGCCCGATTTTGGGCCGATCAGATCATTCGCTGCGGTTGCCGAAGAGCGAGAGCAGCATCTGGAACATGTTGATGAAGTTCAGGTAGAGCGACAGGGCGCCGTTCACCGAGAGCTTCGCAGCCGATTCCGCATCCAGGTCGGAATAGAGATACATCTCCTTCAGGCGCTGGGTATCCCAGGCGGTCAGGCCGGCGAAGACCAGGACGCCGATCGCCGAGATGGCGAAGGACAGCGCGCTCGACTGCATGAAGAGGTTGACCACCGAGGCGATCACGAGGCCGATCAGGCCCATGATCAGGAACGAGCCCATGCCCGACAGCGACTTCTTCGTGGTGTAGCCGGCAAGGCTCAGCGCTCCGAAGGCCGCAGCCGTGATGAAGAACACCTTGGTGATCGACTCGCCGGTGAAGACGACGAAGATCGACGACATCGACACGCCCATCACCGCCGCGAAGGCGAAGAACATGGCGCGTGCGGTCGAGGAGCTCATGCTCTCGGCCTTGAACGAGAAGAACATGATGAAGGCGAGCGGGGCCAGCATCACGACCCATTTCAGCGGGCTGAGATAGAGCGCCTGGCCGAGCGGCGTCAGCGCCGTGACCTTGCCGGTCTGCGAGACGCCGGCGATCGCCAGCATCGAGATGCCGATCGCGGCGAGGCCGGTGATGGCCAGGCCGATCGACATGTTGTTGTAGACGCCGAGCATGAACGAGCGCAGGCCCTGATCCATCTCGACGGCGCTGGTCTGCTGTGCGCGGCCGGCACCCCAGACTGGAGCATTGCGGTCGAAGTTGCTCATGGAGCGAGTTTCCCCTGACAGTGATTCCGAAGACGGCATCGCCCGGGGCGATGGCCTGTCGTCGCGCACAATCGTGGCGATGCCCGGGAATATGAGGGGCTTTGCCGGTTCTTACAAGGGGTCGGCATGGTTAAGGCGCCAGCGTTTATAGAAACGCGGCGCCCAGACCATGCAAATTTACCCGCGTTTAATGTCTATCGCGAGTCGTCGATAGATAGTCTTTATAAATTCCGCAGGTGAGAAGCCGGTGCTTTCGATAGTATTTTTACCGTGCCGGCGAGGCCGAACAGGACGGTAACACCAATCGCGGCAGTCGCGGCCAGTAATGCGCCGGTCGGGTCACTGACGAATTCGATCTTCATCACTTGCGTGACGACGCCCCAGCCCGCGAGAGCCCCCGCGACAACGCCGAACAGCGCCGAGACGAGGCCGATCGCGGCGTATTCGAGGGCGTACGACGAAAGTATAAAGCGGCGTGTGGCGCCGAGCGTCTTCAGGATCATCGCGTCGTAAAGTCGCGCGCGCTGCCCGGCCGCAAGCGCGCCACCCAGAACGAGTAGGCTGGCGGCGATGGCGAGGCCGGATGCGCCGCGAATGGCGGTGGCGAGCTGGCCGACGATGGTGTTGACCGCCTCGAGCGCATCCTTGACCCGAACGGCCGTCACGGAGGGGAACTCGACGGCGAGCCGGCGCAGCAGCGCGGCGTCCGTGCTGCCCGCGCCGTCGGGCGCCGGCGCAATGGTGGCGAGGTTGGTATGGGGTGCGCCGGCGAAGGTGTTGGGGGAGAACAGCATCACGAAGTTGATGCCGAGCGTGCGCCATTCGACCGCGCGGAAATTGGCGACGCGGGCGGTGATGTTTCGCCCGAGCACGTTGACGGTGAGCTTGTCGCCGATCTTCAGCCCGATGCCGGCGGCGTTCTGGGCATCGAAGGAGACCAGCGGCTCGCCGCGATAGTCGGCTGGCCACCACTCGCCCTCGGCGAGCTTCGAGCCCTCGGGCATCTCCTGCGAATAGGTGATGCCGCGGTCGCCATCGAGCACCCAGGCGGATTGCTCGGAAGCCTTGATATCCTCGGCCCGGACGCCGTTCACGGAGACGATCCGGCCGCGCATCATCGGCACGCGGGCGAGCGTCGCGCCCGGGCGCTCCTCGTGCAGGACCGCGTCGAAGCGGGCCGCGTCCGCATTGGGAATGTCGAGGAAGAAGAAGCTCGGCGCCTTCTGGGGCAGGGCCTGGGTGAGCTGACGCGTCAGGCTGGTGTCGATGAAGGCTAGCGCCGAAAGCAGCGCGACGCCCAGACCGAGCGAGAGCACCAGCGAGGGCGTCAATGCGCCGGGGCGATAGCTGTTGGCCAGCGCCATGCGCAGCGAGGGATTCTTCGGCCGCGGCGTCCGTCGGGCGAGCGCCATCAGCCCCGTGGAGACGGCGCGCAGCAGCACGAAGATGCCGACCATCACGCCGATGTAGATCAGCGCGATGCGCCGGTCATAGGCGAAGGCGAGCGCGACGCCGACGAGGCCGCCCAGCGCCAGCAGGCAGATCGCGAGATAGATCACCCGTGGCCGGCGCGCATCGGGCTCGATCTGGTCGCGGAACAGGGCCGAGACCGGCACGTCATGGGCGCGGCCGAGCGGCAGGATCGCGAAGACCAGCGCCGTCAGCAGTCCGTACAGCGCCGCGACGCAGAGTTCGCCGGGCGCCAGCGTCGGTTCGAAGGGAACGGGCAGCACCGATTGCAGTGCGGCGCCGAGTGCAAAGGGGGCGGCCGCGCCGAGCGCGAGACCGATGCCGGTGCCCAGCCCTGCGACCAGCATGACTTCGGTGAGATGGATGGCGACGACGCGGCCGCCGGTGGCACCGACCGCCTTCATCGTGGCGAAGTCGAGCTTCTTGGCCTCGACGAAGCGGCGCACCGCATTGGCCACGCCGACGCCGCCGACGAGCAGCGCCGTCAGGCCGACCAGGGTCAGGAACTGGGTGAAGCGCTCGAGATTGCGCTGGAAGCCCGGATTTGCGTTGGCGCGCGAACGGATCTCCCAGCCGGCATCGCGCTGCTCGGTTCCGGCGGCGGCGATCAATGCCTCGAGCGCCTTGTCGTCGGCCGCTTGTGGCGGCAGCGAAACGCGATAGGTCCAGCGTACCAGACTGCCGGGCTGGAGCAGGCCGGTGGCGCGCAAGGCCTCCTGCGACATCAGCAGGCGCGGGCCGAAGCCGACGCCGGCGGCGATCTTGTCGGGTTCGGAGACGAGATTGGCGCGAAGCTGCACCCGTGCGCCGCCGACCATGATGATGTCGCCGGGCTTCAGATCGAGGCGGCCGAAGAGGACGGGGTCGGCGACCGCGCCGAAGACGCCCTGCCTTGGCGCGAGCAGCTCCGTAATCGGCGCCTGGGGCTCGGTGACGAGCTCGCCGATGGCAGGGTAGCCCGCATCGACCGCCTTGATCTCGACCAAGGCGGTGCCCTTCTCGCCGGCATTCGCCATGCCGCGCATCGTCGCGATGGTGGAGACGGTGCCCTTGCCGGCCAGGAAGGCGAGTTCCGGGGGCGTCGCCTCGCGATGGATCAGGCTGAAGGCGGCGTCCCCGCCGAGAATGCGCCGGCCTTCGCGTGCCAGCCCCTCGGTCAGGCCGCGTGAGGCGGAGGCAACGGCCGCGATCGTCATGACGCCGAGCGCGAGGCAGGCGATGAAGACGCCGAAGCCACGCAGGCCGCCGCGCAGATCGCGCCAGGCGAGGCGAAGCGCGAGCTGGAAGCCGGATATGCCGGATGGCGCCACGGGGGCGGGTTTGACGGTTCCGTGCATGCTCAGGCGACCGCTGCGTCAGCGCTGGACGAGGTCGGTGCATCGATACGCCCGGCGCGCAGGCGCACGGTGCGGTCGCAGAGCGCAGCCAGAGACAGGTCGTGGGTGACGAGGACGAGCGTCGCGCCACGCTCGCGCCGCAGCGCGAAGATCAGGTCGACGATCGAGCGTCCGGTCGTCTCGTCGAGATTGCCGGTGGGCTCGTCGGCGACGAGGATCGCCGGATCCGGCGCGACCGCCCGGGCAATGGCGACACGCTGCTGTTCGCCGCCTGACAGCTGCGCCGGGTAGTGGTCCATGCGATGTCCCAGTCCGACATCGCGCAGCTCGGCCTCGGCGCGGGCGAAGGCGTCGCTGGCGCCGGCCAGCTCCAGCGGCAGGGCGACGTTCTCGCGTGCCGTCATGGTGGGAACGAGATGGAAGGACTGGAAGACGATGCCGATGTGACGGCCGCGGAACACGGCGAGCGCATCCTCGTCGAGCGCGCCGAGGTCCTGGCCAGCGACCTTGACGCTGCCGGAATCGGGGCGCTCCAACCCGGCCATCGTCATCAACAAGGTGGATTTGCCGGAGCCGGAGGGGCCGACGAGCCCCGTCGCTTGGCCTGCGGCGAGCGACAAAGAAACACCCTTGAGGATATGGACGCGGGCGGCGGCACGCCCCAAACTAAGTTCGACATCCCGCAATTCGATCGCCGGCTGCTCTGTCGGTGGGACGCGCACTTCGCTCATCATCCAATGATCCTGCCTTCGATATCCATCAGCGTCCCTGCTCGCATCCGATCACGGCCCGAGCGGGGCAAAACGCCGTCGCGCCCCACAAGCGGGCGATATGGGCGTGCCCCGGCGCTTGTCCAATCTCTTTGCGCCGCATTTCTACTCTGCTGCGCTCTGTTTCCGGTGGCGAGCATGTCTCAGACCTTGGCCCAGACACCGCCACAAGCGCCTGCACGGACGCTGAAAATTGTGGCGCTCGGCGACAGTCTGACGGCTGGCTACAATCTGCCGGCCAGTGCCGCCTTTCCGCCGGTTCTCGAGCAAGCGCTGCGCCAGAAGGGTATCGCTGTCGAAATCGTGAATGCCGGCGTGTCGGGAGACACGGTGCAGGGCGGGCTCGAGCGGCTGGACTGGTCGGTCGCCGACGGCACCGATGGCGTCATCCTCGAGCTGGGCGCCAATGACGCGCTGCGCGGACTCGATCCGGCGACCACCCGCAAGGGGCTGGAGACGATCATCACCCGGTTGAAGGAACGCGGCATCCCCGTGCTGCTCGCCGGCATGTATGCGCCGCGCAATCTCGGCGCGGATTATGCTACGCGCTTCGACAGCATCTATCCCGAGCTTGCGAAGAGTCACGGGCTGGTGCTTTACCCGTTCTTCCTGGAAGGCATCGCGGGCGACCGCGCGCTCAACCAGCCTGATCTGCTCCATCCCACGGCCGAGGGCGTCCGCGTCATCGTCCGCAACATCCTGCCCACGGTCGAACGCTTCCTCGCGACGCTGCCGGCCAAACCCTGACGAGCCTGTCGGCCCGCCAGCCTTTCCTCTGCCCATCTGCTGACCGTGCGCCTCCCGCCGGCCGCTTCCGGAGTTGCATTGCCATGGAATATCGTCGTCTCGGCCGCACCGATCTCGAGGTCTCGGTGATCTGCCTGGGAACCATGACCTGGGGCGAGCAGAACACCGAGGCCGAGGGCCATGAGCAGATGGACTATGCGCTCGACCAGGGCGTGAATTTCTTCGACACCGCCGAGCTTTACTCCATTCCGCCGAAGGCCGAGACGCAGGGCTCGACCGAGCGGATCATCGGCAGCTGGTTCAAGGCGCGCGGCAACCGCGACAAGGTCATCCTCGCCTCGAAGATCTGCGGGCGCGGCGGCAACACCTGGTTTCGCGACGACAAGAGCCCGACGCGGGTCACCCGCAAGCAGATCCGCGAGGCGGTCGAAAAGAGCCTGAAGCGGCTGCAGACCGACTATATCGATCTCTACCAGATCCATTTCCCCGAACGGCCGATGCCGTGGGGTTCGAACCCGACGCGGTTCTCCAAGGCGGCGTTCGAGCGCCCCGATGACGAGACTCCGGTCGCCGAGCAGCTCGACGCCTTCGCCGAGATCGTGAAGGAGGGCAAGATCCGTCATCTCGGGCTCTCCAACGAGAGCGCCTGGGGCACGATGAGCTTCGTGCAGGACGCAGCACTGCGCGGGACGCCGCGGGTCCAGTCGATCCAGAACGCCTACAACCTGCTCAACCGCACCTTCGAGACGGCCTTGGCCGAGGTCGCGATGCGCGAGGATGTCGGCCTGCTCGCCTATTCGCCGCTGGCGCAGGGCTACCTGACCGGCAAATATCTCGATGGCGCGCGACCGGCCGGGGCCCGCACCACGCTGTTCGACCGCGGCCAGCGCTACCAGACCGCCGGCTCCGAGGATGCGATCAAGTGCTACATCGCGCTCGCTCGCGAAGCGGGGCTCGACCCGGCGCAGATGGCGCTGTCCTTCGTCAATGCGCGGCCCTTCGTGACCGCCAACATCATCGGCGCAACGACGATGGCACAGCTCAAGACCGACATTGCCTCAATCGCGGTCAAGCTCTCGCCGGAGGTGGAGGCGAAGATCGACGCGATCCATCAGCTCGTCGGCAATCCCTGCCCCTGAGGACAGGCGTTATCCGCGGGCTTGGTCCGGGCATCTCTTGCAGGAGATGGCCGGGTCGAGCCCGGCCATGACGGGTGATCCGATCGATCGCTGTTGAAGAAGGCGGCAGGTGCCCGGCTTTTCGTCTCGCCAGAGTCACAAAAAGCTGGCACTGATTCGTCATGCCGAGGCTGTTCACAGCTCTGGAGATTCCCGCCGAGGTCGCCTCGGCGCTGACGCTGCACCGCGGCGGGCTGGCCGGGGCACGCTGGATCGAGCCGGCCGACTACCACATCACCTTGCGCTTCCTCGGCGATGTCGACCGACGCACCGCCAATGACCTCGACGAGTTCCTGGCCGATATCCGCAGCTATCCCTTCGAGGTGACGCTGGATGCGCTCGGCAGCTTCGGCGGCGACAAGCCGCGCGCCGTCTTCGCGCGGGTGCAGCCGACGCCCCGGCTCAGCGAGCTGCAGGCCGATCTCGAGCGGCTGACGCGCCGGCTCGGCCTGCCGCCGGAGGGGCGCAAATTCGTGCCGCATGTGACGCTGGCGCGCTTGCGCGACACCTCGCCGATCGATGTCGCGCATTATCTCAGCCTGCACCCGATCATCCGCCCGATCAGCTTCACCGCGAGGCGGCTCGCCTTGATGTCGTCGCGCGACTCGGTTGGTGGCGGGCCCTATGTGCTGGAGGCGGCCTATCCGCTCGGACCCTCCTATCCGAACCGGCCGCTGCGGGGCGAATTCCAGCGGAGATGACGATGCCCAAACGCCTTGGTCCGGAGGCTCGCGATGAAGCGCTGACGACGCTGACCGGTTGGAAGCTGGTCGAAGGGCGCGAGGCCATCACCAAGCGCTTCGTCTTCCGCGACTTCAGCGAGGCCTTCGGTTGGATGACACGAGTCGCGCTGCTGGCGGAGTCGATGGACCACCATCCGGAGTGGTCCAATGTCTACCGCACCGTCGAGGTGACGCTCTCGACGCATGATGTGGGTGGCCTGACGGAGCTCGACGTGAAGTTGGCACGCGCCATAGACATGATCGCGGGCTGACGGGCAGTCAGCGCCTCGCGCGCCAGGCGGCCAGAAGCCTCGTAGCCGGCGCCGGCAGGCGTTTGACCGCGCTTTTCAATGTCGGCCGCAGACGCTGCAACCCGAGACGACACAGCAGGCGGCCCTTCAGGGACAGGGGCAAGGCGAGATCGGCGACCGGAGTGCTGCCGTCGGCATGATCCAGCTTGTAGGAATCCGCCGGGCCGAGCAGATCGAAGATCGCGCTCCCGCGCGCTTTCGCCATCGCGAAGCTGTGATGGATGAGGATGCCGCCGACGCCGCCCCGCTCGTGATCGGGGTGTGTCGCGATGACATGGCCGAAGCTCGCACCCTTGCAATCGAGCGAAAGGTCGATGCCGATCGCGGTTCCGTTGCAGCGAATGGCGGTGATCCGAAGCGGCGAGGAGCCGGACGTGTCCCCGGCGAGATCCCGAAAGAATGCAGCGAAGCGCGAGTCGGAGACCGCAGGTGCGATGATGCCGTGACGTTCCAGCGCGACCTGCTTCATCGCTATGGCTTCCAGCGCCAGGCTCATCGCCTCCTCACCAGGGGGGACCATGTCGAAAGAGAGCGGCCCGCGCTCGGCGAGCCGGCGCAGCCGCCTGCGATGGTTCGAGCGTTCGCGCGCCGCATAAGCCTGGCTCGGGCCGTCAGGCCCGACCCGGCAGGCGAGATCGGCGAAGGGTGCCAGGATCCGTTCCGAGCAGCTTGCTCCAACAAGCAGGCCAGATTGGGCCAGTGCTGAGTCGGCGCGGAGCTTGCGGGCCTCGAAGAGATCGGCTCGCAATGAACGGACGCCGCGCCAGCCCGCGCGCATGAGCGTGGCTTCGTCTGCGCCCTGCTCGGCCATCACGTCGCCGAACTGGGCGATGGGCAGGCCCATGAAGCGCAGCGTGTCGAGGCCGAGGCGGCGCTGGCGGACCAGCGGCCAGATCATAACGAGTCGGCCCTCTCGCCGCAGCGTGACGATGCTCAGCCGCGTCCGCGCATCGAGATAATGCGTGGCCCAGTGGCGCAGGACCGTATGGCTTTGAAAAACCTGATGCGGCCTGGCCGCGCGCTCGAACAGGGCGTCCCATTCCTCGCGCAATGCGAGAAAGGCATCCAGCCGGTCGATCACTCCAATGCCGATCGGGGGCTCGGCATCACGCACGGCTCGGCCCGCGCTACCCGTGCGCAACGTATCCGCGAGATGTGCCGCCGCAGACGTCACGAGGCGCGCGCTTGTCGCATATGCGCGAAAAGTCGCTTCAAGCCGGCGGATGGAAAGCGGGCAAGATAGGGCAGCAGCAGCAGCGGATGGCGCGCTGCGAAGGGCGCGTCATGCTCGACCATGTGGCGGATGGCGAGCACCGGGAACGGTGAGCGCAGCGGGCGGAAATCCGGATTCCACAGGCCCGGCGCCTCCGACTGCGCGTACATCAGCCCGATCATGCGGTTGCGCGACAGGGAATAGAACTTGTGACCATCCTGCACCCGCCGCAGCATGGCGATGCCGTCCTCGCCGGCACAAGCGGGAAAGCCGATGATCACCGTGCGGAAATGCGCCATCGATGCCTTGGTCGGTATCGTCTCGAGCTCAGCGAAGCCGGCGCGAATCAGGGCGAAGGTTTCGGCTTCGTCGGCGGGACCAGCATTGCTCACCACCATGCGCACGGCGTCGAGATTCGCCGCCTGCCGGGTGAAGGGGCAGACGGCGCCGGTGCGGCCGAGATCGGTATGCGGGCTCATCAGATAGCCCTCGACCCAGCCGATCAGCGTCGCGAGCGCGCCGTCAGGTGCAAGGGCGGCCTCGGCGCGCGCCGCTTCCATGTTCAGAAGCGCCTTGCCAGGATCGACCGCGATGGTGTGCGTTTCAGCCATGGCTCTCTGCTCCGGCGCGACCGGAAGCGAGCTCTAGCAGAGCGGTCTTAGGGAAGCGTTGCGCGGGCCGGGCCGAGGAGGCGCCTCGGGATTAACCCTCTGCTAAGTCTGGTTCCCAGCCACAGGAGCGTAGCGCCGTTTCCATATGCGGCGGTGGCGGAGCCTTGATGCGGATCGCGGGCTTCTTGCGGTAGAGCGGGATGGCGATGGCGCGGGCGTGGAGCTGCAGGCCCGGGCCGCCCTCACGCGGCGCGTCGCCATAGATCTCGTCGCCGAGCATCGGCCAACCCGACGCCGCGCAATGCACGCGGAGTTGATGGGTGCGGCCGGTCAGCGGTTCCAGCTCGAGCCAGGCGAGCGGGCCGGTCCCGTCCTGCCCGCGTCCCATCACGCGATAGCGCGTCTGCGAGGGCAGGCCGTCGGGATCGACCTTCATCCACCAGCCGCGATCGGGCGCGCGCTTGCCCAAAGGCAGGTCGATCAGCCCCTCGTCGGCATCGGGACTGCCCCGCACGATTGCCCAATAGGTCTTGTCGATCCTGCCATCGCGAAACATCTGGTTGAGCTCGGCCATGGCGCGGGGATGACGGCCGAGGATGAGGCAGCCGGAGGTGTCCTTGTCGAGGCGATGCGCGGCTTCGGGCCGGCGTGGCAGGCCGAAGCGCAGCGCGTCGAGATGATCCGTCAGGACCGGGATGACGCGCCGCTTGGCCTGGGGGCCGCGATGCGAGGGCAGGCCCGCCGGCTTGTCGATCACCAGCATCATCGCGTCGCGATAGAGCAAGGGGAACGGCAGCGGCGGCTCGTGGCGTGACTCCAAGGCCTCGCCGGGGCGGGAAATCTCTGGTCGATCGGGCGCTGTCATGGCATTGCGCTATCGAAGCCTACCCTGTCGCGCAAGCACGAGCCGCTGCGCGGCGAGGCCACGGGAAGAATGATGAGCGAGAACGAACCGAAGAAGCGCGGCTTCTTTTCGAGATTGTTCGGCAGTGAGCCGGAGCCTGTGGCGCCTGCGCCCGCCGCGCTGCCGGTGCCTGTGGAGGCGCCGGCCGAGCCACCGCTTGAAGACGCGCCGATCGCGCCCGAACTGCTGACCGGCGAGGTTGCGCCCCTGCCCATCGCGATGCCGGAGCCGGCGCCCGTGCAGGCCGAGCCGGTGATGGCTCCGCCCGTCGTTGCCGCGCCGGAGCCGAAGCGGAGCTGGTGGCGCCGGCTGACCGAGGGACTGTCGCGGACATCCTCGGCGCTGACGACCGGGATCACCGATCTCTTCACCAAGCGAAAGCTCGATGCCGGCACGCTCGAAGACCTCGAGGACATCCTGATCCAGGCCGATCTCGGGCTCGCCACCGCGGCCCGGGTCGCTAAAGCCGTCGGTGAAGGCCGATACGACAAGCAGATCGAGCCGTCCGAAGTGAAGGCGATCCTGGCCCGCGAAGTCGAGGCCATCCTGACGCCGGTCGCGCTGCCGCTTGCGATCGACGCCACGAAAAAGCCGTTCGTGATCCTGATGGTCGGGGTCAATGGCTCCGGCAAGACGACGACGATCGGCAAGCTCGCCGCCAAGTTCCGGGCAGAGGGCAAATCCGTGATGCTGGCGGCTGGCGATACCTTCCGTGCGGCGGCGATCGAACAGCTCAAGGTCTGGGGCGAGCGGACCGGTGCCGAGGTCGTTTCCGGCAACCAGGGCGCGGACGCCTCGGGGCTTGCCTTCGAGGCGCTGCAGAAGGCCAAGGCCGCGGGCACCGATGTGCTGCTGGTCGATACGGCCGGGCGGCTGCAGAACAAGGCCGGCCTGATGGACGAGCTCGCCAAGGTGGTCCGCGTCATCCGCAAGCTCGACCCCGAGGCGCCGCATGCGGCTTTGCTGGTGCTGGACGCCACCGTCGGCCAGAACGCGGTCAGCCAGGTCGAAGCCTTCCGCGACACCGCTGGTGTCACCGGACTGGTGATGACCAAGCTCGACGGCACGGCGCGTGGCGGCATTCTCGTGGCGCTGGCGGCGAAATTCGGTCTGCCGGTGCATTTCATCGGCGTCGGCGAAAGCGTCGACGATCTGGAGCCGTTCTCGGCGCGCGACTTCGCGCAGGCCGTGGCGGGATTGGGAGAGGCGGCGTGACGAGCGACAATGGTGCGGACACCGCCGAGGCCGTGACGGAGCGGACGCTGACGACCCGGAGCGTCCACCCGCTGCTCAAGCTCGCGCTCGAATTCGGGCCGCTGGCGATCTTCTTCTTCGCGAATTCCTATGGCGACCGGCTGTTCGGCGTGGCGAGCGACCGCCGCATCTTCGTCGCGACCGGCATCTTCATCGTGGCGTCGCTGGTGGCGCTCGCCGCCTCTCGCGTGCTGATGGGCTATCTGCCGCGAATGGCGATCGTCAATGCCGTCGTCGTGACGGTGTTCGGCGGGCTGACGATCGTGCTCGACGACGCCTTCTTCATCAAGGTGAAGCCGACCATCGTGAACGCCCTATTCGGCAGCGTCCTGCTGGGCGGCCTCTGGTTCGGTCGCTCGCTGCTGGCGCTGGTGTTGGATACGGTGCTGCAGCTCGACGAGGCAGGCTGGCGCAAGCTCACGCTGCGCTGGGGCCTTTTCTTCTTCGTGTTGGCCGCGCTGAACGAGGTCGTCTGGCGCACGCAGACCCAAGATTTCTGGGTCGCCTTCAAGGTCTGGGGCGTGATGCCGCTGACCATGGCGTTCGCTCTGGCGCAGACGCCGCTGATCCTGAAGCACGAAATCAAGCCGGCGAAGGCCGCCGAATAGCGGAGCCTTGCCATTTGGCGTCGCATCTCCCATTTTATGCCAAATGGGAGGTCCGCCATGAGCGCATTGCTGCCGGTCGATACGGCTGCCCCTGACTTCGCGCCCGAACCGATCTCCGATGCGGAAGCGGCCGCGATGCTTCGCGCCGCCGTCAACCTGTTCCGGCTCTGGCGGCTGACCGACGAGCAGGCCGCGACGCTGCTCGACCTGCCAACGCGTAGCTACAGCCGCTGGAAGGCAGGCCAGATCGGCCGCATCTCGCGCGACGGCAAGGCCCGTCTCTCGAATCTGATGGGCATCCACAAGGCGCTGCGGATCATCTTTGGCGAGCCGCAGCGCGGCTATGACTGGATCCAGGCAGCCAATGCGGATTTCGGCGGCCGCTCCGCGCTGCAGGTGATGCTGGGCGGCGAGCTGACCGACCTGATGCGCGTCCGGCGTCATCTCGACGCCGAGCGGGGCGCATGGTGACCGACCCGGCCGGCATTCCCATCAGCCAGATCGATTGGCGGGGAGCGGTGCGGATCATCCGCAGCGTGTTTCCGCCGATTGACCTGTTCGAGGACATCGCCGACCCGGCCGACTGGCCGCTCCTGCTCGCCGCCGAACAGAAGACCAATCCTCGCCTGATGGAAGCGGTCGGCAATCTCGATCTCGTCCCGCCGGGGCGGCGGGTGGCCGGGCCCGGGGCAAGCTGGCTGATGGCTCCCTTCACCCATGTCAGCCCGGATCGTCCAAGTCGGTTCTCGGCCGGGCGCTTCGGCGTGCTCTATGCCGGCGATACCTTCGGCGTCGCGCTGTTCGAAACGATCCACCACCATTCACGCTTCATGGCCGCGACGCGGCAGCCGCCGGGCTGGACATCGCAGTTCCGCGAGATCCTGATCGACGTGAAGGCGAGGTTGCACGATCTGCGTGGGCGGGACGTCGAGACGGCCGCCTTCCTGCGCCCGGACGATTACTCGGAGAGCCAGCCGCTTGGCGCCGCGTTGCGCGCTTCCGGGTCCGACGGGGTGGTTTATCCGAGCGTGCGGCAGCCCGGAGGCCACTGCGTCGGGCTGTTCTATCCGGATGGCGCCGCGAACCCGCTGCAGGGGCGCCATCTCGATTATCACTGGGACGGCGAGCGCGTGGACCTCTATCGCGACCGCAGCGCCAACACGGTCTACCGCATCGTGCAGGAGGATGACGGGATTTAGGACGGGGCTGCCGTTCAGGGCTTGGCTGCCTGCATCCGCGTGACCTTGTACGGCTCGCCCCTGACATCATAGGTCGTCCATTCGCCGACCTGCACGCCCTCGTCGAAATGGCCGGAGCGCAGTCTGGTGCCGTCCTTGCGGAACCATTCCCAGTAGCCGGTCGGGACGTCGTCGATCGTCTGGCCCCTGGCCCAGAGGCTGCCGTCCCTGTGAAGCTTCTCGAACGGTTTCGCCCCGGTCATCGAGCCGCGCCTATTTCGGCGCCATGCGCAGCGCGCCATCGAGCCGGATCGCGCTGCCGTTCAGCATGTCGTTCTCGACAATGGTTCTGACGAGAGCCGCATATTCGGCCGGCTTGCCGAGACGCGATGGGTGCGGCACCGAGACGGCCAGCGAAGCACGAGCCTCCTCGGGCAGGCCGTCGAACATGGGCGTCTCGAACAGGCCGGGCATGATCGTCATGACGCGGATGCCGACGGAGGCGAGTTCGCGGGCGATCGGCAGCGTCATGCCGGCGACGCCGGCTTTCGAGGCGGCATAAGCGGCCTGGCCGATCTGGCCGTCCTCGGCTGCGATCGAGGCCGTGCAGACGAAGACGCCGCGGCCGCCATCGGCCGTCACCGGTTCGAGAGCTGCCAGCGACGCGGCCGATTTCGCGATCAGGCGGAAGGTCCCGGTCAGGTTGATCGCGACCGCCTTCTCGAACAGGGCGCTGTCATGGGCGATCAGCTCGCCCGTCTCGCGCTTCTTCGAGACGATGCGGCGACCGGGCGCAATGCCGGCGCAGTTGACCAGGACCCGGGCGACGCCATGGCTGGCGCGCGCCGTCGCGAGCGCCTGATCGACGGACGTCTCACTCGTCACGTCGCACGCAACGAAGAGGCCGCCGACCTCGGCGGCGACGGTCTCGCCGCGCTCGGCATTGAGGTCGAACAGCGCGACCTTGGCGCCCTGCCCGGCCAGCATGCGCGCTGTGGCCTCGCCGAGGCCCGAGGCGCCGCCGGTGACGATGGCGGCGATGGAGGAATCGAGCTGCATCGGGCGTGTCCTGATCGTGTCGGGTGCAGAGAAGCGTTTAAGGCGCCGGCCGGGCCGCTCCAAGCCGGATTCTTCGCACATGCCGATTGGCAGGGCTCTTGTGCGGGGTTTCCCGCAGGGCCACATCTTTCGACATTGCGGCCAGGGCTCCGACCGGGGAATCATGCCGCCTTCATCACCAGCCCTGAGGAGGGGCAGAATGAGCGACGGTTTCACCTCCCGCTTCACAGCGGAAGAGATGGCGGCGATCCGCAAGAGCCTGCGCGACGAAGCACGCTTCGGCTCGGAGTTCCTCGTCCGGCTGAAACGCGTGGCGAAGCGGATTCCCTTCTCGGAAGATCTGCTCGCGGCCTGGTTCTGCACGCGCGATCCGGCGACCCCGCGGCGTGTCCGGATGACGCTGCTCGCCGCGCTTGGCTATTTCGTGCTGCCCGTCGACGCGCTGCCCGACATCATGCCGATCCTCGGCTTCACCGATGACGCCGCGGTGATCGCGGCTGCTCTCGCAGCCGTGGCGGGCTCGATCACGCCCGAGCATCGCGAACGGGCCCGGAAGGCCATGGCGGAGCTCTGACCTCAGAACGTCAGGATGACCTTGCCCTTGGCCTTGCGGTCGCCGATCAGCGCATAGGCTTCGACCCAGCGCTCGAGCGGGATTTCGGCATGGACATGGGCGCGGATGTGGCCGCCTGCCGCCCAGCCCAGAAGCCGCTCCATGTTGCGGCGCTGGGCGGATGGCTCGCGCCGCACGAATTCGCCCCAGAACACGCCACGCAGGTCGCAGCCCTTCAGCAGCAGCAGGTTCAGCGGGATCTTGGGAATGGCGCCGCCAGCGAAGCCGACAACGAGATAACGTCCCTCCCAGGCCATGGACCGGACGGCCGGCTCGGCCAGATCGCCGCCGACGGTGTCATAGAGAACATCGACCCCGCGCCCCTTGGTCAGCCGGCGCAGGCCGGCCCGGATGTCCTCGACCGAATAGTCAATTTCCTCCTGCGCACCGTGCTCGCGGGCGAGTTCGAGCTTGTCGGCCGAGGAGGCGCAGGCAATGACGTGGGCGCCGAGCAGCGCTCCGATCTCGACAGCAGCGAGTCCGGCTCCACCGGCGGCGCCGAGAATCGCCAGTGTCTCGCCGCCTTTCAGCGAAGCGCGCTGGACCAACCCGTGCATCGCCGTGCCGTAGGTGACGAAAAGCCCAGCGGCCTGGGCATCGGCCAGGGCGTCGGGCACCCTGACGGCGCTGGTGGCCGGGACGACGACGCGCTCGCGGGCCGCGCCATAGCCGAGCCAGGCGGCGACGCGATCCCCGACGTGCCAGCCGAGGACGCCTTCGCCGACCGCGGCGACCGTTCCCGCGCATTCGGCAGAGGGAGAGAAGGGCAGGGCCGGCTTGGTCTGGTAGCGGTTCTCGATGATCAGCGTGTCAAAGAAGTTCAGCGCTGCCGCCTTGACCGCGATGGCGATCTCGCCGGGGCCGGGCTGTGGTTCGGGGATGTCGCGGATGACCAGCGTCTCGGCGCGCCCGTGGCTCTCGCAAAGCAGTGCCCTCATCGTCGCGTCACCCGTCGCGCCCAGCTGCACCTTGCGACCGGCTCCGCAAGCCGCAGGATTTCCGGCCCGAATGTGGCACGGGCTCCGGCCGAACGAAACAGCCTCGCGGGCGCTGCGGGCATTCGCATTTTCGCCAGGATCGTGACACTCTATGCGCCTGCCTCCCGCCATCGCGCCCACTGCAGGTGTGGTAAAGGCAGTGTTAAGATTTTTAATGACTGATGGCGGTCCATGAATATCTCATACCTCCGCACCGGCGTCGCCGCCTCGCCCCGCCCGACGATCCTGCTCGCCATGCTGGCAGCTTGCGTGGGCATCGCTCTCACCTCCTCGGCCGCGATGGCGCAACGGGCCAAGCCCGCCGCGGCAGCTGCACCGGCTGCGGCCGGCCAGGGCCAGGCGATGCTGCTCGAGACCGCCGGAAAGTGGCAGGCGTTCTCGTCGCAGCAGGGCCGTGCCAAGGTCTGCTACGCGCTGTCGAAGGCGGAAACCCGCCTGCCGGCCAATCTCAAGGATGTCGAAGGCCTGCTCTTCGTCGCAACCCGGCCGACCGAGGGCGTGCGCAACGAAATCAGCTTCGTCCTGAACTTCGACCTCAAGGAGGATGTCGAGCATCAGGCGCTGATCGGCTCCGAGCGCTTCGCCCTGGTCGCCAAGGGCCAGAACATGTGGCTCAAGAATCCGGCCGAGGAGCCGCGCATGCTCGATTCGCTGCGCAAGGGCTCTGCGCTCGAGATCAAGGGCACGTCGAAGCGCGGCAATGCGACCGCCGACAAGTATTCGCTCGCGGGCATGAATCAGGCCGTGAAGCGCGCCGAAGACGCGTGCAAGTAGCGCTGCGCCGGAGTTCGCGCAGCGCGGCCGCCTGACGCGGTATCGAGCGCTTCAGGTGCTCACGGGCGCATGCCCGCTCCGCGCCGGTTCTCGTCCATCACGCCAGTTACCTCAGGCTGGCGAAGCTGAGCGGCAGCCCTGCTGTCGCGCCGTGGCTGCCATGATTTCGCGGCTGGGCGTTCTTGTGCTATGAGCCGCGGATATTCGGGCCGTTGATGCCCGACCCGAGCCAGAGTTCCGATGACCGTTTCCGTTCTTGAACCCGCCGCGCCAGCGGCCGAACCCGTTTTGCAGCGCCGTTCGCTGGTCGGGCGCACGCGCGCCGGGCTTGCCGAGGCGCTGGCCGAGATCGGCGTGCCGGAGAAGGAGCGGCGCATGCGCGTCGGCCAGCTCTGGAACTGGATCTATCACTATGGCGTGCGCGATTTCGCGGCGATGACGACGATCGGCAAGGGGCTGCGCGCCTCCTTGGCCGAGCGCTTCACCCTCGACCTGCCTGAAGTCACCGCCGAGCAAGTCTCGACCGACGGCACCCGCAAATGGCTGCTCCGGATGGCACCGACCGGCCCGCGCGACCGCGGCGCCGAGATCGAATGCGTCTATATCCCCGAGGTCGACCGCGGCACGCTCTGCGTCTCCAGCCAGGTCGGCTGCACGCTGACCTGCACCTTCTGCCACACCGGCACGCAGCGCCTCGTGCGCAACCTGACGACCGAGGAGATCGTCGCGCAGCTGATGGTCGCACGCGACCGGCTCGGCGATTTCCCGAACCGCGTCGCGCCGGACGGCGCTTTCGTCCCGAATGACGGCGGACGCTTCGTCTCCAACATCGTCTTCATGGGGATGGGTGAGCCGCTCTACAATTTCGACGGCGTGCGCGAGGCCATCGACGTCATCTCCGACAATGAGGGGCTTTCGCTCGGGCGCCGCCGCATCACAGTCTCGACGTCCGGTGTTGTGCCGCAGATCGGCCCGCTCGGCGAGGAGATGGGTACGATGCTGGCGATCTCGCTGCATGCGGTGCGCGACGATCTGCGCAACGAGCTCGTTCCGCTCAACAAGAAGTATCCAATCAAGGATCTGCTCGAGGCCTGCCGCACCTATCCCGGAGTGTCGAACGCGAAGCGGATCACGTTCGAATACGTGATGCTCAAGGGCGTGAACGACAGCGATGCCGAGGCGCGCGAATTGGTGCGGCTGCTCAAGGGCATTCCCGCCAAGATCAACCTGATCCCGTTCAACCCCTGGCCCGGCACGAAATACGAGTGCTCGGACTGGGATCGGATCGAACGCTTCTCCGAAATCGTCTTCCGGGCCGGCTATGCCTCTCCGGTCAGGACGCCGCGCGGGCGCGACATCCTCGCCGCCTGCGGCCAGCTCAAGAGCGAGACCGAAAAGCTCTCCGCACGCGCCCGGCTGATGCTGGAACAGGGCGACGCGGCCGACAGCGGCGTCGCCGGCTGATCGCCATGTTGCGCTGGCTCCTGTTGATCCCGTTCGCACTCGTCATCGCGATGGCTGCCGGACTCATCGCGATGATGGTCGCGAGCGTCGTCTCGCCCGGGATCGCGCTGCTGATCGGTGGCGGCTTCGAGCGCCTGCTCGATGCTCTGTTCGGACTTGCGGAGAGCGGCATCGATCCCGGCCCGACGGCTGTGGCGGCCTTCTCCCTGCTCGGACGGCTCGGATTTGCGATCATTGTCGCGCCGGTCGTGCTGGTTGCAGTCGGTTCGGAGCTGTTCGGCCTGCGCAGCGGCCTCATCCAGAGCGGGCTGACCGGCTTGCTGGCGGCGCTGCTGCCGCTCGCCATGCTCGGGCTGTCGCGCACGCCGACCGGTGCCGAGGTGCAGATCATCGGGGCGCTCGTGCTCGTCGGCGCGGCGACGGGCTTCGTCTACTGGCTGATCGCGGGGCGCGGAGCGGGCGGGGAACGGGCCGCCGCCTGATCTCGCGCGCGGCTCGGCTCAATCCCCGATCGCGACGCCCTCCCGACGCCCATCCGCCCCGCCGACGAACCCCTCCGGCGTCTTGATGATGGCCTGGATGCCCGAAGTCATCTCGAGCAGGCGGACTTCGTGGCCCTTGGCCTCCAGCGCGGCTTTCCAGGCTTCGGCCTCCGTGCCCTTCTCCAGCTCGGTCGGGCCGTTGCGGCTGCCGAAATTGCCGAAGTCGACAGCGGCCTGCGGGTCCATCTTCCAGTCGAGCAAGGCCACCAGCGTCTTGGCGACGTAACCGATGATCTGGCTGCCGCCGGGTGAGCCGACGACGGCGTAGAGCCGGCCGAACGCGTCGAAGACGAGGGTCGGTGCCATCGAGGAGCGCGGGCGCTTGCCGCCCTCGACACGGTTGGCGACCGGCTTGCCGTCCTCCTCGGGCAGGAAGGAGAAATCGGTCAGCTCGTTGTTGAGCAGGAAGCCGCTGGCCGTCATCAGCCGCGCGCCGAAACCGTCCTCGATCGTCGTGGTCATCGAGACCGCATTGCCATCGGCGTCGACGACGGAGATGTGGCTGGTGCCGTTCTCGAAGCCGTCGCTGGGGGCCAGCAGCTGCGCGCGCTTGTTCGGCGGCTCGCCGGCCTTGGCGCGGCCCATCGAGCGCTCGGGACTGACGAGTTCTGAGCGGGAGCGGATGTAGTCGCGGTCGATCAGGCCGGCGAGCGGGATGCCGATGAAGGCGGGGTCGGCGAGAAAGAGATTGCGGTCGGCGAAGGCGAGGCGACCGGCCTCGGAGAACCAATGCGCAGCCTCCGTGCCGGGGCCGAGGCGGGCGAGATCCCTGGTTTCGAGGATGCCGAGCATCTGCTGCACCGCGACCGCGCCCGAACTCGGCGGGCCCATGCCGCAGATGCGCCAGACGCGATAGGCCCCGCAGACCGGCTCGCGCTCCTCGATCTTGTAGGCGGCGAGGTCGTCCAGCGTGATGTCGCCGGGATTGGTCGCATGGCTGGTCACCGTCGCGACGATGTCGCGGGCAATCTCGCCGGAATAGAAGGGCTGTGCTCCCTGCTGGGCAACTGCACGCAAGGTCGCGGCGAAGGCCGGATTTCGCAGGGTCGTGCCGATGGCCTTCGGCTTGCCGTCGGCTTCGTAGAAATAGGCGGCGGCGCGAGCGTCCTTCGCCAGGCTCTTCTCGCCGGACAGGAGCCCGTTCAGGCGTGGCGAGATGGCAAAGCCGTCCTCCGACAGCTTGATGGCCGGGGCGAGCACGTCTCGCCATGGCAGGCGGCCCCAGCGCCGATGCGCCTCCTCCAGCAGCTTGAGCGTGCCGGGCACGCCGACCGAGCGGCCGCCGACGACCGCATCGACGAAGCGCATGGGCTTGCCGTCCGGGCCGATGAAGCGATCGGGCCTGGCGGCGCGTGGCGCGGTCTCGCGGCCGTCCAGCGTGACCAGCCTCTTTCCGGCCTCGTCCCAGTGGAGCAGGAAGGCGCCGCCGCCGATGCCGGAGCTCTGCGGCTCGACGAGGTTCAGGACGAGCTGGATCGCGATCGCCGCATCGGTCGCGCTACCGCCTGCGCGCAGGATGTCGCGCCCGGCGCTGGCGGCGAGCGGATTGGCCGCTGCCACCATAAAACGCTGGGCGGTGCCATATGTCTTGGCCGTGCGCCCCGTGGCGGCTTCCGGGGCTGGTGCGAGGGCCTGTGCGCCGGCCGGTCCGGCCGACATGGCTGCAACCAGCAGGGCGAGGGCGAGAGGCCGCAGCGGGATGTGCTTGCCCGAAAACGAGAGCATGGTCCGAACTCCTCACGGACGATCCTGCCGACAGACTAGCGCAAGCGTCGGCCCGCGCCAGTTCTGCATGGAGGCGCTTCGAGGTGGGCAGCCGGCATTCGACCGGTCGGTATTCGTCTTGGAGCGGGCGGCGCGGGGAGCTAAGGTCCGAGCCGTCGTTTCCCGAGACACTGCCAAGGGGGCCCCGGCATGTCATTCGCTCCGTCCACGATCCTTCGCCGACCTCTTGCCGTTGCAGTGGTCGCCCTGCTGGGGCTGGCGCTGGCCGGCTGCGGCATCAACAACGTGCCGACCCTGGAAGAGAAAGCCAAGGCGAGTTGGGGCGAGGTGCAGAACCAGTATCAGCGCCGCGCCGACCTGATCCCGAACCTGGTCGAGACGGTGAAGGGCTATGCGGCGCAGGAGCGCGAGGTGCTGACCGCCGTTGTCGAAGCCCGCGCCAAGGCGAGCCAGGTCAAGGTCGATGCCTCGACCATCACCGATCCGGCCAAGTTCAAGGAGTATCAGGACGCGCAGAACCAGCTCACGGGAGCGCTCGGGCGGCTCCTCGTCACGGTCGAGCGTTATCCCGAGCTGAAGTCGAACCAGAACTTCCTTGCGCTGCAATCGCAGCTGGAAGGCACGGAGAACCGCGTCGCCGTGGCCCGGCGCGACTACATTCAGGCTGTGCAGGCCTTCAACACCGAGATCCGCACCTTCCCAGGCATGATCTGGGCGCGTCTCTTCTGGGGAGCCAAGGCGCTCGAGAGCTTCACTTCGACGGCGGGAGCCGAGAGGCCTCCGACGGTGAAGTTCTAGCGATACATGTCTCACATGGGTTCGGGGCGTGCGTCATGCTCGGGCTCGACCCGAGCATCTCTTACAGGAGATTCTCAGGCCTGCGCTGCGCTTCGCCTGAGGATGAAGGCCGTATTGCTCGCGCTGCTGATGGCCTTGGCCGCTTCGCTCGCCCTTGCCGCCGAACCGACCTACCCCCCTCTGACCGGCCGAATCGTCGACGGCGCCAACCTGATTTCGCCTGAAGCGCGCCAGCGCATCGAAGGCAAGCTCAAGGCGCATGAGGACAAGACCTCCGACCAGCTCGTGGTCGCGACCGTGCCTTCGCTGCAGGATGTTGGGATCGAGGATTACGCTAACGGGCTCTTCCGGTTCTGGAAGCTCGGCCAGGCCAAGACCAATAACGGCGTGCTGCTGCTGGTCGCACCGAACGAACGCAAGGTTCGCATCGAGGTCGGCTACGGGCTCGAGGGTGCACTGACCGACGCGCTCTCCAAGGTCATCATCACCACGGCGGTCGCGCCGAAGTTCAAGGCCGGCGACTTCGCCGGGGGCATCGAGGGTGGCGTCGACGCCATCCTCAGCATTCTCGCCGGCGATGCCGAGGAATGGCAGAGGCGCGCCAGCGTCCGCAGCGATGACGCCTCTGTCGTCGACGTGATCGCGATCGTCTTCGTGATGCTGATGGTCTTCATCCTCATCGCCGCCTTCATGAACGAATCCCGCAGGGGCGGCGGCGGGCGGCACCACCGGATGCGCAATGGCCGCTGGGTGACGTTGCCGCAGAATTCCGGCTGGAGCACCGGATCGGGATGGAGTGGCGGCGGCGGCTGGAGTTCGGGCTCGAGCTCAGGCGGCGGCTTTTCGGGGGGAGGCGGGTCGTCGGGCGGCGGCGGCGCCTCGGGAGACTGGTGATGGACGAGCTCGACCGGGATGCCATCGCCGAAGCGGTGCGGCAGGCGGAGGGCCTGACCGCGGCCGAGATCGTCGTAGTGATCGATCATGCCGCGTCGAGCTATCGTAACGTGCCGGTGGTGGTAGCGCTTTCGCTGTCGCTGCTGGTGCCCTGGCCGTTGCTGGCTATGACGACCATCAGCGCGCCACGCATCTTCCTGGCCCAGCTGGTCTGCGCCGCGCTGCTGCTCGTGGCGCTGCTCTGGTACGGCCGCGGCGGCCGTTTCGTGCCGGGTTTCGTCAAGCGCGGACGTGCCCATGACGTGGCGCTGCGGGAGTTCACCGCGCGCGGCCTGACGCGAACGCGCGGGCGCACGGGCGTGCTGCTCTATGTCGCCATTCAGGAGCGCTACGCCGAGATCCTCACCGATATCGGCATCGAGGGCCGGGTCGATCAGGCGGTCTGGGACGGGATCATCGAGTCGATTCTTACCGCTGCGCGCGGGGACCGGCTGCGGGACGGGCTGATCGATGCCGTGCGTGCGGTTGGGGCGGTGCTGGCGAACCATGCGCCGCGCACCCCCGATGACGTCGACGAACTGCCGAACAAGGTGGTGATTCTCTGAAAGGTCGCTTCGGCTTTGGATCGGCTTCTTCCGAAAGCCGCGTTTCAATACCGGGCCGATGCTCTAGCGTGGGCTGCGCGCAGCACCCAGGATCGCGCCCGGCATCATGCCGTATTTGCCGGCCTGCTCCGCCTGGACGATCACGACATAGCTGTCGGCCTCCGGGGCTTGCGTCGTGGCGAGCGGGGTCGTCAGCGTCGCCTCCTTGCCGTCCCAGTCGCCGATGCGCGTCATGCCGCGCACGACATTCGCGTAGGAAACGGTCTTGCCCTGGTTCTCGCCGCGCGTGATCGGCACCGTGACCATGCGCGTCGTTGCTACGATCCAGACGCCGGCTGTCCGCTCGACGGGGCCGTCCAGCGGCGCAAGTCGCACCTGTAACGTACCGGCCTCTTCCTTGAGGCCGATCTTCGCGACAAAGCCGGTCGCCGACGGCTGCTTCGCCCCGCGCTCGATTTCGCCCCTGTCGGAGCCGACGACATGGGAAACGCCGTTGATCACGGCCTGGGGCGTATAGACCTGTCCGTCGCCGCGCGCCTTGGCATAGAATTTCTGGCGCTTGGCGAAGCTGTCCTTCCCGAGCGTGTCCTTCCAGCCGAGATAGTCCCAATAGGTCACCGGCAGGGTCAGGGCGATCATGTCCGGATTCTTGGCCAGCTCGACGAAGAGCGCATCGGCTGGTGGGCAGGAGGAGCAGCCCTGGCTGGTAAAGAGTTCGACGACCGCCTTGGGCTGACGCTCGGCCGGATCGGCGCACACGACGACCCCGCCCAAAGCAAGCAGGGCGGCGGTAGCCGAAAAGAGCTGCGCGAGACGGATCATCATTTCAACTCGGCGAGATTCTAGATCTCAGGCGTTACCAAAGCGCCTAATCCCTCTCACTTGGAAATCACGTTGCCTTGAAAACCGGGGTGCGCGCAACCGCCATGCCGGCATCGGCGGCGGCCGCCGTGATCATGTTGGGTCGCCAGCGCCGGTGCATCCAGAGCCATTGCTCGGGGTGCTCACGAACCCAACCCTCGACGACCGCCGTCATCATCGCCATGGCACCGTGGACATCGATCTCGCCGGAGGCGTCGCGCGGCAGGTCTAGGGCGGGCGTCAGCTCCAGGCGAAAGCGCTGACGGGGCAGGCGAATGACGCGCACGCCATGCACCGGGCATTCGAAGCGGCGGGCGAACTTGCCGAGGATCGGATTGGTCAGGGCCGGCCGGCCCATGAAGGGCACCACGACGCCGCGGGTGAAATGCTGGTCGATCAGCATGCCCAAATGGCCGTTGCGCTCCAGCACGCCCTGCATCGCGAAAGCGGCGCCCTGCCGAGCGGCCTCGAGCCCTCCCATCGCGCCGGAGCGGATCTCGTGGACCACGCTGGCGATGGCCGGGTCGTTGGGTGCGCGGAAGACTGCGGTGGTGTCGAGCCCATAGGCCTCGGCGCAGATCGCCGGCAGTTCCCAATTGGCGAGATGGGCGGAGAAGATCAGGCCCGGCTTCTCGTCGTCCTTGAGCGCGACGAAATGCTCGATGCCATCGACCTCGACGCGCGAAGGCGCATCGGGGTTGAGATGGTCGTAGTCGAACAGCTCACGCAGATGGGCGTATTCGGCGGCGGTCCGGCCGAGATTCTCCCAGGCGCCACGTGCGATGCGGCGCACTTCGGGCTCCGGCATGTCGGGAAAGGCGGCGCGGATATTGGCGAGCGCGACGCGGTTGACCGGGATCAACGGGCTTGCCGTCCGCAGCAGCCAGCCGCCGAGATCGCTCGCCTTCTCCGGCCCGAGCAGGCGCAGGAAGGCGAACAATGCCCGGACCACGCCGATCATCACAAAGGCGCCGGCGCGCGCTGCGTACAGTTTCAGTCTTTTCAAGTTCGGCCCGGCCCCATCTCGCCCGCATGGCCTGCGAGGCCGGGCTCAAAGCGGCGAATTGGGGCAGGAACGCGAATTCGTCAAGTTCGACGGCGGTCCTGCCCGCTGCAGCATGCCGTGCGTTGGGTTTCAGAAGGTCACGATGACCTTGCCGAAGACCTGCCTTCCTTCGAGGCGCGCCAGGCCTTTCTCGAAATCCGCGAGCGGAAACACCGAATCGATGACGGGCTTCATGCCGCCGGCCATCTTTTCGAGTGATTGCGCGATGTTTTCGATGCGGCAACCGAAGGAGCCGGTGATCCGGTATTGCTGCTGGAAGAGCTGCATCAGGTTCATCGTGGTCGAGGCGCCCGAGGTGGCGCCGCAGGTGACGAGCCGGCCGCCACGCTTGAGGCAGAGCAGCGAGCCATTCCAGGTATCGGCGCCGACATGCTCGAAGACGACGTCGACGCCCTTGCGCTTGGTCAGCTGGCGGACCTCGCCCTCGAAGCGCTCGGTCTTGTAGTTGATGACGTAATCGGCGCCGAGCTCCTTGGCCTTGCGGCCCTTCTCGTCATCGCCGACGGTCGTGTAGACCGTGCAGCCGATCGCCTTGGCCATCAGGATCGCGGCGGTGCCGATGCCGGAGCCGCCGGCATGGACCAGGACCGATTCGCCGGGTTCGAGCTTGGCATTGTCGAACAGCATGTGCTGGACCGTGCCGAAGCCGATCGGCGCGCAGGCGGCATCCTCGAAGGAGACGCCTTGCGGCGCCTTGATGACGAGGCGGGCTTCCCGGTTCAGCAGTTCACGGGCGAAACCGTCGATATGGAAGCCCATGATGCCGGCGACGTTCTCGCAGAGATTGTCGCGCCCCTCGCGGCAGGCCTTGCAGTGCCCGCAGGTATCGGCACCATAGGCGGTGACGGTGTCGCCGACCTTCAGGTTCGTGACGCCCTCGCCGACGCAGACGATCTCGCCTGACGCCTCGACGCCCGCTGCCTGCGGCATCTTGCGCTTGGCGAAGGCCATGCCGCGGAAGCCCCAGATGTCGAGATAGTTCAGCCCGATCGCGCGGATGCGGATCTGGACTTCACCGGCGGCAGGCGGCGGCGGCGGATCGATCTCTTCGAGACGGAGATCGCGATCGCCATGGAGCTGGAGGGAACGCATGGGTCTTGTCCTTTCGGGACAGGCTGATCAGCGATGGACGCCCAGATGCGCGGTCACGCCGCCATCGATCGGAATGACCGTGCCGGTGATGTAGGCGGCGGGCTCGCTCATCAGGAAGGCGGCGAGGCCTGCGACCTCCTCCGGCCTGGCGAAGCGCCCGGCCGGGATCTGGCCCTGCATCTTGTCGCGATAGGCGGCATAGGGCGCCATCATGTCGGTATCGACGAAGCCCGGCGCGATCACGTTGACGGTGACGCCGCGCTTGCCGGTCTCGACCGCGAGCGTCTTGGCATAGGAGATCAGGGCGCCCTTCGAGGCGGCATAGGCCGCGTTGCCGGGATTGCCGCGCAAAGCGGCGACCGAGCCGATCGCGACGATGCGCCCGGCGCGGGCGCGGATCATGTTGCGCATCAGGCTCTTGGCGAGGCGGGTGAAGGCCCAGAAGTTGACCTGCATCGCCGCTTCGGCCTTGTCCTGAACCATCATCGCGGCGAGCGAATCATAGGGCTGGCCGGCATTGTGGATGAGGCCGAAATAGCTTTCGCCTTCGCGCTCCTCGCAGAAAGCGTCGAGCGCGGCCTTCTCGGAGAGGTCGAGCGGAAGGGCGTTGATGCTGCGCCCGGGATGGGCCTGCGCGATCTCGGTTGCCAGGGCGAGAGCCTGCTCGCCCGAGCTGCGATAGGTGAAATCGACGTCGTGGCCGGCCGCGGCCAGGGCACGCACGATCGCCGCGCCAACTCCCTTGGCGCCTCCGGTGACAAGAATGCGGGTCATGAGCGCGCAGGCTCCGCCGTCAGCACGAGGCTGGTGTTCTGGCCGCCGAAGCCGAAGGAGTTCGACAGGACCGTGGTGACCTTGGCGTCGCGCGCGACATTCGGCACGACATCGAGCGCGATCGCCGGATCGGGCGTGTTGTAGTTGATCGTCGGCGGAATGCGACCATGGGCGATGGTCAGGAAGGAGATCACTGCCTCGACTGCGCCGGCCGCCGTCAGCGTGTGGCCGAGCATCGACTTGTTCGAGGACATCGGCAGCCTGGCCATGCGCTCGCCGAAGACGGCGGCGCAGCTCATCGCCTCCATCTTGTCGTTTTCGGGCGTCGATGTGCCATGGGCATTGATGTAGTCGACGTCGTCGGGCTTCAGGCCGGCATCGTCCAGGGCGTCCTGCATGGCGAGGATGGCCGGCTTGCCGTCCGGGCTCGAGCGGGTGCGGTGGAAGCCGTCGCCGCGTTCGCCGCAGCCCGCGACGATGCCGAGGATGGTCGCGCCGCGCGCCAGGGCGTGGTCGTAATCCTCCAGGACCAGGGCGCCGGCGCCCTCGCCCATGACGAAGCCATCGCGATTCTTCGAGAACGGCTTGGCGGCGCCTTCCGGCGGATCGTTCTGGGTCGAGAGCGCGGACAGCAGCGAGAAGCGGATCAGCGCCTCGGCATGGATCGAACCGTCCGTGCCAATGCAGAGCGCGGCCTCGGTTTCGCCGCGGCGTATTGCCTCGACCCCCATCTGGATCGCGGTCGCACCCGAGGAGCAGGCGGTCGAGAGCGAGATCGGCGAGCCCTTGGTACCGAAGGCGTCGGCGACATGGTCGGCGACGGTGCCGAACAGGAACATCTCGTGCATCGGCTTGTGTTTCAGGGTCGCCGCCTCGCGCAGCAGGCCGTCATAGTCGACCTCGCCAGCGACGGCCGCTGCCAGCTCCTGCTTCTGCGGCCATTCCATCTCGACAGGAGGCACGGCCATGAAGAGCTCGCCCGGAAAGTCGCCGGGTTGGCCCAGTCCGCTCTGGCCGACGGCCTCCTCGGCGGCCAGCATCGCGAGCTTCTCCGAGAGCTCGGGCGCGGAGAAGGGGCCTTCGAACAGGAAATCGACGGTGCCGCCGATCGTGGTGCGCAAGCCTTGCGTCGGGAAGCGTTCGATCGCGTGAATGCCGGACTTGCCGGCCGTCAGAGCCTCCCAATTGGCCTCCTTGCCCTGGCCGAGCGAGGTGACGATGCCGAGTCCGGTAACGGCGACGATCGGGCGGCCCTTGGAGTCGCGGTGCGGGGAGGTCTGGTTGATCGCGTTCATGGAAGCGTCCTCAGGCCGTGACCAGATGGGCTGCGCCCTCGCCGCGCCAGTGGCCTGCGCCGGTCACGATGGCTTCGCGCGCCTGCCCGGCCGACAGGGCGGCGGCGGCGAGCGCGACCGAGACGGGGAAGGCGGCTTCGAGGGCATGGCCGACGAGATCGCCGGTCGCGATGCGCTGTGTCTGCGGCAAGGTGGCGATGGCGGCGGCTTCTTCAGCCGTGATGCCGGCGGCGCCCGACGCGGCGGAGATCGCCAGCACGCCGGGCGAAACCGGACCGAGATCGGCGAGCAGGCCGCGCAGAGCCGTCTCGACCGAGCCAGGCTGGCGCTTCGAGCGGGCGGCGACGACCTTGCCGAGCCTGGCATGGACATGGGCGCCGCGGGCAGCGGCGCGCTCGGCTGATTCGAGCACGAGGAAGGCGGAGGCGCTGCCGGTGATCAGGCCGGGTGCGTCCTCGCGGGCAAAGACCGGGACGAAGTCACCCTTGTGGAGATAGCCGCCCAGTTCGAGTAGCAGCAACATGTCGCGGCGCTCGGCATTGTAGGAGCCGCCGACCAGCATAACTTCCGCCTGTCCCGAGGCGATCCGGGCATGGGCGGTGCGGATCGCGTCGACGCCGGCCTGTTCCTCGCCCATGAAGGTGCGCGACGCGCCGGTGATGCCGTGCACGATGGCGATGTTGCCGGCCAGCAGGTTCGAGAGCTGCGCCAGGAAGAGGGTCGGGCGCAGATCGCCCATCAGCCGTTCATTGAGGAAAGCGCCAGGAGCGTTGGCGTGGCGCAGGCCGGAGAGGATGGCGCCGTCGACGGCATGGTCGCGCTCGCCGCCACCGGCCGCCACGATGACCTGCAGCGTCGCCTTGGCCTCGGCATCGTCCTTGAGCCCGGCGCCGTCGAGCGCGAGGCCGGCCGCATAGACACCGAGGCGCTGCCAGGGCTCCATCTGGCGCTGGTCGGACTTCTTCGGGATCTGCCGGTCGAGTTCGAGAGGCTTGAGCGCATGCACCGGATAGGGCGCGAAGCTCGTCGTATCGACGACGGGCGCGGCCTTGGCCGCGAGCGCCGCCGCATGAACGTCGAGACCCTCGCCAAGGCTGGAGGCGAGGCCGATTCCGGTAATGACGACGTCGCGCTGCATGATCAGGCCTGTTCGGGAGCAAGGCCGATGGCGGCGAGGCGCGTTTCCATCAGGCCGCGCATGTCGGCGGGGAAGGGCATCAGCCGGAAGCGCAGCTCCGCGTCGCAGATCGGCTTGCCGGCGATCGCGATCTTGGCCTTGGTCGCGGCGTAGCCGGAGCCCTCGATGACGAGCTCGGCGGAGATGTCGAGCACGGCGTCCGGTTCGACGAAGGTGCGGAAGCGCGCTTTGTCGACGGTCATCAGGAAGGGCATCTGCGTCAGCTTGTTCAGGGCGAGCAGGAGATAGCCAGACGCTTGAGCCATGGTTTCGGTCAGGAGCACGCCGGGCACCAGCGGGTGGCCGGGGAAATGTCCCTCGAAGACAGGGCTGGCGTCGGCAGCCGGAACGGTCGAGCGCGTCACGATGCGCTTCTCGTCCGGCTCGAAGGCCAGGACCTTGTCGATCATGTCGAAATATTCGAGGCGCATGCGCTTCCGATCGTCGATGACGTGCGTCGCAGCCGGCTCCGGCGCGGCTATGCTCTAACGGCTGAGGCCGTTCCGCTCAAGATCGCCCGCCTTGAACGGCCATAGCCCCCGTCCCGAGGAACCGCCGTCGGCGCCTCGGGAAAGGGGCTGGGGGTATCGCTGTGGTCTGGCTCAGGCCGCTTTGGCGGCGACGAGGTCGTCGATGCGCTTGCAGAGATTCTCAAGCACGAAATACTGCTCGGCCGGGGCCTTGCCCTCGTTCACTTCCTGCGTCCACTGCTCGAGCGGCAGCTTGATGCCGAAGGCCTTGTCGATCGCGAAGGCGATGTCGAGGAAAGCGAGCGAGTCGATGCCGAGATCGGCAATGGCGTGGCTCTGGGGCGTGATCTTCTCGCGAGGAATGTCGCAGGTCTCTGAAATGATTCCGGCGACCGTCTCGAAAGTGGCGGACATGCGGGTGCTCCCGTCGTGATGATGGAGGCGGACGACATCCGGGCGCGGGTGTTAGCCCTGCGCCTGCCCCAAGCCCCCCGCCAAAGGATGACTGTGACGCCCCCTTACACCGCGAGGGGGAAGAGGACAACCTTGCGCGCCGACACGGGCGTCATGACCGAGGCTGGCCCGGCCATGTCCGGGACGCGCTTCTCTCGAAAGAAATCCCGGGTCCGCGCAGGCGCGGCCCGGGATTGACGGCGTTATGGCCTACGCGGCGATGCCGCGCAGGACGTAGTGCAGGATGCCGGCGTTCTTGAAGTAGTCGATCTCGTCCAGCGTATCGATGCGGCAGAGAATCGGCACATTCTTCACCGTGCCGTCGGCATAGGTGATCTCGGCTTCCAGCATCTGGCGCGGCTTCACCGTCGCGAGGCCCTTGATGGAGACGGTCTCGTCACCCTTCAGGTCAAGCGAGGCCCAGCTGGTGCCTTCCTGCAGGGTGAAGGGGACCACGCCCATGCCGACCAGGTTCGAGCGGTGGATGCGCTCGAAGCTCTGGGCGATCACGGCCTTGACGCCGAGCAGGTTGGTGCCCTTCGCGGCCCAGTCGCGCGACGAGCCGTTGCCGTATTCCACGCCGGCGAAGATTACCAGCGGCACCTTCTCCTGCTGGTAGCGCATCGAGGCGTCGTAGATCGGCAGCTCTTCCTTGGACGGGTAGTGGATGGTGTAGCCGCCCTCGCGCCCGTTCGGGCCGAGCATGTGGTTGCGGATGCGGATATTGGCGAAGGTGCCGCGCATCATCACCTCATGATTGCCGCGCCGCGTGCCGTACTGGTTGAAGTCCGCGACCGCGACGCCATGCTCGGTGAGGTAGGCGCCGGCGGGCGAGGCCGCCTTGATCGAACCGGCCGGGGAGATGTGGTCGGTGGTGATCTTGTCGCCGAACAGGCCGAGGATGCGCGCACCCTTGATGTCGGTGACCGGCGCCGGCTGCTTGCCCATGCCCTGGAAATAGGGCGGGTTCTGCACATAGGTCGAGGCGTCGTCCCAGGCATAGGTCTCGCTGGTCGGCGCGTTGACGGCCTGCCAATGCGCGTCGCCCTTGAAGACGTCGGCATATTTCGTCTCGAACATCTGGCGGGTGACGTTCTGCTGGATGAAGGTCTGGATCTCCTTGTTGGAGGGCCAGATGTCCTTCAGGTAGACGTCCTTGCCGTCCGAGCCCGTGCCGATCGGCTGGGTCGTCAGGTCCATCTGGACCGAGCCGGCGAGCGCGTAGGCGACCACCAGCGGCGGCGAGGCGAGGTAGTTCGCCTGCACATCCGGCGAGACGCGGCCCTCGAAGTTGCGGTTGCCGGAGATGACGGCGCCCGCGATCAGGCCCTTCTCGTTGATCGTCTTCGAGATCGGCGCCGGCAGCGGGCCGGAATTGCCGATGCAGGTGGTGCAGCCGAAGCCGACCAGGTTGAAGCCGAGCTTGTCGAGATCGGTCTGGAGGCCGGACTTGGCCAGATATTCGGCGACGACCTGCGAGCCGGGGGCCAGCGAGGTCTTCACCCAGGGCTTCACCGTGAGGCCCTTGGCGACCGCATTGCGAGCGAGCAGGCCCGCCGCCATCAGCACCGAGGGATTCGAGGTGTTGGTGCAGGAGGTGATGGCGGCGATGACGACGTCACCATGGCCGAGATCGAAATCCTCACCCTCGACCTGCACGCGGCGGGCGATCTCGCCGCCCTTCTTGTAGTCGGTATCCATCGCGGCGGCGAAGCCGGCCTTGACGGCCGAGAGGTCGACGCGGCCCTCGGGGCGCTTCGGGCCGGCCATCGAGGGCTGGACCGAGCCGAGGTCGAGCTCGAGCGTGTCGGTGAAGACCGGATCGGCCGTCTCGCGGGTGGCGAAGAGGCCCTGAGCCTTGCTGTAGGCCTCGACCAGCGCGATGCGATCCGACTTTCGGCCCGTCGTGGTCAGGAAGTCGATCGTCTCGGAATCGACCGGGAAGAAGCCGCAGGTCGCACCGTATTCCGGGCCCATATTGGCGATGGTCGCGCGGTCGGCGAGCGTCAGATTGTAGAGGCCGGGGCCGAAGAACTCGACGAACTTTCCGACGACGCCCTTCTTGCGCAGCATCTGCGTGACGGTCAGCACGAGGTCGGTGGCGGTGATGCCTTCCTTGAGTGCGCCGGTCAGCTTGAAGCCGATGACCTCGGGCAGCAGCATCGACTGCGGCTGGCCGAGCATCGCGGCTTCCGCTTCGATGCCGCCGACGCCCCAGCCGAGAACGGCGAGACCGTTGACCATGGTGGTGTGCGAATCGGTACCGACGACGGTGTCGGGATAGGCGACCTCGACCTCCTTGCCGTCGATGACCTCGTTACGGGTCCAGACGGTCTGGGCGAGATATTCGAGGTTCACCTGGTGGCAGATGCCGGTGCCGGGCGGGACGACGCGGAAATTGTCGAAGGCGCCCTGACCCCATTTCAGGAACTTGTAGCGCTCCTCGTTGCGCTGATACTCGAGCTCGACATTCTGCGCGAGCGCCTTCGGCGTGCCGAACTCGTCGACGATGACCGAATGGTCGATGACGAGATCGACGGGCACGAGCGGGTTGATCTTCTGCGGGTCGCCGCCGAGCGCCTTGACGCCGTCACGCATCGCGGCGAGGTCGACGACCGCGGGAACGCCGGTGAAGTCCTGCATCAGCACGCGGGCCGGGCGGAAACCGATCTCCTTGCCGGCCTTGCCCTTGTCGGTCAGCCAGCCGACGAAAGCCTCGATGTCGGCCTTGTAGACCGAGCGGCCATCCTCGAAACGGAGCAGGTTCTCGAGCAGCACCTTCATCGAGAAGGGCAGCTTGGAAATGCCGGCCAGGCCGTTCTGTTCGGCGAGGGGCAGGGAGTAATATTCATAGGTCTTGTCGCCGACAGTCAGTGTCTGGCGGCATTTGAATGAGTCGAGCGAAGCCATGCGGGCTGATCCTGATAAGGGGTTGCGGTCGCGAGCCGACAGACGCCTTGCGGTATCGCCGGATCGAAGGCCTAATGCGCATGACGCGCGCGCCGCCCCGGGAGTGCCCGAGCCCCGCGCCGGATCGGCGTGCGGCGTAGCCACGGGTTCTATAGAGCAATTCCAAGAAGCCCGCTACATGAACGAAGCGCATCCCAGACCTGACCTGACGCCCCGGAAGACGCTTCGGCCTTGACGCAATTTTCGTTCCCGAAACTCGCCATCGAAGCCGGAAATCTCGCCTGCCGCCGCGGTGGGCGCCTGATCTTCGAGGGGCTCGCCTTTCGTCTGGGCACCGGCGAGGCGATCGCGCTGACCGGGCGCAACGGTGCCGGCAAGTCGAGCCTGCTCGCGATGCTGTGCGGGCGGCTGCGGCCTGACGCCGGGACGATCCGGATCGACGGCGCGCCCGAGATCGCGCCGATTGAACTCAGCCATGTCGTCGGCCATCGCGACGGGCTGAAGACGGCGCTGACCGCGCAGGAGAACCTCGCCTTCGCGCAAGCCCTCCTCGGCGACGTTGCGCTTTCGCCGGCGGAGGCGCTGGCTGTCGTCGGGCTGCCGCATGTCGCGGCGCTGCCGGTCGGCTATCTTTCCGCCGGCCAGCGCCGGCGCGTCGCACTGGCCCGGCTCCTGGTGTCGCGGCGGCCGTTCTGGCTGCTCGACGAGCCGATGTCGGCGCTCGACCTCGCGGCGCAGGACATGCTGAGCGGCCTGATGCGGGCGCATCTGGCCGACGGCGGCGCGATCCTGGCCGCGACGCATGGCCCGCTCGGGCTGGACGGTGCGCGCGAATTGAGGATCGGCCCGTGAGCCGCGCCTTCCTTGCGATACTCCGGCGCGATCTCGCTCTCGCCTCGCGCGCCGGCGGCGGCGGCGAACTCGCGCTCGTCTTCTTCCTGACCATCGTCGTTTTGGTGCCCTTCGCGCTCGGGCCGGATCTGAATCTGCTCTCGCGAATCGGGCCGGCCATCCTCTGGCTCGGAGCGTTGCTGTCGATGCTGATCGGCCTGGACAGGCTGTTCCAGGCGGATGAGGAGGATGGCTCGCTGGACCTGATCCGCGCATCGATGCTGCCGCTTGAGCTCGCCGTGCTGGCCAAGGGGCTGGCGCATTGGTTGACGACGGGGCTGCCGTTGGCGCTCGCGGCGCCGCTGCTCGGGCTCCTGGTCGCGTTGCCGGGCGAGGCGATGCTGCCCGTCGCGGCGACGCTGCTGGTCGGGACGCCCGCCTTGAGCTTCATCGGCGCGGCCGGCGCCGCGCTGACCGCCGGTTTGAGGCGTGGTGGGCTGATCCTGCCCGTGCTGGTCGCGCCACTGACGGTGCCGGTGCTGATCTTCGGCGTCTCGGCCGCGAACGCCGCACTGGGCGGGACGATCCCGTTCAGCACGCCCTTTCTGATCCTGTGTGCGCTGTCGCTCGCCGCGATCGTCATTGGCACGCTCGCCGCGGCAACGGCGTTGCGGCAAGGCGAATAAGCGCCGGAATCGATCAGATATCGGCCGCTTCAGGCCGATGTGATCTCGCGGGCCTCGGCATGCTGCGGGCCGAACTCGACCGCGCAGCCATATTGATTGCCGAGCCGTGCGACCGCCGCGGCGATGTCTTCGAGACGGATTTCAGGAACGGGATGCTTGCGGCGGATCGCTTCCGCTGTCGCGTAGACGTCGAGGATGCGGGATTCGTTCGTCTGCGAACGGATGGCCATCTCGACCTCGCGCTGGATTTCGGTCGACAGACGCTCGGGCATGGCTAGTCCTCCTCGAAACGCGGCCACACTATCCGATCCGTTACGAAAAGCAAGGTCGAAATGACCAAATCACTAACAATATCAATTAGTTAGTAGTTTGCGTCAACGCCCGCTCAGCCGCTGCTCCATCATCATAGGCATAAAGCCACAGGCACTGTCGGTCTTGTTTCTGCACAAAATGCGCTTACGTTGCCACTTACTCATTTGGCGGTATCAGGCAGGGGCCAACGGATGGCGGAGCTGGAACGGGCCGAGCGTCTCCAAATCATGTTGAGTCCGAGTGAGTTGAGGGCGCTGGAGGATTTTCGCTTCGACAAGCGGATGCCCAGTCGCGCAGCGGCTGTACGGGAGCTTCTGCGCCGCGGGCTTGCAGCTGAGGGCTTTGCCGTCGCGGGCGAGGGCATCCGCTCGCAGGATTTCGGCGTGGTCGACCCGATCGAGAAAAAGGGCACGTCGGGCAGCGAGGCGTGAGGCCAGGCGTCCGCGATGTCGCATGGTCCGCAAGCACATTGCTGCCGAAGGCGCGCATTGATAAAGCTGCGGCGGCAGCTGTGGGGGCAGCCCCGAGCATGATGCGATGACATGGCTGGCCTGATCGATCTCGCGAATCCGACGCGCTTCATGCGCCTAGCCGCCCTGTTGCTGCCCTGGCTTGTCGGCGCGGCCGCGGTGTTGCTGGCGGTCGGCTTCTATCTTGCCTGGTTCGTCGCCCCCGCCGACTACCAGCAGGGCGAAACCATCCGCATCATGTTCGTGCATGTGCCGGCCGCCTGGCTCGCACTGATGTTCTATTCGGTGATGTCGCTCTCGGCGCTCGGCACGCTGGTCTGGAGGCATCCGCTCGCGGACGTCGCGCAGAAGGCGGCCGCGCCGATCGGTGCAGGCTTCGCGCTGATCTGCCTTCTTACCGGCGCCTTCTGGGGCAAGCCGATGTGGGGCACGTACTGGGTCTGGGATGCGCGATTGACCTCGGTGCTGGTGCTCTTCCTGATCTATCTCGGCATCATGGCGCTGTGGCGCACGCTGGACGAGCCCTCGCGAGCGGGGCGCGCGGTCGCGATCCTGACCCTGGTCGGTTTCGTCAACGTGCCGATCATCAAGTTTTCGGTCGATTGGTGGAACACGCTGCATCAGCCGGCCTCGGTCCTGCGGATGGGCGGGCCGACGATCCATCCCTCGATGCTCTGGCCGCTGCTGATCCTCGCCACGGGCTTCACCTGCCTGGCGCTGGCGCTGCATCTCGGCGCGATGCGGGCCGAAATCATGCGCCGGCGCGTGCGGACGCTGACGATCCTCGAGGCCGAGCGGCTCGACCGGCTCGCGACCCAGGGTTCGCCGGCATGAGCAGCCTCGGGCCGCATGCCGGCTTCATCCTGGCGTCCTACGCCGCCGTGGTCGTCGTGCTCGGCGGGCTGATATTGGCCGTCATCCTCGATCATCGGGCGCAGAAGCGGGCGCTGGCGGATCTGGAGCAGCGCGGCGCAGGCCGTCGCTCGGAGCGGCGAACCTCATGAGCCAGGTCGATCATCAAATCGAGGACCCCGTGGAGGAGGCGCCTCGCCGGCGTTCGCCGCTGATCTTCCTCGTGCCGCTGATCCTGTTTGGGGTGCTGGCGCTGGTCTTCGCGGCGGGCCTGTTTTCCGGCGACAAGAGCAAGGTGCCGTCCGCCCTGATCGGCCGGCCGGCGCCTGCGATCACGCTGACCGCCCTCGAGGGGCTGCAGCGGGATGGACAGCCCGTGCCCGCCTTCGGCATGGCCGATCTCGCGGCGGGGCGAGCTACGATCGTCAATGTCTTTGCGAGCTGGTGCGCACCGTGCCGGGTCGAACACCCGTTCCTGGTCGCGCTCGCGGACGCGCCGGCCGTGAAGGCGGGCAAGGTCGCGGTCGTCGGGCTGAACTACAAGGACGAGGCCGAGAACGCGCGGCGCTTTCTCGGCGCGCTCGGCAACCCCTATTCCGCCGTCGGCGTCGATCGGGCGGGACGTGCAGCGATCGAATGGGGCGTCTATGGCGTGCCCGAGACCTTCGTCATCGGGCCGGACGGACGTATTCTTGAAAAGCATGTCGGGGCGCTGGACGCGACCTCCGCCGGCAAGCTCCTGGCGCGGGCGACGGCTGCCCGCTGATCAGGCCGCTTTCAGGCAGCCTTCTTGCCGCCCACCAGGCTGGCGAACAAGCCGCGCCCATCGGTGCCGCCGGTCAGCGAATCGATCAGATTCTCGGGGTGGGGCATCAGGCCGAGCACGTTGAAGCCGGGCGAGTAGATGCCGGCGATCCCGTTGAGCGAGCCGTTGGGATCCGCCTCCTTCGTGACCTTGCCCTGGGCGTCGGCATAGCGGAAGGCGACGAGCCCCTCGCCCTCGAGCCGCGCCAGCGTCTCGGGATCGGCGGTGTAGTTGCCTTCGCCATGGGCGATGCAGACATCGATGACCTGACCCTTGGCATAAGCGCTGGCAAAGGGGGTATCGTTGCGCTCGACCGTCAGGTGCTGGCGGCGGCAGACGAATTTCAGATCGGCATTGCGCATCAGGATGCCCGGCAGGAGCCCAGCCTCGCAGGCGATCTGGAAGCCGTTGCAGATGCCCAGCACATAGCCGCCGCGGGCGGCATGGGCGCGAGTCGCGTCCATGATGTGGGCGCGCCCGGCAATGGCGCCGGTGCGCAGGTAATCGCCGTAGGAGAAGCCGCCGGGCAGCACGACGAGGTCGGTGCCGGCAGGGAGCTCGGTGTCGGCGTGCCAGACATGGGCGACGCTCGCGCCGGCCTGCTTCAGCGCCTTGGCGACGTCGCCGTCGCGGTTCGAGCCGGGAAAGGTGATGACGGCGGCTTTCACGGGCGGATGCTCCTGGGCTTGCGGTCGCGGCGGCGGGCGGCGTGGACGATCGTCTTGCGGGCCGAAGCCCGGATCACACGCGCGGGCTCAGGCGCCGATCTCGACGCGGTAGTTCTCGATCACGGTGTTGGCGAGCAGCTTCTCGCAGGCATCCTTGAGCGCGCTTTCGGCGGCAGCCTTGTCCGCGCCGGCGAGCTCGATGTCGAAGACCTTGCCCTGGCGGACCGAGCCGATGCCGTCGATGCCGAGGGATTTCAGCGCACCCTCGATCGCCTTGCCCTGCGGATCGAGCACGCCGGTCTTGAGGGTGACGGTGACGCGGGCTTTCATGGGGATCTCCGGACGAGCGTTGTGGGGGTGCCTTAGCGGCGAATCGGCTCAGGCTCAACCTTTTCGCGCCGTTTCACGTGAATCAGCGGCTGCGCCATGCGGCCACCGCATCGCGACGCGCTGCCTCGGCGTCCTCGGCGACGGCCAGCGCGACGACGAGGCGGTCGCCTTCGCGGCCGCGCAGGATGGCGGTCGTGGCGCTCTTGCCGGACGAGCCCTTGGCGCGGATTTCGACCAGGATGCCGGGGACGCCCTCTGCTTCGAAACGCGAGACGGTGGTGGTGCTCTTGGCCGGTCGCTTCGACCCGGATTTCGGGCGGCTGCGCTGGTCATCCTCCGGAGGCTTCGAGAACAGGCGGGCGAGGCTCGCCGGGTCGGCCTTGAGCGCCTGATCTATTTTCGCGGCTTCGCTGCCCGAAAAGGCGATGACCGAGGCGAAGCCCTGCCTGATACAGGCGTCGCGCGGACAGAACACCATGGTCCGCGCTTCGAGGCCGTCATTCAGGACCCAGGTTCCGATCGGCAGGGGCTCCCAACCCTGCGACGCCGGCAGTTCCGCCATGCCGAGGCCGAACTGGCTGGCGCAGCCGGTCACCAGCAGGGCTAATCCGGCCAGCAGGGACGCGACATGGAAACGGGAGCGCAGGCGCTCCCGTTTCCATGTCGGCGATGACGTCATGCCGGAGCCCATAGCGCCGGTCGCTTGGCTTACTGGACCAGCCGGGGGCCGGTCGGGCCGGCCTTCTCGTTCTCGCCGAGAATGCCGAGGCGGCGCGCCACTTCGGTATAGGCCTCGATCAGCCCGCCCATGTCGCGGCGGAAGCGGTCCTTGTCGAGCTTGTCCTTGGACTTGATGTCCCAGAGCCGGCAGGAATCGGGGCTGATCTCGTCGGCGACGACGATGCGCATCATCTCGCCTTCCCAGAGGCGGCCGCACTCCATCTTGAAGTCGACGAGGCGGATGCCGGCGCCGAGGAAGAGGCCGGAGAGGAAGTCGTTGACGCGGATGGCGAGCGCCATGATGTCGTCGATTTCCTGCGGCGTCGCCCAGCCGAAGGCCGTGATGTGCTCTTCCGAGACCATCGGGTCGTTCAGCGCGTCATTCTTATAATAGAACTCGATGATCGAGCGCGGCAGCTGCGTGCCCTCTTCGAGCCCGAGCCGGGTCGAGAGCGAGCCGGCGGCGACGTTGCGCACGACGACCTCGAGCGGAATGATCTCGACCTCTCGGATGAGCTGCTCGCGCATGTTCAGCCGGCGGATGAAATGCGTGGGGACGCCGATATCGTTCAGGTTCGAGAAGATGTGCTCGCAGATGCGGTTGTTGAGCACGCCCTTGCCGTCGATCACTTCGTGCTTCTTGGCGTTGAAGGCGGTGGCGTCATCCTTGAAGTGCTGGATCAGCGTACCGGGCTCGGGTCCCTCATAGAGGACCTTCGCCTTGCCTTCGTAGATGCGACGGCGGCGATTCATTGGGATGTACCGTGGCTTGAGGAAATCCAAAGGTCGGCCTTTCTCTGGACGCAGGTTACCCTGCGGCGGGATCTGGGCCCCTGATCAACCGGTACGGCATGAATCCGCGCTGATTCCGATCTGGTTTGGAATCAGCGTAGACCGCGCGGCCGCCCGGCTCAATGTTCAGGCTAGCGTCGAGGCCGCCTGATTGCCCGCTATATGGCCCTTCTGCACTGCAAACGCAACAAACCGGTCCGGGTTTGGTGCGGCAGCGCCCCTCCCTCGCTCCGCAATCCGGACTGGCCTCGCGTGGCGCGGCATCCTATATGGCAGCGATATGCCTTCCCGAGCCCTTCCAGGCCGTGCCCCGCGAGAGGACTTAACCGCATGACCACCTTCGATCAGCGCAAGGATGCCTTCGAGAACAAGTTCGCCCTCGACGAGGAGCTGCGCTTCAAGGCGACGGCGCGGCGCAACAAGCTGCTCGGCCTGTGGGCCGCCGAGAAGCTCGGCAAGAGCGGCGCCGACGCGGAAGCCTATGCGAAGGCGGTCGTGGTTGCCGATTTCGAGGAAGCCGGCGACGAGGACGTCGTGCGCAAGGTCAAGGGCGATTTCGCCAGTGCCGGCGTCGGGGTCTCGGATGAAGAGATCCGGCGCGTGATGACGGACCTGCTGATCAAGGCGGCCGAGGAAATCCAGGCCGGCCGCTGAGCCAGACGAGGCGAGCGATACGGCTCGCCTGAAAAACGCAGGGCGTGATTGAAGCGGGCGCATGGGCGCCCGTTTGCATTTTTGCCCCGGCCCGGTCCAACGTGGTGCACCCGCCTCGCTATCCCAAGTGCGGGCCTGCAACGGATGAAACGCGCCATGGCCACACAGACCGTCCTGTCCTCGCTCGCCGACCGCCTCGCCAAGGGCGACACGATCGTATCGGCCTGGTGCGGCCTGCCCGAGCCGGGCATCGCCGGCCTGCTGGCACGGGCGAATTTCGACGCCGTCACGCTCGATATGCAGCATGGCCCGATCACGCTGGGCGAGGTCATCAGGGCCGTGCCGCTGATCAACGCCGCCGGCAAGCCGGCGCTGGCGCGCATCGCGGTCGGCGAGTTTCAGAATGTCTCGCGCCTGTTCGATGCCGGCGTCTCCGGCGTGATCGCGCCGATGATCAACACGATGGACGACGCCCGAACCTTCGCGGCGTACTCCAAGTATCCGCCGATGGGCGAGCGGAGCTGGGGCAGCTATGGCGGGCTCGGTGCCTCGGGCCTCGACCAGAACGGCTATCTGCGCGAGGCGAACCGTTTCTCGCTGTCTTTCGCGATGATCGAGACGCGCGAGGCGATGGCGATCCTCGACGACATCCTGGCGCTCGACGGCATCGATGCCGTCTTCGTCGGCCCCTCCGATCTCTCGATCGCGCTGTCGGGCGGCAAGCAGGTCAATGCGCTCTCGGGCGAGGTCGACCAGGCGATCCGCCATATCATCGCGCGGGCCTCCGCGGCGGGTAAGCCGGTCGCGATCTACGCGCAGTCCGGCGAGCGCGCCAAGGCCTTCCTCGACATGGGCGCGAAGCTCGTCACCGTGATGAGCGACAGCGCCTTCCTGCGCAGCGCCGCCGATGCCGCGCTGAAGCTGGTCGGGCGCTGAAGGCCTCTTCGCGGCGCCGGAGCGTCAGGCGTTGATGCCCTCGCGGGACTTGAGCGCCGCGTAATAGGCCCAGAGCAGGCGAGCGGCGACGCCTCGCCAGGGGCGCCAGCCCTCCGCCAAGGCCTCCAGTTCGATCGCCCGCGGTCGCGCGGGCAGGCCGAAGGCGACCCGCGCCGCTTCCTGGATGGCGAGATCGCCGGCCGCGAAGCCGTCGCGATGGCCAAGGCAGAACAGCAGATAGATGTCCGCGGTCCAAGGCCCGATTCCCGAGACCGCGGTCATCCGCGCATGGACCTGCTCGGGCGTCGCCGTTTCCAGCGTCTCGAGGGCGAGCTCCCCCCCGGCAATGGCGGCGGCGACAGCGCGCATGGTGCGCTGCTTCGGCCGTGAAAGGCCCGACAGCCGCATTTCGTCGTCCGTGGCGGCGAGGACGCGCTCCGGCGTCAGCGGAGCCAGCACGGATTCGACGCGCGCCAAGACTGCGCGGGCGCTCGCGACCGAGAGCTGCTGCGAGACGATGATCGCGGCAAGCCCGGCAAAGCCGCCGTCGCGTCGGCGCAGCGGGGGAACGCCGGTCCGATCGATGATTGCGGTCCAATGCGGATGGAGCAGGCGCAGCGCCGCCATGCCCTCCTCGAGATCCGCATTGCAGGTGATTCTGTGCATCATGCGCTCAGCAAGACCAATCCATCGTCGAACGGCGACAGGAGCGCTGCCGTCCCTGCCGGATTCGTCGCTTGGCCACTATCGACTCCGATTCTAGACAAGGCGCATGGCGTCGTCTCCTTCCGAATCCGCGCGGCCGGTCCTTCGCTTCGCGCCCAGTCCGAATGGACGGCTGCATCTCGGGCACGCGCTGTCGGCGTTGACCAATGAACGCTTCGCGGCGCGGCTGGGTGGACGGCTGCTGCTGCGCATCGAGGATATCGATCGCGAGCGCTGTACGCCGGCGCTGGAGCAGGCGCTTCGCGACGATCTCGCCTGGCTGGGAATCGGCTTCGAGCCGCAGGTCAGGCGCCAGTCGGAGCATTTCGACGATTATGCCGTCGCGCTCGACCAACTCCGCCGCCGAGGCCTGCTTTATCCCTGCTTCTGTTCGCGCCAGCAGGTGCGGATAGCGGTGGCGGCGCAGGAGGCAGCATCCGGTCGGGTTTGGCCGACCGACCCGGATGGCGCACCGCTCTATCCGGGGACCTGCCGTGCCCTTGGACCGGCGGAAGCCCAGGCGCGTATCGCGGCCGATGAACCGCATGTGCTGCGCCTCGACATGCAGCGGGCCCTGGCGATTGCGGGCGACGACATTTCCTATGTCGTGATCGACGAGGCGGGGCAGGGCCGTGCCGTGCAGGCCCGGCCGGCGCGCTGGGGCGACGTCGTGCTGGCGCGCCGGGAGGTTCCGACCAGCTATCACCTGTCGGTCGTGGTCGACGATGCGCTGCAGGGCGTGAGCCATGTCGTGCGCGGGCGCGATCTCGAGGCCGCAACCGACATCCATGCGCTGCTGCAGCGGCTGCTCGGCCTGCCGACGCCGCTCTATCACTTCCATGAGCTGCTGGCCGACGAGACCGGCCGCAAGCTCTCGAAGAGCCGACAGTCTGAAAGCCTGGCGGATCTGCGGACGCAGGGCGCCACTCCGGCGGCGCTCCGCAGGAGGCTCGGTTTCGCTTGAGCGGGGGCGGCTCAGCCGACGCCGAGCCAGTTCAGCCAGGCTGCGGTGGTGAAGAGCGAAATCAGGGTTGAGAGTGTGATCGCGCTCGAGGCATCGGCAATGCCCTGCCTGTAGCGCTCGGCGAAGAGATAGGCGTTGATGCCGCAGGGGCAGGCGGCGAAGAGCACGGCGACACCGGACCAGTGGGCCGGCATGTCGAAGACGCGGGTCGCCAGCAGATAGACGATCAAGGGGTGCAGGCCGAGCTTGAGGGTGCTGAGCGCGACCGGCAGGCCGAGGCCCGATTCCAGCCCATAGCGGCGCATGCTGATGCCGAGGCTGATCAGGGCGCAGGGCACGGCGGCATTGGCGATCAGGTCGATCAAGGTCCAGAACGGCGCCGGCAGCTGGTCGACGACGGGGCGGGCGAGCGTGCCGAGAATGATGCCGATGATGATCGGGTGCGTGAAGAGCCGCCGAAACAGCATCGCCATCGAGGCGCTGCGGCCTTCCGCCAGCAGCGTCGCGATCGTCATCGTCACCGGCAGGTGGACGGCCAGCAACAGGCCGAGCGGCACTGCGCCAGCATCGCCATAGGCCTTCAGGATCATCGGCACGCCGACGAAAACGGTGTTGGACTGCGCGGCAGCGAAGCCCGAGACGACGAGCTCCGGCCCCTTACGCGCGAAGAAGCGGCTCGCGATCAGCATGGCGAGCGCCCAGACGATGGTCAGCCCGGTGAAATAGGCGATCCAGTAGCCCCAGGGCTGGGTCTGCGGAATGTCGGCCTTGGCCAGCGTCCGGAACAGCAGGCAGGGCACCGCCAGCACGAATACGAAATCCGAGAGGCCTTCGCCGGTGGTCTCGCGCAGCAGCCTCGTCCAGCGCGCGACATAGCCGAGCGCGATCAGGCCGAAGACGGGCAGGACGACGAGAAGGGCGGCGAGCATGGGCGCGGCACCGGTGCGACGAAAGGATGACAGTCTGGCGGTGTGCGGTTAGAGCCCGGATGTCAAGCCGTGAGAGCGGGCCGGGGCGCCCTTTGGGCTCCCGCCATGCGCTCAGCGCAACTGTGCGACCGTGCCGCCGGCGCGCTCGATCAGGCCCTGGATCTCGTCGCGCTGGCGCTTGAACTCGGCCAGGGTCGTTCCCTGGAGTTCGCGGCCACGGGGCACGCGGATCTTCATCGGATTGACGAAGTTGCCGTTGACCTTGACCTCATAGTGAAGATGCGGACCGGTCGAGAGGCCGGTCGAGCCGAGATAGCCGATGACCTGACCCTGGCGGACTTTCGCGCCCGGCTCGATGCCCTTGGCGAAGTTCGACTGGTGCGAATAGGTCGTCACATAGCCGTTGGCGTGCTGGATCACCGTGTGCTTGCCATAGCCCGAGGACCAGCCGGCCTCGAGCACGGTGCCGTTGCCTGCGGCCAGGATCGGCGTGCCGATGCGATTGGCCCAGTCCACGCCGGTATGCATCTTCGAATAGCGCATGATCGGGTGGTAGCGCATGCCGAAGCCCGAGCGCATTTCTGCATCGGCGATCGGCTTGCGCAGCAGGAACTTCTTCAGCGACTTGCCTTCCTCGTCGAAGTACTCGATCAACCCGTCCTCGGGCGCCTGGTAGCGGAAGACGCGGCGCGTCTCGCCGCCAATGGTCAGCGACGCCGAGAGAATCTCGCCGCGCTCGCCTTCGTCGTCTTCGGTGAAGATGACTTCGAGGTTGTCGCCGCCGCGGACGCGCTGCTGGAAATCGAGGTCGTAGGAGAAGATGCGGACAAGCTCGTCGATCATCGGCCGAGGCAGGTCGTGCCGCATGCCGGTTTCGTAGAGGCTTTCATAGAGACGAGCGCCGCTGCCGCCCTCCTCATCATCCTCCTCATCCTCGTCGGTGTTCTTCCGCTGCGGCCGCTGCGGGCTGGCCAGCTCCTGCCTCGGCAGGTTGACGGATACGAACTGGCCCCTGTCGTTGATGGCGACCGTGCCGTCGGGCTGGCCGTTGGTGAGAAGCGAGACGCGGACGATCTGGCGCGGGTCGCCCGGATTGAGCGCCGGAGCGTAGAGAGCCTGCAGCACCTGGCCGTCGGGAAGGGCCGCCGTGCGCACCCGGCCGCCGAAGGCCTGCATCATGCCGCGGATCTGGTCGGGCGCGGCGCCGGCGCCGCGCATCACGGATTCGAAATTCTCGCCACGCTTGGCCAGCAGCAGCTTTTCCTCGACGAGCGGCTCGCGCGAAGCGGCGATTGGTGTCTTGGGTGCGTTGGTGACGTTCTCGGGAACGACCCGGACCTCGATCCCCGAGAAACGCGTCGTGTCGGCCGGGGGCGCATAGGAAAGCAGATCGCTGCCGGGGCTGGTCACATTGCCCAGGGTACGGCTCAGCATCAGCTGCGGCGGAATCGGCAGGGGGCGCTGGCGCCCGGTCGCTGCAAGATTCGCCCGCTCCTCCTCGATCTGGGTGATGACCTCGGCATCGCCGAGCTGAGCCTTGCCCGGCGCGATCACGATATCGGCCAGCTCACGCTTGACGATGGTGACGTCGGCATCGGGCATTTCGAGGATCGGTTCGGCATAGCGCTCATTCGGCTGTCCGCCTTCGGCGAAGAGGCGCAGCGGGTTGAACGGCGGGATGTTGGTGGCATAGACGCCCGTGGTCAGCGACAGGCTGGAGGCGAGCCGTACGAAGGGGCGGACTCGAATCACTTCTCGGTTGCCGACGCGCTGTGACATCGGGGCTCGCACGGAATGGCGCGCGGCCATCACGGGCTGATCGGCGACGAGCTTGTCGGCCTTGCGGGCGCCGCCGCCGTCGCCGGCCGCGGAAGAGGCCCGGGCCGCCACCGTTTCCGGCTGTTCCGGAAAGCTGGTGTCACCACGCATCGCGACCAGGATCGCGGCGCCGAGAAGCGCCGCGCCACACGAGCCGACCAGGGCGCAGGCGGCGAGCCAGCGCAGCGAAACGCCGCGCCGGTCGAGCGGTTGCTGGCTTGCGCCAGCGGGCTGGATCGGCGGCTCGATCCCGAGATCGACCAGCAGCGCTGCCGCCTCGGGGGCGAGCGGCTCGGCTGGTGTGTTGAACTCGGGGTGGGCGTTCATCGTGAGGCGTCTTGGGATCCTGAGACGACGATCCCGGGCGCGATGAGCCCGGAAGCATTCTGAGCGAACGAGCCTCGGCGCTGTGTCCTTGGCCTGAGAAGCCGGACAACGGCATTCCCGATGGGCGGCCCTCCTTCCGGAAGGCGTCCTCCGAGACCATGCCTGTGTCCCCGGCTGGAATCAATCCGGATGCCGGTCTGGGAGCTCCTGTGGCCGGCGAATGCGGCTGTTTGCGGGCGCGGCCTCGTCTCGACACCGGCCGGGACGAATCCGCTTTTGCCGGACAGGCCACGAAGCGGCGCTACGAGTGTAGCGTCAGATCGCTTCATTCCGGAGCTGCCCAGGGGCTGAGGACCCGCGGAGGAGTCCCGAGCACGTTATAACCCGCCGCCCGACGCGCGCGCACGTATATAGAAGTCCGAAATCCCGCAGAAATGCCGGCAAGGAGGGGTGTCGCGAAGATTGTCGAAAAACTTTCAAAAAGGCTGTTGACTTGGTCCGGGGGGTCCGCCTATAAACCGCCCATCGAGACGGCGCCGCCGCTGAGCGGCGCCTCTTCTGCGCTTCACTGGAACGCCAGGCTGTGACGCCGACTTGCTCGGCCGAATGCC
>JAESFW010000238.1_pt1 | contig 60330 bp, 63 predicted proteins | sample 9269481 | NCBI WGS metagenome assembly JAESFW01 (sample SAMN14515350, study PRJNA621654) | algae metagenome | isolation source: Lyngbya sp. HA4199-MV5 and co-occurring heterotrophs from soil with... | place: USA: Ahupuaa O Kahana State Park, Hawaii | collected 2009-07-21 | reverse complement strand
AGTCGGCCCTACCACGATGCGGTCGTGGCGGAATTGGTAGACGCGCAGCGTTGAGGTCGCTGTGGGGCAACCCGTGGAAGTTCGAGTCTTCTCGACCGCACCAAAAAAACCCGGCTTCGGCCGGGTTTTTTGTTTTTAAACCTACCCTTAGCGAAACCACCGCGTGCCCGTGATCCTGTCTCGGACAGAGTCCATCCGTCGCTGAACGGCGGACTGGACCGTGTGTTGCAAGTTGTCCACTGCTTCCCTGCCGGCACCTCATTCATCCCCTTGTGTACCCCCGGGGCTTTTGCTACATGCAGCCCCGCCGGCGCAAATCGGCACCTACCACGATGCGGTCGTGGCGGAATTGGTAGACGCGCAGCGTTGAGGTCGCTGTGGGGCAACCCGTGGAAGTTCGAGTCTTCTCGACCGCACCAAAAAAAACCCGGCTTCGGCCGGGTTTTTTGTTTCTAATCATCCGCTTATTTCGAAGTGTGCGTCAGCGCCGAATGTAAGGGAAGGCCCTGCGCGATCGTAGGCCGCAAGCCTGTGACGCCGGTGTCAGGAGCGCTGAAGGCAGCGTCAGTTGTTGCCTGCCGGCCCGCTCTGGTCCGTGCGGCGGCGGACAAGCTTGTAGCTGTGATCGGGTTGAACCTCATAGGTTTCGTAGACCATCTGGCCGTCGTGCATGAAACGGTTCTGAACCATCGTGCCGGGCTCGGCGACCGTCTTTCGCTTGGCGGCGTTCTCGCCGTAGGTCAGGCTTTCGGGCAGGGGTTCGAGATTTTGTTGCGCGCTGTTGCAGCCGGCGAGGGCGAGCAGGGCGATCACGGCAAGCGTTTTGGATTTCATGGTTTGGTCCTTGGTGAATTGCGAATAGTCTGAAGTTGCGGGCAGGGTTGTTTGTCCTAGCCGCGCATGTCTCGTGTCAGCTTCTCGAATTTCTTGACGGCTCGGTCGCGTTTCAGGCGCGAGAGGCGCTGTGTCCAGAAGATGCCGTCGAGCTGGTCGATTTCGTGCTGCAGGCAGACGGCCATCAGGCCTTTGGCCTCCTCTTCCATCATCTCGCCGAGAAGTGTCTGATAACGCACACGGATGGCATTCGGCCGCTCGACGTCTTCCGAAATGCCCGGCATCGATACGCTGCCTTCGGCGTGCTTTGCCAGTTGGTCAGAGCGCTGCAGCACTTCCGGATTGACGAATATCCTGATGCCGCTTTGCCGATCGAGCTCGATGACGGTTACGCGTTGCAGGATACCGATATGCGGTGCCGTAATGCCGATGCCGGGTGCTGCCCGCATCGTGTCCAGAAGATCTGTCGTCAGTGCTTCCAGCCCCGGATCGAAATGGGTGACCGGCTGCGCCTTCTCGTTCAGTAACGGATTGGGAAAGCGGATGATGGGGCGGATGGCCATCAGATCTCCTTGGCTTGACCGATCGAAAGCGGTGCGCCCGCGCTTTCGTCGGCAGAGGTCGCTGTGACATGTCGAGTTCTTGCTTCGTCAAGGAGGTCGATTCCGACCTGAAGCGCTAGGCGGAAGTGCTAGCCGATCGCGCGGTCGATGTCGACTGTGTTGAGAAGCAGTCGAATTTTCATGTATTTGCAACAGCTTGAATTAATCTGTTGTCGCAGCGCGTTGGCGCACATCTGGGCTGTGGACCTCGGCGGGGCTTTGCGCTAGCAGGGCTATGAGCCCACCGAGATCCGGCGCACGGCCGCGCACGAGGGCCAACGCACGTCAGCAACGCATTCTTTCCGGTTCGCGCGGTGGACGACCGGAAAGCGACAATCGTTTCGAGGGCGCCCATGAGCAATATTGGGGACGACGACCGCGGTTCCGAAGACGTCAAGACCTTTGACGGCGCCGACATCTATGCCGACGACGGCTCGGTCCGCTCCGATTTTCTCATGCATGTCGGCGCGGCGATCGCCGATCGCGACACGATTTACCTGCGCCAGCACGTCGCCGGCCTGCATTCCTCCGAAATGGGCGACCTGCTGGAGGCCATCCAGCCGGAGCAGCGTCTGGCGTTGGTCTCGCTTCTCGGCAAGGAGTTCGACCTTTCGTCGCTGACCGAGGTCGACGAGGCGATCCGCCTCGACATCGTCGAGCACCTGCCGAACGAACAGATCGCCGAAGCCATCGGAGAGATGGATTCGGACGACGCGGTCTACATTCTGGAAGACCTCGACCAGGAAGATCAGGACGAGATCCTGGCGAAACTTCCCTTCACCGAGCGCGTCCGTCTGCGCCGCTCGCTTGATTATCCCGAAAGCACCGCCGGCCGGCGCATGCAGACTGAATTCGTGGCGGTGCCGCCGTTCTGGACGGTCGGCCAGACGATCGACTACATGCGCGAAGACGAGGATCTGCCGGAGAGCTTCACGCAGATCTTCGTGATCGATCCGACCTTCAAGCTGCTTGGGGCCATGGATCTCGACCGGATTCTCAGGACCAAGCGCTCGGTCAAGGTCGATGCGATCATGCACGACACAAGCCATGCCATTCCGGCCGAGATGGACCAGGAAGAGGCTGCCCAGCTGTTCGAGCAATACGACCTTCTCTCGGCCGCCGTGGTCGACGACAACGGCAGGCTCGTCGGGGTGCTTACCATCGATGACGTCGTTGACGTCATTCAGGAAGAGGCCGAGGAAGACTTGCTGCGCCTGAGCGGCGTTGGCGATGAGGAACTTTCGGACTCGGTGACGGAAGCCTCTCGCTCCCGCGTGCCGTGGCTGTTCATCAATTCGATGACGGCGTGCATGTCCGCCTCGGTCATCGGCCTGTTCGATGCGACCATCCAGCAGATCGTGGCCTTGGCCATCCTGATGCCGATCGTCGCCGGCATGGGCGGCAATGCCGGTTCGCAGACTATGACCGTTACCGTGCGCGCGCTTGCAACCCGTGGCCTCGACATTCACAACGCCCCGCGCATCATCCGGCGCGAAGCGGGCGTCGGGCTCCTGAACGGCATGATTTTCGGCACGCTGATCGGCCTGCTCGCCGGCCTCTGGTTCCAGGATCCGAACATCGGCGGCATCATCGCCACGGCCATGCTGATCAACATGATGGCTGCAGCGCTTGGCGGCATCCTCGTTCCGCTCTGCCTCGACCGCTTTGGCGCCGATCCGGCCGTGTCTTCCGCCGTCTTCGTGACGGCCATCACCGACATCACCGGCTTCTTCAGTTTTCTCGGCATCGCCACGTGGTGGTTCCACGTCACGTAGTGTCGCCGTCGTTGTTTGACTTTTACGTCAAGGTCAACGATAGTGAAGGCGCAGAAATCATGGAATGGCAGCGTGAATAAGTATTATAGCATTACCGAATTGACGCGGGAATTCGGCATTTCGACCCGAACGCTGCGGTTCTATGAGGACGAGGGCCTCATCCATCCCGAGCGCCGTGGTCGCACGCGACTGTTTCGGCCGGCCGACAGGCGCCTGATCCAGGAGATTTTGCGTGGCCGACGCATCGGTTTCACGATCGCCGAGATTCGCGAAATAATCCAGGTCTATAAGGACCCGCCCGGCGAGCTCGGCCAGTTGCAGCTGTTGATGTCGCGTGTCGAGGAAAAGCGCGAAGAGCTTCGCCAGAAGCGCAAGGATATCGACGATACGCTGACCGAGCTCGACAATGTCGAAGAGGCGTGTCTGACGCGCCTAGCGGAAATCGGTGTCGGTACCTGATACGTTTCAGTTGCTGGTAACGGAAGTCTTTGAAGGGTGGCGTTAGCCGCCCTTTTTTGCTGTCTACGAGCGACGCAGGTTCAGATCCAGCGGGTTGTGTGGCGGCAGTAGCGCTCGAATTCGAAGCCGAACCGCGACAAGAGGTGACGCTCTTCGTTGCGAATGGCAAAGAGCGTCGTCAGCATCACGGCTGCAACGGCCATGATGAAAAACCAGGGATTGAGGGTCGCAAGGCCGAAACCGATCATCATCAGCGTATAGCCGAGATAGATCGGATTGCGGGTAAAGCGGAACGGCCCGTAGGTGACAAGGCAAGTTGCCGATCGATAGGGCAGAATGGTCGTGTGCCGATCGAGCAATGTCTTGACGGCCCAAAGGTCGAGCCAGATCGCGACGATAATCAGGATGCCGCCGCTGATCCAAGGAACCCAGCCATGCCCGTGTGCGACCGGAATGGGGGAATGTCGCGCCAGGAGAAGCGCCGCGATCGTGGCCACCCCGTAAAGCAGGGCAGGCCATGGGAAGTTCAGCGGCTTGGCACGATAGGCATTCATGTCCTAATCCCCTGATTGCACGTTCATTGTGCACTGTCGCGCGATTCGCGCAATGCGTTCATCCGTGCTGACGTTGATCTCTCCCCTGTTCAGGCTGTCGAACAGGTTTTGGTCCACCAGAAGGTCAAGCGTACAGCCGCAGAAAGCCTCGCACGGCACGGCGGGATTCCCCTGGTTGCAGGCGGCCACGCAATTGCTGCGATAGGCTTGCTTGGGGTCCGGCAATGTCGGCGGTGAGATCAGCGAGAAGAGATAGACCAGTCCGATGAGCACGGGCTGGTGAATGAGGTATATGGCCAGACTGTGACGGCTGCCGAAGAGCAGCGGCTTCATCCACAGCTTGCCTTTGCCGTCCTTAGGCGGCCGCGTGAGCGCCGCTGCAAGTCGCGTGTGGAAGAGCTTTGCCGTGCCGAGGCCGAGGAGGAACGGTCCGAGCCACGGCAGCAGCGGCACATAGTCGTTGGATCGCGGCAGCGTCTCGGACAGTCCGACCCACCAGAGCCAGGGCGCATCGAAGATCGGCGCGCGCAGATAGAACGGTGCCGCAATGGCGGCCGCAGCTGCGGCGAAGGAAACCAGCGCCGGAAGCCTGAGGAAGATGAGGCCGATCAGGCTTGCGGCGGCCATCGCGTGAAGGATGCCGAAAAAGATGAATGTGTCCGGGAAGGCGAAGTAGGTCGCAATGCTGATCAGCGCCGCAGCACCGGCGATCTTGGCGAACCGGCGCAGGAAGCCGCCGAGCCGGAGCTTCGGCCATTGTCCAAGGACGAGGCTGTAGCCGGCGAGAAAGAGAAAGCTGCTGGCGATCAGCCGCGCGAAGATCTTCCAGCCACCGGTCCCGGCCGTACCCGCTGCCACGTAGCCGAAGAACTCGAGGTCCCAGACAAAGTGATAGAGCGCCATCGCCAGGAGGGCCACGCCGCGCGCCACATCGATAAAGACGAGCCGTCCTCGCGATGGTGGGGGCGGGGTCGCTGTTGCCGGAGAGGTCACGTTGAGTTCGGACATGGGCATTCGCCATCCTGTTGGCGTGAGGAAGACTGACAGGCCTGGCTTGCGCCAGGCGCGCTTCGTTCGTTGATCGTTTTGATGATTGGGCGCGGCCTGTGTGCGTCGAGCGCATCAGCCGCGCGGCTCGTCAGGGTGCTGCGTCCTGCATCAGCGCCGCGCGCGCCTCCGAGAAGAACTGCCGGCGGGTGAGCACGAAGATGACGAAGACGGTGAGCGCGACGAAGACATAGGGGCTGATGAACCAGCCGAGATAGCCGATCGACAGGAAGATCGCCCTGAGGCCGGCGTTGAAATGCTTGGCGGCAAGCACATTCATCCGCACCGCCCGTTCGGCGGCTCTTTCTGCCGCCAGCCGGTCGCGCTGCATGTCGGCGGTCATCGGAATGCCGCCCATCAGGATCGAGCAATAGTTGAACAGGCGATAGGACCAGCCGAACTTGAAGAAGGAATAGCCGAAGAGGCAGGTGAGGCCGCCGACCTTCAGCTCGAACGCGGTTCGCCCGCCGTGGAAGACATAGGGCATGTCGGCGAAAATCATCTGTGCCTGTTCGGTCGCACCGAGCAACGCAAAGCAGCCACCGAGCGCAAAGATCGTCGTCGAGGCAAAGAATGCGGTGCCGGCCTGCAGACCCGCGATGATCTGCGTGTCGATCATTTTCAGGTCGCGGTTGAGCGAATTGCGGATCCAGCGGCCGCGGTGCTCGTTCATAAGGCGCGTGAGACTCACACGCTTGAAGCCGCGCGTACCGTCCGTCGCCCAGCTGAAACCGGCCCAAAGCAGGACAAACACGGCGAGCGCTATGTGATCTTCGAAGGTCATACACGTGTTTTTGGCATGGCTTTTGGAAAATGCAAGCTGGCCGCGATGGCGGCGGAATCGACGATGCGTCAACTACTGTGATGAAATTGCGGCGGAATTTCTCTTCGCCTCTACCCGCCGATTGCGGGGTTTTCACCAGGATCCTGTGTGGGGACGCCAGGGCCTGACACCTTTCCGCCACATTCCCCCATTGCGCATTTACGCTTTCTTCAATATGCATTGCCTCCAGACGCGGGCGCCCACTGTGCAGCCCGCGGCCGTTGAGAGTATTTCGGAGACATCATGGACAATACAATTCAGAAGTCTTGCTGGGGCGTGACTGCTCGCGCCGTAGCTGGTTTCGCTGGCGTTCTTGTTCTTGCTTATCTTTTCGGCGGCATTTGATTTTTCAAAAAGTCACTGATTGGCAGCGCGGCTTCCCAAGAGCCGCGCTGTTTTGATTCCGGGATGGCGTTCCTGATCTGAAAAGAATGTCGCACGAACGGGATCGAATGTCGGTGGACCGCCGGAGCGCCTGCTATGGGATCGCTTAGGCTTCGTTCCTATATCTGCTTGCGGATTTCCTTAGATCGGAGCCGATCTGAGGGTAAAATCAACAGGCAAGTATGAGGATATCGCGCCGGTTCGCATGGACTTCGAAGCGTGATATCGAGGCAATCGTAAATACGGTGCTCAAGTAATCCCTTGGGCTTCGTGGTCAGTCTCCGGGGCAGGCAGCTTATGTTTCTTTCCGTCTTCGACGTGTTCAAGATTGGTATCGGGCCTTCGAGCTCGCATACGATGGGGCCGATGTCGGCCGCCAACCGTTTCCTCGATCTCGTCCTTTCCGACGACTGGCCACGCCCGTCTCACGCGACGGTCGCGGCGATCAAGGTCAGCCTGCATGGTTCGCTTGCCCATACCGGGATTGGTCACGGCACGGGCAGGGCGGTGATCCTCGGGCTTGTCGGCGAGCGTCCGGATATCGTCGATCCCGATCAGATGGACGCCTTGATTGACGCGGTCGAGCGGAGCGGTCGCATCACGCCCCCGGGGCATCCGTCTTACGAATTCCAGCCGAAAACGGACCTGATCTTCGACAAGAAGGTGCCGCTACCCGGCCATGCCAACGGCATGTCGTTCTCCGCCTTCGATCGCGACGGGCGGCTGCTGTTGAAGCGTATCTACTATTCGATCGGTGGCGGTTTCGTCGTGACCGATACCGAGCTTGAGGCGATGCGCGCATCGAAGAACAAGTCCGTCGGCGTGAAGGTGCCTTTCCCGTTCTCGTCGGCCCAGGAAATGCTGGATATGGCGGCCCGCTCCGGGCTGACGATCGCGCAGATGAAGCGCGCAAACGAAGAGGCGACCATGTCGCCGGACGAGCTGAATGCCGGGCTCGACCGCATCTGGGGCGCGATGAGCAACTGTATCGACCGCGGCCTCAGCCAGGAAGGCATCATGCCGGGCGGGCTGAAGGTTCGCCGGCGCGCGCGTTCGATCCACGACAAGCTGCAGGAGGAATGGCGCTCCAACAAGGCCAATCCGCTGCTCGCCAACGACTGGCTGAGCGTCTACGCCATGGCCGTCAACGAAGAGAATGCTGCCGGCGGCCGCGTGGTCACGTCGCCGACCAATGGTGCTGCAGGCGTGGTCCCGGCGACCATTCGCTACTACATGCACTTCCATGACGACGCCGACCAGGAGGGCATTCGCGACTATCTGCTGACGGCCGCCGCCATCGGTGGCATCATCAAGCACAACGCCTCGATCTCCGGTGCCGAAGTCGGCTGTCAGGGCGAGGTCGGCTCTGCGTCGGCGATGGCTGCGGCCGGCCTGGCCGCCGTTATGGGTGGCTCGCCCGAGCAGATCGAGAATGCTGCGGAGATTGCGCTTGAGCATCACCTCGGCATGACCTGCGATCCGGTCGCCGGCCTGGTGCAGGTGCCCTGTATCGAACGCAATGCGCTCGGCGCCGTCAAGGCGGTCACGGCGGCGTCACTGGCACTGAAGGGCGACGGCAAGCACTTCGTGCCGCTCGATGCCTGCATCGAGACGATGCGCCAGACCGGCGTCGACATGAACGAGAAATACAAGGAAACCTCAACCGGCGGCCTCGCGGTCAACGTCGTTGAATGTTGAGCCTCACCGGGATTTGTGGATGAACAGCGTCTCTCCGCTTGACCGCAGCGGGCAGACGGGTGTTCAAAAACAGCTATGTCACTTCATCTCATAAAACTCTGCGTCGGAGCGGAATCGGTCGAGGACCTGCGCGAATGGGTTTCGCGCAAGGCGATGGCGGCCATGGCGGCCGGGCTCGAACCCCACTCGTTTCACACGACGCGCATGGTGCCGAAGCGCGTCGAAGAGCTTCTCGCGGGCGGTTCACTCTACTGGGTGATCAAAGGGACCGTTCAGGCGCGTCAGCCGCTGATCGGTATCGAGACCTTTACGGACGGCGAGGGCATCGGCAGATGCAATCTGCTGCTTGGTCCGGAAGTGATCGAAACGGAGCTGCAGCCGCGCCGTGCGTTTCAGGGGTGGCGCTATCTCAACACCACGGACGCTCCACGCGACCTGGCGTCGCTGTCCGGTGGCGGTGCCGAGATGCCGCTTGAGTTGCGTCGCGAACTGGCCGAACTCGGCCTTCTCTAGTTTTCAACAGAGATCACCTGACCGCCCAACGACAAGCCTCGTTGCGATGCTGGCGCATGCGCGTCGTTGCGACGGCAGCGCCGCAAAGCAAAAAGGCGGCACGGGGCCGCCTTTGGAAATCGTGAGGTATCAAGTGATCCGCATCTTCAGCGGATGGCGCCGACCCGGTGCCGTTACGTGAAGATGAATGCCGGCCCGCGGCTGGGTCGAGCGCCAGGCGCGAGCGCCGTGGGTCAACAGCATGCCGACCAGATCACGGGTCTTCGCCTTCGATCGGTTCAGCCCGAGGTCGGCGATGCGCATCGCCGCCTCGTGCAGGGGGTGCAGGTTGATACGCGACGGCTTGCCGCGCCTTCCCGGCAGCGGGGTAACCCCCGGAACGTTCTCGTTCATTGCCATGATTAACCTCGTTACGCTGTACAAATCCGAGGAAGGCGACCGGAAAACAAACACATCCGGGCGCCAAATTGTCTGCTCCTTACTGCTGGCTGGCCCAGCAGGAGATACCTTTCTTCTTCAATGCCTTGCAGGCGTTGACCGCTGAATTCTGGTCGTCGAAGCCGGCGAAGCGGGCGCGGTAGACCTGGCCGAAGGCGACCGTGAACGGCTTTGCGTTGCGAAGCGCCTTGCCGCCCTTGTCCTTGGCATCGCCAAGAAGGGTCATGGCCTGATCCTTGTCCGGCGTCGCGCCGATCTGGATCACCCAACCCTGCGGCTGCGCCGGCATGGGTTCAGCCATTGCGACTTCGGCCGGCTCAGCCTTTGCCACCGCGTCAGCCTTTTTCGGGACGGAGTTGGTGATCTGGCTATCGACCATGCCGGCCTCGACAGGCTTACGCAGCTTCAGGCTCTGGGCGTCGAGCGTATTGGGAACGATTTTCGCCGACAGCACAGGGTTGTCGGAGGCGCGCTTGTTGCCGGCATAGGCCATCTGCACGCTGCTCGCGCTTTCGCCGTTGTAGCGGAAATCCGGAACCGGGCCGGTGTTGGGCAGGTCGTGGGTGGCGGCTGTCGCCGCAACGACCGACGTTTCCGCGACGGGAGCCGCGGCCGCGACCTGGGTTTCCTCGACCGGAACAGGGGTCGGCTTCGTTTCGGCAATCAGGTTGCCGTCGCCACGGCGCGAGGCCGACGGCATATACTTTGCGACCAGCCGGCGCATCTGAGCGTCGCGGCTGGCGCCCGACGTTCCGCCCATCACGACTGCGACAATGCTCCGGCCTTCGAGTTGAGCCGACGTGACCAGGTTGAAGCCCGAAGCGCGGGTGTAGCCGGTCTTGATGCCATCGACGCCACGGACATTGCCGAGCAGGCGGTTGTGGTTGCCGATCGTCTGCTTGCCGAAGCGGAAGCTGCGGGTGGAGAAGTAGTCGTAATACTGCGGAAAATGCTGACGCAACGCGAGGCCTAGGCGAGCCTGATCGCGGGCGGTCGTGCGCTGTTCGGGATTGGGCAGGCCGTTCGCGTTGCGATAGGTCGTGCGCGTCATGCCGAGTGCGCGCGCCTTGTTCGTCATCATCCGGGCGAACCGCGGCTCGGAGCCGCCGAGATATTCACCAAGCGCCGTCGAGGCGTCGTTGGCCGAGCGGGTGACCAGCGAGAGAATGGCCTGCTCGACGGTGATCGACTGGCCGGCGCGCACGCCGAGCTTGGATGGCGGTTCGGCCGAAGCATTCTTCGAGAAGGGAATGGCCGTGGACTTGGTGATCCGACCGGCCTCGAGCGCCTCAAAGGTCAGATACAGGGTCATCATCTTGGTCAGAGACGCAGGATAGCGCAGCTCGTCGGCATCCTCGCCATACAGAATCTTGCCAGTCTTGGCATCGACGACGATGCCCGAATATTTCGGATTGGCGTAGTTCGAGGCTGCGAAGGCCGGCACTGCAAAGGCAGCCGAAGCAATGGCGCCTGCAAGGACCACCCGTCCTACCATCTTTGAAAGAGCACCGAACGGGCGCTTCGCGAGATCAAAAAAACCGGATTGGGACACTACGCTACTCTTTATTCTCATGTCATGGGGTTGTCCGGACGCCGCCTCCGGGAACGACCGTTCTCGAGACAGTATCGGCATAGCGTTACCAATCGGTTTATGATGAATGATTGGTTTCCGGAAAAGCACGCATTCGGACAAAGACGATCCCGGTGTAGCGCAATGGTGCGGCGGCGCTCGCTGGACCATATGAGTTGGACAAAATCAGGGCACGAGGCGGCTTTTGATAAAGGCTGCCATGGCATCGTCGATCTTTTGCCATTGCGGCAGCAGGTTACTGGAGAAGCGATAGAGCACGGCGAGATCCGTGCCCGTGTGGAAATCGCGTTGACAATCGGCGCTCGTTGCGTGGGTTTGGGCGTCCGGTTTCAGGCAGCGCACCACATAGGACGGCTGGCCGCCTCGTTCTGCCGTGTAGAAGGTCTCGCCCGCATAGCTGGAGGTTGCTTTCGTCGCGTGCTGCGCCAAGCCGCTGGGGCCGGGGGTCGGTGCTCCGTCGAAAACCTGGGTGTAGATAGGTCCTAGCCGCCCGGACATGTCGCGCGACATGGTGCTCTGGGAGATCTGAAGGAAGATCAGGTTCTCAGGCGTGTCGACATCGTTGAAGAGTTTGCGGTTTTCGCCGCTGTAGCCTTCAAGCGCGGGCCAGGTCAGATAGAGGTCGACGCGCTCAACTATAGAGGTGGCGCGCTGCGCCTCGAAGCGGATCATGTTGGCCGGCAGCCGCAAATGGTCCTGCCCGATGAAGATATCGAAAACTTCGGAGCTCGCCGTGTGGCCGGCAAGCGCGAGATTTTCGCCGTACCAGCGGCCGGCAAGTGCGATCGCCCCCGCCAATCCGGCCAAGAGGACAACGAGCGCGGTCACCCGGTAAATGAAGCGCGGAGACAGAAGCGGTCGCAGCTCCGGTTCGTCTATGCCGTTTGAAGGGTTGCTCATCGTTGGGCCGTTCCGTCGCATTGGTCGAGCCCGAATTCATGTGGTTCGTAAACGTGGCTCGCCGGTAGATCGAGGTGTGGCATGCGCCGCTTGTCCGACGCTGGTCGAGGATGGTTAATTTTCTGTGAATATCGCCCTTGGGGTGAACCGTAGGCACTCACGAAAAAAACGGCCGGTTCCGAGGGACACGGAACCGGCCGAAGCTCGGTCTGGACGGGGATAGTGACTGACCGGAGCATTTTGGTGGCGGGTCGCCTTGATCGGCGGGCCGCCTGACTTTGTCGACTTACTGCGTCCGAACGCTACCGACGGCGACGGTGCGGCCATCCTGAAGCTTGACCCAGCGTCCGGAATGCTCGGTCGACTGACGCTTGAGGTAGGTGTATTCGGTGTCCGACCACAGCAGCACCTTGTTGCGCATGTTGTCGAGGATGAAGTCGCCACGGTCGGTGCGTACGGTCAGAACGGCGTGGCCGTCGCCGTTCGGCTGCAGCACGACGGTGATCAGGAGGTCGGAGGCGGAGAAGCCGCTTTCGATCAGCTTGCGACGCTTCAAAAGAACGTAGTCTTCGCAATCGCCGACCGTGTCGGGATAGGACCACTTTTCTTCGACGCCGTGAATTTCCATGTCGGTCATCGGCGTGATCGCCTGGTTGACGTCGTAGTTGATCTCGAGAATTTTTTGCCAGCCTTCACGCGTCAGCACCATCGGGCCGCGATCTCGGCCATTGGAGGTGCACTCCGACGCGTAGATCTTGCAGAACTCGTAGTGGCCGATCGGCGGGTTGGTGGAGCCCGTGACGACCATGTTGGCCGGAAGCGCCTGGGCCGACTGCATCAGTCCGGCGGTGAAAAGGACCGCAACCGCGATCATCTTGGTGATTGTCTTGAGCATGATTGTCTCCCCGTTGTGGTGTGACAATCGCACAGACAATTTTATCGCCCGCGAATTAGCGAACTAAAAAAAAGTACAAATGAAACTCGTATAAGAATCAAATAAGAATAGATTTTTATTTGTATTTAAATCGAATTTGAATCAAATTTTATCGATTTCCGCGCCGCGAAGTTTGTTGCTCACGTTTTGTTAAGGACGTAAGTGATTGGATTTGAATGATATGGCGACGGTTTGTGTTGTTGTTGCCGAAGTGGGCGTTGGCGAAACAGCCGTCTTTGCAGCGTTTTGACCCGGTCGCCCTTGGCGTTTTTGCCGGATTTCGACTTCAGATATTGGGTGCGGCGTTGAAATTGCTCAAAAAAATATTTTACGCCGCCGGAGCAGCGTCCGATGCCCGCAGGCAAGATGTCTCGATATGACGCAACCGCAGTGACGGTCGCTTGGTCGGGCAACGTATTTTGCAGTTGATGCTGGTCGTCCCGATGTGCGTTTCACCCGTCGACGCCGGCATCGCCAAAATTGGCTGGTCCGTGCGCGGGGAATCCGTTTTGCCGTGGCGCCGTCGATGCGGTACGGCCGCCTGAGGCGGCAAGGCTCTGTGGCCGGGGCAGCCGGCAGGGCCGCCCACTGTCAGTGTTCAGACCGGCGTCAGTGTTCAGATTTGTGCGTTGGTGGCGGGCTGGCGTAAGCGCCGGCGCCTTCAGAGAAACTCGGTCAGTGCCTCACGGGACTGGATGCCCGAGAACTCGATGGCGCAACCTTCCTGGAAGTGGCGGACGATCCGCCCCTTCATGTTGCCGAGCAGGACCGCCGTGCCGAGCGGTGGCCGGTTCTCGATGTCGACCGCGGCACCGGAGAGCGAAAGGTCGATGATGCGGCACGGGAACTTTTCGCCGGTGTCGAGCGTCAGCTCGGTCGTTGTCTTGCGTGGTGCAAGGCGGTCATGACGCCTGTCTTCGGGCAGGCCGAGTTCATGCTTGTTGGCGATCCAGGTGAGCTGTGCCGCCAGTTTCTCGCGTTTGCGTTCTGTGGCGTTGAGCTGGATGACGAAAGCGCCCTCGCCAATGCGCGACACCGTGCCCTCGAGCCGCCCGACGTGATCGACATAGGCGATGATGCGTTCGCCCGCGCGCGGGCGGGCGGGCGACGAAAGCAGCACGTCACCGGGTGACATGTCGACGGCGGTGCATTCGAACTCGTCGTAGTTGGCAAGCATCAGGCGGCCCGTAAGATTCACCGAAACGCGCTGGAACGCACCTTCGTGGTGCGGTTTCGGGGCCGTATTCTGTGCGTGCTGGAACGAGAACATGATGACTCTGGATCGACATAGCTTGGCGGGCGAAGCTTAGCCTCTTCAAGTTAATAGATGGTTCGTCCTCCGGTTGGTGCAAGGGGCGATTGCGGGACAGCGCAGGCGATCAGTTCCCGCGCCCGCCTTCCAGGATGCGAAGATGCCGGACGCGGCGGAACTCGGCTAAAGGTCCGCTGTCGACGCGGCTTTTCGCGTGGTTTGCAGGCTGGGTTTGAACCTGCTCGTCGTGGAAGACGGCAGTCCGGTCCGGATCGAGGATTTTCATGCCGGTGGCGTCAAGATGCTCCACCGAAGTCGCGTGCAACCAGTACGGGCGGGACAATGGCGAAATCGCTCCAAGAACCCGGTCGCTCGCGCCTTCGCTGGAGGCAAGCGGCAGCAACAGCGTTTCGACATCGACTTCGCGTTGATCGGCGGTGCGTCCCTTTGCCGACAGCATGACAGGCACCCGGTGCGTCATGACGAGGCTGGTGATGCGTTGCGCCTTGGCGGCCTGGCTTCCGAGCCAGAGCATGCCGAACTGACGCTCGCGCAGTTCTTGCCCGAAGAGGGCGCAAACGTGCGTTCCGGCCAGGCGAAACGAGATGCCGGCATTGCGGTTGCGCTCCAGGATGAACAGGTTCGGCAGCAGCGTGCGGATATCCGACGGCTCGAGTTCGTCGCGGCGGGGCAGCTCACGCTTGCCGCGAATGGTGTTCCAGTATCGGAAAAGCTCCGTCGTCGTCGTGCTGCGCATCGTGTGTTCATTCCATTTCTGCGGCCGGCCTGTCCCGGTTCGATACATCGTCGGCCGTGAGGGGCGGCCCTGACGTCCATGGAGCGAAAACCGTGCCACCGCGAAATTAAGGTTAACAAAGGGTTTCTGTTGCAGTGCGGCGTTGTGGCTGGCAGGGAAGAGCATCACTTCACGAAGCATTGTCTTCGGCACTTGAACTGGAGCTCGGATCTGAGCTTGGCGACCGTTCAGTTTTTGCTGGACGGTCTTTTTTTGTTTGCTTATGGCTGGTCGCCCCAGTCTGGTCCCAATCTGGCGATGCGATGTCTTGCAGGGATCGGGTGGGTGCATCGATGGAAGAGAGCAGCGACTATGGAACGAGACCAGACGGCCACGCCACCGGAAGCGGAGCGCGAAGCCGCCAGCAGCCCGGCGCGTGAACCCGCCTTCAATCTGCCGGCGGGCTTGACCGTCATCCTGCTGTTTCTCGTCGCGGTCCACGTCCTGCGGACCTACGTCCTGTCGCCCGCCATGGATCAGGAGCTCATCTTCAACTTTGCGTTCCTGCCGGCGCGCTACGACCATCCCCTGGCCGAGCAGGGCCTCGCCTGGCTCTGGAGCCCGGTTACCTATTCGTTCCTGCATGGAAGCTGGGAGCATCTGATCTTCAACATCTTCTGGATGGTAGCCTTCGGTGCGCCTGTGGTGCGGCGGATCGGCATGGGCCGGCTGGCGGTGTTCTGGTGTCTGTCTGCGGCGGCCGCCGTTGCGCTCCACACGGCATTTCATTGGGGAGAGATGATCGTGGTCGTCGGCGCATCCGGCGTGGTGTCCGGTTTCATGGGCGCGGCCGCGCGCTTCGTCTTTTCGCCGAGCGGGCGCATCAGCCGTCAGTTTGCCCATCTCAATCGGCGGCTGACCGTCGGCGAGGCCCTGGCAAACCGCTCGGTCGTGGTCTTTGCCGGAATATGGTTCCTCACCAATTTCCTGATCGGCCTCGGCATGTTTATCCCCGGCGGAGCTGGCAGCGTTGCCTGGGAAGCGCATATCGGCGGTTTCCTCTTCGGCTTTCTGCTCTTCGGCCTCTTCGACACGCGCGACTGACGGCGCGAAAGATCGGCGGACGACGCTTGTGAGCGCTTGATTTCCCTCAGACGCTGGCGCACCATTTGTTACGGTCGCCATGTGTCGAAAGACAAGCGACCCGTGTAGGCCGGGTATCGAAAACCGTCCGCGTCTGAGGAGCACGCGCAAGGTTATCGGAAGCGGCCAGGGTACAGGTTCCATCGCCCGACCGTACCGCACGAGAGGAGGCTGGAACTGTCCCTGCCGACCCGGTGTTGTCGCAACGGGAGATGTGCGCATGTCAGTAAAAGCCATACTCGATGAAAAGGGCCGGAACGTCGTAACGGTCGGCCCTCAGATGACAGTCCAGCAGGCTGCCATCCTCTTGCGTGACAATCATATCGGTGCGGTCGTCATCCTTGACGCGGACGATCAGATCGCAGGCATCCTCACCGAGCGCGACATCGTCGCGGCGATTGCCAAGCAGGGAGCGACCTGTCTCGAAAGGCCGGTTGCAGCCGTCATGTGGCAGAACGTCTATTGCTGCTCGGAGGACATGTCGGTCCAGACCCTGATGGAAATGATGAGCAAGCTCAGGGCGCGTCACTTGCCGGTCGAAAAGAATGGCCAACTCGCCGGGATCGTCTCGATTGGTGACGTGATCAAGCATCACATCCGCGCCATCGAACACGAGACCGAACAGATCAAGGCCTATATCGCCGGCTGATAGCAAAGGGCGGCGCCACGCCGCCCGCTTATCGCTTGCGGCCGCAGGCGGCTCCCAGCTTATGCGCGGGGGCAGGTCCGCATATGTGAGGGTTTAATCGCTTTGTCGCCGGAGCAGCCTCCGGCAGGTTGGCCGAAAGCGTAGGGCAGGGTCTCGTGGTTCTTCGGTTCGGCCCCGACGACCGATCAACGAACGAGTGCGTCCTGCATCCGGCGGATCTCCAAAAGCCTGGCCTTTGCCTCGAGATAACCGCGATCGATCGCTTCGCCAGCGCGATGAAATTCCGAAAGACCGATGTCGTTCAGTCTGGGGTGGAGGGCGAGATCCGGCGGATCTCCGGCAAGGCGGGCCCGGGAAATGCGATCCTGGATGATGTTGAAGGCCTGAACCATCACGCTGGTCATTCCGAGCCGCGAATGGTGCGGCGGCTCCTTGGTCTGCGCATCCAGAGATTCCGCGCCGGCGCTGTGTTTGACGACAGCGGAGCGACCGTAGAGATCGTAGTTGAGGTTGACGGCGACGACGAGCTGCTGCTCGTGCGCACGGCAGACGGAGACAGGAACCGGATTGACGAGGGCGCCATCGATGAGGGTGCGGCCGTTCGCCTTGATCGGCTCGAAGATACCCGGCAGAGCGTAGGACGCGCGGATTGCGGTGATCAGCGATCCCTTTTCCAGCCACACCTCGTGGCCGCTGTGCACTTCGGTCGCGACCGCGATGAACGGCCTGTCGAGGCTTTCAATGCTGAGCCCCTCCAGATGCTCCTGCATGCGTTTGGTCAGCCTCAGCCCGCCGAAGAGGCCGCCGCCGCCAATCGCGAAATCGAGAAGGCCTGCGATCCGGCGCACGGTGAGCGAACGGGCAAAGGTTTCGAGTTCGTCGAGCTTTCCGGCGAGATAGCAGCCGCCGACCAGCGCACCGATCGAGGTTCCCGCAATCATGCCGACTTCGATGCCCTCCTCGTCGAGGGCGCGCAGTACGCCGATATGGGCCCACCCACGGGCAGCGCCGCCACCGAGGGCGATCGCGATCTTTGGTCTTTGCGGAGGCGTCGCCGGTTCTGGCGGTGTTGTCGAAATCGAGGTTCCGTCCGGTCCGGACAGATCTGCAATCTGGTTGCTACGCGTAAAAGTCCAATTCAACATCCGGCACCTCCAACACCGCCGAATACTCCGCAACGCGACACGTCGATGAGAATGCGCGAGGGTCGCTTTGGCAATTCACCATTGAATTAACTGACTCAAGAATCGGACACGACCCTGGAGGTACGCAAATTCTCTGCGCGCGTCTTGAGGAGGTTCCGCCAAGCCGGCGCTGGTGCCGGCCTTGTCCCATTCATTGCTGAAAGACTGGCACCGTTCTCTAGGTATATCACCGATCCCGCCGCCGATTGCGGCATGACCGATAAACATTGGATACAGTTTGCAATACGTCTTGGAACGAAATCGTTCCAACCTTGCACCGGCATCCTTGCTTAAGGATTAGGCGCCCGGTTGGTTTCCAAAGAATGAATATAGCATGTGCCCGCACCGAAAAGATGCGCAATGCTTAATTTTTATCGTAGACCTCGGCGGGGTCGAAATGCCTGTGATCGTCGGTAATCGTCACCACCGCCCTGCCGTCGTCGGCGCCGACCGTCCGATAGAAACAGGAACGGCGTCCGGTGTGGCAGGTGGCATCGTGGCCGGCAACGGAAACCTTCAGCCACACGGCATCCTGGTCGCAATCGGTGCGGATTTCCTTGACCGTCTGCAGGTTGCCCGAGCTTTCGCCCTTCTTCCACAGGCTCTTGCGCGAGCGGCTGTAATAGTGCGCCACGCCGGTCTCGATCGTCAGCGCCAGCGCCTCGGCATTCATGTGCGCAACCATCAACAGTTCGCCGTCCTTCACATCGGTGACGACGGCGGTGATCAGCCCGTTTTGGTCAAAGCGCGGGGTAAAGGCCGGACCGTTCTCCAGTTCGGCCTTGTTGGAGGAGGGAGCGTCGAAGGTGAGCGTCATGGAAAGGCTCCGTCTGTCGGAGCCTTACTTGAAGCCCCTGAGCATGGTCATGAAGCGAGCCTGTTCGGCCGGCTCCGTCTGGAACGTACCCGTAAATGTGGTGGTGAGCGTTGTCGAGCCTTGCTTCTGCACGCCGCGCATCGCCATGCACATATGCTCCGCCTCGATCATGACCGCGACGCCGCGCGGCGCGAGCGACTCGTCGATCGCTCTCGCGATCTGTGCGGTCATCGATTCCTGCGTCTGCAGCCGGCGACCGTAGATGTCGACGACGCGCGCGATCTTCGAAAGGCCAAGCACGCGGCCGTTCGGCAGGTAGGCGACATGCGCCTTGCCGATGATCGGAACCATGTGGTGTTCGCAATGCGAATAGAACGGGATGTCCTTGACGAGCACCATGTCGTCGTAGCCGGCAACCTCTTCAAAGGTCCGGCCGAGCACGTCTTCAGCGACAAGCTCGTAACCGCTGAAAAGCTCGCGATAGGACTTGACCACGCGCGCCGGCGTGTCCTTCAGCCCTTCGCGCTCCGGGTCTTCGCCGGCCCAGCGCAAAAGCACGCGCACGGCTTCTTCCGCTTCCTTCTGGGTCGGGCGGCCGCTCGCATCGTCGAGCACGGGAAAATTCTTCACTATGGCATCCATAATGGCCTCTTTTAGCAATACGGGATTGCTTGACGTTTTATCTTTCGGACAACTCGCCACTGGCCATTCGCCTAACCCTGCAGGCTTGGGTTCCGTTGGCGGGCTCCGGGGCTTTCCGGTCCTGGCTTAGCAGTGCACTGGACCTTCCGGCACGGTTTCCCAAACAACAGGCGACATTGTTCCTCTTGCGGAACTGTCGCCCCAACACGACATAGCATATAGTATGGTGCCACAGAGATGAAAGAGGCGGAGCGTGTTGCGTCGTGCTTTTTTCCTGCCTACCGGAGAAAATCATGCGTCGATCACTCAAAACCGCGAAAAATCAGCCGGATCGCGTCAAATGATGGATGACATCTACAACAGCCGTATTCTCGAATTCGCAGGCAACATTCCGCGCATCGGCACGCTTGCCGAAGCGGATGCGGAGGCGACGGCGCATTCGAAGCTCTGCGGTTCCAAGGTGCACATCTGGCTGACAATGGACGGCGACGTGGTCACGGATTTTGCCCATGACGTGAAGGCCTGCGCGCTCGGCCAGGCGTCGTCCTCCATCATGGCGCGCCAGGTCGTGGGGGCCAGTGCCCAGGAAATCCGCAAGGCGCGCGAAGACATGCTGGCGATGCTGAAGGCGGACGGCGAGGGGCCTTCGGGGCGCTTCGAGGACATGCGCTTTTTGCGCCCGGTGAAGGACTACAAAGCCCGTCATGCTTCGACAATGCTGACGTTTGACGCCGTGGTCGATGCGATCGAACAGATCGAGGCGAAGCGGCTGCTTACGGTCGTCTGAGATGTGCGGCGAACCGAATTGCCGGCACGCAATAAGCGATGAAGCACGCCCGGCGATCCGTGGACGGAACTGGTCCGGCCCATTCCGCAAGACGCCCGGGCGTTTGATCGGTATGGCCTTTATCCGAGCCTATCAGTTGACGCTTTCGAGCTTCATCGGCAATGCGTGCCGTCACCTGCCGACCTGCTCGGAATACGGCTACGAGGCCATCGCCCGCCACGGCTTTTGGGCGGGGGGCTGGATGACGCTCTTTCGCGTCGCGAGATGCGGGCCGGGCGGAACCCATGGTTTCGATCCGGTGCCGGAGCAGCTTGAACCTCGCCTGACGTGGTATGCGCCGTGGCGCTATTGGCGGCCGCGGTCGAAAGCTGGATGACTGCCATGCCCATGCCGATGGAGTACCGCGAGGCTTCGGTCGATTTCGACCGCTTCATGCTCGACGCGCGCGACACCGCCGGGCTGCAGACGACGAACCAGGCCTATACGATGGTGCAGGCGGTGTTGCAGACCTTCCGGCGCAGGTTGGGCATCGAGGACGCCATTCTGTTCGCCGATGTCTTGCCGCCGGTGCTAAGGGCCATCTTCGTTGCAGAGTGGGATCTCGAAGAGCCGACGGTCCCGTTTGCCGGCCGCATCGCCATGACCCGCGAGGTGCAGGTGCTGCGCCCGGACCACAATATCTCTCCGGACAGTGCCATTGCAGACGTGGCTGCCGCCTTGCGTCGCAACGTCGACGAGGCGAAACTCGACCGGGTGCTTGCCCGGCTGCCCGCCGGTGCCGCGGACTTCTGGCGCGCCTGATCGGGAGAAGAGATGAACAGTTACGTCGCCTTGCTCTACAGCATCGTCCTAGGCGCCGGGCGCCGGGTCGTCATGGCGGATCTCAGGCAGATGGCGGAAGAACTCGGTTACTGTTCGCCGCGAACGCTGGTTGCGACTGGCAATCTGGTGTTCGAGGCCGGACAAACGTCCGTTCGAGATCTCGAAACGCCGCTCGAGCAGGCCTTCTCCCGGACATTCGGCCGGCACGTCGACATTATTGTCCGGTCCGGTGGCTGTTGGCAGAAGCTTGCGGCGTCCAATCCGTTCCGCGACGAGGGCGAACAGGACGCAACGCAAGTGCACGTCCGGGTGATGCGTGATCCGTTGACGGAAACTGCGCTTTCCGGCCTTCAGCGCTACTGCATCGCCGGCGAGCGCCTGGCGATCGTCGATGGCGATCTCTGGGTGCATTTTCCCGGAAAGGCCAGCGAATCAAAGCTGTTGGGGGCGATGACGACGAAGCGGCTCGGCGTCGGCACCTTCCGCAACTGGAACACCGTCAAGGGCGTGGCGGGCATGTTGCAGGGCTAGTTCCGGCGCTGCCTTCACCTTTACTCGCTTTCGAAAACCCTTTATCAGGCCAGCTTCACTTCATCGGCCGTTTCCGGCCAACCCATACCACCCGCATTCGTTGGCGGGACTGGATAGGAGATCACTATGTCGAATCCCGTTTCCCTTACATTCCCTGATGGCTCCGTCCGCGAATACGCTCCCGGCACGACCGGTCGCGATGTCGCCGAGTCGATTTCGAAGTCGCTCGCCAAGAAGGCCGTTGCCATCGCGCTCGATGGCGAGCTGCGTGATCTGTCCGATACGATCGCCGACGGCCGCATCGAAATCGTCACCCGTGACGACAAGCGTTCGCTCGAGCTGATCCGCCACGATGCGGCACACGTGATGGCGGAAGCCGTGCAGGAATTGTGGCCGGGCACCCAGGTGACCATCGGTCCGGTGATCGACAACGGCTTCTATTACGACTTTGCCAAGAACGAGCCCTTCACGCCCGACGACCTGCCGCTCATTGAAAAGCGGATGAAGGAGATCATCGCACGCAACAAGCCGTTCACCCGGGAAGTCTGGTCGCGCGACAAGGCCCGCCAGGTCTTTGCCGACAAGGGCGAGACCTACAAGGTCGAACTCGTCGACGCGATACCCGAGGGACAGGATCTCAAGATTTACTACCAGGGCGATTGGTTCGACCTTTGCCGCGGCCCGCATATGGCCTCCACCGGCCAGATCGGTACCGCCTTCAAGCTGATGAAGGTGGCCGGCGCCTACTGGCGCGGCGACAGCAACAACGCGATGCTGACCCGCATCTACGGCACCGCCTGGCACACCCAGGAAGAGCTCGACCAGTACCTGCACGTTCTGGCCGAAGCCGAAAAGCGTGACCATCGCCGCCTCGGCCGTGAAATGGACCTGTTCCATTTCCAGGAAGAGGGCCCCGGCGTCGTCTTCTGGCACGGCAAGGGCTGGCGCATGTTCCAGACGCTGGTCGCCTACATGCGCCGGCGCCTCGCCAACACCTACCAGGAAGTCAACGCGCCGCAGGTGCTCGACAAGTCGCTCTGGGAAACCTCGGGCCACTGGGGCTGGTACCGCGACAACATGTTCAAGGTGACGGTTGCCGGTGACGAGACCGACGACGAGCGCGTCTTCGCGCTGAAGCCGATGAACTGCCCGGGTCATATCCAGATCTTCAAGCACGGCCTGAAGTCCTATCGCGAACTTCCGGTTCGCCTGGCCGAGTTCGGCAACGTCCATCGTTACGAACCGTCTGGCGCGTTGCACGGCCTGATGCGCGTGCGCGGCTTTACCCAGGACGACGCACACGTCTTCTGCACCGACGAGCAGATGGCGGCCGAATGCCTGCGCATCAACGATCTCATCCTCTCGGTCTACGAGGATTTCGGCTTCAAGGAAGTGGTGGTCAAGCTTTCCACCCGTCCGGACAAGCGCGTCGGTTCGGACGAACTTTGGGATCGTGCCGAAAGCGTGATGACCGACGTTTTGAAGACGATCGAGGAACAGTCCGAGGGCCGCATCAAGACCGGCATCCTGCCGGGCGAGGGCGCTTTCTACGGTCCGAAGTTCGAGTACACGCTGAAGGACGCGATCGGTCGCGAATGGCAGTGCGGCACGACGCAGGTCGACTTCAACCTGCCGGAACGTTTCGGTGCCTTCTACATCGACAAGGAATCTGAAAAGCGCCAGCCGGTCATGATCCATCGCGCCATCTGCGGCTCGATGGAGCGCTTCCTCGGCATCCTGATTGAAAACTTCGCCGGCCACATGCCGCTCTGGGTCTCGCCGCTGCAGGTCGTGGTCGCGACGATCACATCTGAAGCCGACGACTACGGCCGCGAGGTTGCCGAACTCCTGCGTGACGCCGGCCTCACCGTCGAGACCGACTTCCGCAACGAAAAGATCAACTACAAGGTCCGTGAGCACTCGGTGACCAAGGTTCCGGTCATCGTCGTCTGTGGCAAGCGCGAAGCCGAGGAGCGTTCGGTCAACATCCGTCGTCTGGGCTCGCAGGCTCAGACCGCGATGACGCTCGACGAGGCGATCGCCTCGCTTGCCCTGGAAGCCATGGCGCCGGATCTCAAGCGCAAGCTGGAAAAGAAAGCTCGGGGTTAATACCCCGGGCACTTGCTTTGTCAGCAAACTGTCATATTAGCGGAATATCCGGATAGAATTGTATCCATCGGAGATGTCCGTGCAGTTCAAAGAGCTGTCCTACGCCAATGCAAACGACCGGCGCCTGAAGCGCTGGTTCATCCGCTCCATGGAAGGCCTGTCGGGCCGCAACCGCTATGCCAAGCTTTATACGCGCTGGCGGTCCGACATCGTCGGCAAGAGTGACCGCGTCTTTGGCGAGATGCTGCAGCTGATCGATGTGAAGTTGCGCACGCAGGGTGAGTGGCCGCCACGGCACCTGCCTGACACGCCGATCGTCATCATCGCCAACCACCCCTTCGGGATCGGCGATGGCATCGCCGTTCTGGCACTCGCCGAACAGCTCGGCCGCCCGTTCCGTGTCCTCATCAACAACGAACTGCTGAAGGTGCCGGAAATGGCGCCTTATTCCTTGCCGGTATCGTTCGAGGAAACCAAAGAAGCGCTCGCGGTCAACATGGCGACGCGCCACGAAGCGCTGCGGCTGTTGAAGGAAGGCGTAACGATCATCATCTTTCCGGCCGGCGGCGTCGCGACTGCGCCCAAGGGGTTCGGTCGCGCCGAGGACCTGCCCTGGAAGATTTTCCCGGCGAAGCTGATCCAGTCGGCGCGCGCGAGCGTGATCCCGATCTACTTCGAGGGACAGAATGGGCCCTTCTTCCATCTGGCGAGCAAGATTTCGTTGACGCTCAGGCTGTCGCTGCTGATCCGGGAGTTCCGCCGTCTGTCGGGGACGACGATCGCCGCACGAATCGGCCATGTCCTGACGCCGGAGGATCTCGGCGCTTGCGGCGATCGCAAGGATTTGCTGGCCCGCATTTATGATGCGGTTTTTTCCATGGCCCCGCCGCGCCGCCGGTTCTTGCGACGCGCGAGCTGACGATGCGTCAGTCGGCTGCCGTAACTGTAGCGCCGCCGCTAGTCGGCCGCATCGGAAATGGCACCGGCGCTGGCACTGGGCTCGTTGCCACCGCTGCTGAGCAGCACTTCCACATCCGTGTTGACGCCGGCTTTCACCGTGAAGTCCCGTTCGTAGATCTTGTCCTCGTAGCGCGCCACGGCAGAGTAGCTGCCTTCAAGCAGGATCAGCGTTGGGAAGGCGCCGTTTGCTTCGCTCACCGTATCGCCGGCAGAGGTCAGGATCGTCCAGGCGGTGTTGGCGATCGCTTCGCCGCCCGGCTCCGAGACCAGCTTGAGGGTAAGCTTGGCGGCGCGGTGCTGCATGGTCGCTTCCGTCAGCTTGCCGGCTTCCACCTGAATGTCTGCGGCGGTCGAGGCGTTGGTGGCGCCACCGTAGCTCGAGGTCACGTGATAGGTTCCGGCGCCGAGCCGGATCACCGTGTTCGGCTTTACGTCCGAGATGATCAGCGCCCGTTCACCGTCGCTCTTGGTGTCGGCGGAATAGACGGAGAAGCTGAGGTCTGCCGGCGGGATGCGCACGTCGCTGCCCGACACGGCGTTGAGTTTTATGCCGCCGGCATCAAGCACCAGCACCTGCTTGTCGAGCGTGCCTTGCTCGGGCACGCGGATCTTGCGCGTGGCGGAGGCGCGGCCGAAGGATACGTTGACGAAATAGTCGCCGGGCACGAGATTGAAGGCGGTCGATCCGCCTTCTGATGTCGCCAGCAGCGGCAGTTTTCCGTCACTTCCAGGGATCGGGCTGAAGACGCGCCAGGTCAGGCCGGCCTCGACAGGGCCGCCCTTTTCGGCGAGCAGCGCCTCAAGCTTGATGTCCTTGAGGGTGCCATCGGCGACCGGGTCTGATGTCATCGGGCTGAAACCCGTCAGCTTCGGCATCTTCCGCGGGCCGGCGATCGAGGGAAAGCTCTCGAAGGCCTGGGTTGCATCTTCGGCGAAAACGCTTCCCGTAGCGGTTCCGGCGATAAGCATCGCAAGGCCGGTACTGAGGAAAATACGAGAGCAACGACGCATGAGAACAGTTGACTTCCTGACTGAGTGACTCCACTTGGGACGTCGATATGGCATTTTCGTGGCTGCCGATGCCGCGGCAAATTAGTGGAATTCGTCTGACATGAAAACCGAAATTAAGCTTGTCGACTACCTGACCTCCCGTCGCTCCATTCCCGCTTTCCAGATGGGAGAGCCCGGCCCCGGCAAGGCCGAGGTTGCGGAAATGCTGAAGCTCGCTTCCCGCGTGCCCGATCACGGCAAGCTGGCGCCCTGGCGCTTCATCGTCTACCGGGGCGAGGAGAGAGTGCGCATCAGCGCCGAACTGAAGGCGATGGCGCTTCAGGTCAAGCCGGATCTGTCCGACGAGATGATCAAGGTCGAGGAAACCCGCCTGTCACGGGCGCCTGTTGTCGTTGCGGTCGTCAGCACGGCCGCGCCGCATTTCAAGATCCCGGAATGGGAGCAGGTGATGTCTGCCGGTGCCGTCTGCCTCAACCTGCTGATGGCCGCAAACGCGCTCGGCTACGCCTCCAACTGGCTGACCGAATGGTACGCCTTCGACGAGCGCGCCTATCCGCTGCTGGGCGTCAATCCGGGCGAGAAGATCGCCGGCTTCATTCACATCGGCACGGCCATGGTGCCGCCGACGGAGCGTCCGCGGCCCGAACTCGAAGAGATCGTCACCTGGGTCGGCGAGGGCGCCTGATGTTCTACGATACGGCCTTAAACCGTCACGGCTTGCCGCATGACCCTTTCAAGGCCATCGTTTCGCCGCGGCCGATCGGCTGGATCGGGACGAAGGCTGCCGATGGCTCGCTGAATCTGGCGCCGTACTCCTTCTTCAATGCCATCAGCGACAAGCCGAAACTCGTGATGTTCTCGTCGAGTGGCTACAAGGATTCGGTTCGCAACATCGAAGCGACCGGCGCGTTCACGGCAAGCTTCGCCAGCCGCAATCTGTCGGAGGAAGTGAACAAGACGTCGATCGCAGCGCCCCATGGCGACAGCGAGTTCGAAATCGCAGGGCTGACCCCTGTTAACGGTTCTCTGGTGGATGCGCCTTTCGTTGGCGAAGCCTATGCGGCACTGGAGTGCCGGATGACTGAGCTGTTTCAGCCGAAGGGGCTGGATGGCGAAGCATCCGACAACTATGTCGTGATCGGCCAGGTCGTCGGCATTCACATCCGCGACGAGGCAATTCGCGACGGCCGTTTCGACATGTCGACGGTCAGGCCGCTCGCCCGTCTCGGCTACATGGACTATTGCGACGGCGGCGACGTCTTCCAGATGATCCGTCCGACTCGTTGAGGTTTGCGATCTGCCCGAGGCGTTGCGTCACGCGCCGTTGACGGCGATTGCCTGTTCGACGGAGCGGCAGACGACCGCGGCAAAGCCGTTGTCTCTGCTCGACGCCAAAACCCACTTCGCCGCCGCTTCGTCGCAATCGGCCGGCATCGCCTCGTAGGCAGGCACGCCGGCCTCATGGGCCTTCAGCACCACATACGCCCGGCTGGCGAGGATAGGCGCCGCCACGCGCTCATGGGAAGCGCCGGTCGGTGCCCTGCAGCCGACGGCAGCGGCAAGCGCCGCGCCGTTGAAGATCAGGCCTTCCAGGCGCGCCGAAGAGCCCGACAGCGCATGCGGTGACAGCAGTCCCTCGGATGCGCCGCCGTACTCTGCGTAGATCCTCGTGCGATTTGCGGTCATGCCTCCGACCGCTTCGGCGACCGTCAGCATGACGTCGAGCCGTTGAATGTCTGCACGACCGCGGCATTCGGTAAGGACGACACCGTCTATCCCGCAGCCAAGCAGCCGGCTCAGTTCGTCTTCGCTCAGTCGCTCGACAGGTTCGACGCGCGCAAGCAGCGCGAAATCGCGCCCTTGCCGGGAGGCGAGCCCACGTAGCGTCTCCGTGGCGCAGCCAACGTCGAGCACGATGCCAGCCATCGCATTCAGGACGGCCAGATCGAGGCTAAGGGCTGTGCCGTCGGCAACCAGCAGCGGCTTTATGGTTTGGGGGCGGTTAACAGACATGGTGAACCAATCTTAAACCTTTGCCCGCTAGGGTTAAAAACATCGGTGGCTTTGGCGTGGTCTAGTGGGGCGTAGGTGATCATACAAGCATTTCTTCGCTGGGCGGAAACGGCGAGAGCGGGTGAACGCGCGCGTGCCGCCAGCGCGTTGGGTCGCGCCTATGTCGATGCGCAGCTGAACGGCCTTGATCGTCGCGCCGCCGAAATGGCGATGACATTCCTGTTGGACGACCCGTCGCCGAAAGTCAGGCAGGCGCTTGCCGAAGCGGTTTGCGGTTGCTCATCCGTCCCGCGCGCCATCATCCTTGGCCTGGCGGAAGACCAGCCTGATATCGCCTTTCTCACCATATCGCGTTCGCCTGTCCTTACCGACGAAGACCTGGTTGACCTTGCCGCGCGGGGAACCTGCGAGACCCGCGCGCTGATCGCGGCGCGCAGTTTCGTCTCGCGCGCGGTATCGGCGGCGATTGCCGAGATCGGTGGTGAGGACGAGATCCTCATCCTTCTCGAAAACACTGGCGCTCATCCGTCGCGCCGGTCGCTGAAGCGCATCGCCGAGCGCCTTGGTCGTTCGGCGGCGGTTCGCGACCTTCTGCTCGGGCGGCCGGACTTGCCGAGCGATGCGCGCCATGCGCTCGTCGAAGAGGTTGGAGCAGCCCTTGCCGCTTTCGGTCTTGTGCAGATGACGATCGGAGAGGCTCGAGTCCAGCGGGTGACCCGCGAAGCGTGCGACACCGCGGCCGTCGGCATGGCCGGTGCAGCAGCTGTCGAGGAACTGCCTGGCCTGGTGACGCATCTGCGCGAGACGGGACGCCTGACGCCGGCCTTCCTGCTGCATGCGCTGGTGACGGGGCGTGCCGAGTTTTTCTCGGCTGCGATTGTCGATCTCTCCGGCGTCAGCGAAAAGCGCGTGCGCTCTATCCTGTCCGGTGGGCGCATCCACGCGATCAAGGCCCTGTTCGAAAGTGCAGGCCTTGGTCGCGACGTCAGCGAAACCTTCGCCGCGGCCGTTCTTCTGTGGCGCCAGGACGGCCCAGCGACGACCGACGGACCGGCCTCGGTCTCGGCAGAACTGCTGGCGCGGCTTCGGCGCGAACGGTCGGCCTCATCGACCCACACGGCGATGATCGATCTGCTTGAACGCCTGGCATTTGCTGAAGAGCGCCGATCCGCCCGCGACTACGCGGAACTCGCCGCGCGCCAGGCGGCGTGATCGCAAGCGCCGACAAACTCCTTCGGCCATCCGGGTGATCGGCCTCAGGCGGCTGACGGGACGTCGTGCGCGGAGAGCCTGTGTCCAACGAGGACCTGTCGCATGAACACGAAAAGCGTTGCTGTAACCGGTATCGGCGGGTTCGTCGGGCGCCATATCGCTCTCGCTCTGTTGCGCGAGGGTTATGACGTGCACGGGACTGTTCGCACCTTGTCGCGCGCCGATGAGATCGAGCGATCCATCCGCGCTGCTGGCGGCACTGGGCAAGCGAGGCTGACGTTCGGGCAAGCTGATCTTTTGGCAGACGAAGGCTGGTCGGAGGCCTTTGCTGGCGTTTCCTTTGTCATGCACACCGCGTCGCCCTTTCCGGGGCGTTTGCCAGCCAATGAGATGGACCTGATCGCGCCCGCGCGTGACGGCGCTCTGCGCGTTCTAAGGGCGGCTCGTTCGGCAGGCGTTCGCCGCCTCGTGCTCACGTCGTCGATAGCCGCTGTCATCTATGGCGAAGGGCGGGCGCCTTACACGGAGAGCGACTGGACCGACCCGCAGTCGCCGCTCGCAACACCTTACTATCGCTCCAAGACCCTCGCAGAGCGCGCCGCCTGGGACTATGCCAGGGAGAACGGTCTCGAGATGACAGTCGTCAATCCCGGCATGGTGCTTGGCCCGCTTCTCGGCCAGGACATCGGTACGTCGGTCGCTGTCGTCCGCAATCTGCTCAGGGGAAGCTATCCGGCTTTGCCGAAATTCAGCGTGCCTATCGTCGACGTCCGCGACGTTGCCGATGCACATCTGCGTGCAATGGTCACGGCCGGCGCTGCCGGGGAGCGTTTTCTGATCGCCGGTGAAGCATGTTCTCTTGCTGATGTCGCCGGGGTGCTTCGGCGCCAGTTTCCCGAACGCGCTTCCAAACTGCCCAAGTTCGTTTTACCGAACTGGCTGGCGGGCCTCGTCTCGCCCTTTGATCCCGGCTTGCGGCTGATCGTGCGCGAACTCGGGCGCGACCAGCGCATTTCCAACGGTAAGGCGCGGCGCGTGTTGGGCTGGAACCCGCGAAGTGCTGCGGATGCCATCAACGCCAGCGCCGACAGCTTGATCCTTGCTGGTCTTGTCTGAACCACAGAGGTCCTGCGTTCCCAAAAGACACGCGGCACTCTCGTGAGGAGAAGCCTTTAGTCGGTAAAGCGGCGCGCCACCCAGGAATAGCCATCCTCGATATAGTGCACCGGCGCGGTGACGATGGTCTTTAGCTTCTCGCGGTCGGGAATTGCGCCCGACAGGAATGCCATCGTTCTCTTCGGCAGGTTTGGCTCTGGCTCCGGTGCCGCTGCCTGTTCTGGCGTTTGAGCCTGCTGGGCGCCGGCCGGTGGCGGGGTCAGTTCGGCGAGGCCTGGGCCGGAAGTTTCACAAACGGCAACGACGACAGGAAAATTCGCGTTCGAAAACTTCGGTAGTTGTGCGTGCGAGGCGGTGTCGCATTGCGCGATCGACGGCCATGTGCCGTTGACTGTCGAAATAAACTGGCATTGGCTGACATCGTGGTCGCAGCCGAGAATGGTCATGACTATCAGCGCCGCTTTCATGGTGTTCCCGTCATTGGTCGTGTGCGGTTATCGTTGGATCAACCAATGCCTGCATGATTCTCCCGGAAATAGGGCAGGGCGACCGGCGGTGCGAAACAAATTGTTTCAGGCTGTTAGGCGGATTGATGGTTCGATATCCGGCCGTTGCGTCATTTGACGTATTGGTTCGAGAGGCAGGCGGCGCTAGTTTTCCCGCATTCGATACCGAGTGCGAAAAGGACCAGACGATTGCCTGCCGTTACCATAAGCCTTGAACCGCCGCGACAGCCTGCGGTCCTACGCCTGCTGGACCTCTCCGACGCCTATGCCGCCTCGCTCTATCCGGCCGAAAGCAATCATATGGTCGACCTGTCGAGCCTGGAGCAACCAAATGTATCGTTCTTCGTGGCACGCCGCGACGGTGACGTGGTCGGCTGTTGCGCGCTGGTCGGGGCCGGCGACGGGACGGCGGAAATCAAGCGCATGTTCGTCGATCCCGAGGCGCGGGGGCTAAGGGTCGGCAAACTGTTGCTTGAGGCGCTTGAAGCGCGCGCGGGCGAGCTTGGGTATCAGGCAGTCCGCCTGGAAACCGGGATCCATCAACCCGAGGCGATCGGCCTTTACAGGGCGGCCGGCTATAGCGAGCGCCCGCCTTTCGGCGGCTATCAGCTGGATCCGTTGAGCCTGTTCATGGAAAAGGCGGTTCGCCAGGCGGCATGAACAGGTGCGCGCGACCGTGGACTGGTCCACAATAGGAAACGGCGGCCTTCGCGCCGCCGTTCTCCTGTGCAATCCGGCTTGATCGCCGTGCTAGATGTCCAGGTTGTCCGCGAAAACGGCGCGTTCCTGGATGAACCGGAAGCGGGCGTCGGCCTTCGTTCCCATCAGATTGTCGACCGCTTCGCGCGTGCCTTCAAAATCGACATCATCGATCTCCACCTTGAGCAGCGTGCGGAACTTCGGATCCATCGTCGTTTCCTTGAGCTGCGCCGGCAGCATCTCGCCGAGACCCTTGAAGCGGCCGATCTCGACCTTGCCGCGGCCTGCGAACTCGGTGCGCATCAGCTCTTCGCGGTGGGCGTCGTCGCGGGCATAGAGCGTCTTTGAGCCCTGGCTGATGCGATAGAGCGGCGGAACCGCGAGATAGAGATGACCGCCACGGATCAGTTCCGGCATCTCCTGATAGAAGAAGGTGATCAGAAGCGAGGCGATGTGGGCGCCGTCGACGTCGGCGTCGGTCATGACGACGATGCGCTCGTAGCGCAGATCCTCTTCGCGGTACTTGCTGCGCGTGCCGCAGCCAAGCGCCTGAATGAGGTCGGCGATCTGCTGGTTGGCGCCGAGCTTTTCGCGGCCCGCGCTCGCGACGTTCAGGATCTTGCCGCGCAGAGGCAGGATCGCCTGGTTCGCGCGATTGCGCGCCTGCTTGGCGGAGCCACCGGCCGAATCCCCTTCGACGATGAAAAGCTCGGCACCTTCGGCGGTGTTTTGCGAACAATCCGCAAGCTTGCCCGGCAAACGCAGCTTGCGCACGGCGGTCTTGCGGTTGACTTCCTTTTCCTTGCGCCGGCGGACGCGCTCGTCGGCGCGTTCAATGACCCATTCGAGCAGCTTTGCCGCCTCGGCTGGATTGTCGGCGAGATAGTGGTCGAAAGGATCGCGCAGCGCGTTTTCGACGATGCGTTGGGCCTCGACGGTCGCCAGCTTGTCCTTGGTCTGGCCGACGAATTCCGGCTCGCGGATGAAGACGGACAACATTCCGGCGGCCGAAATCATCACGTCATCGGTGGTGATGATGGCAGCCCGCTTGTTTTGCGTCAGCTCGGCGTAGTTCTTCAGTCCCTTGGTGAGCGCGATGCGGAAGCCGGCCTCGTGCGTACCGCCTTCGGGTGTCGGGATGGTGTTGCAATAGGAGTGAACCTGCTGGTCGCCGCCATACCAGGTGACCGCCCATTCGAGCGAGCCGTGGCCGTTCGACTTCTCGGACTTGCCTGCAAAGATCTCGCGGGTGACGGTGAATTCCTTGCCGAGCGTTGCCGCAAGATAGTCCTTGAGGCCGCCAGGGAAGTGAAAGACCGCCTTGTCCGGGATCTCGGAACCTTCCTGCAGCAGCGACGGATCGCAGGACCAGCGGATCTCGACGCCACCGAACAGATAGGCCTTCGAGCGGGCCATGCGGAAAAGCCGGCCCGGCTCGAAACGCGCATGCGGTCCGAAAATGTCCGGGTCAGGATGGAAGCGAACACGCGTGCCGCGCCGGTTGTGCACGTCGCCGAGTTCTTCGAGCCCGCCCTGCGGAATGCCGCGGGAGAAGCGTTGGCGATAGAGCTTGCGGTTGCGGGCAACCTCGACTTCGAGCGCGTCGGAGAGCGCGTTGACGACGGACACGCCGACGCCATGCAGACCGCCCGAGGTTTCATAGGCCTTGCCGTCGAACTTGCCGCCGGCATGCAGAATGGTCATGACGACTTCGAGCGTCGACTTGCCGGGGAATTTCGGGTGGTTCTCGACCGGGATGCCGCGGCCGTTGTCGGTCACCGTCAGGAAGCCTTCGGCATCGAGGTTGACCTCGATGAAGTTGGCGTGGCCTGCGACCGCTTCGTCCATCGAGTTGTCGATGACTTCGGCAAAGAGGTGATGCAGCGCCTTCTCATCGGTGCCGCCGATATACATGCCGGGGCGGCGGCGAACCGGCTCCAGACCCTCGAGGACTTCGATCGCCGACGCGTCGTAGTCGCTGCCGTCGCTGCCTTTCGGGGCAGGGCGCGGCTCTTCGCGCGCGACGGGCGCCGCAGGCACGACCGGTTTGGCGGTCGGTTGTACGGGCTTGGGTTGCTCGGGCATTGAAAAGAGGTCGCTGTTGTCGTCCATGGGGCCGTTCGGGTCGTTCCTGTCGTTCGGGAGTGCCTGAGGCCATAGCAAGACCTCGGCTTTGCCGCCATCCCCCGGCGGTCGAATCACCTGTATTCTGCCAGACTCTCGCCGAAAACGCGAACAAAACGAGAATTCTGACATTGGCCGCGCGGCGAAATTCAGCGCGCGTCCCCCTATCGTCAGGCGAGTGTTGCTTTGACGTCGGGGCGATGGCAAGGCTTGCTGCGAACGAGGGAGCCCGTCATTGGCCGTGTCCACAGTTGTTTTTCCATTTCGCAGGTCTTTGTTGGCAATCGCCGTAATCCTGGGCGCGTCGTCGGCACCGGCGCAGACTCTGAAGCCCTACAAGGACGAGCTTTTTTCCTACAGCAACGTACTGGACCGCAAGGATGGCGGCGATGATCTGACCGTCGATTACCAGGAGTTGCGCGACATCAACGAGCGTGACGAGATTCCGGAGCGACGCGTCAAGCGCGCCTATGTCTCGCTCGGCGTGAAAAGCGAGCAGGTCAACGAGACGCTCGACATTGGCGGGAGGCCGCTCAATGTCACCCGCGTCGGCCCCGATCGCGGCGCTGCCTTCACGGTCATCTTCATTCACGGCCGCGGCGGCGATCGCCGGCTCGGCGCCAACGACTTTTCCTTCGGCGGCAACTTCAACCGACTGAAGAACCTCGCTGTCGGCAATGGCGGCGTCTACTACGCCCCAAGCGTCCGGTCGTTCGATACGGCCGGCGCGGCCGATGTTGCGGGCCTGGTAAGACAGGTCTCTGAGCGCTCCGGCGGTCGACCGGTGGTGCTGGCCTGCGCCTCGATGGGCAGTTTCATCTGCTGGGGCGTCTCGCGCGATGCATCCGCGGTTGCGGCTCTCGGCGGCATGATGGTCATGGGCGGCGTCAGCGACCCCGATTTTTCGAAGAGCGCTGCCTTCAAGGCGAAGCTGCCGATGTTCTTCAGCCATGGCAGCCGCGATAGCGTCTATCCTGCGGCAAGCCAGAAGGCGCTCTACTCCATGCTGAAGTCCAAAGGCTACCCGACGCGCTTCGTGCTTTTCGAAACCGGCGCGCACGGCACTCCGGTCCGCATGACCGATTGGCGCGATGCACTGAACTGGATCGGCAGCCGCTGAGGTTCGCCCTGGCGCACGGCATTTGTTAACCAGCACGGCAGTTTCCGGGCGAAATTTCGCCCGGTGTTTCCACTCTGGAAAGTTGAAGTCGTGATGATGCCCGGCAACTATGGCTGGGATGGATTTCATGGACGCGCGCACCGAGACACGGCACATTCCGCTGTGTGTGGATCTGGATGGCACCCTGCTGGCCGCAGACACTTTGTGGGAAGGCGCTGCAATCCTCCTGCTGCGCAATCCGTTGATGCTGTTTCCCCTGTTGTTCTGGCTGGTGAAGGGCAAGGCGCGGCTGAAGCATGAAGTGGCGCTGCGATCCGGTCGCAAGGCCGAGGACTGGCCCTATCGCCAGGTCGTCATCGACCGGCTGACGGAAGAAAAGCAGTCGGGTCGCGAACTCGTGCTTGTCACCGGAGCCGCGCCGTCGGTGGCCAAGGACATCGCCGACCATGTCGGCCTCTTCGCCTCCGTCATGCATTCGACCCATGACCTCAACCTGACGAGCAGCCGCAAGCGCGACGCTCTCGTTGAACGTTTCGGCGATGGCGCCTTCGACTATATGGGCAACAGCCGCGACGATATCGCCGTCTTCGAGGCGGCCCGCCGTGCAATCGTGGTTGCTCCGGACGCGGCGGCAGAAAAGTGGCGCCGAAATCATGATGCCGAGCGCCTCGATACTGGCAAGGCAAGCATGCTGGTGCCGTTGAAATCCATCCGCGTGCATCAATGGGCAAAAAACGTGCTCATCGGCGTGCCGATGATCCTCAATCATGAGGTGCTGCACGTCGACGCGATCGTGAGTGTCGTCATCGCCTTCTTTGCGTTCAGTTTTCTCGCTTCCGCGGTCTACGTCATCAACGATCTCTCGGACCTCGCCAATGATCGCCGCCATGCAAAGAAGCGCCACAGGCCGCTCGCCAGCGGCCAGATGTCGGTGCCGACGGGGTTGGTTCTTGCCGGTTGCCTTGTTCTGGCCTCTCTGGCTCTGACCCTGCTTCTGCCCTGGAAGTTTGCCGGTGTGCTGGCATTTTACGCCTGCGCCACGACGGCCTACACCTTCGTGCTGAAGCGCAAGCTGCTGGTGGATGTCTTCACGCTTGCCGGCCTCTACACCACGCGCATCGTTGCCGGTGCGGCGGCAACCGGCACGGAGCTCTCCTTCTGGCTGGTCTCCTTCGCGATCTTCTTCTTTCTCAGCCTCGCGCTGGTGAAGCGCTATGTCGAGCTGCACGAATTTGACGACAAGGACGGCGGCAATGTTCCCGGCCGTGGCTATCTTGCCGTCGATTTCGAGATGGTCGGGCAGGCCGGTGTCGCGTCGGCCTTCACGGCGGCTCTGGTTCTGGCGCTCTACGTGCACAGCAAAGAGCTGCAGGACATGTATACGACACCCTGGGCGCTGTGGCCGCTTTGCCCTCTCGTGCTCTATATGTTGCTGCGCATCTGGATGCTCGCGCGTCGCGGCATGCTGCATGAAGACCCGGTTGTCTTCATCATGCGCGACTGGCGCAGCCAATTGACCATGCTGATCGGCGCGCTCTTGATTCTGTTTGGAGCCATCGGGCCGCAATGACGTTTGAAGACCATGAAAGCTGGGGCCGTCTCGACCATCGCGCTCGACCGGCCATTTTGCCTGACGACTATGAGGATCGCGCTGGAACCCTGGAGGCCGGCGGCTTCCTCCCCTTCGGCAACGGCCGCAGCTACGGCGATAGCTGCCACAACGATCAGGGCAAGCTGATCGAAAGCCGCAGGCACGGGCGCATCGTTGCCTTCGATCCCGGCACCGGCATGATGACCTGCGAGGCGGGTGCGACGCTGCGCACGGTCCTCGAACGGGCGATCGAACATCGATTCTTCCTGCCGGTGACCCCCGGTACGGCCTTTGTGACCGTCGGGGGCGCAGTTGCCAACGACGTGCACGGCAAGAACCACCACGCCCGCGGTACGTTCGGCAATCATGTGACGAGCTTCACCCTGCTGCGCTCGACAGGCGAAAGACTGACCTGCTCGCCGGTCGAAAATCCGGAACTCTACGCCGCAACAATTGGCGGCATGGGGCTGACGGGGCTGATCCTGACCGTGGATCTGCGGTTGATGAAAGTGCCGTCGCCGCATGTGCAGCAGCACGCCATCCGTTTCGAAAACCTCGACCGCTATTTTGCCCTCGTCGACGGCATCGATGCCGAGCACGAGTATTCCGTCGCCTGGATCGACCAGCTTGCGACCGGATCGCGCATGGGCAGGGGCGTTTTGCTTGCCGGTGACCATGCCGACGGTTCCTGCGAATTTCCCGATATTCCCAAGGGTCTGAAGCTCTCGGTGCCGTTTGCGCCGCCGTTCAACCTGTTGAACAGGGCAACTCTGAAGGTCTTCAACGAACACTATTTCCGCAAGACGAAGCCAGGAGAGACGGTAACCACGGTTCCGTGGACATCGTATTTCTACCCGCTTGATGCGATCGGCGCCTGGAGCAGGCTCTATGGCCCGCGCGGGCTCTACCAGCATCAGAGCGTCTATCCGGCGGACAACGCGCCGGAGATCACGGCCAGACTGATGGAAACGGCGCGCCAGGCCGGACACGCCTCGTTCCTGACAATCTTGAAGCGGTTTGGCGACATCGGCTCGCGGGGCATTCTATCGTTCCCCCGGCCCGGTTTTACTTTGACGCTGGACTTTGCAAATCAAGGTGAACGGACAGTAAAGCTTCTCGACGCGCTCGATCGCATCGTGGTCGACGCAGGTGGTGCGGTCAATCCTTACAAGGATGCGCGCATGAACCCGCAAGTCTTTGAAAAATCTTTTCCTTCTTGGAAAAAGCTGGAAGCGTTTCGTGATCCTGCGCTCGTTTCGAACTTCTGGAAGCGCACGGCTCTGGCTTTGCCAGAATGAGAATGCAGACAATTTTACTCAAATAAATATCCAGACTTCACGGAAAATGCGTCTCTTTCCCGTAAGTACATTTTCGGGACTGGGAGCAAAAATATGAAATATATTCCATTCATTCTCTTTACGGTGCTCACCAATGCGGCCGCTCAGCTGATGCTGAAGCAGGGCATGATGACGCTTGGACCGATTTCGATGACGGCTGAAACGGCGATCGTCCGGCTGTTCCAGATCGTCTTCAATCCTTGGGTCTTCGCCGGCCTTGCGACCTTCGTGATCTCGATGGCGTCGCATCTCTACGTGCTGTCGAAGGTCGAGCTTTCCTTTGCCTATCCGTTCCTGAGCCTCGCTTACGTCGCCGTCGCGGTCTTCGCCTACTTCGTCTTTCGCGAAGACCTCAACGCCTGGCGGATCGCCGGCATCGCGCTGATCTGCGCAGGAACCGTTCTTATCGCCCAGTCGGGCATCTCATCCCACGCCGACGAGAAGCCGGCCGATGCTGCCGGGGTGAGCACCGCAGAATTCGGGAGCAAGTCATGAAACACATCATCTTTGGTGGCGACGGCTTCGTTGGCCGTCACCTGGCCGAGCGCCTCGTCAAGGAAGGCGAGGAAGTTGTCGTCGCCGATATCGTCAAGTCCGACCTGCCACATTACGGCCGCGTGCGTTTCGTCCGTTGCGACGTCACCGATGCGGAAGCCGTGTTGAAGGTTGGTATCGGCCCTGACGACATGATCTACAACATGGCGGCCAAGATGCTGTCGCCGTTGCAGGTCCGCGCCAAGCGCTGGGAGTTCTTCTGGCCCGTCAACTACTATGGCGCCGAAAACATCATGAAGGCCATGGACGCCGCCGGTGCGTCGCGCCTGGTGCAGTTCACCACCGACATGATCTACGGCCATACCGTGCAATCGCCGCAGACCGAAGACCATCCGGCAAAGCCGCTCGGCGAATACGGCAAATCGAAATGGGCGACCGAGCAGCTGGCAATCCAGTGGCGCAAGCAGGGCATGAACGTCTCGATCTTCCGCCCACGCCTGATCATCGGCCCCGGTCGTCTCGGCATCCTCGAAAAGCTGTTCCAGCTGATCGACCTTAACCTGCCGGTGCCGATGATCGGCTCGGGCAAGGTGCCTTATCAGTTCATCTCGGTCTTCGATTGCGCCGAAGCCGCGCGCCTTGCCTGGAAGGGCGGCGTGCCGAACGAAGCCTACAATCTCGGTTCCGACAATCCGCCGTCTGTCCGCGAACTGCTCGGCAATCTGATCAAGCATGCCGGTTCGAAGTCGTTCTTGCTGCCGACGCCCGCCTTTGCGGTCAAGCAGACGCTGGCGTTCTTCGACCTGATCAACAAGCCGATCATGGATCCGGAACAGTATCTGATCGCCGACGAGATGTGCGTGCGTGAGACGGGCAAGCTGAAGCGCGAGCTCGGCTGGCGTGCGGAATACAACGACGGCGACATGCTGATTGCCGCCTATGACGAATATCGGGCCAAGAAGATGGGCGCCGCAGCTCCTGCAGCTGTCGCAGTGCCGGCCGAATGAGGGGAGAGACCATGCTCGACAGACCGAACCGTATCGCCGTTGCCGCCCCTTCGCTTGATGGCGGTGTAGCTAGGCCGGAACTCATCACCGTCGAACAGGCCAAGGCCATGTCGATCGGCGACATCACCACCGCCTTCAAGGAGCACCTGAATCCTGGCCAGCTGCACTTCATGAAGCTTCTCGGCTTCCACAAGGTGAAGATCGAAAGTGCCGAAGGTATGTTCTACACCGACCAGAACGGCCGCAAGATCCTCGATTTCTTCGGTGGCTTCGGCTCGCTTGCCTTCGGTCACAACCATCCGCGCATCCTGGAAGCTCGCCAGAAATTCCAGGACGAGAAGCGCCACGAGATCGCGATCGCCTTCATGTCGCAATATGCGGCGGCGCTTGCCAAGAACATCGCTGCCTGCTCGCCAGGCGATCTCGACATGGTGTTTCTCGGCTCCTCCGGCTCGGAGGCCATGGAGGCGGCGGTCAAGCTCGCCGAGCGTGCGGCCGGCCCGAAGCGACCGAAGGTCGTCTATGCGGAGAACTCCTTCCACGGCAAGACCAAGGGCGTGCTCGCGATTACCGATGGCCAGCTCTATCGCGCCGACTTCAAGGTCACCGACAACACGGTGCGTGTGCCCTTCGCCGACATTGACGCGGTGGAGAATGCCTTCAAGTCCGATCCGGAAATCGGCGTCATCGTGCTCGAAACCATCCAGGGCGGCGGCGGCATCATCCAGGCGCCGGCCGAATATTGGCAGAAGCTGCGTGCGCTCTGCGACAAGTACGGTGTTCTCTGGGTCGCCGACGAAGTGCAGTGCGGTTACGGCCGCTCCGGCCGCTTCTATGCCTTCGAGCATTATGGCGTCGTGCCTGACGTGACAGCGCTTGCCAAGTCGCTTGGTGCTGGCAAGGCCGCCGTCGGCGCGATGATCGCGCGCCGCGAGGTTTACATGAAGGCCTATGGCACGCCGAAGACGGCGATGATCCATGCAATGGCGACCTTCGGCGGCATGGGCGAGGCCTGCGTGACGGCGATCGAAGGCATCAACGTGCTCTATGACGAGCACCTGATCGACCGCGCCGCCGACAGCGGCAGCTATCTTCTCGACCGCCTGCAGGCGCTGAAGGAGAAGTATCCGAAGATCATCAAGGACGTTCGTGGCCAGGGGCTTATGGTCGGTCTCGAATTCCAGGACTTCAGCCAGACGCTGCCGATGGTGCTGCGTCCTGTTGTCTCGATGCTCGACGACAAGCTCAAGGGCTCGCTTTCGGGCTTCATCGGCGCGCTGCTTCTGCGTGACTACGACGTGCTCGTCGCCTTCACCGAATACAATCGCAACGTCATCCGGCTCGAGCCGCCGCTGATCTGCGAGCGCGCCCATGTCGACCAGTTCATCGCAGCACTCGACGACCTGCTTGGCCGCGGCATCGTGCGCATCGTCAAGGATTTCGTCGGCAGCCAGATCGGCTAAACGACGGATATACCGATCGAACGAAGGGCAGGGGCGCTCAGCGTCTCTGCCCTTTGATGTTCATGTCGAACTCGACAACGTTGGAGTAGATCGGCGTGCCGACGTCCATTCCGTAAGGCGAGCGGTGAATGTTGCCGCGGATATTGAAGGCGATCGAGCCGCGGTTCCAGTCCAGCAGCGTCACGGAGAAGCGTTCCTTCTTTGAGGTGCCGCGCGCCGTCAGCGTCCCCTCGACCGCCGCCGTATCGGGACCGGTCTGTTTCACTGTCGTCGAGCGGAACGTGACGGTGCTGAAGTTCGCCGTATCGAACACGGCGCTCGACTTCAGAAAATCCTCGATCCGCTTTTCTCCCGTCTTCACGCTCTCCGGATAGAGCGTGAACTCGACCGACGAGTGGTCGATATCGTTGCGGTCGATACGGAAGCTGCCGGAGAATTTTCCGAAATCGCCGACGATCCCGCCACCGCCCGCCTGGGCCACCGTAAAATGGATGCGGGAAGCAGACGTGATGCCATAGTTGCCGGCAGCGTCGGCCAGCTCCGGGGCGGTTGCGGCAGCAGGCAACGGCGCGCCGCCAGCCGCCATGAGAGTAAGTGCAATTGCCTTAGACAGGGGATGCAGGCGCAGCGTCATTGTCTCTTCCTTCCGACGATCAAGGGATCCGTGTCAGCCGCTTGGGAGGGAAGGCGGCGGCGCGGACCGGTTTGCAGCATGCGAACGAGGACGTCGTCATGGCGCACGACGTGATGGTAGAGGGCAGCCAGCGCATGGAGCGCGACGAAGCCCAAGAGAAGGTAGGCAAGGGTCATGTGAACAAGGGTCCAGAGATCCTCGGCAGGCGCCGATTTGGCCATCGGCAGATGCGGTATGACAAACCAGTTGAAATAAAAGCTCGGGATGTTGAGGGTCGATGTGGACGCGACCGCCCAACCGGCGAAGGGGACGGCAAGGGCAAGCGCTATGAGCGCGACATGGGTCGCGCCGGCCGCCCGCCGTTCGATAGCGGTCAGGCCCTGAGGTGGGCGGGGACGCAGCTCGAGCCCATGCCAGAGGGCGCGGATCGCAGCCAGCGCAAGCACGGTGAAGCCAAGCGACTTGTGCCACTGGTAGAGCGAGAACTGCAACGACGGATCGATCGGAAGCCGTCGCATGGTGAAGCCGAGCGCAAGCAACACAAAGATGAGGATCGCAATCGTCCAGTGAAGAACGATCGTGACCCATCCGAACCCTGCATCGTTGTTGCGCAGCATGTCAGTCTCCGTCGCCGCAAGAGCGGTCGGTTCAACTCGACTACCGCGGTGAGACCCACGAACTTCAGATTTTATTCGCCGATCATACCGTAAAAATGCACGGTGATCTTGTTGACGACGGCAAGCTGTGGTCCATTCTCCAGTCAAAGGGACACGGAAGGGTTGTTCCTGCGAGCATTGGACTGGCGTACATGACGAAGAAGACGACGACACCGATGAGCCCGCCCGAGCGCGAGGCCTATGAGCATGCCAGCGCGGGCATCCGGTTTGGGGTCGAAGCCAAGTATGCCGAGGCAGTCGAAGCCTGGCGCCTTGCCTCTGACATTGCCGATGCGCAGTTTGCCTTCACCGACTTCTACTACTGGATCAAGAGCGGCTACGGTGCAGCACTTTGCGACAGGGGTCAGTACCGCGAGAGCATTACCGTCTCGACTTTGGCACGCGAATGGACCTTGAAGCAGCGTCAGCCGCTTGCGTCGCTGTCGATCGCGCGCGCTTATCTGGCGCTCGGCGAGGGCGAGGCCGCAGCACCGCACCTGCGCGATGTGCAAAACTTGATCGGAGACGCGATCTTCGAGCAGTTCGACCAGGGCGTGGAGGCGGACGTTCACGCGGCGATTGCCGGACTTGGGAACGGAGGCGTTCAGCCGGCGGCCGATCGACCGAAGTGAAGTCACCACCTGTCGTCTGGGCTGTCTGCAGCCGAGACGACGCGAAAAAACAGTATCCGCCGGCTAACAGGCGGCGTTTTCCCGTCATGATTTCACATCAGATGACGATCACCCCTTTTACGGGTGATTCGACGCCGGCCGTTCTGGCTCGGTGCTTTTTCCAATGTACTGATTTTCCTAGGAGTTTTTTATGAGCGAAGCCGTATTGCCAATTGACGCCGAAGTGACGTTGCGGCGCATTTCAGCCCTGACCGTCTGTGACGTCTGCGAGCTCAGCGATACGTTGAGCGAAGAGCAGCGCAACATGGTGGCCGACAACGGCACCTCGATCGCAGAGGCGCATTTTTCTGACAACGCCTGGTTCCGCGCCGTCTATGCCGAAGACACGCTTGTCGGCTTTATCATGCTGCACGAAGGTGCGGATTGGGACGATGGCATCGATTGCCCGGGCGTCTATCTCTGGCGTTTCATGATCGCCCGTCCGTTCCAGGGCAAGGGTTTCGGAAGGCAGGCGATCGCACTTGTCGTTCGCGACTTGAAGGCCCGCGGTCTGCACGAACTTTATACAAGTTACGGCCAGGGCCCAGGCAGCCCTGAGGGCTTCTATCGCGGCCTTGGTTTCGAAGCGACGGGTGAGCACTATGATGACGAACTCGAAGCCGTCCTGAGATTCTAGCAACAGACCGACACGGGCGCCGCCCATGTCGGCGCCACATTTTTGCGAGCTATCCAATGCGTAATGACCTGCATGAGGCCAATCGCCTCTCCTGGAATGCGGCGACAGTCGCCCACAACAGCCACAAGGGTGACCAGGCTGCTTTCTTCCGCGCCGGCGGCACCACGCTTTATCCCGAGGAGATGGACCTGCTCGGCAATGTCGCCGGCCTCGATCTCCTCCATCTCCAGTGCAATTCCGGCCAGGACAGCCTGAGCCTTGCCCGGCTTGGTGCCAAGGTCACCGGTGTCGACATCTCGGACGAGGCGATTACCTTTGCGAGGCTCCTTTCTGCCGAAAGCGGGATCGGGGCCACCTTCGAACGCGCGGACCTGTTCCAGTGGTTTGACGATGCACGCTCTGCCGGCCGTCTGTTCGATCGCGTCTTCGCCTCCTACGGCACCATCTGTTGGCTATCGGATCTCGGCGTCTGGGCAAGGGGCATCGCTGATGTCCTGACGCCCGGCGGACGTTTCGCCTTCATCGAGTTTCATCCCTTCGCCATGGTCTTCGATGCAAGCTGGAAGCCACACTACGACTACGCGCCGAAAGAGCCCGTGGCAGAAGCGGGCGTTGGCGACTACGTCGCCGATTCCGGCGCCGGCCTTGCGGTCGATGGCTACCAGGACGGCGTCGTGGGGTTTCGCAATCCGCATCCGTCCTTCGAGTTCAATTGGGGCATTGCTGACGTGGTTCAGGCGCTCATCGACGCTGGCCTGCGGATCGAGCGCGTGAAGGAGTACCCCTACGCCAATGGTTGGGTGGGGTTTGAAGGGATGCGCGACCTTGGTGGCCGGCGCATGGTGCCGCCTGCGACCATGCCAAGCCTGCCGCTGATGTATGCGCTTGCCGCGGTCAAGCCGTAGCCGGAACACGGGCGCCGGCCTCCGTGACCGCGCGGGCCGGTGCACAGGTGCGGGCTGGGCGATTGCAACGGAATAATCGCCCGCGGTGCTTTTATTTGCTGGCTGCATTTGCTAGGCCGCTTGCGGAGTAAAGTACCCGGAGGAAATTGCATGACGCCCGATATCCGCCCGCTCGTCGCCGGCAATTGGAAGATGAACGGAACCCGTGCCTCGCTCGACCAGATCAAGGCGATGGCCGAAGGCGTCAAAGACGAACTTTCGACCAAGGTCGAGACCCTGATCTGCCCGCCAACGACCCTCCTTTACGTGGCAACGGCGCTCTGCGACGACAGCCCGCTGATGATCGGCGCGCAGGATTGCCACGAGAAGCAGTCCGGCGCCCACACCGGCGACGTCTCCGCCGAAATGATTGCCGATTGTTTCGGCACCCACGTCATCGTCGGCCATTCCGAGCGCCGCACCGACCATGCCGAAAGCGACGCGATCGTTCGGGCAAAGACGGAAGCGGCGCACGCCGCCGAACTCGTGGCGATCGTCTGCATCGGTGAAACCGGCGACGAACGAAAGTCCGGCAAGACGCTCGACGTCTTGAAGCGCCAGCTGGCCGAAAGCCTGCCGGACGCGGCGACGGCCGAAAACACCGTCATTGCCTACGAGCCGGTCTGGGCGATCGGCACCGGCCTGACGCCGACGGCCGCCGACGTCGAGGAGGCGCATGCCTTCATGCGCAAGGAGCTGGTTGCCCGCTTTGGCGGCGCAGGCGCCAAGATGCGCATCCTTTATGGCGGGTCGGTCAAGCCTTCCAACGCGAAGGAGTTGATGGGCGTCGCCAATGTCGACGGTGCGTTGATCGGCGGCGCGAGCTTGAAAGCCGAGGACTTCCTCGCCATCTACCGGGCTTATGAAGAATTGACGGCCTGATTGCCCGGGTTTCCGGGCAGGGGCTTTTAATGGCGGACGGCTTGGTATAAAGAGGCGCGAAAATTGCGCCCGGCGATGCCGAGTTTGCGCATGTTTGATTCGTGTGCCCAAAGGGCAGGACTGGAAGCTGATGCAGACCGTACTACTCGTCATCTATCTCATGGTCGTCGTCGCCCTGATCGGCGTCGTTCTCATCCAGCGTTCCGAAGGCGGTGGCTTGGGCATCGGCGGCGGCTCGGGCTTCATGTCCGCGCGCGGCACGGCCAATGCGCTGACCCGCACGACTGCGATCCTCGCAGCGCTGTTCTTCGTGCTCGCGCTCGCCATGGGTATCCTGGCACGCTACCAGCCGCAGGCGACCGACATCCTCGACCGTATCCCGGGCACCAGCTCGAATGGCGGCGGCGTGCTCGATTCGCTCGGCGGCGGCACGACGCCTGCTCCGGCCGGTGGCGCGACGCAGCAGCAGCCTGCAGCCGGCAATGGTGCCGCTACGGGCAATGGCGTTCCGTCGACGACGGGAGAGGCTCCGGCTGGCGGTGCGGCTACCCAGACGCCTGCTGGCGGCGCTACCCAGACACCCGCCGCTGGCGCCAACGGCAATACGGGATCGCAAGTTCCCAGCGGCCAATAAGGTCGCAATTCAGAAGTAACCGCCGGCGGATGTTTCATCCGCCGGTTTTGTTTTGTGTGAAATCTGCCTCGACCCAAAGACGAAAAATTCTGGAAGATGAATTTTTCGGTGGCGGAATCATTTGTTAAAAGGTATCCGGTGACTCCCATGGCGCGATATGTATTCATCACTGGCGGCGTGGTTTCCTCCCTCGGAAAAGGCATCGCTGCAGCGGCTCTTGGAGCACTGCTGCAGGCGCGTGGCTACCGGGTGAGACTGCGCAAGCTCGACCCCTACCTCAACGTTGATCCGGGCACCATGAGCCCGACCCAGCACGGCGAGGTTTTCGTAACCGACGATGGCGCGGAGACCGATCTCGATCTCGGCCACTATGAACGCTTCACGGGGCGTTCGGCGACGAAGACCGACAACATCACCACGGGCCGGATCTACAAGAACATCATCGACAAGGAACGCCGCGGCGACTATCTCGGCGCGACGGTTCAGGTGATCCCGCACGTCACCAACGAGATCAAGAACTTCGTTACCGAAGGCAACGACGACTATGATTTCGTGCTCTGTGAGATCGGCGGCACCGTCGGCGACATCGAAGCGATGCCGTTCATGGAGGCGATCCGCCAGCTCGGCAACGATCTGCCGCGCGGCACTGCCGTCTATGTCCACCTGACGCTGATGCCCTATATCCCGGCAGCCGGCGAGCTCAAGACCAAGCCGACGCAGCATTCGGTCAAGGAACTGCAGGCGCTCGGTATCCACCCCGACATCCTACTCGTTCGTGCCGATCGCGAAATTCCGGAAGCTGAGCGCCGCAAGCTCTCGCTGTTCTGCAACGTTCGCCAGTCGGCCGTCATCCAGGCACTCGACGTCGCCTCGATCTACGATGTCCCGATCGCCTACCACAAGGAAGGCCTCGACAACGAAGTGCTCGCAGCCTTCGGTATCGAGCCGGCGCCGAAGCCGCGCATGGACGCATGGGAACGCGTCGCCGATCGCATCCGCACACCGGAAGGCGAAGTGACGATCGCGATCGTCGGCAAGTACACGGGCCTGAAAGACGCCTACAAGTCGCTGATCGAAGCGCTTTACCACGGCGGCATCGCCAACCGGGTGAAGGTCAAGCTCGAATGGATCGAATCGGAAGTCTTCGAGAAGGAAGATGCAGCGCCTTACCTTGAAAAGGTGCACGGCATCCTCGTTCCCGGCGGTTTCGGTGAGCGTGGCTCCGAGGGCAAGATCAACGCGGCGCGTTTCGCCCGCGAGCGCAAGGTGCCTTACTTTGGCATCTGCTTTGGCATGCAGATGGCGGTCGTGGAAGCGGCCCGCAACCTTGCCGGCATCGAGAAGGCCTCGTCGACCGAATTCGGCCCGACGAAGGAGCCGGTCGTCGGCCTGATGACCGAATGGGTGAAGGGCAACGAGCTCGAGAAGCGTTCGGCCTCCGGCGACCTCGGCGGCACGATGCGCCTCGGCGCTTACCGCGCAGCGCTCAAGGGCAACACCAAGATTGCCGATATCTACGGTTCGACCGAGATTTCCGAGCGTCACCGCCACCGCTACGAAGTCAACGTCGACTACAAGGATCGCCTTGAAGCCTGCGGCCTCGTCTTCTCCGGCATGTCGCCGGACGGTATCCTGCCGGAAACGGTCGAGTATCCGGATCATCCGTGGTTCATCGGCGTTCAGTACCATCCGGAACTGAAGTCGCGGCCGCTTGATCCGCACCCGCTGTTTGCAAGCTTCATCGAAGCGGCGCTGGAACAGTCCCGCCTCGTCTGAGTGCGCGAGAAAAGACAAAACAAAAACGGCCGGTCGTAAGACCGGCCGTGTTTGTTTGCGCGTCGGTTGCTGCGTCAGGCGGAGGTCAACCGCTCATAGCCGGACACAGAGGCACGGTGGTACGCGGTGTTGATCTCCAGCATGGCAAGGTGGGCTTGCTTGGCGAGTTCGGGGCCTGCAAGTTCCGGCGTGCCTGTCTTGAAAGGCGGGCGCGGATCGTATTCGAGCGTCAGCTCGGCGAGCTTGGCGACGTCTTCGCCGAGAAGGTGGCCGAGCAGGATGAGGCTTGCGTCGAACGAGCCGGTCGCCGGGCCGGATGTATAGATGTTTCCGTCGACCACGACGTCGCTGCCCTTCACGGGGATTGCGCCGAGATCCTTGAGATAGTCGACCACGTTGGAGTTGCTCGTTGCGCGGCGACCCTTCAGCAGCCCTGCAGCGCCGATCACCAGCGTACCGGAGCACGTCGCGATGAGGTTTTTCGCCTTGGTGCCCTGGTCGGCGAAGAAATCGATGACCTCCGGATCCGCCATCATTTCCGGCGGAATCATACCGACCACGAGCGCATCAAGATCAGCGGGGCAATCCTCGAAGCGGGTGGTCGGCATGGTCGGGTAGGCGGGGAAGCCTTCGACCAGCTCGATGCGTTTCCAGATCAGGTGGATCTCGGCGCCGACGATGCCGAACACCGATTGTGCGCCGATGATGTCCATCGGGATGAAACCCGGGCAGACGAAGATGCCGACCTTCAACCGGCGTCCGCCGGGGGGATCGAAATTCGCCGCCAGGGCGCGCATGGAGTCGGTGCTAAGGCCGTAACGCTGTTCGTCGTTCATGTCATGTTTCCAGTGTTGTTGCTTGCAAGCGCAAAATGCTGGAAAGCGAACGTGACCGAAATGACGTATTTCCCTCGTTTCAAGACGTTTCGCTGACGTCCTGATCGGTCTGGCCGCGTGCCGCGCGGCGCAATGCCTGCGGCGGCTGACCGAAGCAGCGGATGAACGCCTGGCGCATGCGTTCCGGGTCCGCAAAGCCAACAGCGCGGGCGATGACGGCAAGGTTCTCAGCGCTTTCCTCCACCCGCGGACGCGCGGTCTCGGCCCGCAACCGTTCGATCGCCTTTGCCGGCGTCTGGCCGGTTTCGGCCTGGAATGCGCGGCTGAATTGCCGGGGGCTGAGGTGCGCCGCTTCCGCCAGTCGTTCGACATTGAGGCGTTCGTTGAGATGCGAGCGGGCGAAATCGAGGGTCTTGCGGATCCGGTCGGAGGACGGGTCGAGTTCGATCAGCGTCGAGTATTGCGACTGGCCGCCGAGCCGCCGGTGATAGACGACAAGGTCGCGCGCCACGGAGCGCGCCACGTCGATCCCGAGGTCCTCTTCGATCATGGCTAGGGCAAGGTCGATGCCGGCGGTGATGCCGGCGGAGGTCCAGATGTGGTCGTGCTTGACGAAAATGCGATCCGCTTCGACCCGCACCTTCGGATAGAGCTGTTGCAGGCGCGGCGCGTGACGCCAATGGGTGGTCGCGTAGCGGCTGTCGAGCAACCCGGTCGCCGCCAGAAGAAAGGCGCCTGTGCAGATGCTGGCAATCCGACGCGCGTCGTCGGCGGCAGCCCGCAGCATGGCGACCGTTGCGGCGTCCGCACCGCAGGCGCGTTCGGCCGGTCCACCGGCAATCAGCAGGCTGTCGAAGCGCTTGCCTTCGAGAGGCTCCGTAAGGATCGTCGCGCCGTTGAGATCGCGGATCAGCCCACCCGTGGCCGAAACCACGGACAGCCGGTAGGCGCCGTCGGCAAGCCGACCTGCAAGGCCGAAGGCGGCAAGAGGGCCGCTAAGATCGAGAAGTTCGAAATCCGGGAAAACGAAGAAGCCAATATGCATGCTTGTCTCAAATCGTGGGAACAATGTCATTTCAGACGAAAAAATGCCGTTGGATAAGAGCTTCGTCAACCGTGATCTTTGTCGCAGGCATTGTTGCGGCTGGCAGAACCCCTCGAAGTTCGAAAGGCGAACCCATGTCCGCAAGCACTAGAAAGTACACTTTGAACGGCACGGAACTGCACGTCGCGGAGACCGGCGACGGTGATGTCGCGCTCGTTTTCCTCCACTACTGGGGCGGTTCGAGCCGCACCTGGACGGGCGTCATCGAAGCGCTTGGTGGGCATTGGCGTACGGTCGCCTACGACCATCGTGGTTGGGGCGAGTCGCAAAAGACCGGAGAGGATTTCAGCCTCAACGCGATGACGGAGGATGCAGCAGCCCTGATCGCTGCCCTGGGGCTGAAACGCTACGTGCTCGTCGGAAACTCGATGGGCGGAAAGGTGGCGCAAAAGTTAGCCGCCCGCCAGCCGGCGGGGCTGGAAGCGCTTGTGCTCGTGGCGCCCGCGCCGCCGACGCCCATTGGTCTTTCGCCGGAAGAGAAGTCCATGCGGCTTGCGAGCTATGAGAGCGCCGAGACGGTGAACGGCATGTTGAATGCGCTCTTGACCCGGCCGGTGTCGGAAGAGGTGAGAGAGCGCACGATCGCTGACACGATGCGCGCGTGCGAACCGGCCAAGCGCGCCTGGGTCGATTCCGGCATGGCCGAAGACGTGGGCGAGGACGTCCGGCGCATCAGCGTGCCGACGCTGGTGATCACGGGCACGCGGGATGTCGTCGACCCGGAACCGGTGCTTCGCCGCGAGATCGGCGGTCGTCTGCCGCAAGCGCGTTTCGTCGTGCTTGAGGGGATCGGGCATTTTTCGCCGATCGAGGCGCCGAGCGAGGTCGCCGTGGCAATCGCGACCTTCCTGGCGACACTCGATATCTGAGCGTTTCAAGAAAGGGGCGCCGCTGGACAGGGCGGCGCCCGCGTTTCCGGACTGCGCGTCACGGATTGTACCGGTTGTCAGCGCGCCTCGACCGGCTTGCGCCACTGAGGAGCCCGCCAGATGGTGACGAAGCGTAGGACCCACTCGAGCGGCCCATAGGCGAAACGGGCCATCCACCAGCGGCTGAGCAACAGCTGGCCCGCGAAGATGCCAAGCGAGATCAGTACGGTTGCCAGCGGTGAAACCTGGCCGACGAGGCCGAGCCCATAGCCGTGGAAAATGAGGGCCAGGATCAGCGACTGCGTCAGGTAGTTGGAAAGCGCCACGCGCCCGGCGGGCGCCAGCAGCTTGCAAAAGCGCTGGCCGACAGGCCGCCCGAAGAACAACATCATGCCGCCGACATAGGCACCGGTGAGGAACGGCCCGGTGATCAGCCCGACGGCAAGTCCGAGGATTGCCAAGGGTGACCCAAGCAATTCGACGCTGGCATAGGCATAGACGATCGCGCCGGGCAGGCCGACGCAAAGGCCCGCGCAAACGAGGCGCTTGAAGAGCCGTTGGTTTTCCAGCGGTCTGGCCAGCATTTTCCGACGGCCGGCAATCAACCCGAGGAGAAACATCGCAAGTGCACAGGGTGCCTGCAGAAGGCCGACGATGATCCAGACCGACGAAAGCTCGAACAGATGCTGGTTGATGATCGCTTGCCAATCGCCACGAAAGGCAATTTCGGTGGCCTCGGCTGCTGCAAGGATGGCCGTCCGGTCAAGCGGCATGGGTTCCAGCGTGGCGAGAACCCCGAGCGCGCCCCAGGCGATTGTGATGAGAATGACCAGCCACTTGGCCAGTCGCAAGAGACTGGCGTCGCTTCGGTTGCGCAGCATCAGCAATGCGATGCCAAGTACGGCATAGGTCGTCAGGATGTCTCCATGGAAGAGGAGAACGGCATGGGCAACGCCGATCAGCCACAGGCCTGCCTGACGCCGCAGGAGCCGCGGCACGAAGGCTTCTCCGGATTTTTCTGCCGAGCGCATCTGCAGGGTGAAGCTGTATCCGAATAGAAAAGAGAACAGCAGGTAGAACTTCATCTCAAAGAACAGCGCGATCGCGAAATGACCGACGCGATCGGTCATCGTGGCGGAGGCGGGGTCTGCGATTTCAAGGCCATAGAAGGCCGATGCGAAAGCCATGCTGTTGACCAGGAGGATGCCGAGCAGCGCAAAGCCGCGCAACGCGTCGACATCGTCGATGCGATCGGGGGTGGACATTATGTGTTCTCCGTAACGGGAAGCGCCGAAAGATCGGGCCGTAACCGATTGAAAAGCCTGCGAGGCGAACATCTGCGTGACTGTGGTGTTGGGCTTGATTGCCCGACGCTTCGGCTTGGTGCCATTTCAAGTTGAATAATAAATTGACTAGTCAATCTAGTAATTAGTTCGGAGAATCGTCAAGGGGGCCGGTGGAATATGTTCCACCGGCCGGGCCAAAGCTTGAGAAAGGATCGGTTAGCCTTTGGCGCCGCGGCGAAGCCAGGCGATTTGGCGGCGCGCGCGCAGCACGGCGGTCAGTGCGGCCCCGAGAGAAACCAGTAGCAGCGCGATCCAGAGGATTTCGCCGTCGCCGAGCCAGAAACCTTCGAAAGCCGAAAGCACGGCGGCAGCCGTCATCGTCGCCATGCGGTGCTGTTTGGCCATTGGCCCGGAAAAATCGCTCGGAGCGCCGTTGGCGCGGCCGAGTTCTCGCACATAGGCAGTGAGCACGGCAAAGGTCGCCGCGGCAAAGCCGAGGGCAGGAATGCCGATTGCAAATCCGGCGCCGACGAAGATGAATATGTCGGCGACGCGATCGGGAAACTCGTTCCAGAAAGGACCGTCCGCTTCGCCCTTTCCACCTTCGACCGCAACCATGCCGTCGAACAGATTGCACAGCAGCCGCAACTGGCAGAAGAGGGCGGCGGCGATGTAAAGGGTCACCCTCACGCCATCCTCTGTTTCGCCTGCAAGCCAGAAGGCAAGGCCGGCAAGGGCGGCCGCCATCATGCTTGCCTGCGAGATGCGGTTGGGCGTGAGGTTCATCGATACGAGGCGGCGCGCGATCGCCTGTGCCCAGCGGGTGTTGCGGCTCGCAAGCGGCCTGCGGTCACCGGTTTCGATCATGCCCTGGATCTCCTCGGCTGATGGAATAGTTGTAGAGCGCGGCATAGCTCGTCGACACCGCAAGCGGCAGCGCGATCGTCTTCAAGATCTCCGGCGTGCCGCTGGCCGTGTGGATCGCAACGAGGATCGCCGATGAGCCGAGACAGGCAACAACGGGCGGCAGGAGCAAACGGTTGGCTCCGCGCAAGCGCTTGGAAAGCGCGTCGATCACCGTCTTCAGATAGAGCGTCAAGAGGGCCGACAGGCTACCCTGTACGAGCGCGGCGACGAGCGGCCTTGGCATCGGATGAAGCCGGTTGGCAAACAGCGCCCATCCGCCCATGGCGAAAAAGGCAAAGGCGACATGCACCGCTCCCTTGCTGGCAAGCGCTCTGAGTCTTGCGCTCATGTCAGCGACCACCAATAACGGGTCAGATGGAAGAAGATCGGCGCCGAGAAGACAACGGAATCGAGCCGGTCGATGAGGCCGCCATGCCCTTCGATGAGATGGCCCCAGTCCTTGACGCCACGATCTCGCTTGATCGCCGACATCACGAGGCCGCCGAAGAAGCCCATCATCGTAATGACGAAGGCCATTAGCGCGGCCTGGGCCGGTGTGAAGGGTGTGATCCACCAGAGCGAGGCGCCAAGCAGCGTTGCGCTCGCAACCCCGCCGACGAAGCCTTCGACGGTCTTTGACGGCGACAGCGTCGGCGCGATCTTGGTTTTGCCGAAGAGTTTGCCCCAGACATATTGCAGCACGTCGCTGGATTGGACGACGATGACCAGGAAGGCGATCAAGAGCACGTTGCGCCCTTCGTAGCCTGGGATCTGCAGCGTCAGAAGCGCCGGAACGTGCGAGGCGCAGAAGACGCAGATCATCAAGGCCCATTGCACCTCGGAGATCCGAAGCAGGAAATCGCGCGGATCGCCACGCAGGACCGCGATAATCGGCATCAGCAGGAAGGCATAGACCGGCACGAAGATCGAATAGATGCCGTATTGCTCCGCCCAGAGCAGGAAATAGTTGATTGGCAGTACGACGAAAAACGCAGCGGCAATTGCCCAATGGTCGCCGCGCCGGGTGTTGATGAGCGTGATGAACTCGCGCAGGGCTGCAAAGGAGCAAAAGGCGAAAAGTATGAGCACGCCCACCCGCCCGGCGATGAAGGCAATGGCAATCAGGATGACCATTGCCCACCACGCCTTGATGCGGGCGTTGAGGTTTTCGATTGCGCCGTTGGATCCGTCCGGCGAAAGCTTCTGCTTCAGGACGAAGCCGATGCCCGAGGCGATGACAAGGATACCGCCCGCGCCCAGAAGCAGCTTGAGCATGTCCAATGTTGTGCTGCTCATGCGTTGTCATCCGTCGTTAAAGGACCGAGCAAGAGCAGGGCGGCTTCGGCGCGGGCGATGAACTCTTCCTTTGTCTCCTGCGCCTTGAGATGCATCGGTTCGCCAAAGGCGACGGTACAGATGAGCGGGATTGGCACGAACTCTCCCTTGGGCATCACACGGTTGAGGTTGTTGATCCAGACAGGCACGAGCGCCACGTCCGGCCGCTTGCAGGCGAGGTGGTAGAGCCCGCTTTTGAAGGGCAGTAGCCGCGCCTCCGTCTGGTTGCGCGTTCCCTCGGGAAAGACGATCAGCGAGGAGCCGTCGCCAAGGACGGTCGCCATCTGCTCAACCGGATCCTGGGTGCGCGCCGCCGGATCGCGTTCGATCAGCACGGCGTCGAAAACGTCGCGGCCGATGAACGTCGACAGCTTCGATTTCAGCCAGTATTCCGCTCCGGCAACGGGCCGGGTGCGCTCACGCAGCCAGGGTGGCAGCACGGCCCAGATCAGCACGAAGTCGCCATGGCTGGAATGGTTGGCAAAGTAGATGCTCTGTTTCGGTGGGAGGCCGGTCTCATGCCAGATGGCCCGGGCGGCCGTCATCGCGCGCGCAAACATCATGATGGCGATGGACGCCAGCTTGGCCAAAAGATCGCGAATCATGCCGGATCGCATCCATATCTGACGTCCGTAGGCGTCCGAACTTTCAATATTCGCCCGCGTTTCGCGCTCTGCAAGGAAGTGATCAAACGTTGCCCCTCAGCCTGCCGCCCGCCGTAACCCCAGGCTGCATCCAGCGATTTTACGCGATTGCGTCCGCTTCACAAGCGACTGAAATCTGCGCGACAGAATGACGTGCGGGGCCGGCCAAGTATTCGATTTGGAACTGCATACCAACGAGGCGGACGCATGCATTGACCGTTTGCAACCGTCCCGCTAGCTTGCCGGTGCAACAGAGGAGCCTCGTCCAATGCGCCAGTAATGCCCGGTGAAAACCGAACTCGCCTCAACTTCGCTTGCGAAGGAGATGGACGATGGCATTGCTCGATCCGCATTTTTCGGACGAACGCTGAGGCATTTTTTGCCCGCGGCCTCCATTCCCGTTCGTGAGCGGTCACATTTGGACACAGTTTCCAGGACCGAACATGCAAGATAATCTCAGTCTCGACATCATCGACCACAACCGACAGGCCTGGGACCGGCAGGCAAGCAATGACTGCGCATGGTCCCGCCCGGTGACGCCGGAACTCATCGCCGCGGCGCGTGCCGGACAATGGCAGGCGCGGCTGACGCCCGGTGATCTGCCGAAAGGCTGGCTGCCTGACGTCAAGGACAAGACGATCCTGTGCCTGGCGTCAGCCGGCGGCCAGCAGGCGCCGATCCTTGCTGCCGCCGGGGGCGAGGTCACCGTGTTCGATCTCTCTGAGGGCCAGCTCGACCAGGACCGCCTTGTCGCCGAGCGCGAGGGGTTGTCGTTGGAGGTGGTGCAGGGGGACATGCGCGATCTCTCCGTCTTCCCGGATGGAAGTTTCGACATCATCTTTCACCCGATCTCAAACCTCTACGTTCCCGATGTGCAGCCGGTCTGGCGCGAATGCCATCGGGTTCTGAAGGCGGGTGGGCGACTGCTCGCCAGTTTCTACAATCCTGTCGTCTTCATCGGCGATCGCGACCCGAGCTACGCGGAGCAGGACCTCATTCGCCCCGCGTACAAGCTCCCCTTTGTCGAAGCCGAACATCTGTCGCCTGACCTGGTTCGGTCAAAGATCGAACGGGGCGAAGCGCTGGTGTTCGGGCACAGCCTGGCGGACCAGATTGAGGGCCAGTTGCGGGCGGGCTTCGTGCTGGCCGGCTTTCACGAGGACTGGCAGCCGTCGCCCCGTTTCCTGGTCGACAGGTTCGTACCGACATTTATCGCCACCTGCGCGATCAAGAGCGATCTCAATCTTCGACGCGAGTGACGTAAAGGCGGGGTCCAAGCCAAGACAAGAACGACCGCTGCGGCGGTCGGACGAGGCTGCGGTTGCGACCCCGCCCACGCGCGGCCGATGCCGTGTTACGCTGCGTTACTGTTACGTACTCGCCAAGACGCCGTTTTCGTACTTTTCTGTTCGACAGTGAAACTGGAAGGGTCAATTCGCATGCGCTTCATAGCTTCGTTGTTTGTGCCTCTGACGATCGTCGCACTCGGACTTTCGGGCTGCACCACCACGTCAGGAAGCAACACGTCCTATACGCAGCCCCAGACGTTCGCCCCCGGTCTCGGTGCCGGGAACACGGCGAACGCCACGACGGCGCCGGGCTACTACTGACGCTTCGGCGGTTCAGCTTCGGCCGGCAAGTGTAAGTCGGCGGCAGGCACGGCCTGGCGCTGACCCCTTGATGTTTGCGGCCGATTTGCAGGCTCAAGCCGCCAAATGGCGCCTTGCCGGTCACCCGGCTTGCATTCGCCGGCCAAAAGTTGCAAACAGCGGCGAACCATCAGGGAACCCGCCATGAGCCTCTCCAAGCGCACCACCCGCCCGCTCGATCACCTCGTGCTGCCGGTGGATACGCTTACCCAGGCGCGGCGCCGTCTCGGCAATCTCGGCTTCACGGTTGCCGACGATGCTCGGCATCCATTCGGTACCGAGAACGCCTGCGTCTTCTTTGCCGATGGCACCTATCTTGAACCTCTGGCCGTTGCATCCCGTGAGGAATGCGAGGCTGCTGCCCTCGATGGCAATGCGTTCGTTGCGCGCGACCAGGCCTTTCGTTTCCGCCAGGGGCCTGAAGGTCTCTCGGCGCTGGTCTTCGGCACCGAGGACGCGGCGGATGATCACATCCGTTTTCGGGCGCACGGCATCTCCGGTGGCGATATGCTGGAGTTTTCGAGGCCGATGAAGCTGCCGGACGGCCGTGAAGGCCTGGGTTCCTTCCGCCTTGCCTTCGCCGCCGATCTGCGCTCGCCGGATCTCTTCCTGTTCAGCTGTCAGCGCGTTCGTGCGCTACCCACCGACCGGGCGGCGCTGGAGCGGCACGACAACGGCGTGATCGGCATTTCAGAAGTGGTCCTTTCGGAAGCCAATCCCACCGATTTCCAGTACCTGCTGCAGGAAGCGATCGACGAGCGCGAGGTCGCAGCGCATTCTTTCGGCATGGATGTCGCGACAACCAACGCCAAGGTCTCGGTGCTGAATGCCGCCGGCATGGAAGCCTTCTTCGGCCGTTCGGTGCGGGGCGCCGAGCGTGGTCTGCGCGGACGCGCGATCGTCTTCCGCGTCGCCGACCTCGAGGCGACGCGCGCGCTGTTCGCCGAGAACGATATTGAATTTGCAGAATTGGGCGGGCGCCTCATTGTTCCCGAAATGGCGGGGCAAGGGGTGATCTTCGCGTTTGGAGCTTGATGATGAAAACCAATGCCAGAGTCGTTGTCGGTGAGGGCGCAAACCAGGTCGCCTTCGCGCAAACCGACAAGCTGTCGCTGATTGCCGGTCCCTGCCAGATGGAGAGCCGCGAGCACGCCTTCATGATGGCGGGCGCGCTTTCGGAACTTTGCAAGGCGCTGGGCCTGGGTATCGTCTACAAGTCCTCCTTCGACAAGGCCAACCGCACGTCGCTGTCCGGCAAGCGCGGCATCGGCCTCGACAAGGCGATGGAGATTTTCGCTGACCTCAAGAAAGAATTCGGCTTCCCGGTTCTGACCGACGTGCACACCGAAGAGCAGTGCGCTCTCGTTGCCCCGACGATCGACATCCTGCAGATCCCGGCGTTCCTGTCGCGCCAGACGGACCTGTTGGTCGCAGCCGCCAAGACCGGCCGCGCGATCAACGTCAAGAAGGGTCAGTTCCTGGCGCCCTGGGACATGAAGAACGTGCTGGCGAAGTTTACCGAGAGCGGCAACCCGAACGTCATGCTCTGCGAGCGCGGCGCCTCGTTCGGCTACAACACGCTTGTCTCCGACATGCGCTCGCTGCCGATCATGGCTTCGCTCGGCGCGCCCGTCGTTTTCGATGCGACCCATTCCGTGCAGCAGCCGGGCGGGCAGGGCGGCTCTTCGGGCGGTCAGCGTGAATTCGTCGAAACCTTGGCGCGCGCCGCCGTTGCGGTCGGCGTTGCCGGTGTGTTCGTCGAGACGCACGAGGATCCGGACAACGCACCATCGGACGGCCCGAACATGGTGCATCTGAAGGACATGCCGCGGCTGCTCGAAAAGCTGCTCGCCTTCGACGCGATCGCCAAGGGTTGAGCCGCCCGCGACCCTTCGTGAAATTTTCATGAACCCCAATGGCGCGAACTGTTTTGCATCTTGCGCGCCATTGTAATTTCGAGGTCTTGGCGTATGACAGGCCCCGACCATTCCACCGTCCTCAAGCAGGGAAGAGATCATGACTGCAATCATCGACATCATCGGCCGAGAAATTCTGGACAGCCGCGGCAACCCGACCGTCGAGGTCGACGTCTACCTGGAAGACGGAAGCTTTGGCCGCGCCGCCGTGCCGTCGGGTGCTTCGACCGGTGCGCATGAAGCAGTCGAACTGCGCGATGGTGGAACGCGTTACCTCGGCAAGGGCGTCGAGCGCGCAGTCGACGCCGTCAACGGCGAGATCTTCGAAGCGATCGGCGGCCTCGATGCCGAAAACCAGATCCAGATAGACAAGACCATGATCGAGCTTGACGGCACGGCCAACAAGTCGCGCCTCGGCGCCAACGCCATCCTCGGCGTTTCGATGGCTGTCGCCAAGGCTGCGGCCGAAGCCGCAGGACTGCCGCTCTACCGTTACGTCGGCGGCCCGAACGCCCACGTGCTGCCGGTGCCGATGATGAACATCATCAACGGCGGCGCCCATGCCGATAACCCGATCGACTTCCAGGAATTCATGATCGTTCCTGTCGGTGCCGACACGATGCGCGATGCGGTTCGCATGGGCTCGGAGGTTTTCCACACGCTGAAGAAGCAGCTCTCTGCCGATGGTCACAACACCAATGTCGGCGACGAGGGCGGCTTCGCTCCGGGCCTGGCGTCGGCTCCTGCAGCCCTCGACTTCATCATGAAGTCGATCGAGAAGGCTGGGTACAAGCCGGGCGAAGACATGTTCATCGCGCTCGATTGCGCCGCGACCGAGTTCTTCAAGGACGGCAAGTACGTGCTTGAGGGCGAAGGCCGCACGCTGGAGCCGGGCGCGATGGCCGAATACCTGGCGGAACTCGCCGCCAAGTACCCGATCTTCTCGATCGAAGACGGCATGGCGGAAGACGACTGGGACGGCTGGAAGGCCGTGACCGACCTCATCGGCAACAAGTGCCAGCTCGTCGGCGACGATCTTTTCGTCACCAACTCGGCCCGCCTGCGCGACGGTATCAAGATGGGGGTCGCCAACTCGATCCTCGTCAAGGTCAACCAGATCGGCTCGCTGTCGGAAACGCTCGACGCCGTCGAGACTGCCCACAAGGCGCGCTACACCGCCGTCATGTCGCACCGCTCCGGCGAGACCGAAGACGCAACGATCGCCGACCTCGCGGTTGCCACCAATTGCGGCCAGATCAAGACCGGCTCGCTTGCCCGCTCCGACCGGCTCGCCAAGTACAACCAGCTGATCCGCATCGAAGAGCAGCTCGGCCTGCAAGCCAAGTACGCTGGCCGCTCGATCCTGCGCGGTTGATTTCAGACATTTCTGCCTGACGATGAGGCCCGCCCACATTCCCATGTGGGCGGGTTTCTATTTTCCTGCCGTTCATGGTCAACGGTCGGTTAATCAATCGCCGCTAATCTGATGCCGTACTGCGTATTAGGGCGTGAATGCATGTGGACACGGCATCATAAGAAACGGAAACTGGGTCGGCTGGTGATGCCGCTGATCGCGGTCGCCTTTCTCTCCTATTTCGGCTATCATTCCATCCACGGCGGCTATGGCCTGAAGGCGACCGAGCAATTCGATCGCCAGATCGTCGAGCGGCAGACGCGGCTGGATGAGCTCACGAAGAAGCGCATGATCCTTGAAAAAGAGGTTCAGCTGATGAGTGACGGGTCGCTGGAGAGGGACATGCTGGATGAAAAAGCTCGCCTCGCGCTGAACATGTCGCGAAGTGACGAGATCGTTATTTTTCATCGCGCCTCAAATTAACCTGAATTCAGTTAATCGAAATTTGTAAAGCAAATTCAAGTGTTTGCGTGGAATGCGAGCCATGCAAATATGGCATTGCTGTGTCTGCTTTCTTTGCCTATGGTAACCGCAAAAGGCTAACCATTGGGAGGAACGAATGGCTCCGCGAAAATCCGCGTCCGTTTCCAGCCGCAAGAGTGCCGCAAAGCCGGCGAAGAAAGACTTCAACGGCGGCACGTTCGCCGACTTCTCCAAACAGGAAGATCTGAGTGCCTACCGCGAGATGCTGCTGATCCGGCGTTTCGAGGAGAAGGCCGGCCAGCTCTATGGCATGGGCTTCATCGGCGGCTTCTGTCACCTCTACATCGGCCAGGAAGCTGTCGTCGTCGGCATGCAGATGGCGCTTAAGGAAGGTGACCAGGTCATCACGGCCTACCGCGACCATGGCCACATGCTGGCCTGCGGCATGAGCGCCCGAGGCGTCATGGCCGAGCTTACCGGTCGTCGCAGCGGTCTTTCCAAGGGGAAGGGCGGCTCGATGCACATGTTCTCCAAGGAAAAGCACTTCTACGGCGGCCACGGCATCGTCGGTGCCCAGGTGTCGCTCGGCACCGGTCTTGCCTTTGCCAACCGTTACCGCGGCAACGACAATGTCTCCGTCGCCTATTTCGGTGACGGTGCAGCCAACCAGGGCCAGGTCTACGAGAGCTTCAACATGGCGCAGCTCTGGAAGCTGCCGGTGATCTATGTGATCGAGAACAACCGCTACGCCATGGGCACGTCCGTCTCGCGCGCTTCGGCCCAGACCGATTTCTCGCAGCGCGGCGTTTCCTTCAACATCCCGGGCTTCCAGGTCGATGGCATGGACGTTCGCGCGGTCAAGGCTGCGGCCGATGAAGCTGTCGAGCATTGCCGTTCCGGCAAGGGCCCGGTCATTCTCGAGATGCAGACCTACCGCTACCGCGGCCACTCGATGTCCGACCCGGCGAAGTACCGCTCGAAGGACGAAGTGCAGAAGATGCGGTCGGAACACGATCCGATCGAGCAGGTCAAGGCACGTCTCACCGAGAAGGGTTGGGCGAGCGAGGATGAGCTGAAGCAGATCGACAAGGACGTCCGCGACATCGTTGCCGACAGCGCCGATTTTGCCCAGGCCGATCCGGAGCCGGATGCATCCGAGCTCTACACCGACATCCTGCTTTGATCCGGGGAGGGACAAACATGCCAGTAGAAATTCTTATGCCCGCCCTTTCCCC
>JAESFW010000237.1_pt1 | contig 60392 bp, 49 predicted proteins | sample 9269481 | NCBI WGS metagenome assembly JAESFW01 (sample SAMN14515350, study PRJNA621654) | algae metagenome | isolation source: Lyngbya sp. HA4199-MV5 and co-occurring heterotrophs from soil with... | place: USA: Ahupuaa O Kahana State Park, Hawaii | collected 2009-07-21 | reverse complement strand
ACTCAAGCAGCGCGTGGCCGTGCTGATGGTGCCCAACAAGACGCTGGAAACCCCCAACTACCGCCTGGAGCGCCTCAAGCACGACGACCCGCGCCTGGACCACATCGAAGCCAGCTACAAGCTTGCCGAGGACGTGGAAGACCCCACCTCGGTGACGCGCCGCTCGCAGGAGCCCACCAACAAGCAGACCCCGGTGATCAAGGGCGTGCTGCCCGACGCACCGGCCCCGCAGGTCGAGCCCCGCCCCGAAGGCGCGGCACGCCCTGCGCGCACCGGCCAGCAAGGCCAGCGCCCCTCAGCCACGCCAGCCGCAACCCCAGCGCCCGCACCGGCACCGGCTGCTGCCGCCCCGGCCGCACCGCAGGAGCAAGGCTTTTTTGCCTGGCTCAAGAACAGCATCGGAAGCCTGTTCGGTGGCGCTGCCCCCGCGCCAGCGCCGGTGGCAGCACCAGCCCCCGCGCCCGCACCTGCTGCAGAGGCGGCACCGGCCCGTGAACCCCGCCGCGATGGCCGTGGCGAAAACCGTGGCGGACGCCGCAGCAACCGCGACGCGCCTGGCCGCAGCGAAGGCCAGCGCGAAGGCGGCGGCCGTGACGGTGGCAACCGCGAAGGCGCCGCAGAAGGCCGTGGCCGCCGCGGCGAGCGCCCGGCCGAAGGCCGTGCACCGCGCGACGCCGAAGGCCAGGGCAATCGCCCACCACGCGAAGGGGGCGAACGCCGCCCCGAGGGCGAAGGCCGCGAGGGCCGTGAAGGACGCGGCGGCCGCAACGGCCGTGGCCGCAACGATGGCGACAACCGCAACCAGGCCAACGCCAACGCACTGAATGGCGAGCAGGCTGCCGCCGTGGCCGGCGCCCAGGTGGAAGGCCCGATCGGCGGTGGCAACGACGCCAACGCCGGCCAGTCCCCCCGCGGTGAGCGCGGCCCCCGCCGCGAGCGCGGTGACGGCTCCGGCCGCCGCGAACGTGGCGAGCGCGGTGAGCGCACGCCCCGCAATGCCGAGGGCGCCGAGCAGACCGCACCGGCAGGCGATTTCGCCGACACCTCGCCGCTGGCACTGCTGCCCGACCTGGACCTGACCGGCAACGAGTCGGCCAACAGCGCAGCGGGCAGCGAAGACCAGCGCCGCGAGCGCCGTTCGCGCGACCGCTATGGCCGTGACCGCCGCGAACGCGGCGAGCGCGGTCCGCGTGAGAACGCCGAGGGCGCAGCCGCACCCGCAGCCGCCCCGCTGCTGGACTTCGACACCTCGGCGGCTGCGGCCCCCGCGCCTCAGGAGGAAGCCCCCCGCCGCAGCTACTTCAGCGCCCCCGCTGAAGCCGCCGCCCCCGTGGCCGCAGCCCCGGTCGCGGCACCAGTGACTGAGAGCGCTCCGGCCCCCGTTGCCGCCGCGCCCGCACCCGTGGCAGCGCCTGTGGCCGCCCCCGTGCCGGCAGCCGCCGCGCCCGTGGTGGCTGCGCCAGCCCCCGCCACCGGCCTGCCCCGCGTGCAGGCCTTCACCCTGCCGCTCGCCGAGCTGCACCAGGTCGCCGAATCCTCGGGCCTGCAGTGGGTGAACTCCGATGCCGCCAAGATCGCTGCCGCACAGGCTGCGATCGCCGCGGAACCCAAGCCCATCCACGTGCCGCGCGAGCGTCCGCCCGTGGTGGTGATCGACGAAGGCCCGCTGGTGCTGGTGGAAACCCGCCGCGACCTCTCGGCGATGAAGCTCCCGTTCGAGCAACCCCCAGCGGCTTGATGCGCTGAGCACACAAGAAGGCGGCCTCGGCCGCCTTCTTGCTTTTGGGGACCTGTCTTTGTGCAGGCGTGCCGCCGATGCCGGTATCCTTGCGCCCACGTCCACGTTGCCCCGCCTGCTGTTTTTCGGGGCCTTACGAACCACCACGCCACCATGCTGTTCCTGCTGTCCCCCGCCAAGTCGCTGGACTATGAAACCCCGCTGCCGCCAGACCTGCCGCACACGCTGCCGCAGTTCGTGCCGCAATCCAAGGACCTGATCCGGGTGCTGCGCGAAAAGTCGCCCCAGGACATCGCCACGCTGATGTCGCTGAGCGACAAGCTCGCTGCCCTGAACGTGGCGCGCTACCAGGCCTGGAAGCCGCGCTTCACGGCCGCCAATGCGCGCCAGGCGCTGCTGGCCTTCAATGGCGACGTCTACGAGGGCCTGGACGCGCGCACCCTGGGCCCCGAAGAACTGCAGTGGGCGCAGGACCATGTGTGCATTCTGAGCGGCCTGTACGGCCTGCTGCGCCCCCTCGACCTGATGCAGCCCTACCGGCTGGAGATGGGCACGCGCCTGGCCACCGAGGCCGGCAGCAACCTCTACCAATACTGGGGCGACCGCATCGCCAAGCACCTGAACACCCGGCTGCGCGCCGACACCACGCCCGTGGTGGTGAACCTGGCCTCGCAGGAATACTTCAAGGCCGTGGACACCAAGGCCCTCAAGGCCCGCGTGATCGAATGCGTGTTCGAGGACTGGAAGGGCGGCGCCTACAAGATCATCAGCTTCCACGCCAAGCGCGCGCGCGGGCTGATGGCGCGCTACGCCATCGGCCACCGCCTGGCGACCCCGCACGCGCTCCAGGGCTTTGACCTGGAAGGCTACACTTTTGCTCCCGCCGCCTCCCAACCTGAGCGCCTGGTGTTCCGGCGCAAGACCAACGTGTGAGATCTGCCATGGCATCGTCTTCCGAACAGTCGCCTTCCACCGCCACCGCCGCTGCTGCGCGCCAGGCCATCACGCCCGAGCTGCGCCGCTGGATCATCGAACAGGCCGAGGCCGGCTTTGCCGCACCCGTGGTGCTGCAGTCCATGCGCGACGCCGGCTGGAACGAGGATGTGGCCGCCGAAGCCCTCGAAATCACGCTGCAGGACCACCTCAATGCCCTGGCCGAGCAGCAGGGCCAGCCGCCCGCCGTGAAGGTGCCCGAGCCCCTGCTGGACGAGTCACCCGCCGAGGTCGATGCCGGCGACCGCGTGGTGAAGGTGCTGCTGGCCATCGCCAAGCCGCGCGTCGTGGTCTTCGGCAACCTGCTCTCCGACGAGGAATGCGATGCGCTGATCGCGGCGGCCGAGCCGCGCATGGCGCGCTCGCTCACCGTGGCCACCAAGACCGGCGGCGAGGAGATCAATGCCGACCGCACCAGCGATGGCATGTTCTTCCAGCGCGGCGAGAACGCCGTGGTGCAGCGCATCGAGGAGCGCATCGCGCGCCTGCTGGACTGGCCCATCGAGAACGGCGAGGGCCTGCAGGTGCTGCACTACCGCCCGGGTGCCGAGTACAAGCCGCACTACGACTATTTCGACCCCGGCGAGCCGGGCACGCCCACCATCCTGAAGCGCGGTGGCCAGCGCGTGGGCACCCTGGTCATGTACCTCAACACGCCCGAAAAGGGCGGCGGCACCACCTTCCCCGACGTGCATGTCGAGGTCGGCCCGCAGCGCGGCAACGCCGTGTTCTTCAGCTACGAGCGCGCCCACCCCTCCACCAAGACCTTGCACGGAGGCGCACCGGTGATTGCCGGCGAGAAGTGGATCGCCACCAAGTGGCTGCGCGAGCGCGAATTCAAATAGGGCCTGCGCCTGTGCCCGACAACAGGAGGACCCCGCCATGAACGACAACACCCCCGAACAATCCCAGCTGGGCAAGGCCTCGGCCTATGTGGACCAGTACGATGCCTCGCTGCTGTTCCCCATCCCGCGTGCGGGCAAGCGCGCCGAGATCGGCATCACCGCGGCCCCGCCCTTCTTTGGCGCGGACCTGTGGACGGCGTTCGAGCTGTCCTGGCTCAACCAGCGCGGCAAGCCGCAGGTGGCGCTGCTGCACATCACCATTCCCTGCGAGACGCCCAACATCGTCGAGAGCAAGTCCTTCAAGCTCTACCTCAACAGCTTCAACAACACGCGCTTTGCCGACCCCTCCGAGGTGCAGGCGCGCATCCGTGCCGATGTGAGCGAAGCCGTCTGGCGCGGCGCCGAGCACCCGGCCACCGTGGGCGTGAAGCTGTTGCTGCCCGAGATGTTCGACCAGGAGCCCGTGCACGAACTCGACGGCCTGAGCCTGGACCGCCTGGATGTGGAATGCACGCACTACCAGCCCGCCCCCGAGCTGCTGCATGCCGTGCACGACGAGCCCCCGGTGACCGAGGTGCTCACCAGCAACCTGCTCAAGAGCAACTGCCTGGTGACCGGCCAGCCCGACTGGGGCAGCGTGCAGATCCGCTACACAGGCGCGCCCATCGACCAGGAAGGGCTGCTGCAGTACCTGGTGAGCTTTCGCAACCACAACGAGTTCCACGAGCAGTGCGTGGAGCGCATCTTCATGGACCTGTGGACGCGCTGCAAGCCGCTCAAGCTCACGGTCTACGCACGCTACACGCGCCGCGGCGGCCTGGACATCAACCCGCTGCGCACCAGCCACCCCCAGGCCCTGCCAGGCAACGTGCGCACGGCACGGCAGTGAGCGCCTGAGCCGGCGCAGCCGCTCAGGGGGCGTTCATTGCTTCAACCAGTCGCATCGCAATCGGTGCAGTCGGTGCGCCCGGGCACGCCAGGCCACATAGAGGCTGGGCAGCAAGGTCCCGGCAAAACACAGGGGCGCCGCCCAGGCGTCACCCAGCACGCAAGTGGGCACCCAGCCCACCCAGCCCATGAGCCAGAGCGTGAGCACCAGGTCCCACAGGTGGTATTCCAGCGGGTGCTCGACCCGGTGGTCCACATGCCATTGCTTGATGCGTTGGAGCTCGTTGAGCGTCATGACCATCTCCGCCAGAGGGCACTCCAATGTAAGTCTGGCGTAAGAATTCGTCAAGATCGCGCGCCCCATTGCAGCGGCAGCGGTATGACTCAGAACAGCGGACGGGTGTAGGGGTCGGCCTCGCGCCCCCGGGGCGGGCGGGGTTCGGGCGGGCCGTCGGGCACATCGCCCTCGCGCTCCAGCGTGCCCACGCGCACGCCCAGCAAGCGCAGCTTGCGGTCCAGCGGCACGCGCTTGAGGCACAGGCCCGCCGCGCGGCGGATGGTGGCCGCGTCCTGGGTGTAGCGGTCCAGCGTCTGGTCGCGCGTGGCGATCTTGAAATCGTCGTAGCGCAGCTTGATGCCGATGGTCTTGCCCACATAGCCCTTGCGCTGCAGGTCGGCTGCGACACGCTCGCACAGGTCGGTGAAGATACGGCCCAGCTCCGCCCTGTCGCGCACGGCGTGCAGGTCGCGGTCGAAGGTGGTCTCGCGGCTCATGCCCACGGGCTCGCTCTCGGTGACCACGGGGCTGTCGTCGCGGCCCCAGGCCACACGGTGCATCCAGGCGCCGCTCGACTTGCCGAAGCGTTCGATGAGCCATTGCGGGTCTTGCGCCGCCAGCTGGCCAATGGTCGTGATGCCCAGGCTCGCCAGCTTCTCGCCCGCCTTGGGGCCGATGCCGTTGATCTTGCGCACGTTGAGCGGCCAGATCCTGTCCTTCAGATCCTCTTCATAGACGATGGAAATGCCATTGGGCTTGTTGAACTCGCTGGCCATCTTGGCCAGCAGCCGGTTGGGCGCCACGCCGATGGAGCAGGTCAGGCCCGTCACGTCGAAGATGCTCTTCTGGATCAGCCGTGCCAGCACCCGGCCTCCTTCGCGCTGGCCGCCGGGCACATCGGTGAAGTCGATGTAGACCTCGTCCACGCCGCGGTCCTGCATCACCGGAGCGATCTCGGTGATGGTGCTCTTGAACAGGCGCGAGAAGCGGCGCACCTCCTCGAAATCCACGGGGAGCACGATGGCGTCAGGACACAGCTTGGCGGCCTTCATCATGCCCATGGCCGAGCCCACGCCGAACTGCCGCGCCGCGTAGGTGGCGGTAGTGATGACCCCGCGGCCCACATAGTCCTTGAGCAGGGGAAAGTCGGCCACCGGGATGAAGTGCGGCTCGCGCAGGCCCTGGCCGTCGGGGCTTTGGTGCAGCAACTCGTCCACCTTGCGCCGCCCGCCGCCGATGACCACGGCCAGGCCCTTGAGCTGGGGATAGCGCAGCAGCTCGACGGAGGCGAAGAAGGCATCCATGTCGAGGTGCGCAATGCGGCGCAGGCGCGGTGCGGCGGGCTCGTCGGGCGGGGCGGAGGTCACGGCCTCCATTGTGCGCAAAAGCAGCGCCACCCTGCTGCCAGCCGCCTGGCCGAAAGCAGGGTTGGATGCGGTACGACTACTTCTTGGCCAGGGCCGCGTTGCGCAGGCCCTGCAGCGTTCCCGTGGGCGTGATGGCCTCGGGGTCGATCAGGCAGTGCAGCACGCTGGGCAGGCCGCTGGCGCGTGCGCGGGCGAGGGCCGGGCCGAATTCCTCGGTGCGGGTCACGCGTTCGCCATGGCCGCCAAAGGCCTGGGCGTAGGCCTTGAAGTCGGGGTTCTTGAGCGCGGTGGCGCTGATGCGGCCCGGGTACTCGCGCTCCTGGTGCATGCGGATGGTGCCGTACATGGCGTTGTCCAGCAGCACCACGATGATGGGCAGGCCGTACTGCACGGCGGTGGCGAACTCCTGGCCGTGCATGAGGAAGTCGCCGTCACCGGCGAAGATCACCACCTCGCGCTGCGGCCACAGGCGCTTGCCGCCCACGCCGGCCGGCAGGCCGTAGCCCATGGAGCCACTGGTGGGCGCCAGCTGGCTGGCATAGGTGGTGAAGGGCCAGAAGCGGTGGATCCAGGTGGCGAAGTTGCCTGCACCGTTGCAGAAGATGGTGTCGGCGGGCAGCACTTCCTTGAGGTGCTGCATCACCTGGCCCATCTGCAGATCGCCCGGGATGCGGATGGGCGCCGTGTCGCTCCAGGCCAGGTACTCGGCATGGGCGGCCTCTGCATGGGCCTGCCATGGCACGGTGGCCGCGGGGCGCACGCCGGCCAGCGCCGCCGTGAAGGCCTGCGGCGTGGCATGGATGGCCTGCGCGGGGCGGTACAGCCGACCCAGTTCATCGGCGTCGGCATGCACATGCACCAGAGGCTGCACAGGGTTGGGAATGGCGAACAGCTCGTAGCCCTGCGAGGGCACTTCGGACAGGCGGCCACCAACGACCAGCACCAGGTCCGACGCGCGGATGCGCGCCAGCAGCTTGGGGTTCACGCCCAGGCCCAGGTCGCCGCCGTAGCAGGCGTGCGTGGCCGGGAACAGCATCTGCCGGCGGAACGAGCAGTACACGGGCAGCGACCAGGCCTCGGCAAAGGCCGTGAACTCGCGCACGGCCTGCTCGGACCAGCGGCTGCCGCCCAGGATGGCCACGGGCTGCTTCGCCTTGCCCAGGCGCTCGGCCAGCTCGGCCATCTGCGCGGCGCCGGGGTGGGTCTCGGCCACCTGGTAGGGCAGCGCGTCGGCCACGCTGGCGGCCTCGGTCAGCATGTCTTCGGGCAGGGCCACCACCACCGGGCCGGGGCGGCCGGAGGTCGCGACGTGGAAGGCGCGCGAGATGAGTTCGGGCACACGCGCCGGGTCGTCGATCTCCACCACCCACTTGGCCATGGTGCCGAACACGGCGCCGTAGTCCAGCTCCTGGAAGGCCTCGCGCCCCAGCGCGCCGCGCGCCACCTGGCCCACGAAGAGGATCATGGGCGTGGAGTCCTGGTGGGCGATGTGCACGCCCGCCGAGGCATTGGTGGCCCCCGGGCCGCGCGTGACGAAGCAGATGCCCGGCCGGCCCGTGAGCTTGCCCTGGGCCTCGGCCATCATGGCGGCGCCGCCTTCCTGGCGGCAGACGGTGACGGCGATGCTCGCGTCGTGCAGCGCGTCCAGCACGGCCAGGTAGCTCTCGCCCGGCACGCAGAACAGCTGCTGCACGCCATGGGTGATGAGCTGCTGCACCAGGATCTGGCCGCCCGTGCGGCTGGCGGTGGTGCTGGAAGGGGAAGGCGTGGTCATGTCAAAGGTCCGGAACGAGAGAAACAGAAGAAGGAAATTGCAGGGGCCTCAGCGCAGCGCCTCGCATGCGCGGCGAATGCGCGCGCAGGCTTCCTGCAGGTCGGCCATGGACGCAGCGTACGAGATACGGAAGTACGGCGCCAGCCCCAGCACGCTGCCGGGCACCACGGCCACGTGGAATTCGCGCAGCAGGTAGTCGCAGAAATCCGCATCGCTGCGCAGCGTGGCGCCGCCCGGTGTGGTGCGGCCCAGCACGCCTTCGCAGCTGGCAAAGGTGTAGAAAGCGCCTTCGGGCACGCGGCAGCGCAGCCCCGGCGAGGCGTTGAGCGAGGCCACCACCAGATCGCGCCGCGCCTGGAACTCGCGGCAGCGCTCGGCCACGATGTCCTGCGGGCCGGTGAGCGCGGCCACGGCCGCCGCCTGGCTGATGGACGAGGCGCACGAGGTGGCCTGGCTCTGCACCACGGCCATGGCCGCGATGAGCGCGCGCGGGCCCGCGCCGTAGCCGATGCGCCAGCCCGTCATGGCATACGACTTGGAGACGCCGTTCACGGTGAGCGTGCGCTCGCGCAGCGCAGGCATCACCGCCGCGGGTGTGGCGAAGGCATGGCCGTCGTACAGGATGTGCTCGTAGATGTCGTCCGCCAGCACCCAGACCTGCGGGTGGTGCAGCACCACCTGCAGGATGGGTTTCAACTGCTCGGCGCTGTAGGCCGTGCCGCTGGGGTTGGAAGGCGAATTGATGAACACCCAGCGCGTGCGAGGCGTGATCGCGGCGTCGAGCTGGTCGGGCGTGATGCGAAAGCCGTTGGCCTCGCTGCACGGCACCACCACGGGCACGCCGCCCGCGATCAGCACCATGTCGGCGTACGAGGTCCAGTACGGTGCGGGCAGGATCACCTCGTCGCCGGGGTTCAGGCTGGCCATCAGCGCGTTGTAGATGACCTGCTTGGCACCCGCGCCCACCGTGATCTCGTGGGTGGCGAACTCCAGCCCGTTGTCCTTGCGGAACTTGTGCTGGATGGCGGCCTTGAGCTCGGGCGTGCCGTCCAGCACGGTGTAGTGCGTCTCACCCCGCGCCATGGCCTGCTGCGCGGCTTCCAGGATGTGGGCCGGCGTGTCGAAGTCCGGCTCGCCCAGGCCCAGCACGATCACGGGCTGGCCCTGGCGCTTGAGCTCGTTGGCGGCCTGGGTGATGCGCACGATGTCCGAAACGCCGATGGCGCTGATGCGGTCGGCCGCGCGAAAGGCCGTGGCGGGGATGGCGGCGTTCATTGCTGGTAGGTCTCCAGGGGCTTGTCGTTGGGGGCCGCGAACAGCTGGCGCAGCGTGGTGCCCAGCGGCAGGTTCAGGCCCACGTTCTTGGGCGGGATGGGGGCGACGAACCACTTGGTGTAGATCTTCTCCATCTCGCCGCTCTGCATGAGCCTGGTGAGCACGCCGTCCACGGCGGCCTTGAAGGTCGGGTCGTCCTTGCGGAACAGCAGCGCGATGGGCTCGGCGCCCAGCGGCTCGCCCACGATGCGGTAGGCCGAAGGGTCCTTGGAGTTGGCGATCATGCCGGCCAGCAGGTTGTCGTCGAGCACGAAGGCATCGGCGCGGCCGGATTCGAGCAGCAGGAAGCTCTCGTGGTGGTCCTTGCCCAGCACGGTCTTGATGGGCGCACCGCCCAGGGCACGCTCCTGCTTGCGCAGCAGTTGCACGGCCGTGGTGCCGGTGGACGCCGCGATGGTGCGGCCCGCGAGCTGGCTGATGGACTTCAGGTCCGAGTCCGTGCGCACCGCCATGCGCACTTCGCTCACATAGGTGGTCACGGCGAAGGCCACTTGCTGCTGGCGCGCGGTGTTGTTGGTGGTGGGGCCGCAGCCGATGTCGAGTGTGCCGTTCTGCACCAGGGGCAGCGTGTTCTGCGCCGTCACGGCCATGTATTCGAGCTTGGCCGTGGGCACGATTTCCTTGAGCACGCGCTCGCACAGCTCGACGTGGTAGCCCACGTACTTGTCGTTGGCGCCCAGCGCATAGGCCATGGGCGGCGAGGTCTCGCGCACGCCGAGCACCACCTTGCCCGAGGCCTTGATCTTGTCGAGCGTGGTGGTGGCCGCTGTTTGCGCATGCGCAGGCGCGAAGGCCATGCAGGCGATTGCCAGCCCTGCGGCAAGCGCGGTGAAGGTGGCCTTGTGGAAAGATGCCATGTCGTCGTCTCCTTGTGCTTATGGTTGGGAAAAGGGTGAAGCGTGTCTTGCGCCGGCGCTCAGATCACGTTCTTTTCGAGCAGCGGCGCGTTGCGCGCGATGCGCGTGATGGACAGCGGCGAGAGGTCCAGGCTCTGGTAGCTGCCCGTGAGCAGCAGCTCGGCCACGCCCCGGCCCACGGCCGGGCACTGCTGCAGGCCGTGGCCCGAGAAGCCATTGGCGAAGACCAGGTTGTCGCAGTCGGGGGACAGGCCCACGATGGCGTTGTGGTCGAAGGTGTTCATCTCGTAGTAGCCGGCCCAGGCGCCCTGCATGCGCAGCGCCTCGAAGCCCGGAATGCGCTCGGCCAGCAGGGGCCAGACATGCTCCTCGAAGGCGTGGTACTCCGGGTCGAGCGGCGCGAAGTCCGCGTCCTGGTCGGCCGGCGGGGCAAAGCCCGCGATGAAGCCACTGCCCTCGGGCCGCAGCCAGATGCCGCTGGTGTCGATGAGCAGCGGGCAGCGTGGCAGTTGGGCCGGGCTGGCCAGGTGAAACACGGTACGGCGCTTGCCCACCACGGGCAGTGCAATACCGGCCCAGGCTGCGATGGCACCGGCCCAGGGGCCGCCGGCGTTCACCACCTGGCTGCAAGGCAGTGTGGCCCCGCTTTTCAAGCGCACGGCGGCCACGTGCTGCACGCCATCGCTGGCAGCCAGATTGAATCCCACGGCCTCGTCGGCCACATAGCGCACGCCCTGGCTCTGCGCCTTCTTGCGCAGGGCCGTGAGCAGCAGGTACCCATCGAACCAGCCCTCGCCCGACAGGCCAAGCGAGCCCAGGGTCACATCCTGCAGCGCCAGCCAGGGGAAGCGCGCGGCCAGCTCGGCCGGCGTGAGCAGCGCCACGTCGGCTCCATGGCGCTTTTGCAGCCCATGGTTGTCGCGCAGAGTGGCCTCGCCCGCGGCGGTGGCCAGGTAGAGGTAGCCGCCCTCGTGCAGGCCGATGTCAGGCACGTCGCCATTGCAGGCCAGCAAGCTGCCCACATTGCGCAGAAAGCCGATGCCGTAGGCCGAGATCTGCACGTTGATGTCGGTGGAAAACTGCTGGCGGATGGAGCTGGCCGACAGGGCCGAGGAGGCCTGCGCGTAGCTCGGGTCGCGCTCCACCACCACGACCTCGCAGCCCGGCCGCTGGCGCGTGAGTTCGTAGGCGATGGCGCTGCCGATCACGCCGCCGCCGATGATCACGATGGACATGGGGTGCTCCTGCCAGCGGATGGAATCAGCTCAGACGTCGAACTTCACGCCCTGCGCCAAGGGCAGTGCCGTGGAGTAGTTGATGGTGTTGGTGGCGCGGCGCATGTAGGCCTTCCAGCTGTCGGAGCCGGCTTCGCGGCCGCCGCCGGTTTCCTTCTCGCCGCCGAAGGCGCCGCCGATCTCGGCGCCGCTCGGGCCGATGTTGACGTTGGCGATGCCGCAGTCCGAGCCCGCGGCAGACATGAACTGCTCGGCCTCGCGCACGTTGAGCGTGAAGATCGAGGACGAGAGCCCGGCGCCCACGGCGTTGTTCCAGGCGATGGCCTCGTCGAGCGTGCTGTAGCGCACCACATAGAGGATAGGAGCAAAGGTCTCGTGCAGGGCCGGGCCTTCGTGCTTTTGCAGTTCCACCAGTGCGGGGCGCACGTAGTAGGCATCGCTGCCGCCCAGGCCCGGCACGCGCTCGCCGCCGTGCACCTTGGCGTCCAGGGCGCGGGCCTGTTCCAGCGCCTTTTGCATGCCGTCGTAGGCGCCGCGGTCGATCAGCGGGCCGACCAGGGTGCCGGCGGTGCGCGGGTCGCCCACCTGCACGTTGCTGTACACCTTGCGCAGCTGGGGCACCAGGCTGTCGTAGATGCTGTCGTGCACGAACAGGCGGCGCAGCGTGGTGCAGCGCTGGCCGGCCGTGCCCATGGCCGCAAAGGCGATGCCGCGCAGGGCCAGGTCCAGGTCGGCCGTGGGCGCGACGATGGCGGCGTTGTTGCCACCCAGCTCCAGGATGGCACGCGCGAAGCGGGCCGCCAGGCGCGGGCCGACCGCACGGCCCATGGCTGTGGAGCCGGTGGCCGAGAGCACGGCCACGCGGGCGTCTTCCACCAGCACCTCGCCGATACCGCGCTGGCCGATCAGCAGTTCGAGCAGGCCTTCGGGCGCATCGCCGAAGCGGGCCAGGGCGCGCTGGGCAATGGCATGGGTGGCCAGGGCTGTGAGCGGCGTCTTCTCGGACGGCTTCCACACCACCGAATCACCACAGACCAGGGCCAGCGCCGCATTCCAGGACCACACGGCCACGGGGAAGTTGAAGGCCGAGATCACACCGCACACGCCCAGCGGGTGCCAGGTTTCCATCATGCGGTGGCCGGGGCGCTCGGTGGCGATGGTCAGGCCGTAGAGCTGGCGCGACAGGCCGACCGCGAAGTCGCAGATGTCGATCATCTCCTGCACCTCGCCCAGGCCTTCGGACGGGATCTTGCCGGCCTCGATGGTCACGAGCAGGCCCAGGTCGTCCTTGGCGGCGCGCAACTCTTCGCCCAGCAGGCGCACGAGTTCGCCGCGGTGCGGTGCGGGCACATTGCGCCAGGCCTGGAAGGCGGCCTGTGCACGGGCGATGGCGGCGCTCGCATCCGCCGCTGAGACCTCGCGCACGGCGCCGATGGCCTCGCCCGTGATGGGCGAGCGCACCGGCAGATCGCCGCCGGTGTAGACCGTGCGCGGCACGCCCAGGCGCTGCAGCAGTTGATCGACTTCGGTCACAAGGGAGGACAAGGGGGTGGCGGCAGAAGTGGCGGACATGGCGGCTCGCAAGGGTCAGGTCGGAAAGACGGAGGAACAAAGCGCAGGAGAACCACACGCTATGAATGCGCCAATATCCGCCAAAGGCGCCGCGCTGGATAGCAAAAAAAAGGAACTACTTGATCACAAATCAGAATGAAGTCCCTGAAAATTGCAGAACAGCTTGCGCCTATCCGTTCAGAGGCAACGGCCCAAAGACCTGTACCTCGCCATCGAGCATCATTCCCCCTTTGCATGACCATGCTGCGCCGCGCCTTCTTGCCCTCCACCGCCGACCTGCTGGCCTTCGAGGCCGCAGCCCGTCACCAGAGCGTGTCGCGCGCGGCCGAGGAACTGCACCTCACGCAAAGCGCGGTGTCGCGCCAGATCCGCCAGTTGGAGGAGCAGTTGGGCACCGCGCTTTTCCACCGCGTGCGCCAGCGTGTGGTGCTGACGGACGCCGGCCGCATCTACGCCGCCGACGTGCTGGCCGTGCTGCAGCAGCTGTCGGCCAGCACCCAGAAGACCATGGCCTTTGCCAGCACCGACGGCCTGCTCAACCTGGCCGTGCTGCCCACGCTGGGCACGCGCTGGCTCATCCCGCGCCTGGGGCGCTTCATGGCGCTCCACCCCGAGGCCATGGTCAACTTCTCGGCCCGCACCGAGCCCTTTGACTTTGTCGGCACGCCATTCGACGCCGCCATCCACTTCGGCGCACCCCACTGGGCCGGCGCCGTGTGCGAATACCTGATGCACGAAGAAGCCGTGCCCGTGTGCAGCCCCGCCTACCGCGACCGCCACCAGATCCGCACCCCGCAGGACCTGGCCCGCGTGGTGCTGCTGCAGCAAAGCACCCGCCCCACCCAGTGGGCCGAATGGTTCGAACTGGTGGGCGCCCCCACGGCGCTCGCGCTGCGCGGCCCCCAGTCCGAACACTTCGCCATGATCGCCCAGGCCGCCGTCTCCCACCTGGGCGCGGCGCTGCTGCCACGTTTCCTGATCGAGCAGGAACTGGCGGCAGGCAGCCTGGTGGAGCTGTCGGACCAGGTGCTGACCAGCACCGACGCGTACTACCTCGTCTATCCCGAGGCGCGCGCGCAGACGCCGCTGGTGAAGGCGTTCAGAGACTGGGTGGTGGCAGAGTGCGCTCAAGGCACGGGCGGTGACTGAGCGGGGTACCGCCAGAGCCCTTCACGCCTCTCCGACGGGTGAGCACCAGAGGGCCCACCCTGCGCGGGGGACGCGCGGCAGGTTCAGGCGGGTGTGAGTACCATGTCCACGCGGTGCAAGCCGGGGCCGTAAAAATCCTGGGTACGGGCCACGGCCCTGAATCCCAGGAGGCCATAGAAGTCCTGGGTGTGCTGGCTGGTCTCCAGGCGGATGGGGGCGCCGGGATGGGCCTGCAGGATCCTCTGGACACGCTGCTGGACCAGGTCCTTTCCCAGGCCCTGTCGGTGCAGGTCACGGCGCACCATGCCCCAAACCAGCAGCATGCCACCTTGCGCGTCCTCGCAATATCCGCCACAGGCCACCACGGCCTGCGCCTGCTCCAGAACGAAGTAGGGGCAAGGGTTCTCCTCCAGGAACTTCACGAAGTAGGCCCGTTCGGACGGATCGAAAAACGGCGGGGTGTTGCTGTCAAAAATTTCAAGACAGCCCGCTGTGTCCCCGGGGGAACAGGGTCGAAAAACTGGGTGCATGGGAAAAAAGCTGGTTTCAAGTCTCTGGACCATCAAGCCGCCGCACGCCTGCCCAGCGGCAATCGTCGGCGTCTTGCACTTGCTCTCACACCGGCAGTGGCTCCATCACCATCTCGTGCCATGCCAGTCCCGCATGGCCCGAGGCCGACGGCCTGACATAGCGGTAGCCCATGCGTTCGTACAGACCGACATGGCGCTCCCTGCACATCAGATGGATGCTGGTCTTGCCCCGCTCGGCCATCCCACGGACAAACCGCTCCATCATGCGGCGAGAGTAGCCCTTGCCCTGGTGCGCGGGATCCACCGCGACAGACATGATGACCACGTGCGGCGCAACAGGGTCATGGCCCACCAACTGCTTGAATGCATCGTCCGCCATGGCCACCTCGAATGCGCAGCCGCTGTTGATAAAGCCCACCACCTGCCCCTCCAGCTCCATCACCAGGAAGCCTTCGGGATAGTCGGCGATGCGCTTCGCTATCTTCTCCAGCGTCGCCGCCTCATCACCGCTGTAGGCAGCCGATTCGATCTGGAAGCAGCGCTGCGCGTCGCTGGCAACGGCGTTGCGAAAAGGGGGGCAGGCAGGGGAGGCAGCAGGCATGGCAGAGGAAGGGCTTGAAAACGGGCCATGGTACGCACACCGGCCAATGCATGTACTGCATTTTCTTCAGGCTATAGTGCATGACATGCACGATTCCCTGCGCCAGTTGGACCTGAACCTGCTGTTGGTGTTCGACGCCCTGCTGCGGCACCGCAGCGTGGCGCTGGCGGCTGACGAGCTGGCGATCAGCCCTTCGGCGTGCAGCCATGCGCTGGCGCGTCTTCGCTCCGCCTTGCTGGACGAGTTGTTCGTGCGCGAAGGGGCGGCCATGGCGCCCACGGCAAAGGCCCGGAGGCTGGCGGACGGCGTGCAGGATGGATTGCGCCTGCTCTCGACGAGCCTGGGCGAAGGCCGCTCGTTCAACCCCGCAAGCAGCCGGCAGACCTTCGTGTTCGCGGCCACGGACTTCACCACCTTCGCGCTCCTGCCTCCCCTGGTCGCGGCCGTGGCGGCCGTGGCGCCCCGCATACGCATCAAGGTGGAGCATTCGCGCCGCCGTGATTCGGTAGAAGCACTGGCCTGTGGCCGGGCGCATTTCGCGCTGGGGTCCGCGGACGAAAGCGCCACCATCCACAAGGGCCTGGATTCCATCACCTTCATGGAAGGCGACTATGTGGTGCTCGCGCGGGCCGGCCATCCGCGCATCCAGGGCCAGCTCACGCTGGCCCAGTACCTGAAGGAGCGGCATGTCGCCGTTCTTCCCTGGGAAGATGAAACCAGTGTGATCGACGGAGCGCTGCTGCAGATGAAGCAAGCGCGCGATGTGGCGCTGGAGCTTCCCAGCATGCTGGCTGCGACCTGCATCGTTGCAGCCACCGATCTCCTTCTGACGCTTCCGCACAGTGCGGCGGTCCATGCGGCAGCGAGCCTGCCGCTCGCCATCCACCCAGCGCCCCTGCGCACGCCTGCGTACACGCTCAAGGCCTTCTTCCATCCCCGGCACGCAAGCACCCCGGGCCATCGGTGGATGCTGGCGCAAATGTCCCAGGTGCTGGGCTCCGCGACCCCCACGCAGCGCTGACGCCGGCCCACCGCCCCACCGGGCAGGACGCACTGGCCTGGGCGCGGCCACGAGCGCCTGAGCGAGCCGCTGCCCGCGGTGCCTACAGCAGGGCCGCGGCCATCATCCCCAGCCCGGCAATGCTGACGGCCCAGGTGGCCGTGCGCACATACGGAATGCCGATGTAGTACACGGGGATGTAGACCATGCGCGCCCAGAAGAACACCTGGGCGCCCAGCACCACCAGGCTGCCGGTGCGGTTGCTGGCCGTGGCCGCCAGGCCCAGGATGGCAAAGAACACCAGGTTCTCGAAGCTGTTGCGCGCCGTGCGCTCGGCGCGGCCGGCAAATGCGCCCGGGTCATCCAGATGGTCGCGGTTGCCAAAGGCCAGCAGCAGGCCCGAGGGCGTCCATGCGCGCGCACGGATCAGGCTGGCCACCACCACCAGCAGCCAGGTGATGATGGCAAAGTACACGACGAGGGTGAGGATGGGGTTCATGGCAGCCTGGGTCTGAGGGGGTGAAGAAAGCCGCATCCCTGGCACCGGGACGGGGCAGGAACCCGCAGCATACGCCGCCCGCCGGGGGCTCTCAGTCGGCCGTCGACACCGGCGTGCTGCCCGGCACCAGGCGCTGCTCGGGCTGCTGCCCCGCCAGGCTTTGCGCGGGGCGGCGCAGCGTGGCGTCGAAGGGGTGGATGCGCGGGCCGATGGCGGCGGCCTCGCGCTTGAGCAACTCCACCACGGTGGGCAGGCGGTCCTCGTTGAGGCGGGCCGAGATGGTGCCCACGCTGAGCGCGGCCACGGCGCGGCCTTCGCGGTCGAGTACGGGCACGCCCACGCCGGCCATGCCTTCGAGCAGGCCGGTGTTGCGCGCCGCATAGCCGCTCTGGCGCACGCGCTCGATCTCGGTGCGCAGGTAGACCTCGTCGTACACGCCGTACTCGCGCACGCGCGAGAGGTTGAAGCGGATCACCTCCTCGCGCTCGGCCTCGGGCAAAAACGCCAGGATGGCCAGCGCCCCCTGCCCCACGCCCAGCGCCACCCGGCCGCCGATGTCGCCGGTGAAGGAGCGGATGGGGAACGGCCCCTCGCTGCGGTCCAGGCAGATCGCGTCGAAGCCGCTGCGCACCAGCAGGAAGATGCTGTCACCCAGGCTCGCGCTCAGGCGCAGCAGCGCGGGCCGGCACAGCGTGCGCAGGTCGCCCGGGTTGCCGGCCTTGGCCGCGAGCGCAAAGAAATCGGTGGACAGGCGGTAGAGCTTGCTGCGCTCGTCCTGCTCGGCCATGCCCTCGGCCACCAGCGATTGCAGCAAACGGTGCGTCGTGCCCTGGGTCAGGCCCACGGCGCGCGCCAATTGGGTGACCCGGCCGCCCTCGGCCTGCACCTCGGCGAGGGCGCGGATGACGGCAAACATGCGGGGCACTCCGCCCGTGGAGGTGGACGTTGGTTCCATGCACTGCTCCTGTGGAATAGATGGCATTTTCTGTGTGCATCATATTCCATTAAACGGAATAAATTCAATAAATATTCTGATTAATGGAATACCCGATGCGATCTGGCCTGATTACTGCAATACATTGAATCGAAAGCGCAAGACAGTCCACGGAACGCCCTTTTCCTGCACCGAGCCGGTGCAGGCAGGCAAAAGCCCCCCGGACTGCCACGGCGCGGCGATGGAACCCCCGACCAGAAAGGCCCCTGCATGTCCTTCCTTCAACTCACCGACGTGACCAAGTTCTATGGCAGCACCTGCGCGGTGCAGGCCATGAACCTGGAGGTGGAAAAAGGCGAATTCGTGTCGCTGCTGGGCCCTTCGGGCTGCGGCAAGACCACCACCTTGCAGATGGTGGCGGGCTTCGAGGCCGTGAGCAGTGGCCGCATCGAACTGGCGGGCCGCGACATCACGCATGCCAAGGCCAACACGCGCGGCCTGGGCATCGTGTTCCAGAGCTATGCCCTGTTCCCGCACATGACGGTGGCCGACAACGTGAGCTTTGGCCTGGAGATGCGCAAGGTGGCCAAGGCCGAACGCAAGGAGCGCGTGGCCCAGGCCCTCGCGCTGGTGCACCTGGACCAGCATGCCACGCGCTACCCGCGCGAGCTCTCGGGCGGCCAGCGCCAGCGCGTGGCGCTAGCCCGCGCCCTGGTGATCGAGCCGCCCGTGCTGCTGCTCGACGAGCCTCTGTCCAATCTGGACGCGAAGCTGCGCGAGGAGATGCAGTTCGAGCTGCGCCAGATCCAGCGCAAGGTGGGCACGACCACGGTGATGGTGACGCACGACCAGAGCGAGGCCATGTCCATCAGCGACCGCGTGGTGGTGATGGAGGCCGGCCGCGCCACGCAGATCGACCACCCGCACCGCGTCTACGAGCACCCGCGCACGCGCTTCATCTCCACCTTCGTGGGCAAGGCCAATCTGCTGCCCGGCCTGGTCACGGCCAGCAGCGCGGCACGCACCCATGTGAGTGTGGGATCGCTGGCGGTGCAGGTCGAGGGCCCGGCCTTCCGCCCCGGTGCGGCCGTGCTGCTGAGTGTGCGCCCCGAGAAGCTGCAGCTGGTGCCCGCCGTGCAGGGCCGGCTCGACGGTGAAGTGGGCGAGCGCTTCTTTCTGGGTAGCCAGTGGCTGTACCGCGTGATGACCCCCGTGGGCGACCTGATGGTGCTGGCCCCCAACGATGGCCGCAACGCACTGGCCGAAGGTGAGCGCACGGGTGTGGACTGGCCCGACCACTGCATGCGCCTGCTGCCCGCCGACGAGAGCGCCCTGGCCGAGCTGGAGGCCACGCCATGAGCGGCGCCCTCCGCAAGGCCGTGCCCTGGTGGCTTTCGGGCCCGGCGCTGCTGCTGTTCACCGCGCTGCTGCTGGTGCCGCTGGGCCTCACGGCGGTGCTGTCGTTCAACGCCTTCGACCCGGCCACGGGCGTGAAGGCCGGCGAGTTCACGCTGGAGCACTACGGCCATGTGTTCATGGACTCGTACTACCACGCCATCTTCTGGCGCACCTTCTGGGTCTCGGCCCTGGTCACGCTGATCTGCGTCGCCATCGGCGCGCCCGAGGCCTATATCCTGAGCCGCATGGCCAACCCCTGGCGCTCGGTGCTGCTGCTGGTGGTGCTGGCGCCCCTCTTGGTCTCGGTGGTGGTGCGGGCCTTCGGCTGGAGCATGCTGCTCGGCCCCGAGGGCCTGGTCAACGGCCTGTTCAAGCTGGTTGGCATCGGGCCGGTGAAGATGCTCTACACCGAGGTCGCCGTCATCATCGCCCTGGTGCATGTGATGCTGCCCTTCATGGTGATTCCGGTCTGGACCTCGCTGCAGAAACTCGACCCCGGCGTGCAGAACGCGGCGCTGTCGCTCAAGGCATCGCCCTTCACTACCTTGCGGCGCATCGTGCTGCCGCAGGTGCTGCCCGGCATCCTCTCGGGCAGCCTGATCGTGTTCGGCCTGGCGGCCAGCTCCTTCGCCATCCCCGGCCTCTTGGGTGGGCGGCGCCTGAAGATGGTGGCCACCATCGTCTACGACGAGTACCTGCACGAGCTGAACTGGCCCCTGGGCGCCGCCGTGGCCCTGACCCTGCTGGTGGCCAATCTGGTGGTGATGCTGAGCTACAACAAGCTCGTCGAAGGCCGCTACAAGAAGGCCCTCGGATAAGGAGCCCAGAAGATGCAAAAAAACGGCCCCATTGCCCTGGCGTTCAACGCCCTGGTCATCGCCTTCATGCTCGCGCCCCTGGTGGTCGTGTGCGTGGTGGCCTTCACGCCCGAGAATACGCTGACCCTGCCGACCACGGAGTTCTCGCTGCGCTGGTTCAAGGCGGTGTTCGAGCACCCCGACTTCGTGCAGTCGTTCTGGAACAGCCTGTGGCTGGCCCTGGCATCGGCCACGCTGGCTACGGTGCTGGCCGTGCCCGCGGGCATCGCGATCACGCGCTACGAGTTTCCGGGGCGCGGCTTTCTCAACGGCCTGTTCCTCTCGCCGCTGATCATTCCGCACCTGGTGCTGGGCGTGGCCCTGTTGCGCCTGTTCGCGCTGGTCGGTGGCAGCGGCAGCTTCGGCTGGCTGGTGCTGGCCCACGCGCTCATCGTCACGCCCTACACGCTGCGCCTGGTGGTGGCGGCGCTGGTGGGCTTCGATCGCAGCGCCGAACATGCGGCCCTGTCGCTGGGCGCGAGCCAGGCCACGGTGTTCACGCGCATCACGCTGCCCATGATCCTGCCGGGCGTGACGGGCGGGTGGATGCTGGCCTTCATCAACAGTTTTGACGAGGTGACCATGTCGATCTTCGTCACCTCGCCCAGCACCGTGACCCTGCCGGTGCGCATGTACATGTATGCCACCGAGTCCATCGACCCGCTGATGGCCGCTGTGTCGGCCCTGATGGTGGGCGTGACTGCCCTGGCCATGGTGCTGCTGGACCGCGTCTACGGCCTGGACCGCGTGCTCGTGGGGCGCAAGTAAACCGTGATGACCATGACCCCTTCTTCCCCATCGCCGCTGCTGCGCCGCGTGGCCGAGACCACGCGCCAGGCCGTGCCTTTCGTGCTCGATGGCCAGCCGGCCAGCGCGCTCGCAGGCGATACCGTGCTCACCGCCATCCTGACCCAGAAGGCGCAGCTGCGCCGCAACGAATTCAGCCACGAGCCGCGCGCCGGCTTCTGCATGATGGGCGCCTGCCAGGACTGCTGGGTGCAGACCGAGGGTGGCGAGCGCCTGCGCGCCTGCTCCACCTTCATCCAGCCGGGCATGGCCCTGTGCACCGGGGAAGGCGCGGCATGAGCGACACCCGCAAGACCTTGCAGGCCGTTATCGTGGGCGCAGGCCCGGCCGGCATCCGCGCGGCGCAGACGCTGGCCGCCCATGGCGTGCGCCCCGTGCTGCTTGACGAAGCAGCGCGCGGCGGCGGCCAGATCTACCGGCGCCCGCCCGCGCACTTTGAACGCCCGGCCTCGGCGCTGTACGGCACCGAGGCGGCACGCGCCACCGCCGTGCATGCGGCGCTCGACGGCATCGCCGAGCGCATCGACTACCAGCCCGACAGCCTGGTCTGGAACGCCCAGGGCGGTCTGCTCGACGTGCTGCACGGCCCCACGCAGACCACGCGCAGCCTGCCCTACGGCCAGCTCATCGTGGCCAGCGGCGCGGCCGACCGCGTGCTGCCCGTGCCGGGCTGGACGCTGCCCGGCGTCTACAGCCTGGGCGGCGCCCAGGTGGCGCTCAAGTTCCAGGGCTGCACCATCGGCAGCCGCGTGGTGCTGATGGGCACCGGCCCGCTGCTGTACCTGGTGGCCTACCAGTACGCACGCGCCGGCACCCGCGTGGCCGCCGTACTCGACACCGCACGCCTGGCCGACCAGGTGGCCGCCGTGCCCGCCATGCTGACCCAGCCCGCCACCTTTGCCAAGGGCGTGTACTACGTGGGCTGGCTGCGCGCGCAGGGCGTGCCCATCCACACCGGCGTGCGCCCCGTGCGCGTGCTCGGCAGCGAGCGCGTGGAGGGCGTGGTGTGGAGTGACGGGGCCAAGGAACACACCCTGGCCTGCGATGCCGTGGGCCTGGGCTATGCCCTGCGCTCCGAAACCCAACTGGCCGACCTGCTGGGCTGCCGCTTCGCCTGGGCGCCCCTGCACCGCGCCCACCTGCCCGAGCGGGACGCCGCGGGCCGCACCAGCGTGGCCAGCGTCTACCTGGCCGGCGATGGCGCGGGCATCATGGGTGCCGATGCGGCCGAATGGGCGGGTGAGCGTGCGGCCCTGGCGCTGCTGGCCGACCAGGGTGTGGCGGTGGACGCCGCGCGCGCCCAGGCACTGGAAGACAAGCTCGCCCACCTGCAGCGTTTTCGCCAGGGGCTGGAGCGCGCCTTCCCCTTCCCTGCCGACTGGGCGGCCCACGCACCCGACGAGCTGGTGGTGTGCCGCTGCGAACACATCACCGCCGGCCAGTTGCGCGAGACCGTGCGCGAGTCCGGCGCCGACGAGATGAACCGCCTGAAGGCCCTGACCCGCGTGGGCATGGGCCGCTGCCAGGGGCGCAGCTGCGGCGTGGCCGCGGCCGAGATCCTGGCGCAGGCCACCGGCCAGCCCGTGGAGCGGGTGGGCCGGCTGCGCGGGCAGGCGCCGATCAAGCCCATCCCCATCCACCTGCAGGCCGCCAGCCAGGCCACCGGAGGTGCCGCATGAGTGCCGCCACCCCCCACCTGACCAGCGCCGCACGCTTGGTGGATACCGAAGTGGCCATCGTCGGCGGCGGCATCGTGGGCGCCTCGGCCGCGCTGGCGCTGCGCCGCCGCGGCGTGGACGTGGTGCTGCTCGAACGCGACCTGTGCGGCTCGCGCTCCAGCGGCGTGAACTACGGCGGCGTGCGCCGCCAGGGCCGGCCGCTGAGCCAGCTGCCACTCGCGCAGCGCGCCCATGAGATCTGGGGCCGGCTGCCCGCGCTGCTGGGCACCGACGGCGAGTACCAGCGCACGGGCCATTTCAAGATCGCACGCAGCGAAGCCGACCTGGCCTCGCTGGAGAAGTACCAGGCGATGAGCCGCGACTTCGACCTGGGGATCGCGCTGCTCTCGGGTGCCCGCCTGCGCGAGCGCTGCCCCTGGCTCGGTGGCCGCGCCGTGGGCGGGTCGCTGTGCCCCGACGACGGCCAGGCCAACCCGCGCCTGGTGTCGCCCGCATTCGCGCTGGCGGCACGGCGCGCCGGCGCACAGATCCTGGAACGCACCCCATTGACGCAGGTTGAGCACGATGGCCGGCAGTTCACGCTGCACTCGGGGCCGGCGCTGCAGGTGCGCGCGCCCGTGCTGATCAACTGCGCGGGCGCCTGGGCCGGCCCGCTGGCCGCGCAGTTCGGCGAGGCCGTGCCTTTGCGCTCGGGCCACCCGGCGATGGCCGTGACCGAGCCCCTGCCCTATTTCATGCAGTGGAGCCTGGGCGTGGAAGGCGGTGGCATCTACTGCCGCCAGGTGGCGCGCGGCAACCTGGTGCTGGGCGGCGGCTCGGGCGTGGCGCTGGATGCCGACCGCGCCCGCTCGGAGCGCAGCGCCATTGCCGCGCTGGCGGTTCAGGCCATCGAGCTGCTGCCGGCCCTGAAGAACGCCCATTTCATCCGCACCTGGAGCGGTACCGAGGGCTACCTGCCCGACCGCCAGCCGGTGCTCGACACCAGCCGCACCACGCCCGGGCTCATCCACGGCTTCGGCTTTGCCGGCGCGGGCTTCCAGATCGGCCCCGCGGTGGGCGAGGTGCTGGCCGAACTGGCGCGCGATGGCCGCAGCAGCACGCCCACCGATGCCTTTGCCATTGACCGATTCGCCCTTGCAGATGCGCCGGCGGCCGCAACTGCCCATTGATTCCCTTTGCATTGACCGCTACCGTTCAACCCCCAGAAAGGAAAGACCCATGACCTCTTCTCGCCAGACTTCATTCCTGCGCCGTGCCCTGTTCACGGCCGCCGCAACGGCGGCGCTGGCCGCCAGCGGCGTGGCCGGGGCGCAGACGAAAACGATCTACATCGGCATGAACGGCGGCACGATGGAGAAGGCGTACACCCAGTACGTCTTCCCGGCGTTCGAGAAGCTGCATGGCGCCAAGGTGGTGGTGGTGCCGGGCACGTCTTCGGACATCCTGGCCAAGGCCCAGGCCAACAAGGACAAGCCGCAGATGCACGTGATGTTCCTCGATGACGGCATCATGGTGCGCGCCATGGGCATGGGCCTGTGCCAGAAGCAGCGCCCCAACCCGCACCTGGCCGAGATCTACCCGGCCGCGCGCTTCAAGGACGACCTGGCCAGCGGCGTGAGCCTGGGCATGACGGGCATTGCCTACAACACCAAGATGTTCACCGAGAAGGGCTGGGCACCGCCGACCTCGTGGATGGACTTTGCCGACCCCAAGTACAAGGGCAAGGTGGTGTTCCAGTCCATGCCCTCGTCGTCCTTCGGGCTGCACGGCTTTCTGATGTTCAACCGCATCCAGGGCGGCAATGACAAGAACGTGGAGCCGGGCTTCAACAACTGGGCCAAGACCATAGGCCCGAACGTGCTCGAGTACATCCCGAGCTCGGCCAAGATCTCCGAGATGGTGCAGACCGGCGAGGCCGCGATGTTCCCGCTGACCCCCACGGCCGTGGCCGCGCTCAAGACCAAGGGCATCCCCGTGGAGTACGCCCAGCCCAAGGAAGGTTCGGTCGTGCTCATGGTGGGCCAGTGCGTGATCGCCAACAACAGCGAGCCGGAGCTGGCGCAAAAGCTCGCCGAGTTCCTGCTGAGCCCGCTGGCCCAGGCCAATGTGCTGCAGTTCGGCGCGCAGATCCCCACCAACCCCAAGGCCCCGGCCGTGGGTGAAGGCGCTGCCCAGGTGGCCCAGATCAGCCAGTGGATGAAGAACGCCGTGACGCTGGACTGGGACGCCGTGAACGCCAACCGCCCCGCCTGGAACACGCGCTGGAACAAGACCATCGAGCGCTGAGCGAACACGAAAGTTGGTAAGGGGCCTCCAAGCATGCCCCGCTACCTGCCTTTGCGACTGGCGCGATCGAAGCCAGTGCTCCCGTGCAAGGGCCGCCCCGCCGCACCGGGAGCGTCCCCCTCCCGCATTGCGCAGCAATGCGAGAGAGGGGGAAGACGCGAAGCGGCTCAGGGGGATCTCACTTTACGGGATCTGCGTGACATATGTCACCAGGGCTGCCGGAGCCTGGCGCACGCCCTGCGCCAAACCGCCTTCCGGACTTCAGAATCCGCCCCATCGAGATTCCGAAGACATTCCTACAAGGCTTTCCCACCATGAAACGCTGGATCCAATGGACCGCCGGCAGCGCCCTCATCCTGGGCGTGCTGGTCGCAGCCACGGCCGCCACCGGCCTGTACCTGGCCGAGCAAAAGCGCAACCGCTACATCGACATCAAGCCCCGGCCCGTGGCCTACACGACCGAGGCGCAGACCGTCGAGCGCGGGCGCTACCTGTTCGCCTCGCGCGGCTGCACCGACTGCCATGGCGCCAGCGGTACGGGCCGCGAGTTCGTCAACGACGGCAAGGGCACGCGCCTGGCCGGCCCCAACATCACGCCGGCCGGCGTGGTGGCCCGCTACCAGCCCGAGGACTGGAACAGCGCCATCCGCCATGGCGTCAAGCCCAATGGCCGCCCGCTGCTGGTGATGCCCAGCGAAGACTACAACCGCCTGACCAACGACGACCTGAACGCCCTGGTCTCCTACATCCGCCAGTTGCCCGCCAAGGAAGGGGGCACGCCCGCCGCCATCGAGCTGCCGCGACCGGCCTGGGTGCTGTACGGCCTGGGGGTGATTCCCGACGCAGCCGGGCGCATCGACCACCAGCTGGCGCCCTCGCGCCCCGTGCCGGCCGGCGTGACGGTGGCCAACGGCCAGTACGTGGCCAACATGTGCATCGGCTGCCATGGCGCCAACCTGGCGGGCGGCAAGATCCCCGGAGGCCCTCCGGACTGGCCGGCGGCCGCCGACATCCGCCCCGGCAAGGACAGCTCCATGGCGCGCTACCCCACGGCAGACAGCTTCGTGGCCATGCTGCGCAACGGCAAGCGGCCCGATGGCACGCCCATCCAGGTCATGCCCTTCGAGTCCCTGGGCCAGCTCAGCGATGTGGATGCGCGCGCCCTGTACGCCTACCTGCAGGCCTTGCCCACCGACGGCAGCATGCCCCCGCCCGCCGCGGCCGAGGTGGCGCTGAACCGCTGAAGCAGCCCGCGCCCCGCGCCCGCGCGTCAGTGGGTGTGCTGGTGGGCCGGTTGCACCAGGCTGTACGAGCCCATGGGGCCGCCTGGCGCGGTGGAAGGCGGTGGTGCACGGCGCACGCGCGGCACCACGCTCAGTTGCACCGTATCGAGCACCGGGCTGGCCACCACCTGCAAGGCCTTGCGCGGCAGGTCCACCAGCTGCTCGGCATGCCACACACGCACCTGTGCCGCCCCCTCGGGCACAGCGGCAAAGCGGGCGATGCCGTTGTCATCGGTCTTGAGCGTCCAGGCCGAGTCGGTCACGAACACATGGCCGCGCATGGAGCCATGCAGGTGGCAGCCCAGCAGCACCACACCCGCGGTGTCGAGCTTCACGTCGGCGAAATTCGAAGGCTTGCCATCGGTCTTGCCGGCCAGGCGCAGTTCAAAGCCACCGGTGCCGGGCGAGGCGCTGGCAGCGGGCGTGGCGGCGTTGCCGCGCACATGGTGGTCCCAGCGGTCCTGGTTGGTGAAGCGCACCGTGGTGCCGGGCACCACCACCGTCACCGCGGGCACGAAGCGCATCTTCTCCTGCTCGATCACCGGGCTCGCGGGCACCAGGGTGGGCGCAGCAGCGCTGCTGGCGGTCGGGTAGACCACCACCACGGCATCAGGCACGGGCTTGCCCTCCTTGTCGAGCACCTGGATCTGTACGTTGCCGGCCAGGGCGCCGGTGGCAACGGCGCAGGCAGCGAAGGCAAAGAGTGCGTTTTTTGTCACCTTGATCATAGAAGTCCCTCTTGGTTGATCATCACATTGCCCCGCCCACATCGCATGAAACTGGCGCGCCCAAGGCCAGTGCCCCTGCGCAAGGGCCGCCCCGCCGCGCTGGGGGCGTCCCCCTTGAGGGGGAAGGCGCGAAGCGACTCAGGGGGTTCACTTGACTGTGATTACGTCGCGGTGCATGGGCGCCAGCAGGGCCAGCAGGCGGTTCTGCTGCGCAAAGGGAATGCCCTGCGCGTCCATGGCGCTTTGCAGCACCTCGACGAGCGCATGGAAGTGGCCCTTGTTGATCTGCATGTCGGCATGGGCCGATTTCATATCGGCCCCTTCGTATTTGCAAGGCCCGCCGCTGAGCTGGCAGAACTGGTCGGCCAGGCTTTCCTTGAGCGCCGCGGGCTTGGTGTCCTTGAAGTGGGCACCGATGCGCGGGTCTTTCACGGCGCGGTTGACGAAGTCGTCCACCAGGCGGTCAATGCCGGCCTTCTCGCCCAGCGCCTGGTACAGGCCGGCAGGGGCTGCGGATTGGGCCAGCGCGGGCAGCGCCAGCAGGCTGGCGCAGGCGAGGCCCAAGGCCATCAGGGTCTTTTTCATGGCTGTCTCCAGAAATGCCGGGGGTCAGAAGGCGGCCTGTGCCGAGAGGTAGTAGCCGGTCTGGCGCCGGCCCTGGGTCACGCCGGGCACGACACGGCCCAGGTCCACATAGGCCAGCGTGAGCGAGAAGTGCTTGCTCGGGGCCCAGGCGATGAAAATGTCCTTCCAGTCGTCCTCGCGCAGCCCGGCGCCCAGGCCGGCCGCAGCGCCCAGGGCCTGCAGGTTGTTGGGCTTGAAGCGGTATTCGGCGCCCACGGCCAGGTCGCGGCGCAGCAGGTAGGCCAGAGAGAATTCGGGCTGCAGGCTGCGCCCGTTCTTGCCGGGCGCGGCCGAGCCAAAACCCAGCAGGCCGTTCTGGTTGGCGTTGGTGGAGCGCAAGGTGGCATTGACCAGCAGGCTCTGGGCCAGGAAGAGCTTGGTGGCGCTGACATAGACGTCCGTGCCGTTGTTCTTCACCCCGAGGAAGTTGTAGACCGACTGGATGGAGCCCGGGTGGGCGCGCTTGTGCTCGATGCCCACGGCGATCTGCGGCATGAAGCTGTCGGCGTCGAGCACCGCGTCGCCGGCCACCTTGAACTTGAGCCCGACCACGTCCATCTTGATGTGCTGGCCCGGGGTGACTCCGAACGCCGCCACCCCGTTGAGCGCCAGGGCGGGCGAGGCATCGAAATCCTGCCGCGCCAGCGACAACTCGGCCCGGTCGAACAGCCCCACGGCCACACCGTAGCCGGTGAGGCCGTAGTCCCGCGTACCGGCCCGCGTGGCATAGCCGCTGAAGCCGACCTCGCCCTCGGTGGCGTTGCTGCCGATCACGGCCCAGGGCGTGAGCCCCCCACCGGCCGACCCGGCAATGGTGTTCACGCCACCGGTGAGCCGCAGCTTGCCGGTATCGGCATGGGCCAGCCCGGCCGCCATGGCCAGGGCCGCCAACGCGAAAAATGGACGCCTGTATTTCATCGAGGGCTCCAGCACAAAAAGTGATGTAAGAGGATGTTGCTCCCTACTTACGCAATCTGGTGCGCCACGGATTCAAAAACCACAGATATTTTTGTTCGACCCTTTGTCGAGGGGCAGCTGCCGCCAGCCCACAAGCCACAGGCCTGCGAAACTGGCGCGGCCCAAGCCAGTGCCGCCGTGCAAGGGCCGCCCCGCCGCACTGGCGGCGTCCCCCTGGGGGGAAGGCGCGCAGCGCCTCAGGGGGGCTTCATGCCTCTACAACATGCGCTGAATCAACTCGCCCTTGAACAGCACCGGCCCGGTGGGCCCGCCCGCGCTGGGCACGCCGCCCTTGGGCTCCAGGCTGATGGCCAGGGCCGGTACCTGGCGCACGTCGGCCTCGCCGGCCGTGAGGTTGAGCAGCCGCTCCTGGCCCAGCACCCCCAGGGAGCGCGGGCCGCCTGCGGGCGGCAGCGCCCACAGCTGGAGTGACTTGTCCGCCCCTTCCTGGAAGCCGCCCACGCGCTGCAGTTCGAGTCGGTTGTTCTTGGGATCGAAGGTCACCAGCATCGAGGCCGCGGCCTTGTCGTCGGCCAGCACGGCCACGTACTGGATCTGCGGCGCGGCCTGCAGTTGCTGGCGCAGTTCGGCGATCTGGGCGCCGCTGCTGGCACGCAGCCCGCCGTTGACCTGCAGGCCCACCACCACGGCCACCACGGTGGCCAGGGCGCCCGCGGCCGCGGCGCCGCGCCACAGCAGCAGGCTGCGCAGCCAGCCACCGGCCCCTGCGGACACCGGCAGCGCCGGCCCGCCCGCCTGGCGTGCCGCCCGCAGGGCCTGGGCCTGGCGCTCGGCCTGCACCAGGTTGTGGATGCGCGTCCAGACGGCGGCGTCGGGCTTTGCCAGTTCCTGCAGCTCGGCCAGGCCCGACCAGTGGGTCTGCCAGACCAGGGCGGCCGCCCGCACGGCGGCGTGCTCGCGGGCCAGGGTTTCAAAACGGCGGCGTGCGCCGCCGCGCAGGGTGCCCAGCGCATAGCTGGCCGCCAGGCGGTCGAGCAATTCGGGGTGTTGGGTGAGGTTCATGCTGCCCTCGTCAAACGTAGCGGGCCATGCACTGGCGCAACTGCTCCAGGCCGCGCCGGATCCAGCTCTTCACGGTGCCCAGCGGCAGCCGCAGTTGTTCGGCCAGTTCGCTGTGGCTCTGGTCGCGCAGGTAGGCCAGGCTCACCACCTCGCGCTGCTTGTGGTCCAGCTTGCCCAGGCACTGGTGCAGGGCAAAGGCCTGTTCGCTGGCCTGGGTGATGTCCATGGGGTTGGGCGAATCGCCCTCCAGGGTCTGGGCCAGTTCCTCGTCGAACTCGTTGGTGACGTCGCTGCGGTCCGAGGCACGCTTGCGCAGCGCGTCCAGGGCGCGGCTGCGCACGATGAGCCCCATCCAGGCCATGGGCGGGCTGAGCGAGGCGCGGTAGCTGCCGGCCCCGCGCCAGATGCTCAGGAACGCCTCCTGCAGCACGTCCTCGGCCAGGTCGCGGTGGCGCACGATGCGCAGCGCCAGGCCGAACAGCTTGGACGAGGTGCTCTCGTACAAGGCTTTCAGCGCGGAGTCGTCCTGTGCGGCGATGCGGTCGAGGAGGTACATCAGTTCACTGTCTGGGGTGAGGGTGCTGCTCATGCGCCCATTGTCTGGGATTGGCCAGAGGTCACGGTGGGGGTAAAGGTGTATGCGGTGAATACGCCACAAACCGCAGACTGGATGCACCGGCGCATTCCCCGCCACGGCGGCTCCCGGTCGCTGCATCCAGCGGCCTCGGCGCTGCGTATAGCCACCGGCCCCACTCCGAATCCCAATCCGAATCGCATGCCCATGAACCAGCGCACCCCACCCCACGCCAGCGCAACGCCACAGCGGCCCCCCCACCATGGCGTCCGGTGAGATGAGAGGGTTGTGGACTGCGGCACTGGCGGCCAGCCTGCTGGGCGTCGCCTGCTCCCACGCATCCGCCCAATCGGTGGAGCGCGGCCGCGCCGTGTACCAGGAGCACTGCGCCGGCTGCCACAGCGTGGACGCCCACCGCGAAGGCCCGGCCCACCGGGGCGTAGTGGGTCGCCGCGCGGGCGCCCTCAAGGACTTTGACTACTCACCCGCGCTGCGCGACAGCAAGCTGCTGTGGACCCGCGCCACGCTCCGGGCCTGGCTGACCGACCCCGAGGCGCTGATCCCGGGCCAGGCCATGGACTACCACCTGGACGACGCGCAGGAGCGCGAAGATGTGGTGGCCTACCTGGCCACGCTGCGGCGGCTGGCCGCCGTGCCCACTCCGGCCCCCTGATCGGCGGCTCGCTACCACTGGGCACAGATGCCCACCAGCCCCGCCAGCACCAAGGCCAGGCCGATGCCTTCGGTGCGCGACAGGCTCTCGCGGAACATGCGGCGCGACACCAGGTAGCTGAACAGCACCTCGACCAGGCCCAGGGTGCGCACATCGGACGCCGGCCGCATGGCATAGGCCGTGAACCAGGCGATGGAGGCCAGCGCCCCCATGGAGCCGGCCACCACCGACAGGCGCCAGGCGCGTGCAATCGCGCCCGCCACCCCAGGCTGGCGCGCCAGCAGCCAGCCGCCCAGCACCAGGGTCTGCAGCAACTGCGCCCAGAACACGCCCCAGGCGCCCGCCACCCAGGGCGCCACGCCTTCGCCCAGGGCCAGCGAGGCGCCGCGAAAGCCCACGCTGGCCAGCGCAAAGCAGGCCCCCGAGGCCAGACCGTAGACCACCAGCTTGCCGCTGCCGCCCTCCCCCGCGCGCAGCGCGCGCCAGCCGCCCGCCGGCAGCGAGAGCAGCACCACGCCCACGGTGGCCAGCGCCATGACGCCAAAGGCCAGCGGGCCCGGCAGCTCCTGCAGCAGCACGGCCGAGAACAGCGCCACCTGCAGCACCTCGGTCTTGGAATAGGCGACCGCGAGCACGAAGTTGCGCTCCTTCATCGCCAGCAGCAAGAAGGCCGTGGCCCCCACCTGCGTGAGCGCGCCCATGGCCAGCCAGGCGGCATAGGGCAGCGAGAAATGCGGGACACCGTAGCCCACGCCGACGAAGGTCAGCCCCGCCACCCAGGCCGAGGCCAGCGGCAGGCCGTAGAGAAAACGCACCAGCGTGGCCGCCAGCGTGCCCAGCTCGGCCGTGACGGAGCGCTGGGCCGCATTGCGCGCCGTCTGCGCGAGCGCGGCCCAGAGGGTGAGGGGAATCCAGGCCCAGGCCATCCATGCAAGTGTCATGCACCGGTTATAGCGCCGTGGCGCAGTCGCCAGCCCACACCAACGGGCAAGGCAGCCGTGCAGGGCGGCGACGGCGTCCTCCTCCGCAAGCCCTTCGCAAAAGAGAATTGTTCTCATTCATATAATCCAGGTTTTCCTCCATCCGCTCCCGACCCGTTTCCACCTTCCCGTGCTGCGCGACGCCCCCTTGTCCCTGCTGGGTGCGCTGACGCACCACTACGAAGAGCTGGTCGCCCATGTGCGCCGCCGCTTCGGCGACGCCGGCTTTGCGCGCGAGGTGGTGCACGACGTCTGCCTGCAGGTCATGGAAAAGCCGCCGGCCACGCCGGTGCGCGTGCCGCTGGCGCTGCTGCGCCGCATCTCGCACGACCTGGCGGTGGACCGCTGCCGCAGCGAGGACGCCTACCGCGCGCGGATCGAGGCGGCCGCGCTGCTGCCCGACCCGCACAGCGATGCCCCCGATGCCGCACGCGTGCTCGATGCCCAGCGCGAACTGCGCTGGCTCGAAGAAGCGATCGCCGCCCTGCCGCCGCGCTGCCAGACGGTGTTCGTGATGCACAAGATCCACGGCATGCCGCATGCCGAGGTCGCGCTGCGCCTGGGCATCTCGCGCAAGGCGGTGGAAAAGCACCTGCATGCCGGCATGGCCGCCTGCCGCGCCCACCTGGCGCGCTCGCGCGCGCCGCAGTGGCGGGAGGCCGCATGAACCGCCCTTCGGCTCCCGCCACGCCCCTGCCCACGGCGCCTGCCACGGATCTGGACGGCGCGGCACAGGCCGCCATCGAGCGCCACCGCAGCGCCCTGCAGGAGCGCTTTCCCCTGCCGCCCGAGGCGCTGGGCCCCCTGCCTTCGGCCCGCCCCACCCGCATCGCGCGCCCCCTGGCCGCCGCCTTGCTGGTGACCGCCACGGCCCTGCTCGCCTGGCAGGACCCGGCCTGGCGCACCGAAGAGGTGGCCACCCCGACGGACCGCCGCAGCACCGTGGAGCTGGCCGACGGCAGCCGGGTGGAGCTGGACACCGGTACCCGCCTCACGGTATCGCGCCACCTGCGCTCGCGCCGGGTGGCGCTGCACGCGGGCCGGGCCTTGTTCGATGTGCAACCCTCCACCTGGCGGCCGTTCACCGTGGACGCGGGCACCACCCAGGTGCGCGTGCTGGGCACGGCCTTCGACGTGCGCCGCCAGGCCGACGAGGTGACCGTGACCGTTCTGCGGGGCCGCGTGGCCGTCACCGGCACCGATGGGCTGGCCGCCCGCCTCGCGGCCGACGACCAGGTGCGCGCGCATGCAGGCCAACTCGACGGCACAGCCCGCGTGAACAGTGCCCATGCCACGGCCTGGCGCCAGGGCCAACTGGTGTTCCAGCGCACGCCCCTGCCCGAGGTGCTGGACGAGATCGCGCGCTACAGCGGCCAGCCCGTGCGGCTGGGCGATGCCGCGCTGGCGCGGCTGGAGGTCTCGGGCGTGTACCGCACGGCCAATGCCGAGGCGCTGCTGGCCCTGCTGCCGGGCTTTCTGCCGGTGCGCGTGGAGACAGGTCCCGGCGGGGAGCGGGTGGTGCAGCCCCGCGCCGCCCGGCCCTGATCGCCGATACCGAAAAATATTCTGTCCTGGGAGGTAGGGTCGGCAGGCCCCAGGAACGGCATCCCCCGTGAACGTCTGTTTTTTTGTTGGAACCAGCGAACCACCGAGGAGATTTCCGTGCCCCTGCACACCCTGCCCCCGCGGCATTCCGCCTTTCGCCGCCCTGCCCCTTTGCGCCGGAGCGCGCTGGCGCTCGCCAGCCTGCTTGCCCTGGCCGTGCATGCGCAGCAGCCCGCCCCTGCCCCTGCGGCAGCCGCCGCCCCCACCGTGGTGCTGGACCTGCCGGCCGCACCGCTGGACCAGGCCCTGAACGCCCTGGCCCAGCGCACGGGCGTGCAGGTGGTGTTCGCCAGCAGCCTCGCCGTGGGCCGCACCGCGCCCGCCGTGCGCGGCAGTTTCACGCCCCAGCGCGCGCTGGAGCAGTTGCTGGCCGGCACCGGCCTGGCCGCACGCATCGCCGATGGCGGCAAGACCTTTGTGGTGGAGCCTGCCCCCGCCGCACCGGCCCGCGCTCCGGCGGCCTCCCTGGGCGAGGTCCAGGTGACGGCCCGGACCGACCGCGAGGGCCCCACGGAGGGCAGCGGCTCCTACACCACGCCCATCACGCGCACGGCCACGGGCCTCACCCTCTCGCCGCGCGACACGCCCCAATCGATCTCGGTGGTCACGCGCGAGCGCATGGACGAACAGGCCATGGCCACCGTGGCCGATGCGCTGCGCAACACGGCGGGCGTGTCGGTGAACGCGCTGGACCGCGGGCGCAACAACCTGTCGGTGCGCGGCTTCACGGTCTCCAAGTTCCAGTTCGACGGCGTCCCCGTGGACACCGGCAACATCGGCATCGAGACGGCCAACACCGTGCTCTACGACCGCGTGGACGTGCTGCGCGGCGCCACCGGCCTGCTCACCGGCACGGGCGATGCGTCGGCCACCATCAACCTGGTGCGCAAGCGTGCGGCAAGCAAGGTGTTCACCGGCTCGGCCGCGGTGCAGGTGGGTTCCTGGGGCCAGCGCTCGGGCACGGTGGACCTGTCCACGCCCCTGAACGCCGACGCCTCGGTGCGCGCGCGCCTGGTGGCCCATGCCAACGACCAGGACGCCTTCATCGACTGGGAGCACACGCGCAACACCACGCTGTACGGCACGGTGGAGGCCGACCTGGGCCCGCGCACGCGCCTGAACCTGGGCCTGAGCGAGCAGCGCGACCAGCGCGACGGCCTGACCTGGGTGGGCATGCCCTACTGGTTCTCGGACGGCACGCGCACGAACTGGGACCGCTCCAAGTCCATCGCCACCCACTGGAACTTCTGGAACACCACCGAGCAGACGGCCTTCGCCACGCTGCAGCACCGCTTCGACAACCGCTGGGTGGTGAACGCCGTGCTCGACTACCACCGCCAGGAGGAGGAGTCCAAGCTGCTGTGGAACACCGGCAGCACGGTGCACCCCGTCACGGGCCTGGGCCAGACCGGCCGGCCCTACCACTACCTGACCCTGCCCACCCAGCGCACCGTGGGCGTGACGGCCACGGGCCCGTTCTCGCTGCTGGGGCGCGCGCACGAGGCCACCTTCGGCCTGACGCACAGCCGCAGCGACAGCGCCTGGAGCAATCGCGCCGTGCTCTCGGGCCAAAGCCAGGCCATGCCCAGCCTGATCACCTGGGACGGCAACTTCCCCGAGCAGGCCATGGGCGAGCGCGTCTGGGGCCAGGGCACGCACACCACGCAGACGGGGGTGTACGGTGCCGCACGGCTGCAGGTGGCCGACCCTCTCAAGCTCATCTTCGGCGGGCGCGCCACCTACTGGCGGCGCGACCTCGCCGGCGGCGGCGTGCCCGAGGTGCACCTGCGCGAGAGCGGCGTCTTCACGCCGTACGCCGGTCTGGTGTTCGACCTGAACGAGCACACCTCGGCCTATGCCAGCTACACCGACGTGTTCAAGCCGCAGACGCAGCGCGACAGGAGCGGCAACTACCTCGATCCGCTCAAGGGCAAGAACTACGAGCTGGGCGTGAAGGGCGAGTTCATGGACGGCCAACTCAACGCCTCGGCCGCGCTGTTCCAGGTCCGGCAGGACAACTTCGCGGTGCGCGATGGCGACTTCTTCGTGCCCGGCACCACGACGGCGGCCTACTACGCGGCCAAGGGCGTGACCGCCAAGGGCTACGAGATGGAGATTGCAGGCCGCATCGCACCGGGCTGGAATCTGAGCGCCAGCTGGACCCACTACTCCGCCCGGGATGCCGCCCGCGCCGATGTGGCCCTGGACCACCCGCGCAAGCTGCTGCGGCTGTTCTCCAGCTACACCCTGCCGGGCGCGTGGAACAAGCTCACGCTGGGCGGCGGCGTGAACTGGCAAAGCACCCTGCTGACCACGGCCGTGAACCCCGGCACGGGGCTGCGCGAGCGCGTCGGCCAGCCGGCCTATGCCCTGGTGAACCTGATGGCGCGCTACGCGATCAGCGAGCAACTGGCGCTGCAACTGAACGTGAGCAATGCGCTGGACAAGAAGTACTACTCCAGCGCCAGCGTCTCGGGCGGCTACCTCTGGGGCGAGCCACGCCGCGTGACGGCGGCACTGAACTACAAGTTCTAAGGCCGCCGCACAAAGCTCAGCGCGCCCCGCCGCTGGGCGTCACCGGCAGCCACACCTGGCCACCCACGCGCACGGCATTGCCGGGCAGCACGCCGCCCACGGGCACGGCCTCGGCCACGCTTTTCATGTGCTGGAACTGCGGGTGCGTGGGCCAGAGCATCACGCCCAGTTCATCGCCGGGCTGCAGCGCCTGGGCCACGGCGGGCAGCGCCAGCTCGCGCCCCTGGCCGGGCTGCACGGCAGTGACCTGGCCGGACACCAGCACGGGTAGCTGGCCCGTGCGGCGCAGGCCCAGGCCGAGCAGGGCCACGTTGCCAGGCGCGCCCGCCACATCGAGCCGTGCGCGCGGCACGCCCAGCAGCACCTGCCCTGCGGGCACGGGGGTGGACAGCGGCACGAACAACGGAGCTGTACCAGCGACGTCCACCGCAGCCAGGTCTACGCGCGGCGAACCGGGGCCGGCATCGGGCGGCAGGTCGGCACGCCACTCGGCGCTGCGCTCGCCGGTGGCAAAACACAGCGTGCCGGCCGGCAGGCCCTTGCGCGGTGCGTTGCGCAGCTTTTCGTCGAGGAAGTCGAGCATGGTGTCGAAGGCATCGGGCACAGCCTGGCCGCACACGGGGGCCTGGTTCTTCTGGCCCGCCAGGCTGTGGACATGGCCGGCGCGCACGGTGATGAGGTGCACGTCGCCGCCCAGGGCCTTCAGGCTGCGGTAGTTCTCGAAGGCATCATTGAGCGGAAACAGCACGTCCTCGTCGGCCTGCACCAGCAGGGCGTCCACGGGGCGGGCCCGGCCGGGGGCCTGCTGGCGCAGCCAGGGCTGCCAGCCGCTGCCGGCCAGGTAGTCGACGTGGCCGCGCGCATCGGCCGGCGGCACGGCGCCGAGCGTGGCCGGCTGGGGCGGCTTGGCCAGGCCGCAGAGCTTGACGAAGCGGCCATCGTCGCGCACCTTGCCGCGCTGGCCGAGAAAGCATTCGAGCTGCAGCCAGCCGCTCTTGACCACGCCATCGGGCAGCAGGTCGTGGTCGAGCCGGCTCCAGGTCATGGTGGGCACGATGGCGTCGATGCGCGGATCGAGCTGGGCCAGCAGCAGCTGGTAGGCACCGCCGTAGCTGCCCCCCATGGTCGCGACCAAGGGGTCGTCGGCGCGCGTGTTGCTGGCGCGGCGCGCCAGGTGCAGGTGGCGCTCGGCCCAGTCGATGATGGCGCGCAGATCCTGCATGTCGGCCGCGGGGTCCAGCATGCGCAGGTCGCCGCCGCTGTCGCCGTGGCCGCGGTAGTCGAAGGAGATCACCGCATGGCCGCGCGCCATGAGTTTGGGAATCTGGCGCTGCATGCGGCGCCAGTAGCTGGCCGCGGGTTCGTTGTCGGGGCCCGGCAGGGCTGCGGTGCGGGGCTCGCCAAAGCCGCCGCCGATCAGCACCAGGGTGTGCGGGCCCGGCGTTTCGGGCACAAAGACCGTGAAGGCCACGCGCGTGCTGGCGGTGCCGGCCACCGGGTCGGCCACCGGCGACTGCGTGGATTGCTGGTGCACGCCCGGCGCCAGCAGAGCGGTCGCAGGCGCGGTGGGTGGGCTGCTGCTGCAAGCCGCCAGCAAGGCGGTGGCCAGCACGATGCCGGCCCAGAGGGCAGGACGGAAAGAGGGCATGGACGGTGTCTCCAGAAAGAAGGGGCGCGCCTCGACCGGCGCTGTGCCCCCGAGCCTAGGGCGTGGCGCCCGGCCTGCACAGGACACGGCACGCCCTGTTCCGCCTGCTCCTAGAATCTTCGGCATGAGCGCCACCACCGCCCCCGCCCAAGGCCTGCAGACCTTTGCGTCCCTGGGCGAACTGCTGCGCAGTTGCCGCCAGGCCATGGGGCTGACCCAGGCGGCCTTCGGCGCGCTGCTCGACATGGACGAGCGTGCCTACCGGCGCTGGGAAGGCCGGGGCGCGAGCATCTCCGAAGGGGGCCTGCACCGCCTGGCCGAGGTGCTGCAGTTGCCGCTGCCTGTGCTGGCAGCCGCCAACCTGGGCCTGCCCTCGCGCTTCCATGCAGGCTTCTGGTATGCGGGGGAAAGCCCGCTGGACGCAGCCCTGTTCGAGCCCGAGCGCATGCTGCGCGACACCGGCGCCGGCCAGGGCCTGGCACGCAACCTCGCGTCGCCGCAGTTCGAGAACGAGGTGATCGCCTTCCAGCAGCGCGTGTTCGCCACGGGCAAGTACCCCGCGCCTGCGCTGCTGCGCGAGGCAGCCGGGCGCTTCCCCGACCTGAACTGGCGCCTGACGGACCGCTTCGGCCATGCTTGCGGCCATGCGGCGAGCTATGTGATCGCCGCAGGCGACTACCAGGCGCTGCGCGACACGGGCTGGGACGAGCGGGCCATCACCACCGCGCACCTGCTGCGCGCCGACCATGCCGAGAGCGCACCCGTGGTCTATGTGCATTCGCTGTTCAGCAACACGCCCAGCGTGGCAGCGGCCAACCTGCGCCAGCTGCTGCAGGCCCTGCATGCGCGCCGGGCCGCGGGCTGGTACGGCGCCCTGCTCGCGGGCCTGACCATCACGCACGACCTGGCGGGCGCCTGCCGCTGGCTGGGCCTGCGCGAGGTGCGCAGCTACCCGGATGACCAGGCCCGCTACGCCACGCCCGACGTGCCGCGCCTGTTCGAGGGCCGGCTGGCGGACCTGCCGCTGCCCACCTGAGCTCAGGCAGGGTAGGTGCCGGGCAACAGGATCGAGCGGTCCACGTTGTTGATGTTGGTGTGGCCGCAGAAGGCCATGGTGATATCGAGTTCCTTCTGGATGATCTGCAGCGCACGGGTCACGCCGGCCTCGCCGAAGGCGCCCAGGCCGTAGAGGAAACTGCGCCCGATCAGCGTGCCCTGCGCGCCCAGGGCACGGGCCTTGAGCACGTCCTGCCCGCTGCGGATGCCGCCGTCCATCCAGACCTCGATGTCCTTGCCCACGGCCTGGGCGATGCCCGGCAGCGCGGCGATGGACGAGGGCGCACCGTCGAGCTGGCGCCCGCCGTGGTTGCTCACGATCAGCGCATCGGCCCCGCTGTCCACGGCCAGGCGCGCGTCCTCGGCGTCCATGATGCCCTTGAGCACCAGCTTGCCGCCCCAGCGCTTCTTGATCCACTCCACGTCGCCCCAGTTGAGCTGCGGGTCAAACTGCTCGGCCGTCCACGACGACAGCGAGGACAGGTCGCCCACGCCCTTGGCATGGCCGACGATGTTGCCGAAAGTGCGGCGCTTGGTGCCCAGCATGCCCATGCACCACTGCGGCTTGGTCGCCAGGTTGATCAGGTTCCTGATCGTGGGCTTGGGCGGGGTGGACAGGCCGTTCTTGATGTCCTTGTGGCGCTGGCCCAGGATCTGCAGATCGAGCGTGAGCTGCAGGGCCGAGCAGTTGGCGGCCTTGGCGCGGTCGATCAGGCGCTCGATGAAGTCGCGGTCGCGCATCACGTAGACCTGGAACCAGAAGGGGTGGCGGCCGGTGTTCTCGGCAATGTCCTCGATGGAGCAGATGCTCATGGTCGACAGCGTGAACGGGATGCCGAAGGCCTTGGCCGCGCGCGCCCCCAGGATTTCGCCATCGGCATGCTGCATGCCCGTGAGGCCCGTGGGCGCAATGGCCACGGGCATGGCCACGTCCTGGCCCAGCATGGTGGTGCGGGTGCTGCGCCCTTCCATGTTAACGGCCACGCGCTGGCGCAGCTTGATGGACTGGAACTCGGCCGTGTTGGCGCGGTAGGTGCCCTCGGTGTACGAGCCTGAATCGGCATAGTCGTAGAACATGCGCGGCACGCGGCGCTGGGCGACCACGCGCAGGTCTTCGATGCAGGTGATTTTGGACAGATCGGGCACGGGCTTCCTCGGTTCAGGCGTTGTCAGGACGGCGCCCATCGTAGCCGCGCACCCGGTGCAGCGGCATGAAGGCTTTTACGGAGGCCTTGAAATTTTTGCACGGGGGCTCACCTGCGCGCCAGCGCCACGCCGGCGATGGCCACGACAAAGCCCACGAGCTGGATGGCCGAGAGCGTCTCGCCGAAGATGAACCAGGCCTGCAGCGCCGACAGCGGCGGCACCGCCAGCAACAGCGCCGTGGTGCGCGTGGCCTCGCCCTGGCGCATGAGCCAGATCAGCAAGGTGGCCCCGCCGATGGACAGCACCAGCACCGAAAAGGCCAGGTAGCCCCAGAGCGCGGCCGAGTTGTCCCAGTGCGGCTGGCCGACCACGCCCGCCATGGCCAGCAGCACGAGCACCGCGCCGATGTTCTGCACGGCGCTGGCGCTGCGCAGGTCATCGCCCGCGGCCAGCGGCGACTTCTGCACCATGGAGCCCACGGTGAGCGAGAAGATGCTGCCCGCCGCGACCAGCACCACGGGCAGCGAAAGCGCGCTGGCATCGGCCGCCTGCAGGCGCGGCAGCAGCACCAGGCCCACGCCGCCAAAGCCCAGCGCCAGGCCGGCCCAGGTGCCGGGCGACAGGCGCCGGCCCAGCACCGCCACCGCCAGCAGCGCCGTGAACAAGGGCTGCAGCGCACCGATGAGCGACATGATGCCCGCCGCCAGCCCCTTGGACATGGCCCACCAGCTCGGCCCCAGGTACAGCCCGCTCATGAGCGCGCCGGCCAGAAGGTGCATGGCGATGCGCCGCGCACCCCGGGGCCAGGCCGCACGCACCCACAGCGCCGCGCCGATGAAGGCGGCGGCCACGCAGGCAAAGCGCAGGGCCAGGAACCAGAACGGGTCGGCATGGCTGGCCACGCCACGCCCCGCCAAGAATCCCGTGGACCAGATCAGGACGAACAACACCGGGGCGAGCGCATGCATGGAAAACAAGGAAAAAGCGGACGGAACCGCCGAGCATAGACGCATGCCGCCGGCCGCGCTGGGCAGGCCCGGGAAGATGGTGGCGCGTTACTCGGACTCTGGCGGGCCGATCGGCTGCGGTGCGGTATCCGGGCCCGCATACAGCATGAACTGCAGCCGACCTGCGCGCTTGGCGGCGTACATGGCGGCATCGGCATGCTGCGTGAGCTCTTCGAAGCTGGCGCCATGCCCGGGGAACATGGCGATGCCGCCGCTCAGGCCGATGCGCAGCGCCTCGCCCCCGAGCTCGAAGGGGCTGGCCGCAGCGGCCAGGATCTTGCGCGCCACGCTGCAGGCGCCCTCCGCGCCATCCAGGCCCGGCAGCAGCACCACGAACTCGTCGCCGCCCTGGCGGCACACGGTGTCCGAGCCGCGCACGGCGGCCTTGAGGCGTTGCGCGAACTGCACCAGCAGCCGGTCGCCCAGGTCGTGCCCGAGCCGGTCGTTGACGGCCTTGAAGCCGTCCAGGTCCAGGTACATCACGGCCAGGCAACGGCCATCGCGCCGCGCATGGGCCACGGCCAGATGGGCGCGGTCCTGCAGCAGCAGGCGGTTGGGCAGATCGGTGAGCGCGTCGTACTGGGCCAGGTGGGCCATGCGCGCCTGCATGGCCACGGCCTCGGTGACGTCGCGCAGCACGGCCACGGCGCCGGTCACCGTGCCATGCCGGTCGGTGATGGTGCGGGCCGTTTCCTCGACCTCGAAGCGCTGGCCCGAGGTGCGGTGCTGCACCACGCCGCGCACCGGCGTCTCGGGCGCGTGGCCCTGGATGGCACTGTGCAGGGCGCTGGGCAGGGGCTTGTCGGTGCCCGGCTCCTGCAGCCGGACCACGGCCTCGACCCGGCTGCCCGCGGCATCGAAGGCCTGCCAGCCGGTCAGGCGCTCGGCCACCGGGTTGAGGTAGGTGATCTGGCCCTGTGCATCGGTGCAGAGCACGGCATCGCCGATGGCCTGCAGCGTGAGGCGGATGCGCTCCTTCTCCTCGAACAGCTGCTCCTCCATGCGCTTGCGGTCACTGATGTCGATGGTCTGCGAGAACACGCCGCGCACGGCATCCCCTTCCACGTCGGGCACATAGGACACCAGGGCATGGCGCTGCACCCCGGCCTTGTCGACCAGGGTGCACTCGAAAAGCTGGCGCTCGCCGCGCAGCGCGCTGCGCACGAAGGGCTCGCACATCGCGTACTGGGCGGGGCCCAGCAGGTCGCGGCAATGCCGGCCGCGCAATTGCTCGGGCGACACGCCGAACCAGGTGCCGTAGGCGCTGTTGGCAAAGCGGTTGTGGAGGTCTGCATCCCAGTAGCTCACCAGCGAGGGCAGGTTGTCGAGGATGGTCTGGCGGTCGCGCTCGGCCACGCGCAACTCGGCACTCACGGCCTGGCGCCGCCGCAGTTCGCGCACGAACAGCATGGCCAGGCCCACGCAGCCGGCCATCAGCAGCAGCGAGAACAGCCCGAGCACCCAGGCGCTGCGGTACCACTTGGCCAGCACCGTGTCGCCGGACTGCGCCACGTTCACGACCAGGGGGTAGCTGCCCACATGCTTCCAGGCCTGGAGGTGGCGCGCGCCACCAGCGCCTTCGGGCTCGGCACCATGGGTGCCTGCGGGTGCAGACTGCAGCCGGGCCAGGGCCGCCGTGCCGGCGATGTTGGCGTAGGCGTCGTCCGCGGCGCGGGGAAAGCGCGAGATGGGCAGCCCATCCGTTCGGTACAGGTCCACGCTGCTGCCGGCCCCCAGGTCCAGCGAGCCGAACAAGCCATCGAAGTAGCTCAGGCGGATGGCACCCACCACCACGCCGGCAAACGAGCCGTCGCGGTGGTGGTAGGCCCGCGTCAGCGGCAGGATGGCGCGCCCGCTCATGCGCGAAGGCACGGGGCGCCCGACATGCAGGCCGAGTTGCGGGTCCTTCGAGAGCGCCAGGAAATAGTCGCGGTCGGCGAAGTTGGCCTGCTGCGGTGTCAGCGTGGAGGAGTGCAGCACCACGTTGCCCTGGGCATCAACCACCAGCACCGCACCCGCTCCCGGCACCTGCAGGGAGCTGTCGAACAGCACGCCGCTGCGGATCTCGGGCGGCAGGGCCATGACCTCGGGGCGCTCCAGCCCTGCGACCACGCCCTTGAGCGACTCATCGAGCGAGCGGATCGAATCGCCAATGCTGCGCTCCAGCGTGCTGGCCAGGTTGGCATTGGTGCGGCTGGCATAGTCCCAGCCATCGGCCCGCATGGTCCAGACCGTGCGCGCCGACAGCAGGCCGATGCCCAGCGACACCAGCAGGGCCAGCCAGATCAGCCTGTGCGAGAAAAACTGGCGCGAGAAGTGCATGGACATGCGTGCGTTGCGGGGCAGGCGTCATGCAGACCCGGTTATTTGCAACACAGTGTAACGTTGCCTGGATTCCAGGCATAGCGCGAAAAGGCCGGGTTTTCGCGGCGCTTATCGGCGCGCTGGCGGGCTGGCGCCGGCCGCCCGCACGCCCGCGCCCCGCACTTCGAACTGCAGCGTGTCGTGCACCTTGCCGCGCCCGTCCACCAGCTCCAGCTGGTGGCGCCCAGGCCAGGGCAGCCAGGCCGCGCGCACACCGCGGCCCTGCTCACGCCCATCGATGCGCCAGCGCAGGTCGCGCCCGCCGCTGGCCACGAACTGCAGGCGCTGGCGCTCGGGCGGAATGTCGGGGTCGAGCGCGATGATGGTGCCTGGCACCGGGGCCAGGATGCGCGCCAGGGGCTGCTCGTCGGCCGCATCCGCTGCCTTCGCCGCGGCACGGGAGGGCCTGGCGCCACGCGGGGTGGCCACGGATTCGCCGGGCGGTCCCGCGTCGATGGCAAAGCGGGCCTGCTGGGTGCCGGGCACGAACCACTCTTCGCGCGCCGCTTCCAGCGGCAGCGATGGCGCCGCCCCTTCCTGCGCCGCCGGCAAGGCGCCAAACTGCACGGCCTGGCGCACCAGGCCCTGGGGGGCTGCGGGGGCCCGGCTGGGCTCGCGCGCATGCAAAAAGCCCATCACCGCGGCCCAGATGGGCGCCGCGCCGCTGGTGCCGCTCACGTCGTGCATGGCCGCGCCGCTGGCGTTGCCCACCCACACGCCCACGGTGTAGCGCTCGGACCAGCCCACCGCCCAGTTGTCGCGCATGTCCTTGCTGGTGCCGGTCTTCACGGCCGACCAGAAGCGCGTGGCGAGCACGCTGTCGGTGCCGAAGGTGCGCGAGCGCGCATTGCCGTCGGACAGGATGTCGCCCACGATGAAGGCCGCACCGGCATCGATGGCCTGCACCGGCGCCGCCCCCGGCTGGCCCGGCCACACGCGCACCGGGCCGCGGTTGCCGCCGTTGGCCAGGCTGCGGAAGGCATTGGTCAGGTGCAAGAGCGGCACCTCGGGGCTGCCCAGAGCCAGGCTGTAGCCAAAGTAATCGCCGCTTTCGCGCAGCGGCAGGCCCAGGGCACCGAGCTGGCGGTGGAAGGCATCGGGCGTGACCATGACCAGGGTGCGCACGGCCGGCACATTGAGCGAGGCCGCCAGCGCGGTGCGTGCCGAGACCCAGCCCTTGAACTGGCGGTCGTAGTTCTGCGGGATGTAGAGGCCGCCGGCCGTGGCGATGTGCGCGGGCGAATCGTCCACCAGCGAGGCGGCGGTCAGGCGCCGCTCGGCGATCGCCTGGGCATACAGGAAGGGCTTGAGCGTGGAGCCCGGCTGGCGCAGCGCGAGCACGCCATCGACCTCGCCGGCCTGGCTGAGCTGGCCCGAGGAGCCCACCCAGGCGAGCACAGCGCCCGTGGCGTTGTCGAGCACCAGCACGGCGCCGTCCTCAACATTGCGGCCCTGCAGCTCGCGCAGGTGCTGGCCCAGGGTCTGCACGGCAAAACGCTGCAAGGGCGCGCGCAAGGTGCTGGCCACCTGTTCGGGCACGGGCGCCGCACCCGGCACGGCCTGCTGCTGGCGCAGCAGGTAGCGTGCGAAGTGCGGGGCGATGCCTTCGCTGGCGTCGAAGGCCCGGCGCTGCAGCGCGGCCGTGACGAACAGGTCCAGCGCATCACAGTCCACACGCGCCGCGGCCTGGCCGGGGCGCTGCTGCAGCTCGCGCAGCACGCCGCAGGCGCGCTGCGACACCAGCGCCGGCCGGGCATTGGGGGCACGCACCAGCGCGGCGGCCACGGCCGCCTCGCGGTCGTCCAGGCCGTGGGCGGCCTTGCCGAACAGCGTGCGGCTCAGCGCGTCGATGCCCACCAGCTCGCTGCGAAACGGCACCAGGTTGAGGTAGGCCTCCAGCACCTGGTCCTTGCGCCAGCGCCGGTCCAGCACCTGGGCGGCCACGGTCTGGCCGAGCTTTTGCACCACGCTGCGCCCACCCGGGCCCTGGCGCCAGTCGCCGTCGAGCAGGCCGGCCAGCTGCATGGTGATGGTGCTCGCACCGCGCGTGCGCTGGTTCCACAGGTTGCCCCAGGCCGCGGCCGAGGCGGCGCGCCAGTCCACGCCGCTGTGCTCGTAGAAGCGCTTGTCCTCACTGAGCACCAGGGCCGCACGCAGCGCGGGCGAGATGTCGGCCAGCGCCACCCACTGGCCGCGGCGCACCGTGGCATCGGTGCGCAGGCGCTGCACCACCTCGCCCTCGCGCGAGAGGATGAGAGTGTCGGAGGGCCGGAAGTCCTGGCGCACCTCGGCGTAGGTGGGCAGGGCATGCGCCCGCTGCGGCATGCCCGCCCCCAGGCCTGCGGCCAGCAAGGCGCCAGCGGTCCACGCCAGGCGGCGTCCCAACAACAGCATGGCCCGCCTCAATTCTGGACGGTGATCCACACCGCCCGCGGATCGCAGCGTGCGCTGCACGCGAAGATGTACACCTCGTTGCCCAGGAACAGCACATAACCGTCCACATACGGGCCATCGGGCTGCTCGGGCGCCTCGGGGGTCTGCGCAAAGCGGTAGGAGTCGCTGACCTGGGCCACGAAATGCATGGGCGCGCCACAGGCACAGGTGAATGCCTCAGGGTCCTGCAGCCATTGCGGCTCGCCGCCCACCGCGATGCAGCCGTTTGCATCGGCTGCGGGTTCGGCCGTCCATGCCATCGGCTGGCGCTGCAAGCAGGCAGGCCCCTCGCTCTCGTGGCCCGTGCCGGCCTCGACCAGGTAGGCACGCCAATGGCCTTCGGCTTGGTCCCAGTACGCAGGGGGCAGTTGGCGCCAGGGCTCGAAGCACGGGATCTCGTTGTGCCCGGCGCACATCAGCACCGACAGCACCTGGGCCGGTGCCTGCGCGCTCTTGGGAAGTTCGAGCCTCAGGAAGGGCAGCAACGGCGCATCGCAGTGCGCGCAGCCAGGGTGCGCCTGGCCCCTGGGCAAATAGGCGGGACCACCGAGTTCACCGGAACCGGGGACGGACGAGGTGGGGGACAGGTACTGGCGGCGCATGGATGGAAGTCGTTTTGGGGGCGGTCGGGCAGACGTACGGGACGCAGGGCTCAGGAGGGGGGCCCGCCTGCGCGCATCCGCCGCGTCCAGGCAAGACGCAGACCCACCACGCCCATGCCCCCGATGAAGGGGCTGAACGCCGCGGCAACCAGGATCAACCCCTTGTGGGCCTGGAAAGGCAGGTCCATGGTGGACCCGACGGCCAGCGCCACCCCCGCTGCACACCCGGCAGCCCCCCACCAGCGGTGGCGCCGCAGGAACGGCAGCCACCAGAGCGCCAGCAGGCATGCGGCGGCAGAGCCGAGGTGTGCATACACCACCGGCAGGACATCCGCGCCATGGGCACTGGCAGACAGGGGCATACCCAGGAGCAGGATCAGCAGCCCACGCTGGTGCGCAATCTGGCCTGTGCCGCTCATGGCGCTGCTCGCCTGGCGTTCACTCACCGGGATGCTCCCGCTCGAAGCGCCTCTCGGCCTGGGTCAGGTGGTGCAGCAGCACATGCGAGATGAGGTTGACACCGATGCCGCCAAAGACCGCCGGCAGCACGTAGAGCGCGATCGACACCTCGGAGGCGAACACCGCGTCATCGGCCGCCGAGAGCGTCTGCCGCGCCAGCGCCGCCATGCTCTGCAGCAGGTAGACGTCGACCCCGGCAATCAGCACCAGCGCGATGCCGAAGCACAGCACCGCCTTGCGCGAGATGGCGCGGATGCGCAGCAGTGCCGCATAGATGCCCGCAGGCAGCACCAGCGAGAAGATCACCAGCAGCCAGAACCGCAGCTCCACGAAGACGCTGGCATTCATGGCCGGCGCCTCCGGGGGCTCACTGCGGTGCGCGCTGTCACTTGGCGGCCTCGACCTTGATGCGGGCGTTGGGGATCTCGCCGAACATCTCGGGCGCGTACATGGCCTCCACGCGGCTCGGCGGCAGCGCGAAGTCGCCCACGTTGTTCAGGCGCACGGTGTACTCCATCTTCACCGTGCCCTTGGGCAGGTAGTGGTAGTAGCTGCGGAAGGACTCGAAGCTGCGCTCCTCGAATGCCGGCCAGCCGCTGCCGCTGCGCTTCTCGCCCTGGGTGGCGATCTCGGAGTCGCGGCCCAGGCCGCTGCCCAGGATGGTGGCGCCGCCGGGCACCGGGTCGGTGATGGCGACCCAGGTCATGTCGGCACTGGCGTTGACCTCCAGCGTCACGCGCAGCACGTCACCGCGCGTGTACTGGCCTGCGGGCAGCGACTTGTTGGCCTGCTCCACGGGGGTGATGGTCTTCTTGATGGCATAGCCGGCCGCGAACGGCGCTTTCAGCTGGATGGCAGCCACCGATTGCAGCGTGAGCCAGGGCTTGCCCGTGCCCTGGTGGGCCACGGACAGGTTCTCCTTGCCGCCCGCAGCCGCCCAGGGCAGGAACATGCCGTTGTTGCGCAGGTTGCCCGGTGCGGCCGGGGCGCCGAACCAGGTGGTCTGGTGCGCTGCGCCCGTGGCATCGCTGGTCTTGATGCGCTCGACCTTGCTCCAGTCCACGCTGGCGCCATTGGCGCCCATGGTGGCCTTGGTGCTGCCCGCGACTGGTGTGGCCTCGAACTTGGCCGAGAACTTCTCCAGCGCCAGGCCGCCCCAGAGGTTGGCCGTGGTGGTGTGCCAGGCACCGGCTTGCTGGCGGCTGATGAAGCCGTTGGCCAGGCGGCCCATGTCGTCCTTCCAGCTGGGGTCGTCCATCACGGCCAGCATCAGGCGCGCGGTGTTCACGTCGCCGTTCTGCATCAGCCACCACCAGTAGTCGTCCTGCTCGGTGCTGAAGATGGCCTTGGTGCCCTGGAAGGACAGGCGGCTGCGCAGGATCTGCATGGCCTCGGCCAGGCGCTTGTCGCGCTCGGGCACGTCGGCCACGCGGCGCAGCACATTGACCCAATCGATCACCGAGTGCGTGGGCCACTGGTTGGGCGCCACGGTGATGCTGCTGAGCATGCGGCCCTGGGCCTTGCCGTAGCGCGACAGGGCCTCGATGGCGGCGAGCTTGCGCATGTCCAGATCCTTGCGCGGGCTCCAGAACTCGCGCTGGATGCGGCCCTCGACGAAGGCGATGAGGCCGCGCTCCATGGGCGCGCGCGCTTCGTCGGGCAGAGCGAAGGCCGGGTCGATGCTGCTGGCTTCGTGCGTGGCCGCGAGCAGGTAGGCCGTGAGCGTGTCGCTGCCGCGGTTGGCGTCGCCGTCGCGCGGCGGGAAGTAGTTGGCCAGGCCATCGCTGTCCAGGTAGGTGGGCAGTTGGGCCAGCACGGTCTGCCAGAGCTTGCCGTCGCGCAGGCCCACGGACTTGCTGGTCTTTTGCTCCAGGCAGATGAAGGGGTAGTTGGCCCACCAGTCGCGCACACCGGGCAGGCCTTCGGCCAGCTTGGGCTGCAGCGACATCTTCAGGCCGCCGCGGCCAGGCAGCGCATCGGCCGGCGGGTTCACGTCCAGGTTGAAGCTGCCGTCCACCTGCACCAGCGTGGCCTGCTGCACCGTGAGCGGAATCGCCGGGATGATGCGCTGGCGTGCCTTGAGCGCATCGCGCGCGCCGCTCACCGTGTCCTTGGCCTCGATCTCCCAGAGGATGGCCTCGGCACGCGTCTGCGCCAGCTGCGCCGGGGCCGTCACGTTCCAGGCCACCTCGCGCGACTCGCCCGCAGGGATGTCGATGGTCTGGGGCTTGAGGTCCAGCAGCGTGGCGCGCGGTGCCACTTCGACCTTCATGGCCGCCTTGGTGGTGTTGCGCAGCGTGAGCTGGGCGCGGAACTGGTCGTCCTCGCGCACCAGGGGCGGCAGGCCGCTGATGATCTGCAGGTCCTGCGTGGCGCGGATGCTGGTGCTGCCGGTGCCGAACAGGCCCACCGAGGCATCGGCCACGGCCACGATCTTGAAGGTGGTGAGCGCGTCGTTCAGCGGCACCGTCACCTTGGCCTGGCCGTTGGCGTCGAGCTTGAGCGCGGGCTCCCACAAGAGCAGGGTCTCGAGCAGCTCGCGCGTCTGCGCACGGCCGCCGCCGCCGCCCGCGGGCACGGCCTTCTTGCCGTAGTGGCGCCGGCCGATGATCTCCATCTGCGCGGTGGAGGTCTGCACGCCCCAGCTGCGCCGCTGCAGCATGGATTCGAGCAGGTTCCAGCTGGTGTTGGGCATCAGCTCCAGGAGGGCCTGGTCCACGGCGGCCAGGGCCACCTCGGCATTGGCCGCGGGCTTGCCGTTGGGCAGGGTGGCGGTGATGGTGACCTGCGCCTTGCCGCGCACGGCATAGCTTTCCTTGTCGGCCACAACCTTCACGTCGATCTGGTGGGCCTTGGTGCCCACGCGGATCTCGGCCAGGCCCAGGCGGAAGGCGGGCTTGGACAGGTCGACCAGGGCCGTGGGGGCCTGGTATTCCTTGCCCTCGTACCAGAACGAGTTCCACCACTCGCGCGGCGACTTGAAGCCCCAGGTGAAGAAGCTGTACCAGGGCACGTCGCGCAGGCGGCCACGCAGGGCCAGCACGCTCACGTAGACGTTGGGGCCCCAGCCGTCCTCGATCTTGAGCTCGATGGTCGGGTCCTGGCCGTTGAGCTGCACCACGCGCGTGTCGATGATGCCTTCGCGCTCCACCGCCACCAGGGCGGTGGCGAAGCGGAAGGGCATGCGCACCTGGAACTTGGCGGTGTCGCCCGGCTGGTAGCTCTTCTTCTCGGGCAGCAGGTCGATGCGGTCGTGGTCCTCGCCGCCAAACCAGAGTTCACCCTGGCGCGTGACCCAGACCGAGGACGCGGCCTCGCTGGTGTTGCCATCGCGGTCGCTGGCAATGGCCACGAGTTCCACCTCGCCGGCCTCGTCGAGCTTGGACTCGCACAGCAGCAGGCCGCGGCTGTCGCTCTTGCCGCTGCACACCGTGCCCAGGTCCTTGGTCTCGGTCTGGTTGTCGTAGCTGTAGAAGCCGCCCACCATGCGCTTGCGCGTGGTGGTGGTGATGCGCGCCACGGCCTTGACCTGCAGGGGCACGTCGGCCGCAATGGAGCCGTTGTGCTGCAGCGCCAGCGCCTGGAAGCGGATCTTCTGCTGGGCCGAGACCCAGCCCTCGGTCTTGATGCCGGCCACCACGCCCGCAGGCCACACGGTCTGGGTGCTGCGCAGGGTCTGCACCTCGCCATTGGGGTCGGCGTAGGTGGCTTCCATCACCAGGTCCTGGGGCTGGCGCACCTGGGGCACGTTGTCGATGGTGACCTTGCCCGCGCCATTGCGGTCCAGGGTCACGGCCAGCTTGTCGGCGATGACGCGGCTGTCCTGGCTGGAGGCGGCCTCTTCATCGTCGCTGTTGCCGCTGCCGCCCTGGCCACGCTTGCGCGGCGGGTTGAAGCTGAAGGCGTCGAAATCGTTGAACTGCAGCGACTTGCTGCGCACCATGGCCGACACGCGCACCGGCAGGTTGGCCGCGCCGCCGCCGGCCACGTAGTTGATCTGCACGTCGGTGGGCACGGAGCGCACGCGCACCAGGGCCTTCTTGTCGGCGGGCGCGATGCGGCCTTCGAGCACGGGCAGGCGGAACTCCTCCACACGGAACATACCCGAGCTGAAACTGCGCTCGCTGTCGCCGGCATTGCGCAGTTCCACCGAGTACATGCCGAGCTTGGCCGCGGGCGGCACGGCAAAGCTGCTCTGGGCGCTGAAGCCGCCCGTGGCCGTGCTGCGCCAGGCCAGGGGCTGGGTGTACTGCTGCCCGCTGCCGGTGTGGGTGATCACCAGCGTGGTGGGCCGGCTCTCGGGAATGTCGAAGCCCTTGCGCGTCTCGGTGCGCAGCAGGTGCTTCATCGACACCGTCTCGCCCGCACGGAACAGGGTGCGGTCGAAGATGGTGTGGGCACGCTCGTTGGGATTGGGCTCGCTGCTGGTGGGCACGTTGAAGCGCCAGGGCTCGATGCCGCGCTGCCAGTCGGTCCAGGTGAAGGCCATGTCCTCCACCCCGTCGGCGCCCTTGCTGCGGGCGCTGACGAAGTAGGCGCGCTCGCCCTCCTCGCCGCAAGCCTCGGGCTCGGGCGACAGGCCTTCGAGGTTGGCCACGCCCTGGGCGTTGGTGGTGCCGGTGGCCAGCTCGCGACCGCTGCAGTCGGAGACGCGCACCGTGGCGTTCGCCACGGGCTGGCCCTTGTCGAGCGTGGTCACCCAGGCCGCCGCGTTCTCGCGGCCCAGCTTGAAGTGCACGCCCAGGTTGGTCACCAGGGCCGAGGTGCGCACGTACATGGTGCGGGCATTGCCATGGCGCTCGTCCAGCAGCGAGGCGCCGAGCAGCTGCGAGGCGATTTCCACCACGTGGAAGCCAGGCGCCAGCGGAATGCCCACCACCTCGAAGGGGCGCGGGTCGTTGTTCGCGGGCTTGGGCAGCTCCAGCGTCTTGACGCCGCTCTGCCCGCCGAGCAGCGAGACCATGCGCGACTGCACATAGTCGCGCTCGTTGTCGAGCACCTTGGGCAGCGGGACCTTGCTGTCGCGGCGCGCGTCCTGGCGGTCCACGTTGTAGTTGTCGTAGCGCTTGACCTTGCGGAACCAGGCGATGATGTCCGAATCGCTGGTCGGGCGCAGCGTGCTCACCTTGCCGGCGGGGGCCGCGGGCGTACCCGTGCCCGCCTGCAGGCCCTGCACCTTGAGGGCGGCCTCGACATTGCGCAGCGTGACGGGGAGCAGCGCCGGGCCCTCGGGGCCTTCGGCGAAGCGTTCGACGATGCCGAAGGGCGCGGCCGCAAACTTGGCCAGCGGCGGCCGCCCGCCCGTGGCCACCTTGAGCGGGAAACTGTCGGCATTGCGCAGCGTGCGGCCCGAGGCGTCCTTGAAGTCCTTGGGCAACTCGATCGTGAACTGCGTGTTCTCGGCCAGCGGCGCCGCGAACTGCAGGCTGGTGACCACGGAGTCGGGGTTCTTGTCCTCGTCGGCACCGCCTTCGAGCTGCGGCTTGATGGTTTCCTTGCCCGACTTCAGGCGGATGCCGGCCGCCAGCTTGCGCGCCAGCGGCGCGTTGAAGGACAGGCTCATCGGGCGGATGGGCAGGCAGGCGGCCTGGGCGTTCTCGCGCTCGCAGTTGAACTCGGCCGAGAAGGGCTCACGCACCTTGTAGGCAAAGCGCTTTTCGACCGCATTGGCCACGCCGCTCGGCGTGGCCACACCCTTGCCGAAGACGAACTGCATGCGCGAGCCCGAGGTCAGGCGGCGGTTGCAGGCCAGGGTGGCGAACTGCAGGGGCTGCTGGGCGGCCCGCTTGTCCAGCCCCTGGGACTTGAGGATCTCGTCGCGCTGGCTGCCTTCGATCAGGCGCACAGGCACCTTCTCGCCCACGCCTTCGAGCGCGCACCAGGTGTTGGCCTTGATGCTGTCCAGCGTGGCCGGACCGTTGAGCTGCAGCACGAAGACCTGCTCTTCGTCGATCTCCTGGTAGGTGCCGGGGCGCATGTTCTGCACGAACGGCCCGCCGGTGTTGAACTGGAAGCTGGTGGTGCCCGTGAGCGCCGTGCCGGATGCCGACTTGAACCCCGCCTTGGCCGTGGCCGTGCAGCGCACGCCGGGCGGCAGGTCGTTCTCGAAGTCGAAGACCCATTCCTTCTCACTGGTCCAGCGGCCATTGCCCTTGGTGGCGGCGGCATCGCTGCAGCTCAGGCTCAGTGGCGGCGGCGCCTTGGGATCGCCGAAATTGACGGCGGCAGCATCGAACTTGGCCACCACCTGGCGCACGCGCGCCACCTCGCCCTGGGGGGACAGGCTCGTGATCTGCAGGGCGTGGGCCGACTCCATGGCCCCCAGGGTCGCCAGCGACAGGCCGGCGGCAAACATCCAGTTCTTGGCTTTCACACGACTCCCCTCCAAAGGAACCTGCAAGCGTAACAAAACGGCATGGCAAGCTGACCTGCGTTGCAAGCACTTACGTGTCCATGGCGTGCACCAGTTCACGCCCACGGCGCATTTTGCGCCGCCGACAGCAGAACGGCCCATGGTCCTACCCGCCTGCGGCCCAGGCCGCTGAAAGATGCCAGGAGCCCCACCCCACACCCCCATCTCTGGAGCATCCATGGCCAAGTCCCCCGCCAGCCGCCCTTCTGCGGCCAAGCCACGCCCATCCCGAACCGCCACGGAGCCGCGCGGGAGTGGTGACGAATTGCAACAGCAAGCCGGCGGCGACCACCCGGTCATGACGACCCAGCTGGGCATTCCAATCGCCGACAACCAGAATTCGCTGCGCAGCACGCCGCGCGGCCCCACCCTGCTCGAAGACTTCATCCTGCGCGAGAAGATCACCCACTTCGACCACGAGCGCATTCCCGAGCGCATCGTGCATGCGCGCGGCACGGCGGCGCACGGCCATTTCGAGCTGACCGAGTCGCTGGCCAAATACACCACGGCCCGCGTGCTCACCGAGGTGGGCGTGAAGACGCCGGTGTTCACGCGCTTTTCCACCGTGGCCGGGGGCGCCGGCTCGGTGGACACGCCGCGCGACGTGCGCGGTTTTGCCGTGAAGCTCTACACGCAGGAAGGCAACTGGGACATCGTGGGCAACAACATCCCGGTGTTCTTCATCCAGGACGCGATGAAGTTCCCCGACCTCGTGCACGCCGTGAAGATGGAGCCCGACCGCGGCTACCCCCAGGCCGGCAGCGCGCACGACACCTTCTGGGACTTCGTCTCGCTGATGCCCGAAACCCTGCACATGGTGATGTGGGCCATGAGCGACCGCACCATCCCGCGCAGCCTGCGCACCATGGAGGGCTTTGGCGTGCACTCCTTCCGGCTGATCAACGCCAAGGGCCAGAGCACCTTCGTGAAGTTCCACTGGCGGCCCCGGCTGGGCATCCAGTCCACCGTGTGGGACGAGGCCGTGAAGCTGCAGGCGGCCGACAACGACTTCCACCGGCGCGACCTGTTCGAGGCCATCGAGGCCGGCCACTACCCCGAGTGGGACTTCGCCGTGCAGCTGTTCACCGAGGACGACGCGGCGAAGTTCCCCTTCGACCACCTGGACCCGACCAAGCTCATCCCCGAAGAGCTGGTGCCGCTCAGGACCATCGGCCGCATGGTGCTCGACCGCTGGCCCGACAACTTCTTTGCCGAGACCGAGCAGGTGGCCTACTGCCCGGCCAATGTGCCGCCGGGCATCGACTTCTCGAACGACCCGCTGCTGCAGGGCCGGCTGTTCTCGTACCTCGATACGCAGCTGTCGCGCCTGGGCGGGCCCAACTTCGCGCAGATCCCGGTGAATGCCCCCCAATGCCCCTTCCACAACATGCAGCGCGACGGCCACATGCAGATGGGAATTCCCAAGGGCCGCGTGAACTACGAGCCCAGCAGCCTGCAGGGCGATACACCCCGCGCCTCGCAGGCACAAGGGTTCCGACATTTCGCTGAACCAGCCGATGAAGGCGCCAAAGGCCGCATCCGCGCGGAGAGCTTTGCCGACCACTACAGCCAGGCCCGCATGTTCTTTCGCAGCCAGAGCGAGCTGGAGCAGTCGCACATCGCCTCGGCCCTGGTGTTCGAGCTGTCCAAGGTGGCCACGGAGCATGTGCGCACGGCCGTGGTGGGCCACCTGCAGCATGTGGATTCGGCCCTGGCGCAGCGCGTGGCCGACGGCCTGGGCATGGAGGCCATGCCGCCCAAGCCGCCGGCGGCCGTGAAACCACAGGACCTGCCGTTGTCGCCTGCACTGCGCATCGTCGACCGCATGCTGCCCACGCTGCAGGGCCGATGCGTTGGGCTGCTGGTGGACGATGGCTCCAGCGCCAAATCGGTGGCGGCCTTGCGCACGGCCGTCGAGAAGGCCGGCGCCACGGTGAAGATCGTGGCCCCCAAGGTCGGCGGCGTGGTGCTCGACGATGGCAGCCGCCTGCCGGCCGATGGGCAACTGGCCGGCACGCCCTCCACGGTGTTCGATGCCGTGGCCTCCATCCTGGCACCGGCCATGGGGCAGAGGCTCGCGCGCGAGGCCGCCGCCGTGGACTGGTTCCGCGATGCCTTCGGCCACCTCAAGGCCATTGCTGCCTGCCAGGGCACGCGGGCCATCCTGCAGGCGGGCGGCGTGGAGCCCGACGCCGGGGTGCTGGACCCCAAGGACACCAAGGCCTTCATTGCCGCAGCGCAGACGCGGCAGTGGGACCGAGAGCCCAAGGTCCGCACCCTGGCCTGAGGAACGCCCATGCCCCCCGCCCCCGCCAGCGCCCGCAGTTGGGAAATCGACGCAGCCCGGGGGCTGATGCTGCTGTTGATGACGGTCACGCACCTGCCCACGCGGCTGACCTCGCCGCTGGGGCAGCCTTTTGGCTATGTGTCCGCGGCCGAGGGCTTCGTGCTGCTCTCGGCCTACATGGCGGGCATGGTCTATGGCCGCGTGGCCTGGCGCAGGAGCGTGGCCGAGATGCACCATGCCTTCTGGCGCCGCGCCCTCAAGATCTACGCCTGCCATGCGGCGCTGCTGATCTTCCTGTTCACGGTGATCGCCTTCATCGGCATCCGCATCGAACAGCCGGCCGTGGTGGACCTGCTGAACTTCTACGTCAAGCAGCCCTTCACGGCGCTGGTGGGCGGCCTGCTGCTGCTCTACGAACCACCGCTTTTGGACATCCTGCCGCTGTACGTGCTGTTCATGCTGGCCAGCCCCTGGGTGATGGTCATCGCCTTCGTCTGGGGCTGGCGGCCGGTGATGGCCGTGAGCGGCCTGGTGTGGCTGCTCGCGCAGTTCGGGCTGTCCCGGGCGGTCTACGAGGCGGTCCACGCCATCGTGCCCTTGCCCGTGCCCTTCAACGAAACTGGCGCCTTCGTGATGTGGAGCTGGCAGTTCCTATGGATGCTGGGGCTGTGGATGGGGGCCACGCGCAACGACCCGAACGCACCGGCCTTCCGTTTTCCGCGCTGGTCGGTGCTGCTGGCCATTGCACTGGCGCTCTTCCTGATGGGCTGGCGCCACCTGGTCGGGCAGATCCCTTTCCATCCCGACGGGCCGTACGCCGCCTTCAACCCCTGGTTCGACAAGTGGGCGCTGGGGCCCCTGCGCATGCTCAACCTGTTCGCGCTGTTGGTGCTCGCCATCCACTACGGCCCGCGGCTGGCCGCCCGCATGCCGCGCCAGCGCTGGCTGGAGACACTGGGCTCGGCCTCGCTGCCCGTGTTCTGCGCCCACCTGGTGCTGGTGCTGGTGGTGCTGGTTGGCCTGGGCGCGAAGTACGACCGGCCCTGGGTGCAGGACATCGCCCTGCTCGCCGCCGCTTTCGGGGTGCTCTATGCGGTAGCCCGCGCGACCCTGTGGCTGGAACGGCACCACCCGGAAGACACGACGCCCCCTGCCGTTCTGGCGCCAGGCCAGAAGCGGCCCCCGATGTATGCGCCCGCACCGCCCATGGCGCAGGCCCCCTCAAGCCCGCAAACCGGCCCGGGCAAGCGCCGACTGACCCTCAGCGCCCGGCGCTGACTTGCGCCTCAGCGCCCGGCGCTGACCTGCGCCTCAGCGGGCTCGGCGCCCCTCTGCACCGCCTTGCCGGAACCGGCCTGCAGGGTGGCGGGCAGGCCGCGCCCCACATAGTCGGCGATCACCGAGCGCCACAGCCGGTAACCGGCATCGCTCAGGTGCAGCCGGTCCGGCCCGAACAGTTCGGCGCGCGGGGCGCCGTCCATGCCCAGCATGGGCGTGAAGATGTCGATGTAGTCGCTGTTGGGCAAGGTGCGCACATACTCCGCCAGCAGGGCATTGGCCTCGCGCGCCCGGGGCATCAGCTCGGCGCGCAGGGGGCTGGGCTTGATGGAGATGTAGGCGATGCGCGTGCCGGGCAGCTCGGCCCGCACGGCAGCGACGAAGCCCTCGAAGCTCTCGAGCACCTGCTGCGGCGAGCGCCCCTCGGCCAGGTCGTTGTCGCCCGCATAGACGAAGACCTGGCGCGGCCGGTACTGCAGCACCAGTTGCTTCACGAAGTACTGGCAGTCGGCCATGGTGGAGCCGCCGAAGCCGCGGTTGATGAGCACCGGCACGTCGCGAAAGTCCTGCGGCAACTGCGTCCAGAAGCGGATGGTGGAGCTGCCCACGAAGAGCACGCCGTTCTCGGCTGGCGCCTGCGCCTTGTCGGCGGCGGCAAAGGCATCCATGCTGGCCTGCCAGCGTGCGTAGTGGGAGGCCGACGACGACGACTGCGCCGTCTTGGAACCGGGCGCAGAGCCCGGCCCCCCCACGGGCGCGGGGTGCACCGCGGCCGTGCTCGACACCAGCACCCCCGACAGCGCAAGGCGCCGGGCGAGCCGGGAAAGGCGGGGAAATCGCTTCATGGCAGGGCTTCCAGGAAGTGGCACATCATTGCCAGATGGGGCCATTGTCGGCAATTTCACCGCAGCCGCCCGATGTGTTACACCTTCGGCGGCTGCGCCCTGCCAAGCCAGCCCCACGCACGGTGCAGGCCATCCGAACGGATGGCTTCAGCGCGCCGTGGGGCCGTTCATCGGCTGGGTCGCGTAGGTGTGCAGCTCGGCCGGCGCGGCCAGCGTGGCCTGGCCCTTGCCCGCGCGCTTGCTTGCATACAGCGCCTGGTCGGCCCGGTCGATCAGGGCTGGCAGGGCCTCGGCCGCATCGCCCTGGAACACCGCCACGCCGATGCTGACACCGACGCGCACATGCTCGCCATTGTCCAGGCCGATGGGGGCCACCATGTCCTGGATGATGCGCTGCGCCACCTCCATCGCGGCCTGCGGCGAGCTCACAGCATTCAACACCAGCGCGAACTCGTCGCCCCCCAGCCGTGCCGCGGTGTCGTTGGCGCGGGCCAGGCCCGCCAGGCGCTGGCCCACGCGCACCAGCACCTGGTCGCCGCTGCCATGGCCCATGCTGTCGTTGACGGCCTTGAAACCGTCGAGGTCCACCAGCAGCAGCGCGCCCGCGCGGCGGTCGCGGTGGGCGGCCAGCACGGCCTGCGACAGACGGTCCTCGAACAGGCGGCGGTTGGGCAGGCCGGTGAGCCGGTCGTGGCTGGCCAGCGCCAGCACCTGCTGGTGCGCCCGCACCAGCCAGGCGCTGAGCAGCCCCAGCAGCAGCGCGAACACATAGGACAGCATGACCACCAGCGCCGGCGCACTGCCCGCGGCCTTCCAGCCGCCCACGGGCACGGCGCCCAGGATCCAGCTGCCGCCTCCGGGCAGGGGCACGTCGAGCGTGACCGGCTTCTCATCGAACAGGCCGGCCCGGCCCACGAACACGGCCCCCTGGGCGCCCAGGGCATCGAGGCCGCGCGCGGCCACCTGGAAGCCCGCCTGCTCGGTATTGAGCCCCACGTCGGCGAACAAGGTGTCGGCATTCACCGCCAGCGAAACGATGCCCCAGTAGCGCGGCTCGGCCACCACGGCCGCGCCCGGCATGCCCACCAGGAACACCGGCGTGCGGCTCACGATGCCCAGCCCGCCCTGCACCAGCTGGATGGGGCCGGCCACCACAGTGCGCCGAGTCTGGATGGCACGCTCCACCGCACCCCGCTGCTGCGGGTTGTCCAGGTAACGCAGGCCCAGGGCCTTCTCGTTGCCCAGGCGCGGGTAGATGTCGGTGATCACGTTGTCCGGCGCCAGCGCCAGGTTGCGGATGTTGCGCTGGCTCTCCAGCAGCCGCCCCACCACCGAGGCGAAGATCTCGGGCGGCATATGGCCCTGCGCGGCCACGAAGGCCGCCACGGTTTCGGGCACCGACAGCGTGCTCTGCAACTGGCGGTCCAGCCGGTCGCGGATTTCGAGCAGATGGGACTGCGCGCGGGCCACGATCTCGGTGCGCGCCTTGGTGTGCGAGATGTCGATCACCACCCAGGCCAGCAGCATGGCCAGCGCAGCAGTGCACAGCCCCACCAGCAAGGGCAGGTGGCGCGACTGCTGCCAGTGCGTCGGCAAGCGGGTGGTGGGCATGGCGAGGGGCCGCCGCCGGCCGGGGCCGGCGGCAGGGGAAGGGTTACTGGGCGACGAAGCCCGTGTCCTTGATGATCTTGGTCCAGGCCGCGGTGTAGGCCTTCTCGCGCGCAGCGAACTGCGCGGGCGGCATGTGGCCCACGGTCAGGCCCATGGCGGTGAGGTGCTCGCGCACCTCGGGCATGGCGATGACCTTGGCCACGGCGTTGGAAAAGTCGGTCACGAACTTCTGCGGCGTGCCCGCAGGGGCGTAGATGCCGTAGTAGGGCAGGTCCTCGAAGCCCTTGAGGCCCAGTTCATCGAAGGTGGGCACATCGGGCATGGCGGCCTGGCGGTTCTTGCCCAGCACGGCCACCACGCGCACCTTGCCGGCCTTGTGGTTCTCGATGAAGTCGGGGATGGAGGCCACACCGGCGCCGATCTGGTTGCCCAGCATGTCGGCCATCATGGGCGCGCTGCCGCGGTAGGGGGCCGACACCAGGTCGATGCCGAACTTGCCGCCCACCAGCTTCACGAGGAATTCGGGCGTGGATGCCGGTGCCGGGATGCCCACGGCGCCCTTGCCGCCGCCGGCCGACTTGACCCAGCTGACGTACTCGTTGAACGACTTGGCGGGCGTGCCGCCCGAGACGGCAAAGGCGTTCACGAAGGTCGCAAGGCCGACCACGGGAATGAAGTCGCGCGCGGGCTCGTAGCCCGGGTTCTTCACGACCTGGGGCAGGATGGAGATGGTGTGGTCGTGGGTGAGAAACAACACCGTGCCATCGGCCGGGCCGGCCTTGAGCGTCTGGGCCGCGATCTGGCCCCCGGCGCCGGGCTTGTTCTCCACCACCACCGAGGTACCGAGCTCGTCCTTGAGCTTGTCGGCCAGGGTGCGGGCGATGGCATCGGTGCCGCCACCGGCGGGAAAGCCCACCAGCAGCCGGATCGGCTTGGGCTGGGCCGACGCCAGGCCCACGGCCGCAAGGCCCAGCAGCAGCGCACCGGTGCGCAGGGTGTTCACGAAAAGGCGGCGGCGGGGCGAGGTCATGCGAGGGCTCCAACAGGTAATCAGATGCAACAGGCGAGGATCGTAGCCGCACGCCGCTGCGCTGTCATGCGCCGCCGGTGGGCGGCACCCTCATCATGCAAGAAGCAGGCCCAGCCGGGGCTCAGCCCAGTCGCGCGCGGTGGCGTGCCAGCTGGGCACGCACCTGGGCCGGCGCCGTGCCGCCCAGGGTGTTGCGCGCATTGAGCGAGCCGCGCAGGCTCAGCGCGTCGAACACGTCCTTCTCGATCTGCGGGTGGAAGCCCTGCAGCACGGCCAGGGGCAGCTCCGACAGGTCCACCTGGTGCGAGACGGCGGCCTTGACCGCATGGGCCACGGTTTCGTGCGCATCGCGGAAGGGCAGGCCCTTCTTGACCAGGTAGTCGGCCAGGTCGGTGGCGGTGGCGTAGCCCTTGAGCGCGGCCTGCTCCATGGCGGGCGCGTTGACGGTGATGCCGCCTTCCTTCTGGCCCGTGGCGGGGTTCAGCTGGCCGCCCACCATCTCGGCGAAGATGCGCAGCGTGTCCTTGAGCGTGTCCACGGTGTCGAACAGCGGCTCCTTGTCTTCCTGGTTGTCCTTGTTGTAGGCCAGGGGCTGGCCCTTCATCAGCGTG